>Ga0315910_10002588_pt1 | contig 15784 bp, 12 predicted proteins | sample EdamamesoilMG_FD_204470 | JGI IMG/M metagenome (GOLD analysis project Ga0315910, IMG submission 204470) | Garden soil microbial communities collected in Santa Monica, California, United States - Edamame soil | ecosystem: Environmental > Terrestrial > Soil > Garden | place: USA: California... | reverse complement strand
ATTTGGCCTGGGAAACGAAAAAATTACTGCCGTGCTCGGTGCCACGGCTCTTGCGGCACCGCGAACAGTGGCAATTAGTCATGCGTGTGGGCGCGCCGTCGAACTCATAAGCAACGCTACCGCAGAGACAACTACCTTCGGTAACACCGGGCTTTAAAGAGGGCGCGGGCCTCGCCACCGTGGGACCCGCCTCTTGCGCTGGCCGCGTCGCAAATTGCGGCAATAAATCGCTGATAGTCATGCACGGCGATTTGTCGCGTACAAAAATATGCGCCTGCGGTTTCACGCCCGGATCGGTATCCAGGCTTCCGGCCGGAATCGAAACGATCGCAGTGTCCTGCAATTCCTGCGGCACCGACGAACCGCAGTGACGACAGAAAGCGCGCTGCGAATTCTCCGACGACTTGTAACGCGCGATCGCTTCGCTGCCCGCCACCCATCGAAATTGTTCTTTGGGAACACCGACAGCAGTGTCGAACAATCCGCCCGTGTCCTTGCGACACATCGAGCAATGGCAATAAGCCATCCATTTAAACGGCGCATCGGCTGCATAACGAACTGTGCCGCAAAGACAGGAACCCTGCACTGTGGTCATACCGCCTCGTTGAAGAAACAAGAAAAAGCCGAGTCATAGAGGGCGCGTGCCAAATTATGAGCCCGTTGGCCGATGGGTGCGAGTCCGAATACTCGTCGAAGCGATGTCGCCGTGACGCGATCGGCGTAGAATCCGCACATCATTCGATCGACGTCCAACAATGAATATCGAACTGTCCGCCCTTGAAGCCCGCGTGATCGGTTGCATGATCGAAAAGCAGATCGCTACGCCCGATCAGTACCCGCTATCCCTTAACGCGTTAACCAACGCCTGCAATCAAAAGAGCAACCGCGACCCGGTGTTGGACTTGGACGATCGCGCCGTGCAGCCCATCGTCGACGGCTTGGTGCGCAAGCACATGATTATCGAACGCTCCGGTTTCGGCAGCCGCGTACCGAAATATCAGCACGCTTTCTGCAATACCGAATTCGGTTCGCTCAAGTTCACACCGATTGAAACGGCGATTATTTGCGAACTGCTGGTGCGCGGTCCGCAAACGCCCGGCGAGTTGCGCACACGCGCCGCGCGCTTGGCTGAGATCGGCGATGTGTCGCAAGTGGAAAGCGCGCTGCAAAATTTAATGACCCGGCAAGATGGTCCCTTCGTCGCGCGATTGCCTCGCGAGTCCGGCCGTCGCGACAGCCGTTACGTGCACTTATTCTGCGGGGAAGTAGCGGACGCCGACACCAGCGCAGAGAGTTTGCCCGAGCGCGTCGCGAGCAAACCCGACGAAGATAATGATCGCCTCACGCAGCTCGAACTACTCGTTGAGGAACTGCGGCGCGAAATCACAGGGCTTAAGCAGCGGATGGATGATAAGTAGGCAACCTCCTGAACTCCCGCACATCGTCCGAATGCGCTGATGCGGTTGGGCTCACCGCACAAATAGCCAAACCGTCAGCGCCACGCCGACAGCGACGACAAATCCGCGCAGTACTTTTTCGGGCAAGCGATGCAGCAACCACGCTCCCGAATACCCACCGACGATGCCGCCCGCAGCCAGCGCTCCGGCCGCCGGCCAATTCACCAACGGCGAGAACACAAAGATAAGCATGGCCGAGGCATTCATCGCCATCGCCAACGCGTTCTTGGTCGCACCTGCCATCCGCACCTGTTGCCCGGCCACCGTGAGCGCCGCCAGCATGAGAAAGCCAATGCCGCCGCCAAAGTAACCGCCGTAGACGGCGATCGCGCCTTGTATGCCAATCATCGCGCTGGCCGGTAGATGATCGGCCGCATGCAAGGGCTTGCGCCGAAAACTTCCCCACGCAAATACGGCCGTCGCAAAGAGTACCAACCACGGCACCAAGCGAACGAAGATTTCCACCGGTGTGCTCAACAACAACACAGCACCCAGCGCACCGCCGATGAGGCTCACGACGAACAGCGGCTTAAAGCCAAGCCCCTGAATGCCGCCAACCAATTCGCGACCGGCGTACGCGGCGGTGACCTGACTTGGAAACAGCGCGATGGTCGAGGTGATGTTTGCGGCCAACGGATTGACTCCCGCCAATAACAGCGCCGGGAATGTGATGAACGACCCGCCACCCGCCAATGCATTCTGAGCGCCGGCATAAATGCCGGCCAGCGCGATTAATACCAAAACAGGCCACTCGGGAATTGCATCGATCATGTCCGGCGATTGTAGCGGTTCTTTTCCAATGCAATGCTGCTGACAGGAGTTGGCAAAGCCCAGACTTTTCTTGGCTTCCGATGTCGGCTTGCCGGGCTATGCTCCAGCGATCAATCGGGAGCATTCGTTATGGTTCGCTACGCAACTCGATGGCTATATGGCTTGGGATTATCGATCGCTTTCGGCGCGCATGCCGGCACGCCGACGTTGTTTTACCTCGATCTATCCGGGCAAGTCATGCGCGGCGATATCGATGGCGCAAGCACCGCTATCGTGAACGGTTCCGGCGGCGGTCCCGACGGCATCGCCATCGACGATGCCAACCGGCATATCTATTGGACCAACATGGGCAAGGTGAGTGCCGACGACGGCTTTATTCTGCGTGCGAATTTTGACGGCAGCAATGTGACCACCATCCTTCCGGCGGGTAAGACGTTTACGCCCAAACAACTCAAGATCGACGGCAAGCATCGCAAATTGTATTGGTCCGATCGCGAGGGCATGCGCGTCATGCGCGCCAATCTAGATGGATCCCAAGTTGAAACGCTGATTGTCACCGGCACAAGCGAACAAGACCGCAACGATCAAAGCCGCTGGTGCGTCGGCATCGCGCTGGATGTGGAGCGCGGCAAATTATATTGGTCGCAAAAAGGCGCCGATAACTCGCATCAGGGCACCATCAAACGCGCCGACCTGGATATACCCGCCGGTCAAACCGCGCACAATCGCTCGGACATCGAGGTGTTGTTTAGCGCGCTGCCGGAACCCATCGATTTGGAAGTGGATCTGCGCAAGCAAATGCTTTACTGGACCGATCGCGGTGACAACACCATCTCGCGAGCGCCGCTCTATCCAAAAAAGAATTTCCATCCCGACAAACGCAGCGACAGACAAATCCTGGTGCGCGGTCTCCATGAAGTCATCGGCATCGCGTTGGATGAAACTCAGAAACGAATGTATTACACATCGCTGACAGGTGAGCTGGGCTCGGCAAAGCTGGACGGCAGCGATGCCAAGTTATTGCGTCCGAACGCAGGCAGACTGACAGGCATCGCCGTCACGCACGCCGCGCATTAATCCGCTCAGGACAAATGCCCCGTCCAACGGCCCGCCAATAACACGCCCGCCCACAACAGCAGCGAAGCGGCACCGGCAAGCTTGGCGGCAGACGGTGGCGTCGAATTATCCCAACGCGTCCGCTTGCGGGCGACAACAAAATGAAACAGCGCCATGTTGATGCCCGCCAGCAGCAACAACGCGAACTTGATCTGAAACGCCACGTTGCCGACGTAAAAGTAGGCGCGAGTGATAAACATACCGATACCGGTAATCACCGCGACGACGAAGGCAGCCCAAGCCCAGGGCAGCAAGTCTTTCGATAATTCACTCACAGCGTAAGCGCGTGCCGCGACACCGAGTAAACGCAGGTCGAGCATCAGAACTGCGCCCGCGACCATCGTGACACCCACGACGTGCAAAGACTCAAGCAGCGGAAACCACCACGACTCACCGATGCGGATCGCGATCTCCGTCCCCTCAAGCCACGACCAGAGCTGCTCCAGCACCATTGCTTACTCCGGCGGAAAGATGTAGTCGGCGTACGCGATCCAACGCCCCGCCAACACCACGCCCAACCACGCCGATAGCGACACGGCGGCGAGCACCTTGCTCGGTAAGCGAACAGCATCAGTGCCGCTCTGCACTCGGTGAAGCGCAAACGTGGCAACCACCGCGACAAACAAAAACGCAAACTTAAGACCGAAGATGGGGTTGACGAAATAGCGTCGCGGGCGCGCAATAACGAACACGGCTCCTGAAATGAGCAACACCGGCAACGACCACCAGGTCCAGGGCAGCAACCGCCGCAGCATCTCGCTAACGGTTTGATTGGGCATTCCCAAACCGAGCACTTTTAGATTGATCATCACAATCGATGCCATAACCGCGGCAATGGCCAGGATATGCACGGTTTGCACAATGGGCGGCAGACCCCAGACATTCTTAAGCAACGAAACAATAAAGTCGTGCAGCGGGCCGGCGTTAATAGCGCTCGCAAGGTCGGTGAACATCGTTGTCTGTCGTTGTTGGCTCCGTAAAGCGTAGCACGCAGACGATTTTGCTCACGCGGTACACAAACCTTTGCTTGCGTTGATCGATGCCTGCTCCGGTGCCGCTGGCCTGGCGTACCGCGGACATCGATGATCGTAGGACGGCACCTGCGTTCGACATTGGCTAAACAGCATCGGATAGTGCTGCCGAGACTTGCACAATCTGAAACAATGCGGGTACTCGCCTTGGCATGGAAGGAAAATTGCAGATGAGTACAACTCCCCCAAGCACGCCGCAGCCTCCTTCGAGCAACGGCGATCAATTTTACTCTCGCGTCTTCGCGGTTTCCGTCGCCGCCATTTTGGCGTACGTCCTGTATGCGATCTTGACGCCGTTTACCGGTCCATTGTTGTGGGCAATCTTCATCGCGTTTCTCCTCCATCCGCTGCACGTGAAAATCACCGCGCGTTTCGGCAATCGCGAGAACGTATCCGCTGGCCTGTTGACCGTATTGACGCTCATCATGCTGATAGGACCTATCACCGCGCTCAGCGCGGCATTTGCCGCACAGGCGGGCGATCTAATCGATTGGATTCAAAATCTGCTCGCTACGCGCGCAAAGGATCGATACGAACGATTGGCCGACGTGCCAATGGTCGGTCCGTTGCTGAATTGGGTGCGCGGCACATTCGGCATTCGTAACAGTCAGATCGAAAATCTGGTGTCGCAGGGACTAAACCATGTGCCACAAATGCTGGCGGGATTCGGTGGACAGCTGTTTATGGGCGCATTGAATACCGTCTTCGGCTTCATAGTCATGCTGTTCATGTTGTTCTTTTTCGTACGCGACGGGCAGCAGATGGTAACCAAGGCAAGGGATCTCATTCCGCTCGACCCAGCGCGTCGTCAGCAAATGATCGATCACCTTGCGGCAGTTACCCGTGCAGTCGTATTCGGCACCGGTATCACCATCTTGATTCAGGGTGCGGTTGTGGGATTGGCATTTGCATTTACCGGCTTAAGCTCGCCACTGGTATTCGGTGTGCTGGCGGCGTTCTTGGCTTTACTTCCATTCGGCGGTACGGCCGTCGTATGGATACCGGCGATGATCTTTCTGGCCGGTCAAAATCGTTGGGGCGCTGCGGCCGTGATGCTGACTATGGGCATCATCTCGTCTTCTATCGACAACGTAATTCGGCCATTGCTCATCTCCGGCCGCGCCGAGGTGGGTACCTTGGCGGTCTTCATCGGCGTTCTCGGCGGGGCGGCGGCGTTCGGAGGCATCGGACTCTTTCTCGGCCCGGTCGTGCTTGCGCTAATTCTGGCGTTGATCGATTTCGGCGTTGAGCTTCGGCGTTCGGCACGCTAGCGACCGGGTCCGCCAACGGCCTCACGGATTGAGGCCGTTTTAATTTCGACGCTTATGTAGCCTCGGGCGCTCGGGCAGTGCAGTGCACCAACAGAGCGCCCCATAACTAGAAGAGCGCACCGTCAGTGCGCGACGAAAATGCCGCAAGCCGCGCCAGGCAAGGCGTAAGGCAAATGGCACATGCCTTGCAGTACCGGGCACATAGTCAACGCCGACTAGTCAAAGACGACGCCCGGAGAACCCTGCCGATGAATGGCAAAGCCACCCGTTTGAATTTGTTTTCCCTTGCGACCGTTCCGCATCGGGTGTTCCATCTAACTTGGATGGCGTTTTTCGTCTGCTTCTTTGCCTGGTTCGCCGTTGCGCCGCTCATGCCGCTGATTCGCGGCGATCTGCATCTCACCAAGGATCAAATCGCCAACAGCAATATCGCGGCGGTGTTCGTCACCATTCTGGTACGACTCATCATCGGTCCCCTCTGCGACAAATACGGCCCACGTCGCGCCTACACCTGGTTGCTCGCTCTTGGTGCCGTTCCCGTCATCGGCATCGCCTTCGTCCAAACCTACGAAAGCTTTCTCTTTTTCCGCCTGTTAATCGGCGCGATCGGCGCTTCGTTCGTCATTACTCAATTCCACACTTCCGTGATGTTTGCGCCGAATGTAGTCGGCACCGCCAACGCGACGGCAGCGGGCTGGGGTAACGCGGGCGGCGGCGCCACTCAAGCGGTCATGCCGTTAATCGCTGCGGCATTGATTTGGATGGGTGTCGAACAATCCTGGGGCTGGCGCGCGGCAATGTTCGTACCGGGTGTGCTCATGCTGATCATGTCCGTCGTGTATTACCGCTATGCGGACGACACGCCCTTCGGACGCACTACCGGCGACACCGCCAAGGTCGCGGTCGACAAGCCCAGCGGCATGAGCACATTCATGGCAGCAGCACGCGACTATCGCGTGTGGTTGTTGTTCATTACCTACGGCGCTTGTTTTGGAGTCGAACTGACCATTCATAACTTGGCCGCGATTTACTATGTCGACCGCTTCGGCTTGGATTTGAAAACCGCCGGCTTGTACGTCGGCACTTTCGGATTGTTGGCGCTGTTCGCGCGAGCGTTGGGCGGCTTGGTTTCCGATCGCATCGCGCGGACACGCGGTCTCGACGGACGCACCGCTCTGCTCTTCGTGCTGATTCTGGCCGAAGGGCTCGGTCTGATGCTGTTCGCAAAGATGACTACGCCGGTAATGGCCTTAGGCGCAATGTTGATCTTCGGTTTGTTCACGCATATGGCCTGCGGCGCGACCTATGCGCTGGTGCCGCTGATCAATCGCAAAGCACTGGGCGGCGTCGCCGGCATCATCGGTGCGGGTGGCAATGTCGGTGCGGTGGCGGCAGGCTTCTTGGTAAAAGGCATTTCGAGCACCGAACGCGGCCTTTACATCCTGGGCGCCATCGTCGCAATAAGCGCGATGTGCGCGATCGCCGTGCGCTTCACGCAAGAGCATAAGGCGGCCGAACAAAAACTGTATGACGACGCGATGGCCGCGCGCTCGAAACTGCACTCCGTCGTTGGCGCCGAGGCACGCTCATGAGCAAGCAAAAGCTGGTTGTAATCGGTAACGGCATGGTCGGTCAGCGTTTGCTGGAAGCCGTGACCGCGGGCGATCCAAGTCGCTTCGAAATCGCCGTGCTCTGTGAAGAGCCGCGTCCCGCATACGACCGCGTGCATTTGTCGGCGTTCTTCTCCGGCAAGACAGCCGAGGATCTGTCGTTGGTGCCGCAGGGCTTCTTCGACAACCCCAACATCAAGCTGTATCTCAACGACAAGGCCGTGAGCATTGATCGCACCGCCAAACGCGTGCGCACCAGCATTGGCCAAGAATTGAGCTACGACAAACTCGTGCTGGCGACAGGCTCCTATCCGTTTGTGCCGCCGATTCCCGGTAAAGATCGAGACGGTTGCTTCGTGTATCGAACCATCGAGGATTTGGAAGCCATCACCGCCGCAGGCGCGACCGGCAAAGTCGGTGTAGTAATCGGCGGCGGTTTGCTCGGACTTGAAGCCGCAAAGGCCTTAAAAGATTTGGGATTGGTCACTCACGTCGTCGAATTCGCGCCCCGACTGATGGCCGTACAAGTCGACGACGGCGGCGGGCGCGTGCTGCGCGCAAAGATCGAAGCATTGGGCGTTAAAGCGCACACCGGCAAGAACACCGTCGAGATCGTCGACGGCACGACGTGCAAACACAAAATGAAGTTTGCCGACGGCTCGGAACTCGAAACCGATGTGATCTTGTTCTCCGCCGGCATTCGCCCGCGCGACGAACTCGCCAAGCAAGCGGGGCTTGCCCTGGGCGAACGCGGCGGCATCGTAATCGACAACGACTGCAAGACTTCCGACCCGGATGTTTTCGCTGTTGGCGAGTGCGCACTGTGGGGCGGGAAATTGTTCGGCTTGGTCGCACCCGGTTATCAAATGGCGCAAGTGGCCGCGGATCGCCTGCTGGGCAAGAGCGATAGCGCATTCGCCGGCGCTGACATGAGCACGAAACTCAAGCTACTGGGTGTAGATGTCGCCTCGCTCGGCGATGCACACGCGGCATCGCCCGGCGCACGTTGCTATACGTTTGTCGACGAGCGCAAACAGGTTTACAAGAAACTGGTCGTCAACAGCGACTTCACCAAATTGCTCGGCGGCGTGTTAATCGGCGACGCCGAAGACTACGGTACTTGGCTGCAAATGATGCTGAACGGACTCGCGTTACCTGCGAATCCCGAAGAGCTTATCGTGCCGGCAATGGAAGGCGGCAAGAAACCGGCCGGCCTCGGCGTATCCGCACTGCCTGCCACAGCGCAGATTTGTTCATGCAACAACGTCAGCAAAGGCGCGATCTGCTCCGCTATTGATGCCGGTTGCACCACCATTGGCGCGCTAAAGACTGCGACCAAGGCGGCAACGTCCTGCGGCGGCTGTTTGCCATTGACCAATCAACTGCTGAAGGCCGAACTCGCCCGCAAAGGCGTGTCGGTCAGCGATCACCTTTGCGAACACTTCCCCTACTCGCGCCAGCAACTCTTTCACCTGGTGCGCGTCGGCAGCATCAAAAGCTTCGAAGATTTGCTCACTAAGCACGGCAAGGGCTTGGGTTGCGACATCTGCAAGCCCGCCGCCGCTTCGATTCTCGCTTCGTGCTGGAACGAATTTGTTCTCAAGCGCAACAACGCCATTCTGCAAGACACCAACGATTACTTCTTGGCCAACATCCAAAAGGACGGCACGTACTCGGTCGTGCCGCGCGTTCCGGGCGGAGAAATCACGCCGGAAGGCCTGATCGCGATCGGCGAAGTGGCAAAGAAATTTGGACTGTACACCAAGATCACCGGCGGTCAGCGCATCGATTTGTTCGGCGCACAGGTGCATCAACTGCCGTTAATCTGGAAGGACTTGATCGCTGCCGGCTTCGAATCGGGTCATGCCTACGGCAAAGCGCTACGCACCGTGAAGTCCTGCGTCGGATCGACGTGGTGCCGCTATGGCGTGCAAGATAGCGTGGGCTTCGCTATTGAGCTCGAGAGTCGCTACAAGGGTTTGCGCGCTCCGCACAAGATTAAGTTCGCCGTCTCCGGCTGCACACGCGAATGCGCCGAAGCGCAAAGCAAAGACGTCGGCGTCATCGCGACGGAAAAAGGCTGGAACTTGTACGTCTGCGGCAACGGCGGCATGAAGCCGCGTCACGCCGATCTGCTGGCTTCCGACTTGGACAGCGCCACGCTCATTAAGTATGTCGATCGCTTTCTAATGTTCTATGTGCGCACCGCGGATCGTTTGCAACGCACCGCAACGTGGCTCGATAACTTGGAAGGCGGGCTCGATTACCTGAAGCAAGTGGTTTGCGAGGACTCGCTCGGCATCGGCGCGGAACTGGAGTCCGACATGGCGCGTGTCATCGATACGTATCAGTGCGAATGGAAGACGGCGGTCAACGACGAGAAGACGCTGAAGCGCTTCCGTACCTTCGTGAACTCCGAAAAGAGCGACGACAACGTGCTGTTCATCGAGGAGCGCGGACAGATTCGTCCGGCGACGGAAGCGGAACGGCAGCAGCGCGCACGTAAAGCAGGTTGAAGACGAGATGAAAGACAACTGGAATTTTATTTGTACGCTGGACGACATCATCCCGTATAGCGGGGTTGCCGCGTTGATCGACGGCAAGCAAATCGCAGTGTTTCGCGTCGGCGACGACGTGTATGCCTTGGACAACTTCGACCCTGAGAGCGGCGCGAATGTATTGTCGCGCGGACTTATCGGCGATTTGAAAGGCGAACTGGTTGTGGCTTCCCCCATCTACAAGCACCACTATGTGTTGACCACCGGCCAATGCCTCGAAGCGCCGGAGTCGTCAATCAAGGCCTACCCCGCAAAGATCGAAGACAGCCGCATTTGGGTACAAGCTACGCCGCAATCGGCGCAAATTGCGCCGGCAGCACAAACGGAAAAAAGGCGCTTGGTGGTCATCGGCAACGGCATGGCCGCAATGCGCACCGTCGAGGAGTTACTGGAACATTCCCCAAACGCCTACGACATCACGGTGTTCGGCGCCGAACCGCATGGCAACTACAATCGCATCATGCTTTCGCCGGTATTGGCAGGCGAAAAGAAATTCGAGGAGATTATTCTGCATCCGAAGTCGTGGTATGCGGAACGCGGCATCACGCTGCACACCAGCGACCCGATCACTAGCATCGATCGCCGCAAACGCGTCGTGAAATCAGCGGGAGGGACCGAGGCGCCGTACGATCGACTGTTGCTCGCCACCGGCTCAAATCCCATCATGCTGCCGGTTCCCGGTAAGGACCTGCCCGGCGTCGTCACTTTCCGAGATCTGCAAGATGTCGACTCCATGCTGCGTGCCGCGCAGCAATACCATCGCGCTGTCGTGATCGGCGGCGGTTTGTTGGGACTTGAAGCCGCGAATGGCCTGTTGCGGCAAGGAATGGACGTCACTGTCGTGCATCTACTGGATACATTGATGGAGCGTCAGCTCGATAAACCGGCAGCGCAGTTACTGCGGGCATCGCTGGAAAAACGCGGACTGAAATTTCACATGCCCGCGCAAACCGCGGCCATATTGGGCGACACGCGCGTCACCGGCGTGCGTTTCGCAAACGGCGCGGAGATCGCCGCCGACATCGTTGTGATGGCAGTGGGCATCCGACCGAACATCGAGCTGGCGAAGGACGTCGGACTTCGCTGCGAGCGCGGCGTGTTGGTCAACGACACCCTGCAAACATTCGATCCGAGCATCTACGCGGTGGGCGAATGCGTTCAGCACCGCAACAACACCTACGGTTTGGTCGCGCCGTTGTGGGAACAGGCACGTGTTTGCGCAACGCATCTCGCGGAACTCGGCATGTCACGCTATCGCGGCTCGCTGGTCTCAACGCAGCTGAAAGTCACCGGCATCGATTTATTTTCGGCGGGCGATTTCAGCGACGCACCCGGCACTGAATCATTGGTGATGCGCGACGCCAAGCGCGGCGTGTACAAGCGGCTCATCATTCAGAACAATAAAGTACGCGGCGCCGTGTTGTACGGCGACGTGAAAGACGGCCCTTGGTATATGGAATTGATCGGCAGTGGACGCGACATTGGGCCAATGCGCGACAAATTATTGTTCGGAGCGGCTTACGCGGGCGTCGAGTCGGGAACCGCAGCATGAGCGAACTGACACGCACCACTTGCCCATACTGCGGTGTGGGCTGCGGTGTATTAGTTAAGAAAACGGCCGGCGGCGTCGAGGTAAGCGGCGATCCCGATCATCCGGCCAATCGCGGCCGACTTTGCTCGAAGGGTTCAGCGCTGGCAGAAACCATCGGCTTGGAAGACCGCCTGCTATATCCCAGCGTTCGCGGCCAGCAAGTTTCCTGGGACAAGGCGCTCGATCATGTCGCGAGCGAATTCAATCGCATCATCGCAGCGCATGGTCGCGAGTCCGTTGCGTTGTACGTGTCGGGACAGCTGCTCACGGAGGACTACTACGTTGCCAACAAGCTGATGAAGGGCTACGTCGGCACGGCCAACATCGATACCAACTCGCGACTGTGCATGTCGTCCGCCGTCGCCGGACACAAACGCGCGTTCGGTGAAGATTTGGTGCCGATTGCCTACGAGGATTTGGAACTCGCCGATCTGATCGTACTTGTGGGCTCCAACACTGCTTGGTGTCATCCGGTTTTATTCCAGCGCATAGCCAAAGCGAAAGAAACACGACCGGAAATGAAAATCGTGGTCATCGATCCGCGCCGTACCGCTACCTGCGAACTGGCGGATCTCCACTTGCCGGTTAAGGGCGGCACGGACGTTTGGTTATTCAACGGCCTGTTGTCGTTCCTCAACCAGCGCGGCGTAGTCGATACGAAGTTTGTCGACACGCACACGCAGGATGCTCAACGCGCGCTAGTGGTGGCCGACAACACCGCCGGCAATATCGCAGCGGTCGCGAAAACCTGCGGCGTAGAAGTGAACGCGCTTACCGAGTTCTATCGCTTGTTTGCGCTGACACCCAAAGTCATCACCATGTTCTCGCAAGGCGTGAATCAATCGTCGGCGGGCACGGACAAAGTCAACAGCATCATCAACTGTCATTTGCTGACGGGACGTATCGGCAAGCCTGGCATGGGGCCGTTTTCCGTTACTGGACAGCCCAACGCAATGGGCGGCCGCGAAGTCGGCGGCTTAGCCAACATGCTGGCGGCACATATGGAGCTTGCGAACCCCGCGCATCGCGACACCGTGCAATCTTTCTGGAAGAGTCCGCATATCGCCGATAAACCCGGCTATAAAGCCGTCGATTTATTCGACGCCATTCACGAGCGAAAAATAAAAGCCGTTTGGATCATGGCGACCAATCCCGTGGTCAGCATGCCGGACGCCGACAAAGTGCGTGAAGCATTGCAGCGCTGTGAGCTGGTTGTCGTATCGGACTGCATTGCAAATACCGATACCGCAAAGCTTGCACATGTGTTGCTGCCGGCCGTAGGGTGGGCCGAGAAGGACGGCACCGTCACTAATTCGGATCGCACCGTGTCGCGACAACGCGCGTTCTTGCCGCCTGCCGGCGAAGCAAAGGCCGATTGGTGGATCATGGCGCAGGTGGCCAAACGCATGGGCTTTACCGGTTTCGACTTTCAGTCGAGCCGTGATGTATTCGTCGAGCATGCGCAGCTGTCCGCATTCAAGAATACCGGCGATCGCGCGTTCAATCTTGCCGGTGTCGCACATCTCAGCGACAGCGAATACGATGCGTTGACACCGTTTCCATGGCCGCTGCTTACGAAAAGCGAACCGGGGCAAGCGCGGCTCTTTACCGACGGCCGCTTCTTCAATGCCGATGGTCGCGCGCGTTTTGTTGCGACTACGCCTACTTTACCGAAGCACAAGTTGGACGAAGAGTTTCCGTTCGTCCTCAACACCGGCCGCATTCGCGATCAATGGCACACCATGACGCGCACCGGCAAAGCGCCGCGCCTCGGCGGTCATTCGCCCGAGCCGTACGTCGACATGCATCCGCAGGACGTGCTGTTGTCCGGCGTAAAAGTCGGCGAGCTGGTGCGCGTCACGTCGCGCTGGGGTTCCATGATCGCGCGTCTGCGCACATCGGGCGAAATTCCACGCCGCACGTTATTCGTTCCCATTCATTGGAACGACAGCAATGCATCGGATGCGCGCGTCGGCGCGCTGGTAAATCCGGTCGTCGATCCGATCTCGGGCGAACCGGAGCTTAAACATACGCCGGCACGCATCGAATCATTTGTGGTGAGCTGGCACGGCTTCGTACTCACGCGCAGTGCGCTGGCCATGCAAGACGTTGCCTGGTGGACGCAAGCACAGGGCGAACGTTTCTTGCGTTATGAGTTGGCGGGCCGTCGCGTGCACGGCGATCGTAGCAAGTGGGCGCGACGCCTTTTGAATGCCGGCGACGACGCGGATTGGTTGGAATACACCGATCCGAATGCCGGCACATATCGCGCCGCCTATGTTGTCGACGATCGAATTGCCGCGTGCTTATTCGTATCGCCACGGCCGGAGCTGCCGTCGCGCGCCTGGCTGGCGAGTTTATTTGCAAAGGAAAAATTGGACGATGCGGACCGCACCGGTCTGCTGGTCGGACAACCTGCGGATCCCGCGGCAGACGCTGGTGCAACGATCTGCTCGTGTTTCGGCGTCGGTCGCAAAACTATCTGTGCGGCAATCGCCAAACACAACTTCACTACGCCGCAGCAAATCGGCCAGCTGTTGAAAGCCGGTACGAATTGCGGCTCGTGCATTCCGGAGCTCAAGGCCATCTTGGCGGAACAGCAGTACGAAGAAGGGAATGCGTAGATCCTATGAGACTCCGTCACCCGGCGGAGGTTACTTAGCTAGCTTCAACGCTGCCGCGACGATAGGCTTGGCCCACTCGGGCGTCGCGAGCAACTTTTTAGGCGCGATAATGCGACCGTCGCGCCAGTGTAGTATCAATTTGGGATGCGGAGTAGCGCCCTTTGCGGGATCCGCTTCGATCGAGTTGTCGTAAACCTTCAGTTCAGCGAGCCCGGGCAATAGCTTGGTGAGGTTCAGTCGGCTGTTGTCGTAGCGGCGTCGAATATCGCCTTCAGATATATCGTGTCCGCCTCTACTCACGCGTGCGGCGACGCGTTGAATGTGCAGCTCCGGGTTGGCCAGTGCCGCATACCAAATCCGTACCGCGAGGCCGGCCTCCATGGCGGCCAGCAGCATACGGGCAATCGTTTCGCCGCCCAGCGTGCTTTCGAAAAAATATGTTTGCTTGCGTTCGATGGCCTGTTGCAACAGACGAACGTTTTCCGTCCAGGCGCGACTATTCGCTTCGGTTTGCGAAAGATTGGGATATCGCTGGCGGAGAACGCGCGCGGCTTCATCCGGATTGAAGTAATCGCCACCGGCCGCACGTAAAAACTCGCCGGCGATACTGCTTTTGCCGGCGCCATTGGTACCGGCCAACACCCAAATCCCTGTTTCAGCCACGCTTGCGCGCGCCACTCACTGCTGCTTTACCCAACTTGGCTGACGAGGTAGCGAACAGCTTACTGCCGGCCGCACGAGTGCGTGGCGACTGCATGGAAGCGAACAGCGCGTCGAATTCGCCGTGTAATTCTTGCAGAGGATTCGCCGCGCGCGACTGCAGCGCCTGATATTCCTCCATCGACAGCACGACGGCTTTGGGTTTGTCGCGCTTAGTGATGGCAACAATGCCGCCCGCCACCGCCCTGTCCAAAATTGCGCCGAACGTATTCTTGGCGACGGTTGCCGGCACCGATTCCATCTTCACCATGCGGCCGTGACTATTGCGGACACTGACTGCGGACATAAGGCCTCCTAGGGGTGAGCTATTCTAATGGCCAAATGGCCATTTTGGCTACTTTGTTGTAACCGGCTCGATCCTGCGCGGCTTCGACAGCATCCAAACGCCGGCCAGCACCAGCAAGGTGCCGCCCGCAATCCACGCGGTAAACGGTTCGCCAAGCAATAAGACACCGAGTACGACGGTGGAAACCGGACCGATCATGCCGATCTGCGAACTCATGCCGGCACCGATGCGCTCAATCGCCATCATCATCAACACGACCGGACAAAACGTGCAAAGAGCGGCATTGAGTATCGACAGCCATATCACTTCCGGAGCAACCAGCATCGCACTCACCGGCCGCAAAGCGAGAAACTGCGCGATACACAACCCACAGGCGATTGCGGTCGCGATGCCGGTTAGCCGCAGCGCGCCGAATTTTTTCACCGCTTCACCGCTAAACACCAAGTACAGCGCGTAACTCACGGCGCTAGCGAATATCAACCCGGCACCGAGCACTACGTGCGGGCCGTTCAAGCCGACATCGCGGCCGAATACGACTAGCACCCCCGCATAACTCACCGCCAATGCCAGCCACTGACGACGCGAGACGTTGGTTTTGAATAGCAGCACACTGACAAGCAAAACGATCGTGGAGTTTAAATAGAGTATTAGCCGCTCCAAACTGGCGGTGACGTATTGCAGACCGGCAAAATCCAAAAAGCTGGCCAAGTAATAACCGCTAAACCCCAGTCCAAATAGCACCAACCAAT
>Ga0315910_10002587_pt1 | contig 15785 bp, 8 predicted proteins | sample EdamamesoilMG_FD_204470 | JGI IMG/M metagenome (GOLD analysis project Ga0315910, IMG submission 204470) | Garden soil microbial communities collected in Santa Monica, California, United States - Edamame soil | ecosystem: Environmental > Terrestrial > Soil > Garden | place: USA: California... | reverse complement strand
CCTCACGCTGCTACACTTTGCAGAACTAGCTACTTTTACTGGTGTTGCTCGCGTGGTGATCCTACGGACCTGCTTTGGGTGCAGGCATGCGCATCTTCCAGGTGACTGCTTTCTGTGCCCCGTCCAGTTTTCTCCCGACTCGTCCCCTGCTCTTGCTTTGTGAGGTTCAAGTTTGCCCTCGGAAATTCAGGTGCTCCACTCTTTACATCTGGTCTGAGTTTTCCCCGGAGCTGGCTTTGATTCAAGTCGCGAAACTATCCGTTCTTGCATGGCTGTACGCAACGAATTCATGCACGGCGATTGCCAGCCCATGCGTGAGACCGCCCTCAAGCTGCCCGCCTTATTGTGGTTCACGGAATCAACCATCCCCAACCTCAAAAAAACGCCCGCCGCGGCGCGCGAATGACGTTCGCCTTTCCTGCACGAGACCGCAGTCTCTCGCACCTTGAATTTGTCCGTGCAGTCTTTGCGGCTTTTCTGCATTCTCTGCGCATCGCGGCCGGTCGAAACGGACACGGACAGGTTTCATTAGAAAAGATGGCCTGCTCAATGGCGCGGTGTTGTGCAGCTTGCACTCCCAACGACTGTTCGATTTACCGTTGCTGTCCGTATCAGACCGGGGGTGATATTTCCCGGGAGCGAGATGAAAGCCGATCCCTCATCGAAGCCGGTGGCCGGCCAGATCGTCCGCGTGCGAACGCGTCACTGGCTGGTCGAGGATGTTGCCCCATCGCCATCGGGAACATGGCTTCGCCTTTCCTGCGTGGATGATGATGCGCAAGGCGACGCGCTGGAAGTTCTCTGGGAAGCGGAATTGGATGGCCAGATTCTCGATGCCGAAGCGTGGGCGCAAATCGGGCACAAAGGATTTGATGACGCGCGGCAGTTCGCCGCCTACTTCAACACTCTCCGCTGGCATTGCATCACCGCCACCGACCCCAGGCTTTTTCAATCGCCGTTCCGCGCCGGCATTCGCATTGATGCTTATCAATTGGAGCCGCTTAAAAAGGCACTCCAGCTTCCGCGCGTAAATCTCTTCATTGCCGACGATGTCGGACTTGGCAAAACCATCGAAGCCGGACTCATCGCCACCGAGCTGCTACTTCGGCGGCGGGTTCGCGATGTCGTCGTGGTCTGCCCGCCCTCGATGCTGAAGCAGTGGCAGGATGAACTCGACGCCCGCTTCGGCCTGCGCTTTGAGATTCTCGACCGCGATTATGTGGAACGCATCCGGCGCGAACGAGGGTACGCGGTCAATCCATGGGACACATTCCCCCGTTTTCTCGTCTCGCAACGATTGTTGATTGATGAAACCTACGCCGCTCCGATGCGCGTCTGGCTCGACAACCTTCGCCCTGGCAGCCTGCTGATTCTCGACGAGGCGCATCATGCCGCCCCGGCCAGCGGCTCCAAATACGCCATTGATTCCAAGTTCACTCGCGCCATTCGCGAACTCGCTCGATGTTTCGAACATCGCCTTTTTCTCTCGGCCACGCCCCACAACGGGCACTCAAACAGCTTCAGTGCGCTCCTTGAGATTCTCGATGAGAATCGTTTCATGCGCGGCACTGAAGTGCTCAAGTCTTCGCTCAAAGAGGTCATGGTTCGCCGCCTCAAGGAAGATGTGCGTGTCGTCGCTGGTGGTTTTCCCATCCGCCGCGTCGTGCAGGTGGATCTGAAAGGTCTTTCTCCCGACGCGCCCGAATTGTGCCTTGCCGAGTGGCTGGATGCCTACGGCACCGTGCGGCGTGAACGCTTCGCTGCTGCCACCAAGAGCGAGGCAACCCGGGGCGCGCTCATCCTCTCGACCCTCCAACAGCGGCTTTTCTCCTCGGTCGAAGCCTTCCAGCGCACCCTTGCGGCTCATCGCCGCGCCATGGAAAAGGTCTGGTCAGGTGAATCCGCGGCCCGCGCCAGCGTTTCCGCCAACGACCTCCCCCAACTCACCGCCGGCTACGACAGCGACGACGACCGCGGCCAGCTCCCATCCGAACAACAGGAGTTTGAAGCTGCGAGCGCCATCGAGCAAGTCACCGCCTCGACCGTAGGTGCGCCTGCCTCGGCAAATGTCGTCCGCGAGCGCGAACTTCTCGGCAACATGGCTCTCGTCGCCGAACAACACCGCCATCGCGCGGATGCCCGTATTACCTGGTTGATCGGGTGGCTGCGCGACAATTGCTGTCCCGGGATTCGATTGCCCGGCAACCCCTCGCCGCATCCTGGGGCGGTGTGGTCATCGCTGCGCCTTATCATCTTCACCGAGTACGAGGATACCGCCCGCTACCTGCGTACCCAGCTTGAAGCGGCTTTTGCCGGCACGGATCGCGCCGAGGCCCGGCTCAATGTCTTCCACGGCCCGACCCCGCCGGATAAACGGGAGGATTTGAAACGCGCCTTCAACGAACCGCCGGACCGTCAGCCCTTACGCATCCTGATCGCCACGGATGCCGCCCGTGAAGGTCTCAATTTGCAGGCGCATTGCTGGCATCTGTTCCATTACGATCTGCCGTGGAATCCCTCACGCCTGGAACAGCGTAACGGCCGCATTGACCGCAAGCTTCAACCTAACGAAGAAGTGTTTTGCCATTACTTCGTTTACACGCAACGTCCCGAGGACCGCGTGCTTCGCGCACTCGTGCGCAAGACCGAAACAATCCGCCTCGAACTGGGCAGCCTCTCCGACGTTGTCGAGAAACGCCTGCGCACGGGTATCCGCCGCGCTGAGGCGGAAGCCGCCGCCGCCGAGATCGAAGCCATGGAGGAGGATCCTGCGAAACGAACCGCCCGCGAAACTGAGTTGGAGGATGCCGCACACGAACGTCAAACCCGCCTTCGCGCTGAAATCGAGACCTTGGGTAACCGCATCAGCGACGCGCGCCGTTGGATCGGCCTTGATGAGGTCCAGTTACGCGATGCACTGAATTGTTCGCTGGAGTTTCTGCAAACCGAACCGCTTCGCGAAGAACCTGCTTCGCCAGGCGAACCCGCGCGATACATTTTTCCAAACTTGCGGGCCCGGCACGGCGGCGATCCGCGCTGGGCGGCCACCCTCGACACCTTGCGCCCGCCGCCCGAGCAGGACCAATCACTCTACGAATGGCGGCGTGAATCTCCCTTGCGTCCGGTCGTGTTCACGCCACCACCCGGTTTCGATGGTGACACGGTTCAGCTCCATCTTTCACATCGCGTTGTCCAGCGGTTGCTGGGTCGCTTTCTTGCCCAAGGGTTCGTTTACCACGACCTCTCGCGCGCGTGCCTCGCGCAATCCGACGATGCGATTCCGCGCGTTGTGTTGCTCGGTCGCCTTGCGGTTTACGGCGCCGGCGCTGCCCGACTCCACGAGGAATTGATCACCGTCACCGCCCGTTGGAGTGATCCGGCTGAACGCAAAGCGCCGCTTACGCCTTACGGTCGCGATGCTGAAGCGCGCACCATCACCATTCTCCAGGAGTCCCTCAAGCCGGCAGGCGGCTCTCGCACCGTTCCCGCCACGGCCACCCAGCGTCTGCAAGCCAGCATCGCGCAGGACATCCGTGAGCTGCTCCCGCACCTTGAGCAACGTGGAAACTCAGCCCGCGCGGAAGCGGAGCAACAACTCACCGAACGCGGCAAGGCGGAATCCGATTCGCTCAAGAAGATTCTCGAAGACCAGCGCCGTCGTGTGCTGGCCAAATATACTGCCACTGAAACCGAGCAGCTTCTCCTCGGCTTCAGCGACGACGAAAAGCGTCAACTCTTCGCCGATCGTCGCCACTGGGAACGCTGGCTCGCCAACGTGGAAGGCGACCTCGCGCGCGAGCCGAAACGCATCGCCGAGTTTTACCAAACCAAATCCTTCCGACTTGAACCCGTGGGCCTCGCTTATCTATGGCCAGTTGACAAATAGCACGTATGCGTAAACAGAAAATCTCCAAACCGGTCTGCGAGGGAAACCTCGCCCCGCTGGAGGCGTTGAAGAAGTCGCTACTGCACCAGGTCTCCACCGGAAAACTTTGAGATGAAACACGCGCATCATGCGAATCGCATGCCCGTTCCCGTTCTGGAATCTCTGGGGGACGATCAGCAGATCCTTGTTCGCGTTGCGGCAGCGAGAATTTATCTACCGCACCCCAACACGGTGGCCCGGTTCCCAGGGTCAGTTTTTCCCACGATCCGAGACCCACGGAAGCGGGAGCAGCCTGTGGAGCATGAGGGCCAGATTACCGGCATGTATGACGACAACACCACGCCCCGATGGGCGCTGCTCTGGGCGCATGGCATTCCTGGCAAGAGCAAGCAGCCAACCCAAGGGTGGACCATCTCCCATGTTTGGGATCGGAGCAAAGACATGGGAGCTTACACCCACCTCGCTAATTTGGCGTTGTTACCGGAATACCTGGGCAGCCTCTCGGACAAACAGGGGCCGCTGACTCACTTTCTGCGTTTTCATGCATGGCATGTGTATCGCTGGAAGCCCGAAGGGATCGACATGCCCGAAAAGCCCATTAGCTACGACGCGATTCAGTGGCACTACTTCGATCCCATCGATGATCCTGTGGGTTTCTTTCGAGCCGAGTTTTCCAAGGGTAACTGCGGACGATGCAAGGCACTCAAACCGCTGATGAAGCAGGTCTTTGGTGGAGAGCTGTGATTTTATGAAAAGCTACTACCGGGTCATGTTGGGTGAAAAGAGCATGTATGCCGAGGAATGCTTTGCGGCAAACTGCGTTGCCGCCGGCTTCATCCATGATCAAAATCTGAAAGGGAAACTGCCCGATCAGTGGCGCACCTTTAACAAGCAGTTCATTCCTGTTTTCCTCGCCGCGCACCCCGAAAAGACCAAAATCGGCGCGGGCCTCGCTTGTGGCGCGTTGTGGACGGTCTGCAAAGGAATGCAAAAAGGTGACCTTGCTTTGTGTCCTGACGGCATGGGGAGATACCGGGTCGGCGAGGTCAGCGGCGATTATTATTATGAGCCCGGAAAGCCCTTGTGCCATCGCCGACCCGTAACCTGGCTGAACGTCATGATTGACCGGGCGGCCATGAGTGAGTCGCTTCGTAACTCCACCGGCTCCATCGGCACCGTGAGCAACATAACTCACCACCGCGAGGAAATTGATAAACTCGTAGGTGGGGTATCCGCTCCCAAACTAATTTCCACCGACACTACCGTCGAAGATGCGTCCGCATTCGCCTTGGAGGAGCACTTGGAAGATTTCCTCGTCAAAAACTGGTCCAACACCGAACTCAGCAAGGATTACGAGATATACGAAGAGGAAGGCGAGAAGGCACAGCAATACCAGACGGATACCGGTCCACTGGATATTTTGGCTGTCAGCAAGGACAAGAAGCATTTGTTGGTGGTGGAACTAAAGAAAGGGCGTGCCAGCGATGTGGTGGTTGGGCAGACACTCCGTTACATGAGCTTTGTACTGGAAGAGTTGGCCGAGGAAGGGCAAACAGTGCGTGGGCTGATTATCGCGCACGAGGACGATCAGAGAATCCGTCGCGCGCTCAGCATGACTCCCAACATTTCTTTCTACCGCTACCAAGTGAGCTTCAAACTGGTCAAGGTGTGACATGAACAAAGCTGGGAACGACGACGCCGAAAGCCGAATCACCATCGCCACATGGGAGATCCTCCAAGAGTTCGGCTTTCTCCCAGACCCGGCCGTGTCTTCGGACCATCGGCCTGGCCTCAGTTTTGATTTTGGCAATTTTAAATTATCTGCCAGCGCAGTGATGAGTAAATACTTCCACCCGATTGTTCTCTTCACTGGGATTCTGAGCACCCCGCGCACGCTGGCTGAGGTGATCTTTGAAACGCCTCGTGGCCTTAGCCGCGAAATGATGGCCGCGTGGATCGTTTGGAATCTCGACCGCCACGCCGACCACCGCCGTTTCCAGCCCACTCATGAGATGTCGTGGCTCGAACTGGGCCGGCAGAACCAGCATCTCCTGCCTTGGGAAATCGCACGCGCCCAACGCGCCATCGAGGCTGCCGAATACGCTGCCCGCCCGCATTGCACGGTGGATCGCAGCGTGCTCCGGCTTGCTTTCAATACCCTCGAAGCGAGTTTCGCCCGTGCTAGTCCTTCTGATCCAATCGTCGTGGCTTTCGATGGTCGCGTGCTTTCTTTCTTGTGTGCTGATGTCGAGGCCGCGGTTGTGGCCACTGGCAAACCGTGGCCCATGAACTGCCACATACCGATGGAAGTATTGCGCGAGCGCCTGCCCAAACGGCTGACGCGCCCGCAGGTTTTAGTCGGCATCTGGAAAGGACGGCTCGAAATTGATCGCGCTCGGATCCCGGTCACCGAGGAGATAAGAGTTCAATAGTCATCCACCCTGATCATGCCCCCCTTCACCAAAGACCCCGCGCTCGCCGATCATCTTGCATGGCTCGGCTACGTCCAGCCCGAGGGCCTGGTGGTGTCGGCGCCGGCGTTGGTGGATGCGCAGGCGATCATTGATCGCGCCCAACTCGGCGAACTCCAACGCCGCTTTGCCGAACACGTCTCCAGTTTGTCGATAGCCGACAGCGACACGGCGGAAACCCAGCCCGGCATCGCGAACCTCCAGAAGTTCATCGCAGACTTTCTCGGCTGGCCCTACGATCTCCTCTCCGGCGTTGACCCCTCACGCCCATTGCCGGATTCACTTTCCATTTCGCTCCCGGAGTTTCAAGAGACTCTGCGCCCATCCTTCGCCGTCGCGCGTCCGCCGTCCCAAATCGAAAATCGTAAATCCGAAATCGTAAATTCCGAGTGGCTGCTCCTCGTCCAGTCCCACCCCGCCACGGTGGACCTCGACAAACCCGTCGCCAGTTCAGACCGCCACTGGCACGCCTCCCCGTCCAAGAAGTTCGAGCGCCTCCTGCGCGAGACCGGCGTGCCCATCGGCCTGCTCACCAACGGCACGCAATACCGCCTCATCTACGCGCCGCCCAAGGAAAACTCCGGCGCGCTCACGTTCCCCGTCGGCGCGATGACCGAAGTTTCCGGCCGGCTCATCCTCGGCGCGTTCCAACTGCTCCTCGGCTCGTGGACGCTCTTCAACGCCCCCAGTGACGCCCGCCTCCCCGCGCTGCTCCAACGCAGCCGTGACTATCAGGCCAGTGTCTCCGAACTTCTCGCCGAGCAAGTCCTCCACGCCCTCTACGAACTCCTGCGCGGCTTCGAAGCTGCGGACGAACGCGCCCAGGGCAAACTCCTCCGCGAACTCGCCGCCCGGAATTCCGCCGACATCTACGGCGGCCTCGTCACCGTCCTGCTCCGGCTCGTGTTCATCCTCTTCGCCGAGGACCGCGGGCTGCTGCCGGGCAGCGGGCTTTACGTTCGCCACTACGCCGTGCGCGGACTCTTCGAGCGACTGCGTGCCGATGCCGAGCGTTACCCGGACACCATGGACCACCGCTTCGGCGCATGGGCGCAACTCCTCGCCCTCTTCCGCGTCATCCACGGCGGCTGCAAACATCCCGACCTCGCGATGCCCGCCCGCGCTGGCCACCTCTTCGATCCCGACCGCTATCCGTTTCTGGAGGGAAGAGGTTCGAAGGGTGAGGTGAGAAGTGAAGTCGGCTCGCCCCTCTCCCCTCACACCTCGCACCTCCCCTTGGTCAGCGACGGCACACTCCATCGCATCCTGGAAAAACTCTGCATCCTCGAAGGCGAACGCGTCAGCTACCGCACGCTCGACGTGGAAGAAATCGGCTCGGTCTATCAAACCATCATGGGCTTCGGCGTCGAAACCGCCGCCGGCACGGCCATCGCGCTCAAGGGCAAACGCAAGAACGGCGGCGTGCCCGCCTCGCCCGTCATCAGTCTGGAACAACTCCTCGCCATCCCGGCCAAGGACCGCGCCAAGTGGCTCAAGGAAAACGCCGACACCGAACTCACCGGCGAAGCCGACAAGCGCCTCAAAACCGCCACCACCGTGGACGACCTCCTCGTCGCGCTGGGAAGGCGAATGGACATCAACGCCACTCCATCGTTCGTGCCCAAGGGCGGACTCGTGCTCCAACCCACTGACGAACGCCGCCGCAGCGGATCGCACTACACGCCGCGTTCGTTCACCGAGCCCATCGTACGGAAAACGCTTCAGCCCATTCTTGAACGTCTCGCCCGTGCGGCTGGAGGAAAGTGGGAAAGTGAGAAAGTGTGCAGGGGGGAAGAAGGCGCGAGCGCTCCCTCTCACTTTCCCACTTTCTCACCTGCCCACCTGCCAAGCCCAACCCCGCAACAAATCCTCGAACTGAAGATATGTGATATAGCCGTCGGCTCGGCTGCGTTCCTCGTCGAAACCTGCCGCCAGCTTGCCGACGTGCTCGTCCGCGCCTGGCGCGTGCATGGCGGACGCCCCGCGCTGCCGCCCGATGAGACCGAGGAACTCCTCGCCATGCGCACTATCGCGCAACGCTGCCTCTACGGCGTGGACCGCAACCCCATGGCCGTGGACCTCGCCAAGCTCTCCCTCTGGCTCGCCACCCTGGCCAAGGACCATCCCTTCACCTTCCTCGACCACGCCATCCGCTGCGGCGATTCCCTCGTCGGCCTCACCCGCCGACAAATCGAGACCTTCACCTGGAAAACCGAGTCCAAACAGGGACAACTGTGGGAAGCCGAAGTCCGCAAACGCACCGCCGCCGCCCTGCGCGAACGGCAGAACCTCCTCGGCCTGGGCGACGACTACGGCACGCCCCAGCTCAAGCGCGAGAAACTGGAAAAGGCCGATGAACTCCTCGACCTCGTGCGCTTCATCGGCGATGCCGCCGTGGCCGCGTTCTTTGCGGCGGACAAGGACAAGGCCCGCGAAGCCAAACGCGCGGAACTGGCCGAGCGCATCGCCGATTACCTGGGCAAAGGCGACCTCAAACAACGCCCCACTGACGAAGTCAAAGCCCTGCGCGGCGGAAGATTCCCGGTCACGCCGTTCCACTGGGAGATTGAATACCCGGAAGTGTTCGACCGCGAGAATCCCGGCTTCGATGGCATCGTGGGCAATCCGCCGTTTGCTGGAAAGAACACTCTGCTCAATGGCAACGGTGAAGGTTATCTCGACTGGCTCAAGTCCCTACACGAGGAATCGCACGGTAACGCTGACCTCGTAGCGCACTTCTTTCGCCGTGCGTTCAATGTGATTCGGAATGGAGGAACTTTCGGACTCATCGCCACGAACACGATTGGGCAAGGCGACACGCGAGCAAGTGGGCTTCGCTGGCTTTGCATGAATGGAGGCGTAATTTACGCGGCACGCAAGCGGACCAAATGGCCCGGACAAGCTGCCGTGGTCGTCAGCGTTATTTGGGCCACGAAGGGTAATCCGTTAGGGCCATTCGACCTCGATGGCCGAACCGTGCCGTTCATCACCGCGCATCTCTTCCACGCAGGCGGACACGAGAACCCATCGGTTCTCCGCTCCAACGAAAGCAAGAGCTTCATCGGTAGTTTCGTGCTTGGCATGGGCTTCACATTCGACGACACGGACAAAAGCGGCGTGGCCAATCCGCTCTCGCTCATGCGTGATCTCGTCGCTCAAGACCCGCGCAACGCAGAACGCATCTTCCCCTACATTGGCGGTGAAGCACTCAACGATGGCCCTACGCTGGAGAACGCGCGGTTTGTTATCAGTTTTGCCGAAATGCCACTACGCCGCGCAGACGTTGGCAGTTTGTGGGCTGCCGCCGATGAGCGTCAGCGCGACCTTTGGCTTCGAAGAGGGGTCGTGCCGTTGGACTACCCGGAGTCCGTCGCAGCAGATTGGAATGGTTTGCTCGGAATTATTGAAGCGAAAGTCAAACCCGAGCGCGCGAAACTTGGGGATAATGCTGATGCTCAGCGGCGTAAGGAGCGTTGGTGGCTCTGGGGGAGGTATTCGGGCGCACTCTTTGCCGCTTTGCGGTCCAAGCAGCGAGTTTTGGCAACCTCATCAATAAGCCAACATCGGGCGTTTGCGTTCGTCCCCTCGTCTGTAGTTTGCTCCCATAATGTTTCAGTAGTAGCAGTAGAAACGTTCTCGGCCTTTGCCGCCGTGCAATGCCGAGCTCACACGGTTTGGGCAGATTTCTTTTCCTCATCCTTGGGAGACGCACGAGGCTATCGTCCCTCCGACTGTTTCGAAACATATCCCTTCCTCCAACACTGGCACAGTCATCCGGCCTTCGAGACTGTTGGACAAGATTGTTACGAGTTCCGCGCGGCGCTCATGCAGGACCTCTGGCTCGGCCTCACGGAAATCTACAACCACTTTCACTCGCCCGATGACGAGGCCCTGGCGCGATTGGAAGCCCTCTACCGCAAGCGCGCCGCCACCCCCGATTGGCGCACCGCCGAGTCCGTCCCCGCCGACCGCTCGCCGCTGACGCTTTACGCCACCCCCGCCGCCGCGCTCGCGGCCGTCCAGCGCCTGCGCACCCTGCACGCAGCGATGGACACCGCCGTCCTCACCGCCTACGGCTGGACCGACCTGCTCCCCAAATGCACCTGCGAGTTCCTGCTCGATTACGAGGACGACGAGTCCGAATCCGGCGCCGAAGAATCCGGTGGCCGCAAGAAGAAGAAACCCTGGCGCTACCGCTGGCCCGACGAAATCCGCGACGAAGTCCTCGCCCGCCTCCTCAAACTTAATGCCGAACGTGCGGAGGAAGAAAAACTTGCAGGCCAGGCTGCGGCTAGTGCAACCTCCCCGAAAGCCAAGAGATCGCGCGGCAAGAAATCTGAGCCTGCGCAAGGGGATTTTATCCCGTCGCCGCAGCGAGAGTTTTTCCAATAAGCCATGTAACCACAACAACGCGCGATGAACGAACTTCGCATACTCTTCACCAAGAAGTCGGAAGGTGACTATACGGTCCAATTGGTTCCCGGATGGAGCGGCAGTCCCAGTGAACCCGTTTCATTCAAACCATTTCTTACCAAAGAAGACTACGCCGATCTTCGTTGGTATTTGGAGGAGTTCATGGATCTTCCAGATGGCGGATCGATTGTTCGCGCGAAGAGAGTCGAAGAGAACCTGGAAGCATGGGGTCACAAACTTTTCGAACATCTCTTTGGCAATGGAGATAACCAGACGCTGTTGAACCACCTCCAGAGCGTGCCTGCCCCGCGCTTGCTTACGATTGCGACGCGGGATCCCGTTATTCTCCGTCTGCCGTGGGAGCTCATGGCCGAATCGCAAGAACCCATGTTTCGACGAGGCATTACGATCCGGCGCCAATTGGAAGCAGCGGAGACGCCGGTCAAATATCAGACGGGGCTGCCGTTGCGCATACTCTATATTGCAAGTCGGCCGGCTGATCTCGGCTTCATCGATCCAAGACACAGTAGCCGCTCCATGCTCGACGCCATGGAGAGCCTCGGGAACAAGGTGGTGGTTGACTTTTGCCGGCCTCCAACTCTCGTTCGTATGGAAGAGTTATTGCGCGAGGCGCAGCAAGAGGATCGGCCACATCACGTCGTTCACTTTGACGGGCACGGTGATTTCCTCGCCGAGAAGCAAGAAGGTGCATTGTGCTTTGAAAAACCTCCCGAGACGGCCTCCGATGATCCCGCGGTCACGGATTTGGTAAGCGCGGGCCAACTTGGTGAAACATTCGCCGCATTTCGGATCCCTTTGGTTGTGTTGGAGGCATGTCGAACAGGGACAATCGGGGAGGCGGCCGTCTTCCGTTCTACCGCCCCGCGCCTGCTTGACTCAGGAGTGGGCAGTGTTCTGTCAATGAGCCACGCCGTGCATGTTGAGGCAGCGCGAGTTCTCTTGGCGGGTTTCTACAAGGAGTTGCTGAAAGGTGGATCGGTGGGGCAGGCCGTTGAGCAGGGCCGGGCCGCTCTGATCTCCAGTCCACACCGTTGGCTGGAATTCCGTCCAGGAGGCCACGCCATCGAACTGAAGGACTGGCATTTGCCACATCTGTACCAGCGAGGACAGGATTTGAGTCTGTTCCCGGAGTCGGTGGAGGAAGCCACGGCAGAGGAGGATGGAACAACTTCGTCCCACTCGAATCGTTTCCAAGTTGCCTCTCGCGACCCTAATCAAGTGGGAGCGTTTCCGCCCGAGCCGCCTTACCGATTTCAGGGTCGTGCCCCTGAGCTCTACGAACTCGAACGGCAATTTAGATCCCATCCAGCGGTCATTCTCCATGCAATGGGAGGGATGGGAAAGACCACTTTGGCGTGCGAAGCAGCGCACTGGTGGACCCGTACGGGCCTGTTCGCGGATGGCGCATGCTTTCTCAGCTTCGAACAACCCACAACGGTTGAGCGCATCATTCAGGTAATCGGGGTTTATCTCGACGGGAATGATTTCAATGCGCTGGCGGTTAATGCACAACGCGCCCGCGCGAAAGAACTCTTCCGGAGTAAAAACCTCCTCATGGTGTGGGATAATTTTGAAAGTGTTTTGCCCGAATTTCAATCCCATGAGGCAGCCGAGATTTACACGAGCGAGCAGCGGAATCGAATCGTGGAGCTTTTCCGCGAATGGACAACAATTCCACAAGCACAAGGACGGGTGCTCGTAACTTGCCGTCCGGAAGATGCCGGGCTGCCGGGAGCACGAAAGGTGGAGCTTCGCGGTTTGGCGCGCTTAGACAGTTTGTGGCTTTTGGGCCGCGTAATTGAATCCGCTGGGGTTGAAATCAACAGTTCCAGTCTGGACCGCGCCGGGCTGGAAAACCTATTGCAGCTCCTTGATGACCATCCCTTGTCGATCGAATTGGTTGGACCACATCTGAAAACACTCGGACTTGAGAAGGTCTGCAGCGACTTCCAGGAGCTTCTGGCCAAGTTTACTTCGGGTGCCGGAACGGGACGCAACGAATCTTTGCTGGCGTCACTGGAATTTTCAACGCGTCGTCTCGGCGCTGCGTCAAAGGCAGCGCTGCCCTGGTTGGGATATTTCACCGGAGGGGTCTTCGAGTCTTTGTTCCTGGCCTTCAGCGAACTTGATCCAACGCAATGGAGGGAAGCACGGACAGAACTCGAATCCACTGCTTTAATTCGAATTGATCCTTACGTGACGCTGAACAACAGGCCCTATATTCGTTTTCACCCAACGTTATCTGCCGGCGCCTCCACGCTGACGGGCAACCTCTTCGCTGAAACTTTCGGAGCCGATTCGACCAAGCATCGCGAAAACCTGATCGACGCATACGTCGCCATTCGCGTGTCGATCGACAGGCAGTTACGCGGTTCCAACGCAATGATCGCAATGGCTTTTCTCCGGTGCGATGAGATGAATTACACCAAGGCGCTTTCGTGGGCGCTCCGCAACGGCAATCACAACGCCGCTGCAAGGCTTGGTTGGACATTCCTCGAATATCTGGAGTCTGAGGGCAGGTTGACGGAAAGATCAAGGTGGGCGGAAAAATTAGGCGCAGCATTCTCCAGCAGTCAACTGTCTGTCGAGACGGCACAATATCGCATTCAATCCGCAGTCGAGCGTTCAAAGCAGGGAAAGTCACTCGAAGCAGTCGAAACTCTGCGATCTTTGGTGAGTGAGCTGGAACAATCGGATATGCCCGAAGCGGACTTCCAGAAAGCTGAAGCAACGGGCCATCTCGGACGCGTCCTAAGCGACATGGGAAAGTCTCGTGACGCAGTACCTCACTTTGAATCGGCTATCGCAGATTTTGAGAACTTGGCGACGACGATGGTCGGCGATATTCGCCCCAAGTGGAATGCGTCAGAATGCCTATGTGGTTTATCTCGAGCCCAAAGGTCGTTGGGCGACCTCGATCAAGCGCTCACAACCGCCAAGCGCGCATTGGAGGTAGCAACGGCGGCCGGACGGAGTGGAGATCTCTCCGCACAATTTGCAGCCATCGGTGACGCCTACCTCGCCAAGAGAAAGCTCTCAGAGGCCAATGAGAACTACGAAAAAGCTGCTGAGTCTGCGGAGAGTCACGGGAATCGCATTCGCGCCGCACAGATGGTTGCCGCGCAGGCTGACTTGGCTGATGAATCGGGTTATTCCGAAAGAGCGTTTGCGCTCGCTACCAGCGCGGTCAGAATGTTTCAGGAAATTGACGAAAAGGACGGTCTGATGGGGATGTACAACTTGCTTGGAGTAATCCAAAACAGAGCAGAAACCCCTAAGGAGGCCCTGGCGTGGTTCCAGAAGGCTAAAACTTTAGCAGTTGAACTCAACGACGTTCCAAGCCTGGGAAAGGCCGCCCAGAATATGGGAATCGCTTATCGGAAACTGGCCGTCATTGCGTGGAATGAAAATGGACCGGAGGTTGGCGACCAGTATCTGAATGATGCAATGGAACAATTTGAAGAGAGCCTGAGAATCAAGCAAAGGAGTGTCCGTGAACCAGAAATAGCGAGTGTATTCAGCGAGATCGCCCAAATCCACGGATTGAAAGGGGAATGGAAGCAAGCAGAGCAAATGGCCCTGAAGTCACGCGAAATCCGGGAAAGATTAAGACTGCCAGAAGTCGCCCGAGATTACGCGAGGCTCATCCAAATCGCACTAGCGCTGGGCGACGTGAAAAAGGCCGATACCTGGGAGAGGAAACTCGCCGACACGGGCGGGACAGTCGCTGGTCCCGAGAGAATGCCGCCAGATATCATAAACGACTTACTCAGGTTAGCAGATGCATGCGCAAAAGCTGGGTTCGGACGAACCAATCCTGTCCAACTTGATCCCAGCACTGACCACTCACTCTCAGCGCTGGAGCAAACGGAGGACCCATGGCCGCAATTGGCAAAATTCTTGCGCAGCGTTGCGTCTGGCCAGCGCCCACGCATTCCGCCAACCCTTCCCGGACAGGTGCAATATGTTTTGACTCGGCTTCTCGGAGCCATCCAAGACCGCACCAGTGTTTCTCGAAGTTCGCCAGGGTTCCTGCGGAGGCTCTGGAATATGGTGGTAAATAACTGAATCAATCTCGACCAATCATCCGCTTCACTCCATTCTCACCATTAACCAACGAAAACAATGAGCTTAAGATCCAAATACGCAAGTCAGGTGAAGCGCACCTTTGGCAGTGGATATCATGCGGCATGGTATCCAGATACGCCCCACAAGCTCGGAGCCTATGGACGAATGGAAGACGATGTCTTTGTGTCTTTCGGCAACATCAAAGATTTGGGCGTTCCATACAGTATTGATGTAGATAAAATCCCATCGGCTCTTGAAGTCAGCGCGAGCAAAGGGGTTGCGATAACGGCAAAAGGCAAGGGAGAGGTAAATCCCAACCTTCCTCACATTCCGCAAGGCGCGGCGGGGATGGGGATCCAATTCAATTCGGAAGGAGGTTTTACGCTCGCAGCCAAGGAAGTTTTCGAGGATCGAATCAGCAACCCTGGATCACTGGAAACTCACCTGAAAAAACTAAGAGCCAAGGGTGCATGGGATTCCAGCTTCCGGATTGTCACAGGTGTTCTGAGGATGCCGGTCGCTACGGTCTTAATCGCGCAATCAGACAATACAAAACTAGAGCTGAGTTTCAGTGGAACGGCAACTCCGTCGATTAATGAGCTGTGTAATTTGGACGTCTCAGCCAATTTTCATTGGCAAAGTTCCGCCGTCATGAAGTATGGGCCTGCCCGTGATGCCACTCCGATCATTCAGCTTCACCGGCTAACCCTAGGTTTCCTTTTCAGCCCTCCGCGACTGAGAACATTCTCCATGGAAACGATTAAGGCGCCTGGAGGAGATCAAGACTGGCGGCTGGTGTTGGATGCCACCGGTCCCATCGAGTAGGGTTTTCCCCTGCTCGGTTTCGTCGTCCGCGATCTGGCTTTGATCTCGTGCGGCTGGTTGCTGTTGAAACTGATCACTAAAAGGGTGAAACACAGCACGTG
>Ga0315910_10002586_pt1 | contig 15787 bp, 11 predicted proteins | sample EdamamesoilMG_FD_204470 | JGI IMG/M metagenome (GOLD analysis project Ga0315910, IMG submission 204470) | Garden soil microbial communities collected in Santa Monica, California, United States - Edamame soil | ecosystem: Environmental > Terrestrial > Soil > Garden | place: USA: California... | reverse complement strand
TCCCTCCGCCGTTCCTGCGCCCGCGTTGCAGGCACCCCTCGCCTCATTCCACGCCGCCGCCGAATGCGCTACACCGTGCGCATGAATTCACGCTGGCTGGCGGTCGCAGTCCTGTGCGCGAGTGGCGCGCTCTTCCCCGCGCAAGCGCAGATCCAACTGGCCGGCCTGTTCACCGACCACATGGTGCTGCAGCGCAACGCTCGCGTGCAGCTGTGGGGCAGCGCCGCTCCGGGCGAGCTGATCCGCGTGCGGCCCAGCTGGTACGAGCAGGACGCGGCAGCTACCGCGGACTCCGAGGGCCGATTCGTGGTGGCGCTCACCACGCCCGAAGCTTCGGGCCCGCACACGATCAAGATCCAGGGACGCGGCAAGGGCGCGGCCTCCGCGCCGATCGTGCTCTCCGACGTCATGGTCGGCGAAGTCTGGCTGGCCTCCGGGCAGTCCAACATGGAGATGGGCGTCGGCTACCAGCGGCCGGGTTACAGCGGCGTGCTGAACTGGGAGCAGGAGCTCGCCGATGCCGATCGGCCGCGGATCCGCTTCTTCAACGTCGAGAACCAGATCTCGCCCGCGGAGCTGGACGAGGTTCGCGGGGCTTGGGTGGTGGCCGATCCCAAGAGCGTGAACGACTTCAGCGCCACGGGATGGTTCTTCGCCAAGCGCCTCGAACACGAGCTCGACGTGCCGGTGGGCGTGGTCGCGGCGGACTGGGGCGGCACGCCCGCGCAGGCCTGGACCAGCGCGCGCGCGCTGCGCGGCTTCCCGCGCTTCGAAGCCGATCTCGCGGCCTGCGCGGCGCTCAAGGGCGATTCCGACGAGCGCGAGCGCGAGCGCGCGCAGGCGCTGGAGCGCTACGAGCGCGAGCTGCTCGCCGTGGATCCGCTCAGCGCCGCCAAGGCGCAGTCGCCGCGCTTCGACGACCGCGCCTGGACGAGCGCCGAACAACCCGGCGTGTGGTCGGGCGATCTGGCCGGCTTCGACGGCGTGCTCTGGATGCGGCGCACGCTCGAGATCCCGGCCGCATGGGCGGGGATGCAGCTGGAACTGTCGCTGGGAACGATCGACGACGAGGACACGACCTGGTGGGAAGGCGTGCAGGTCGGCGCCACGCAGACCTGGGACACGGCGCGCCGCTACCGCATCGCACCCGAGCTGGTGCGCGCGGGCTCGGTGCAGATCGCGGTGCGCGTGATCGACACCGGCGGCGAGGGCGGGATGCGCGGCGCGCCGACGATCCTCTACGTCGGCCGCCCGGACACGCGCGAGAAGCTCTCGCTGGCGGGCAGCTGGCGCATCGCGCGCGGCGCCGAGCAAGCCAGGCTGCCGCGCTACCCGGCGCGGTACGAGCCCGGGCCGGGCACGGCCTCCGTGCTCTTCAACGGCATGATCGCGCCGTTGCAGCGCAACACCTTCGCCGGCGCGATCTGGTACCAGGGCGAGTCGAACGTGGGCTACGCCGACGAATACACGCGGCTGTTCCCGGCGCTGATCCAGGATTGGCGTGAGCATTTCGGTCGCGAGCTGCCCTTCTACTACGTGCAGATCGCGCCGCACCTCTACCGCGGCGACAGCGGCAACACGGCCCTGCTGCGCGAGAGCCAGCGCGCGGCCCTGGCGCTGCCGCGCACCGGGATGGTGGTCACGCTCGACGTCGGCGATCCCCGCGACATCCACCCCAAGAACAAGCAGGCGGTCGGCCGGCGCCTGGCCTCCTTCGCCCTGCGCGACGTCTACGGGCGCGCCGACGAGGTCTGCGAGGCGCCCGCGGTGCACAGCGCGCGCGCCGAGGCCGGCGGCGTGAAGCTGGAGTTCCAGGGCAGCGAGTCTCTGGAGGCCTGCGGCGAGTCGGCCTTCGAGATCGCCGGCGAGGACGGGGTCTTCGTGCCCGCGACCCAAGCGGTCTCGGGGCGTTCGGTGCGGCTTTCCGGCGCGCTTTCCGGCCCGCCGACCCAGGTTCGCTACGCCTGGTCGGCCGCACCGACGGCCTCGCTGCGGGGAGCCTCCAGCCAGCTGCCGGTGGCTCCCTTCTCCCTGAAGCTGCCTTGAGGGCTCCCTGGCGCGGATTCGGAACGCGGATTTCTTGATGCGGACCGCTAACGAAAGGGCCACGATCGTGTAGTGTCGAGGTCGAAGACGAGGGCCGGACATCCCGGCCCCCGGCCTTCGGCAGGTTCGCAGACGTGCTTCTTCCTCTATTGAAGGATTCAGCGATGAGAATCTCGAAGTTGTGGTTGGCCGGGCTCAGCCTCGGCTTGATCGCCTCCGCCACGGCGGCGGCGAATCCCGCGCCGGGGTGATGAGGCCCCAAGAAGAGCTACTCGGGTCCCGCCGCGGGCCCGAAGCCTTCCGGACCGGTCGGTCCGGGCAAGTCAGGTGGAGCAAGTGCCGGTCCCAACACGCCGGCGACGCCTGGTGGCAAGGCCGCCACCCCGGGTGTCACGTTGCCGACGACGCCGCGTGAGCGCGGACAGAGCGCCAAGTCGGTGCTCAAGGTCGTCTGGGACTATCCGACGTACAAGGCCGACGAGCCGGTCAAGAGCGGCAGCGTCGCGAAAGCCGCGCGCCGTGCGCTGTCGGCGGAAGAAGCCTTCAGCTACGTCGCGGGCAAGGACCCGCGCCCGCTGCTGGTGCTGCGCGAGTGCCTGACGTGCAACGGGACCGACGACGCGCTGCTGTCCAAGGGCGTCGACAACGAACGCACCTTCCTGCTCTCGACGTGGTTCCACTGCGTCAAGCTGCCGGTCGACGTGATGCAGAAGGATCACCCCTTCTACGAGATGTTCGGGCACGAGGACGTCGAGCACTTGTTCGTCGCGACGCGCGACGGTGCGCTGAAGTTCCCGCTGGAATCGGACACCTCGCGGACGCAGCTGTGGGAGTCGATGGGCCGCGTGCTCGCCGCCACCTACAAGCAGGATGCGCAGCCGGTGGTCAAGCTGATGCAGAAGTCGCTCGACCGGCTCGACGTGCTCGACGATCGTCTGCTCGACCTGCGCGCCAAGCGCAACGAGCTGCTCGAGGAGGAAGGCTCGGACTCGAAGAAGATCGCCAAGATCGACCGCGAGATCGAGGAGGCGCAGAAGGAGATCACCGCATCCCTGGGTGAGCTCGCAAAGGCCTCGAGACTCGAAATGAAGAGCAACGGCGCCGCGCCGACCAGCGCGGGCGCCAGGGCCGAACGCTAGCACGATCCAGCGATGAAGTTCCGCGCGGGTGCCGGGCCAGCCATGCTCGGCACCCGCGTTTTTTCATCCTGGCTGCGCTGCGCGCTCGGCCTGCTGCTGTTGCTGGCCACGGGCGCGGCTGCGCAATCGGGCAAGGACGGCCCGGTCGGCGGCGCCGAAGAGGACTTCAAGGAAGTCGATCCCTACACCAAGGGCGATGTCGAAGCCGTGCGCCGCGCCGGCTACGTCAGGCTCGAGCCCTTCTCCCTGGGCGAGGGCATCCAGGCCCAGGAGGTGAGCGAGGTGCTCGGCGGAGTCGACCTGCTGTGGGCCGAGACCGCGCACTTCAAGATCTGCTCCAACCTCAAGACCTACAAGGGCAAGAGCGACCAGAAGGAGAACGCGCGCCTGGACAAGGAGTTCGCGCTGCTCGCGCGCAAGTTGCCGGGGTTCAAGGCTCCGCGCGGCGCCAAGCTCGATCCCTGGCTGCGGCTGCACCTGTATGCGATGCGCCTGGAGCTTCTCTACGAAGAGTTCTGCCTGCGCACCGGCTTCAGCGACGCCGACTTCGTCGACGCCGCGAACAAGCCCGGCATGGGCAGCGGTCCCTACCTGGGCCAGAAGCTGAAGCCCACGGTGCTGCTGGCCGAGAAGAGTTCGGCGCTGGGCCGCTTCCACCGCCGCTTCCTCGACATCGAGGAGTCCAACGCCTACCGCTACATGCTGCCCGGGGGATCGATGTACCTGGGCATCTCCGCCGAGGCGATGCGCGAGAACGGCTACGAGCTCGACACCGCGCTCTACTGCGCGGTCGCGGCCGGGATCGTCGGCAACCTGCTCGACGGGCTGCGCGACAGCTACTGGTCGACGCCGCTGTGGTTCGACATGGGCCTGGGCCACTGGTTCTCGCGGCGCATCGACGAGCGCTTCACCTACTACGCCTCCGGGACCTCGCGCTACCTCGACGACGATCGCCACGAGTGGCAGCCGCGCGTGCGCGGCCTGGTGGCCAACGAGTTCGAGTACAGCTGGCGCGACATGCTCGGCACGCTGGAGTGGCCGCAGTTCACGCCGCAGGCCCACATGCTGATCTGGTCGCGCGTGGACTGGATGATGCTGCAGCCCGGCCCCAAGCTGCGCGCCTTCCTGATGCCGCTGACCGAGCGGCTGCCGCAGGGCAGCAAGCCGGAAATCGCCGCGGCGCAGGTGCAGCGCGCCGCCACGGCTTTCGAGAGCGCCTTGGGCATGACGCCCGAGGCCTGCGACACGGCTTGGCGCGCCTGGGTCGGCAAGACCTACGCGCGCAAGTGATCCGCCAGCACCCAGGCCAGCGCGCGTTCGACGGCCCGCTCGAGCGCCTCGGCCTCCGACAGCGGCGGTTGCGGGTCGCTGGACAGCTTGAGGTGCACGGGCTCGAAGGGCACGGCCTCGCGCTGCAGGCGCGCGTGCAGGTCCGCGCCGCGGTCGGCCGCCGGGTGCTGCGCCGCCTGGCGCTCCAGCCGGGCGCGCGCCAGCGCGGCGCCGCAGCTCATGCGGATCCAGCGCAGCTCGAGACGCTGCTCGCGCGCGAACTCCTCGATCCGGCGCGTCTGACCGCTGCGCAGGAAACAGCGGCCGTCGAGGATCGCGAAGCGCCGCTCGCCGGCGCGCGCCTCGGCGGCGAGCACGCCAAGGATGGCTTCGATGCAGCGATCGTCCTGCTCGAGCGTGTACTCGACGTGGCCGGGACCATAGAGCGCCTCGCGCACGCGGTCCTTGTCGAACACCGGACAGCCCAGCCGCGCGCCCAGCCGGCGCGCCAGGCTGCTCTTGCCCGTTGCGGGCAGGCCGGCGAGCACGATCAGGCGCACGCTCAGCGCCGCGCGTCCAGGCGCAGGGCCGCGAGCTCGGCCTCCTTGCGGTCGGCGTAGCGCTGGATCGCGCTTTCGGCCTGCTGCGCCGCGGCGAGTTGGCTCTCCAGCGATTCCGCGCGCTGCTTGAGCCGCTCGCGCTCCAGCGCCGAGCGGGCGCAGGATTCCTCGAGCTTCTCGAGCTCGCCGCGCGCCGCGAGCAGCTCGCGCTCGAAGCTGCCGCGCGCCGCCTCGGCCTGGGTGGTCGCCGCCTGGGCCGCGCCCAGACGCTCTTCCAGCGCGGCGCGCTGCTGGTCGCGTTCGAGCGCGAATCCCTCGCGCGCCTTGGCGAGCTCGATCGCGGCCGCGGCGCGTGTCGCCTCGAGTTCCTTGCGCAGCTGCGCCAGTTCTTCGGCCGAAGCCGCCAGCGCGCGCTTGGAGCGCTCCTGCTCCTCGGCCGCCGCCTTCTCGAAGGGCGCCAGCCGCTGGCATTCCTGCTTCGCGCGCAGGGTCTCCGCCTCGCTGGCTTGCGCGAGTTCGCGCGCGCGCTTGGCCTCGGCCTGTTCGCGCGAGAGCGTGCTGTTGAGCTTGACGATCGCCGCCTCGTGCTCGCCCAGGCGCGCGCGCAGATTCTTGACTTCGACCAGCTCCTTGGCGCTGCGCTCGTTGTCGCGACGCGCGGCGGCGAGCTCGTCCTGCAGCGCCGCCTGCGCGCTCTCGGCGGCCTTCAGCCGCTCCTCGACCTGGGCTTGCGCCTGTTGGGCCGCCGACGTGCGCTGGCGTTCGGCCTCGAGCGCCGCCGCGGCTTGCGCCGCGACCTTGTTCTGCTCCTCGGACGCGCTCTTGAACTCGCGCTCGCGCGCGGCCGCCGCGGCGCGCTGTTCCATCAGGGCGCGCTGGGTTTCCGCCAGGCTGCGCGCGCTTTCGGAGAGCTGCGCCTCGATCTGCGCCTGGCGCGATTTCTCCGCGCGCACCGACTGCTCGCCGGCGCGCAGCGCGTCCTCGAGCCAGCGCGTGCGCTCCAGCGCTTCGGCGTGCCGCGAGCGGTGTTCTTCGGCCTCGCGCTCCAGGCGCGCGGCCAGGCGCGAGACCTCGATGCCACTGGGGTGCGCGTCGAGCGTCGACTTCTCGGGCGCAGCGCTCTCGCCGCGCAGGCGCCACACGTCGTCGAGATCGAAGGCCGCCTGGGCCTCGCCCGAGCGCACGACCGTGTGCAGCTTGACGCCGGCGGCCGCCGCGCGTTTTTTCAGCTCCTCCTCGTCGATGCCGATCGCGGCCGCGGCGGCCTTCAGGCGCACCAAGGTCCCCGGCTCGGCGCTGGGCGGCGCGGCCGGCGTTGCAACGGGAGCGGGGGCGGTACGGGAGGCCGAGGAAGTCGTCGAGTTGGGGCGCGCCATGGGCGCCAGGATAGCCGCGGCAAGCCCACGCGACAGCGGATCCGCGGCTCTCGCGCGCGATCGCTAGACTTGGCTCCCATGGACCCGATCCTCGCCCTGTTCGCGGCGGTCGACCGCGGGGACTTGGCTGGAGCCTCGGCGCTGCTGGCGGTCACGCCCGGAGCGGTCCACGGTCGCTTCCACGGTGCGACGGCGCTGCACCGGGCCGCGGCGCGCGGCGACACGGCGATGCTGGAGGTGCTGCTCGAGCGCGGCGCGCTGCTGGACGAGCCCGACGAGACCGGCGCGACGGCGCTTTCCTGGGCCTCCGACGAGGATCGCGACGCGGCGGTCGACCTGCTGCTGGCCCACGGCGCGCGCCCGAGCCTGGTGGATCTCGCCGCGCGCGGCCTCGCGCTGCCGCTGGAGCAGGCCCTGGACGCGGAACCCGAGCTGATCGACCAGGAAACCGCGCAGGGCACCGCGCTGCACGCCGCGGTGCGCCGCGGGCGCGCGGGCTGCGTGCGGCTGCTGCTGGCGCGCGGCGCCGACCCGCGCCTGCGCGACGACCAGGGCCGCACGCCGGCCGAGTTGGCGCGCCACACCCATCAGCCGGAACTGTGCGCGCTGATCGAGGCCGCCCTCGCGCGCGACGCGAGCGTGATCGAGCCGGCCGTGCCCGAGCGCGAGTCCGCCACGGATTCGATTCACTACAGCTGCGCCGCTTGCGCCGAGCAGATCGTGATCGACGTCGATCGCACCGAAGGCGAGCAGCAGCGCTTCGTGGAGGACTGCCCGATCTGCTGCCGCGCCAACGTGATCGACGTGCACTTCGAGCGCGGACATTTCATCCGCGTCAGCGCCGAGCTGGAGTGATCAAGGCGCCGACTTCGCGCGGCGCCGCTCGAGCACACTCTCGCGCAGCAGCAGGCGCTCGCGATCGCCGAGCAAGCCGGCGGCGGCGCCGTGCAGCTTCCAGCCCTGCGCGGGGTCGAAGCCGGCGCGTTCCAGCAGCGCCGCGGGATCGAGCTGCTCGCGGCCCGCGTCGCGTGCCGCCGCGCAGATCTCCAGCAGCCGGGCGGTTCCGATGCGCTCGACGACCACGAAGCCCAGACCGTAGAGCGCGGTGCGCACCGGCTCGGGCTCCTGGCGCGTCAGGTCGCGCGAGTCGAAGGCCAGCGCGGAGAGCACGTCGGGCAGCTGCTGCGTCTCGAGCTTGACCCCGATCATCGTCGGCAACGCGGGCCCATCGGGATCGCCGGCCGCGGGCACGTCGATCAGCAGGCCGCCGCCCGCCGCCGCCGCCAGGTGCAAGGCCATGTCCGCGCGCTGGCGCACGCCTTGCAGAGGATCGGCGCGCACCGCGATCGACTCGCACAGGCCCTCCTCGATCACCTGCGGCAGCGCATCCCACGCGGGCTCCAGCAGGTGGTGCACTAGCTCGTGCGCGACGATGAAGCGCGGCCCCAGGCGCTCGTCCCCGGTGGTGATCTCGATCCAGGCGTCGACGCGCGTCACGCCGGTCCATGCCGATTCGCTGCCCTCGATCACGTACACGATCGCGTCCTCGTGACGGCGCGCGTGCGGCAGCGCCTGGACCAGGGGGAAGGCCGCGTCGAAGGCCAGCGCCACCTCGCGCGCGCGTTCCGCCGTCGCCGCGTGCACCAGCGCGCGCTCGCCGCGGTAGCTCGCCAGGAGTCCTTCGGGAGGCCTCGCGCCCATGGACTGGCAGGCGCAGAGCAGGGCGGCGAGCAGCGCGGCCGTGAAGGGCGCGGGCCGGCGGACGGAAGTGGTCGTGCAGCGCAGCATGGGATCGGCGTGCCTGCAGACTAGCACCGCCGCCAAGCGGCAGGCCGCTGGCGCGCGGGCGGGCGCCTTGGTACCACGGCTCGATCATGGCGGATTCTCGAAGCTCGTACCTGGCCCTCGCGTGTGTGCTGCTGGTCGCCTCGCTGCGGGCCCAGGAGCCCGCGCCGTTGCCCGCGCCGCTGGTGCCCGGCGGCAGCGCCAACCCGATCCCCGAGGAGCCGATCGCGCTGGCGGAGCTGCTGCGCCTGCCGCGCAGCGAGCTCGCTCCGGCGGTCGAGCGCTGGGCCATGGATGCGCAGCGGCTGCAGCGCCTCTACCCGGTCGACTCCTCCGCGAGCTTGCGCGTCCGACTGGAGCGCTTCCATCGGGCCTGGCTCGCCGAGCTCGGCAGCCTGGACTGGAAGTCGCTCTCGCGCGCCGCGCAGGTCGACGCGCTCGCGCTGCGCACCTGGATCGAGCGCAGCCTCGAATCCCTGGAGCTCGAGCGCGCCAACGATCAGCGCATCGCCGCCGTGGCGGACTTCGGCGCCGAGATCGTCGAGCTGGCCGAAGCCAAGGTGCGCATCGAGGCCATGGACGCGCGCGCGGCCGCCGAGAGCCTCGACCGCATCAGCCGCGCGATCGCGAAGCGGCGCGAACAATGGGAGGCGCAGCAGGCCGCGGGATCGATCGAACGCTTCGACGCCAGCCGCGCCGCCAAGCGCATCGACGAATGGAGCGCGGCGCTGCGCCAGTGGTTCGAGTTCTACGACGGCTACGACCCGCAGTTCAGCTGGTGGTGCGCCGAGCCCTACAAAGAATCGCGCCAGGCGCTCGAAGCCGCCGCCAAGTACCTGCGCGAGCACGTGGTGCGCGTGGGCTCGGGCGAGGAGGACATCGTCGGCGACCCGATCGGCTCCCAGGCGCTCGCCGCCGCGCTGAAGAGCGAGTGGATTCCCTACAGCGCCGAGGAACTGGTCGCGCTGGCCGAGCGCCAGTTCGCCTGGTGCGAAGCGCAGCTGCGCCTGGCCGCCGCCGAGATGGGCTGCGGCGAGGACACGCGCAAGGCGCTGGAGCTGGTCAAGCAACAGAGCGTGCCGCCGGGCGAGCAGCCCGCCCTGATCCGCGACATGACCCTGGAGGCGATCGCCTTCTTGCGCGCCAAGGACCTGATCAGCGTGCCTGCGCTCGCCGCCGAGACCTGGCGCATGAACATGCTCTCGCCGCAGTCGCAGCGCCAGAACCCGTTTTTCCTCGGCGGCGACGCGATCAGCGTCTCCTACCCGACCGACACGATGACCCACGCCGAGAAACTGATGAGCATGCGCGGCAACAACCCGCACTTCTCGCGCGCGGTCGTGCACCACGAGGTGATCCCCGGCCACAACCTGCAGGGCTTCATGGAGGATCGCTACAACCCGCACCGGCGCACGTTCTCGACGCCGTTCTGGACCGAGGGCTGGGCCTTGTACTGGGAGCTGTTGCTCTGGGACAAGGGCTTCGCCGCCACGCCGCAGGATCGCGTCGGCATGCTCTTCTGGCGCATGCACCGTTGCGCGCGCATCGTCTTCAGCCTCAAGTTCCACCTGGGCGAGATGAGCCCTAAGCAATGCATCGATTTCCTGGTCGAGCGCGTCGGCCACGAGCGCGCCAACGCCGCCGCCGAGGTGCGCCGCTCGTTCGCCGGCGACTACGGTCCGCTGTACCAGATCGGCTACCTGCTCGGCGGCCTGCAGTTCATGGCCCTGCGCGAGGAATTCGTCGCCTCGGGGCAGCTCAGCGAACGGCGCTTCCACGACGAGGTGATCCGCGCGGGTTCGCTGCCCGTGGAACTCGTGCGCGCCCTGCTCGGCGACGAGCCGCTCACGCCGGATCTGCGCACGCACTGGCGCTTCGCCGACTAGATCCAGTCCGGCAGGCAGCGCAGCTTGATCCACTGCCGCGTCAGCGGATGGCGAAAGCTCAGCGCCGCCGCGTGCAGCTGGTAGCCGCCCAAACCCGGCGGCACGAGGCTGATCGCGCCGCCGCCGCGGCCGAACAGCGGATCGCCGACCAGCGGCGCCCCCAGGGCGGCGAGGTGCACGCGGATCTGATCGGGCCTGCCCGTGATCGGTTGCGCCGCGACCAGCGAGCGCTCGCGCTGCGCCTCGCGCCGCAGCACACGCACGCGCGTCGTGGCGCGCTTGCCGCGCTCGGAGGCCACATGGATGCGCAGCGGCCCGTGCTCGACCTGCTCCATCGAGTGGCGCGCGACGCAGCCGTCGGGCAACTGCGTGCCCTGCGCCCAGGCCAGGTAGGTCTTGCGCATCTCGAACTCGCGCAGCTGCCGCGCCAACTCCACGCGCGCCGCCTGCGTCTTGCCGAACAGCACGAGGCCGGAAGTCCCGCGGCCGAGCCGATGCATTGGCGAACTGTTCGCGCGCGTGGCCTCGCTGGCGCGCACGCGCCACAGCAGGGTGTGCTCGAAAAAGACGCCGGCGGGCAACACCTGCAGTCCGGCGGGCTTGTTCACCGCGAGCACGTGCTCGTCCTCGAAGCACACGCCGAACTCCAAGGCGACCTCGGGCTCGTCCCAAGGCGGTCGCGCGTACTCGAGCACGTCGCCGCAGCGCAGCGTCTCGCCGGCCCGCGCCGTGCTCCCGTTGCGCATCACGCGCCCCTGCGCCAGCAGCTGCTCCCAACCCTCGCGGTCGGTGTGCGCGTAGCGCGCGGCATAGAAGTCGAGCACGCTCGCCCCCGCTCCATCGGGCTGCACGCAGGCGAGGTAGACATGGCCGGAGTTCGTGCTCACCAGTCCCGCAGCCTAGCAGGCCCGCGCGACGGTCGCTGGTGGGGAAGGGGGGACTCGAACCCCCACGGGATTGCTCCCTTCGGATTTTAAGTCCGATGCGTCTTCCGGTTCCGCCACTCCCCCGCGCGGCGCGAGTCTAGCGGCCCGGCGCGCCGCTTGCGGGCTTGACCACGAGCGCGCGCACAGTACCCTTCCTCGGTTCGAGGTCGCCCCGCGAGGTCGACCGAGTGCGAGCGGCGGCATAGCCAAGTGGTAAGGCGACGGATTGCAAATCCGTTATTCCCCGGTTCGATCCCGGGTGCCGCCTCCAACAACCTCGTTCTTGATGGGAAGAAGCGGACTGCAGCGGACCCTCGCGGACTCTGGAAGACAGACGAGTGGCCGAGCAGGTGGCCGAGCAAGGAAGTTGCATTGCGCGTCTTTCGGCGTGTCACGCGGCACCTCCATCGGGGTTCACTTGCGGCGGCGCCGCGCCCAGATCCGGCAGCGTCTCGACCGCCTTCAGCTCGTCGTCGGCGGGCAACCGGGTGGAAGGCTCGAGCGGCAGCGTGGTCGTCGCGTGACGCACGCCGCATTCCAGTGAGGGATGCATGAGGAGGGCGAATCGTCGGCAGGCAATCCTGCCGAAGGGGCATCCCCAGGCAGTCGAGATCCACGGCGCATCGCGTACAGGCTTCGGGCTGCCGGGAAGCTGATCAGGCAGCTGCAGGCGGCATCGGCAACTGGCTGAATCCTGAGCTGCGCAGTTCCCACGTAGCGCGCCGAAGCGAATCGTGCACGTGGGTCGGGTCTGAATCGGTCAGCCTGCTAGCATGAACGAATGTCTTCCACCTGGGTGACCCCGTTCCCCGGAGATCGTTGCATGAGAGTCGCTACGCTGCTCCTACTGTCGCACATGCTGCTCCTGCCGCACGCTCATGCGCTTGCGGCGCAAAATCCGCCGCCGCCGATGCCGCACATCGCCACTCGGCTTGGCGTGGATTGGGACCCAAGGCCCACCAATTCGTTGCAGCGTAACCTCTGGCTTCCGGACAAGGCTCCGACGCGCTTCGAGACGAGCTGGAATAGGCTGTATGCCACGGGCAGCTTCGCAAACTTCGGTCAATCGGCAGGGGGCAGCGCACGCTTCGCGCTGAGCGACGCGACACTCGACGTGGGTTGGCCTCGCACCGACGGCATCATTCGATCGATCCTCTCTGACGGTGCCGGGGGGTGGTTCATCGCGGGCACCTTCAACCGGATCGAGAGCTACTCGAGGCCGTTGCTCGCTCACGTTCTGCCCAACGGGCTCGTCGATCCTGCATTCGATGCCCAGGTCGGGGGGAGTCGGATCGAGAGCCTGGCGCTCGCAAACGGTGTTCTGTACTTCGCTGGCGGTATAGGCCCCGTGGCGGGACAGGCACGTCAGGCGCTCGCCGCGGTCGACGCGCAGACGGGGGCGCTGCTGTCGTGGAATCCGATCCTGGGACCCACCTGGGGCTCGAGTTCGCGAATTCATGCCCTCGCGGTGCATGGGAACAGGGTGTATGCGGCAGGAGGATTCCAGGAGACGGTGCAGGGCGTGCAGCGTCGCCACATGATGTGGATCGATGCCGCCAGCGGTGTGATCTCGGCGTGGGACCCGGGGCTCAGCGCCGACGTGATGGGTGTTTGCCTCGACGGGAATGAGCTCGCGCTTGCAGGCCAGTTCGAGCAGATCCTCGGAGCCTCTCGCCTCAAGCTGGCCGTGCTCGATGCGTCGACGGGGAACCTGATGCCATTCAGTGTCGCATTGAGCTCCACGGCTTATTCGGTCGAGCTCTCCGGCAATACGGTCTACGTCGGTGGCCTCTTCACAAGCGCGAACGGCGTCACGCGCAACTGCGCGGCGGCCTTCGACAGGTCGACTGGCGCGCTGCTGCCGTGGAATCCGAATCTGAGCGTGCCTCAGGGCGGCTCGTTGCACCTGCTCGACATCGCGGTGGCGGGCGCGGATGTCGTGCTGGCAGGCCGCTTCACCAAGGTCGGATCCGATACACGGGATCACGCTGCGGTCGTCGATTCGGCCACGGGCGTCGCCCGCCCCTGGCACAGTCGACTCGTCGGCGGGAGCCCGTCGCAAGCGTACTGCGCCGCAGTGGACGGAAGCGATGTGATGGTTGGTGGCGACTTCCTGCTCGCGAACGCGGTGCCTCGTACGGGGATCTGTGCACTGTCGCTTGACGACGGCGGTGCCGTGGACTGGAATCCGGTGGTCGCGGGAGTGAAGCAGGTCGTGCCTGCGGGAGGCACGGTTTTCCTCGGCGGGGCGATCAACGACATCAACGGAGTGAGTCGTCGAATGGTCGGGGCGGTGGACGCGGCGACGGGGGCCACGACGCTCCCGTTCGACGCGAGCGCCGTGTTCACGCAGAACTCCATCGCCGTCTTCACCATCGCCTACGGCAACGGAATGCTGTATGCGGGAGGGAGCTTCACAACGGTTGGCGGAAGCTCGGCGCTGGTCGCGCTCGATGCGCTCACGGGAGCAGCGACACCAGGGTGGGCGGGTAGCATCGGCGGCTCCGTGTACGACATCGCGCTCTCCCAGGATGGCACCAGGCTGTATGTCGGCGGCGTATTCTCCAGCGCGGGAGTGCCGCCGCAGCCTCGGCAGAACCTGGCGATCTTCGATGCGTTGACCGGAGCGCTGCTGCCGACGATCTGCAATGCTGATGGCGCAGTGTCGTGCGTCAGGGAGTATTCGGGCCGACTCTTCGTCGGGGGGGATTTTCACAACGTGGCCGGCGTGGTCGCCCCGCGGCTGGCGCAGCTCAATCCGCTCACGGGCATCCCCTACGATTGGACGCCGCTGTACGTCCCCGGCGCGGGCTCGGCGGGCGTGAATTCGATTGCGCGCTTCGGTCGCCTGATCTACTGCGGTGGCGGTTTCAGCCTGATCAATGGAATCCATAGCCCGTACCTCGGGGCCGTCGACGCCGAGAACGCGATCATGGCGAACTGGAGTCCGGCGCCTTCCCTCTCCGTTGCGGCCGTCGCTGTGGCGAGGAACCGAGTGTTCATCGGGGGCGCCTTCAAGTCGATGTTCGGTGCCACGATGCCGTACATGGCCGCGTTCGAGGTCCAGTAGCCCGCCGGCCGCCACGCGTCCGGCTGATCGGGCCGGAATCGCCAAGACGAGGCGCGCGGATCGGGGCCGGATTCCCAGGCACGTGCGTGACGCCGCCTGCGTCCTCGAGGCCAGAAGGCAGCTTGCCGCCTCCCCGCAAACAGCGGCGCGAGCCTTCACCGCGTCGCTCGCCTGGACCCAGCGCTTCTGGGTTCGTGCTGCGTTCGCGGGTCCGTGCCGCGTGCGCCGCCCGGGCGGCTCACGAGCGCAGCGAACGCCCTCCCTCTCGAATCGAAGGCCGCTCCTCGCGGCCTCAGGCCGCCTCGGGCATCCGTGATCGAGGCGATCAACCTGCGCCGTGCTCCGCAGTGCGGGGGCTCGAGCACGTCGATGGCGAAGACTCTCTGCAGCAACCCGGCCCAGGTCAGGCGTCGCGTCTTCCCGCGGCGCCCTGCGTCAGAGTCGTGCGGGGCTGTGCGGTCAGCAGGCGTTGCACTCGCCAGCGCACTCAGGGAGAAATCGCGAAGGTGATCGCGTCCGTCAATCCGATGTTATTCGGCGCCGGGAATCCCTGATCTCGCGACCAGAACTGCGCGTAGACCTGTTCTCCGGGTTGCAGACCGTGGCTCGCCATGTACGCGGGCGTGAACGGGTACCCGTAGTTGCCAGAACAGGGCTGGAGTGGCGACGCTGCTCTCGAGAACACTTGCGCGCGAACGATTCCGGCGGGACCGACACACAGCGTTCCGCCGTAGAATGGAAGCGCCGTGGACGATCGGCTCCAAATCAGGAGTGTGGACGGCGTCCCGGAGACACGCGACGCTCCGATCGCGAATGCGAGAGATCCTCCAAGCGAGGGGATGCCGGAACTCGTGATCACCGGTGCGCAGCCCTGGCTGGTCGCCTTCGCCGTGCAGTATGTTGTCACGGGCGGAGCCCCGACCGATCGATCTCGGACTATTTGGCCGCCTGGTTGACCTGACACCAACGTCCCGGAGGCGATCGCGAAACCAATGACGGTTGCATCGAGGGAGATACAGAACGGCCCGGGATCATTCGTGCTGGGTAGACCCGCGGAACTCACCGTCAACATTTCGACGGCACCTGTGATTCGATCCCGGGCGAAGAGGTCGCCCCTGTTGTTCGTATCAGGCGGCACGACGTTGTCTCCGTAGCAAACGAATACCACGTGTCTGCCATCGGCGGAGAGCCTGGCATTGCCGCAATCTCCGTTGGGAATCCCCCCCGCCTGCGTCCTGCTCGCCAGCTCGGTGGTCTGAGATTGCAGATCCCGAAGATAGATGAACGGTCGTCCAATGCTGACACCCGGTACGAGGTTGGTCGCGCGCGAACTTAGTAATAGGAAATTCGCGTCGGAGGAGATTCCCGACACGTAGGCGTTCGAATTTGGGAACTGTCCAGGCAGCGCAGGATTGACGTGCGACATCGCTCCGGTATCGAGATCGCGAAGATACGCTTGAGCGTACGCACCCGTGCCCGAAACCCAATTCGTTGCGCCACAGGACATCGCCGCGTACCGGCCATCCGGGGTGATGCCACCGATGACCGTCGCGCCAACGTTCGACTCCGCGCCATTGTTCCAGACATCGATACGCGTCGTCGTACCTGCCTGCCGGTCGCGGAGGAAGATGTCCGCATGTCCGTTCAAATCGCCTGGGACGAGATTGGTGGCATAACTGATGAACAGGACGCGGCGCGCGTCGGTTGACATGGGACCCGAAGTTGAAACG
>Ga0315910_10002584_pt1 | contig 15796 bp, 9 predicted proteins | sample EdamamesoilMG_FD_204470 | JGI IMG/M metagenome (GOLD analysis project Ga0315910, IMG submission 204470) | Garden soil microbial communities collected in Santa Monica, California, United States - Edamame soil | ecosystem: Environmental > Terrestrial > Soil > Garden | place: USA: California... | reverse complement strand
CCACCAGTTCACGCTTCTTGTTGTCGTGGGCTACCAAAGCAACACTTTTCAGGTTCATAGTAATGATCTATTTTTCAATACTATAAAGATTAATAAAATTCCGGCTCTTGCAGGTTATTGTTGTTATTCTATTTTTGCCGGCCTGTTTAAAAAATTATGGAGCAAGAGAGTCTCGTACGGTGGGTCGAACAGATTTCAAAAGAAGTCTCCCAGCCGCTTAAGAATGTAAAAGCTGTAGCGGAATTGCTGGCCGAAGGTTCAACTATACCGTTCATTTCGCGCTACCGGAAAGAAATGACCGGCAGCATGGACGAAGTTATGATTACGGCCATACGCGACCGCATCGAACAATTGGCCGAGCTTGACAAGCGCAGGGAGTCCATCATCGGCTCCATCGAAAAGCAGGGCAAGCTCACTCCTGAGTTAATGTCGAAAATTGTATCGGCCGAAACATTGGCCGAACTGGAAGATATTTACCTGCCTTACAAACAAAAACGCAAGACGCGCGCCAGCGTAGCCAAAGAAAAAGGTCTCGAGCCGCTGGCTCAAAAACTTTTCGAACAAGAAAAATTCGACCTGCAGGAATTTGCCGCAACCTTTATCGACAGCGAAAAAGGCGTGGCCAGTTTTGAAGAAGCACTGGATGGCGCTCGCGATATTATTGCCGAGTGGGTAAGCGAAAATCAGGATACCCGTAAAAACATCCGCGACCTCTACTGGCGCGAGGGCGTGGTAGAGTCGCGCTTGCTGAAAGGAAAAGAAGCCGAAGGCCAGAAGTTCAAAGATTACTTTGAATGGACCGAACCGATTTCCAAGACGCCTTCACACCGGCTTCTCGCCATGCGCAGAGGCGAGAAGGAAGGCATTCTAGCACTTGATATTTATCCACCGGAAGAAATGGCCATCCATTCGATGGAGCGTCAATACATTACGAGCGAAAATACAGCTGCCGAGCAAGTACGACTTGCCATTAAAGATTCTTACAAACGACTGCTGCGACCTTCACTGGAAACCGAAGTGCGCATGGAGTCGAAGATGAAAGCCGATGAAGATGCCATTAAAGTATTTGCTTCTAACCTGAAGGAACTGTTGCTAGCCGCACCACTCGGTCAGAAAAATGTACTGGCACTTGATCCGGGCTTCCGAACCGGATGCAAAGTAGTATGCCTCGATCGTCAGGGTAAGCTGCTGCATCACGATGTGATCTATCCACACGAACCGCAGCGCGAAACAGCAAAATCGTCAGCGCTGATCAAGGCACTGTGTGATACCTACGCGATTGAAGCCATCGCCATTGGCAACGGTACAGCCGGAAGAGAAACTGAAACATTTGCCAAATCCATTGGCCTGAGCAACAAGATCATCATCATGATGGTGAACGAAAGTGGTGCTTCTGTTTATTCTGCTTCCGATGTGGCACGCGAAGAATTTCCCGACAAAGATGTAACCGTGCGCGGTGCAGTTTCAATCGGAAGACGATTGGTTGATCCGCTGGCCGAGTTGGTGAAAATTGATCCTAAGTCAATCGGGGTAGGTCAATATCAACACGATGTTGAACAAACCAAACTCAAGCAAGGCTTGGATGATGTGGTGATGAGTTGCGTAAACTCGGTGGGTGTTGAAGTGAACACAGCGAGTAAAGAACTCCTTGCCTATGTTTCAGGATTGAGTCCCGCATTGGCTAAAAACATCGTAGAGTATCGAAATCAAAACGGACCATTCAAAAATCGCGAAGGGCTAATGGCCGTGTCGCGATTAGGTGAGAAAGTATTTGAACAAGCAGCAGGCTTCCTGCGTATTCGCGAAGCTGAAAACCCGTTGGATAGTAGCGCGGTGCATCCGGAAAGTTACTCCATCGTGCAGCAGATGGCAGCAGACCTGGGTTGTTCCGTAAAAGAATTGATGACCAGTGCCGAGCTGCGCAAGCAACTCGACCTGAAGAAATATGTTACCGAAAAAGTAGGGCTCCCTACCCTAACCGATATCGTAGCCGAATTAGAAAAACCCGGTCGCGACCCACGCAAGGAATTTGAATTCTTCAGCTTTACCGATGGCGTTAATTCTATTGGTGATCTGAAAATCGGAATGTCATTGCCGGGCATCGTTACGAACGTAACCAACTTCGGAGCTTTCGTTGACATTGGTGTTCACCAGGATGGATTGGTTCACATCAGTCACTTGTCGGATAAATTTATCAAAGATCCGAAGGAAGCCGTTTCCGTTCAGCAAAAAGTAAACGTAACGGTAGTGGAGGTGGACGTTCCGCGTAAACGCATCGGGCTTTCTATGAAGAGTGATCCATTCGCCCAGGCTGATGCACCAAAAGGTAAACCACAGCAACGCAAAGACAAACCAAAAGAGAAAGAAGTAAGTATGGAAGAAAAGCTTGCGATGTTGGTGAGCAAGTTTAAGAAGTAGAATACTACACCACTTCACCTAAATAGCCCACGGTTTAAACCGTGGGCTATTTTTATAACAGACTATTCACTCCACAAACCCATAGCTGAAACATTGGGGTGCTAAAAGCTTTCCACTTTCTGCTTTACGCTTTTTGCTTACTTTTACATCCTACAAAAGTAACCTTATGCTCCCAACGTCTAATCCTTCCGAAACCACCAGCTGGCAAAAACTTGAAGTGCTGTTTCTTACTATGCAAGCCACGCACATGCGCGAATTGTTTGCAGAAGACCCAACGCGTTTTGAAAAGTTCAACATTCAGTTCGAGGATATTCTGATTGACTATTCGAAAAATCTGATTCACGATGAAGTGATGAAAGAACTTTTCGGACTGGCCGCAGAGGTTGAGTTGAAAGGTGCTATCGAAGCGATGTTTCGTGGCATTCGGATCAATCAAACCGAAGATCGTGCAGTGCTTCACACGGCTCTTCGTAATCGCTCCAACACTCCTATCCTTGTGGATGGTGAAGATGTGATGCCATCCATTAATAAAGTATTGGATCAAATGAAAGCCTTTTCCACATCACTCATCAGTGGTGCCTGGAAAGGGTACAGCGGCAAAGCCATCACCGATATTGTAAACATCGGCATTGGGGGTTCCGATCTGGGTCCATACATGGTAACGGAAGCACTCCGTCCGTATTGGAAAGGTATCACGCCTCATTTTGTTTCGAATGTTGACGGAACGCACATTGCCGAAACGGTAAAGCACCTCAATCCAGAGACTACGCTCTTTATTATTGCTTCCAAAACCTTTACTACCCAAGAAACCATGACCAACGCAACGTCTGCTAGAGCGTGGTTCCTGGAAAAGACAAGCGGCAAAGGCGAAGTAGCTAAACATTTTGTTGCCGTATCCACCAATCAGGCAGCGGTAACAGAATTTGGCATTGCTTCCGAAAACATGTTTGTGTTCTGGGATTGGGTTGGCGGACGGTACTCGTTGTGGTCTTCCATCGGTTTATCCATTGCCTGTACTATCGGGTTCGAAAACTTCGAAGACTTACTCGATGGTGCACACGCTATGGACAACCATTTTCGCAATGAGTCCTTCGAAAAAAATGCTCCGGTAATTCTGGCGTTGCTCGGCATCTGGTATAATAATTTTTTTGGTGCCGCATCCGAAGCCATTCTTCCGTACGATCAATACCTCCATCGCTTTGCTGCGTACTTTCAACAGGGCAACATGGAGAGTAATGGAAAGTCAATCGATCGCAACGGTGAACCGGTTACCTATCAAACCGGTCCCATTATCTGGGGCGAACCCGGCACCAACGGACAGCATGCGTTCTATCAACTTATCCATCAGGGAACGAAAATCATTCCTTGCGATTTCATCGCGCCAGCCATCAGCCAGAATCCAATCAGCGATCATCACGAAAAATTACTTTCGAATTACTTCGCACAAACCGAAGCTTTGATGATGGGCAAAACCCGCGAAGAAGTAGAAGCCGAACTAACCAAAGCCGGCATGAGCAAAGAAGCCATCGCCTTTTATACACCCTTCCGGGTGTTCGATGGCAACCGGCCGAGTAACAGTATTCTCTTCAAAAAACTCACACCAAGAACATTAGGAAGTCTGATTGCGCTTTACGAACACAAGATTTTTGCTCAGGGTGTAATCTGGAATATTTTCAGTTTCGATCAGTGGGGCGTTGAGCTAGGCAAGGTGCTCGCCAAGAAAATTCTGCCCGAGCTAAGCACACCAAATGAAATCACTTCACACGATACTTCTACCAACGGCCTAATTAATTATTTCAAACGTTTGAGGTCTTAATGATCGTATAATTAATTGCAAAGTAATTGGCGTCCGTTATTTTTGATGGATTTTACAACCAGATGACTAATAATATTTCGAAGATTGGAGTCTTCACTTCCGGAGGAGATGCTCCGGGCATGAACGCGGCCATCCGTGCCGTAGTACGTGCCTGCACCTATTTTAAAATTGAATGCTACGGAATCATGCGCGGATATGAAGGTATGATTGATGGCGACATTGTAAAGCTCGATGCACGTTCCGTTGGAAACATTCTTCAACGTGGCGGTACGGTATTGAAGTCGGCACGCAGCAAACAATTTCGCACACCCGAAGGAAGAGCAATTGCGTATGGTCGCCTCCGAACAGAAGGTATTGATGCACTGGTGGCCATTGGTGGCGATGGAACGTTTACAGGGCTGCATAAATTCTATGAAGAGTTTGCCCTTCCTTCCATCTGCATTCCCGGAACAATCGATAATGATTTGTCGGGTACCGATTATACCATTGGTTTTGATACGGCCACCAACACAGCCGTGGAAGCGATCGATAAGATTCGTGATACAGCCATGTCGCACAACCGCTTGTTCTTCATTGAAGTAATGGGAAGAAACTCGGGCTACATTGCCATCAACAGTGGTATAGCCGGTGGTGCCGGTGCGATTATCATTCCGGAGGAAACGCTTTCGTTTGATGATCTGTACAAGATGCTGGCCGAAGGCGAAGAAACGAACAAAAAGTCGAACCTGGTAGTGGTAGCAGAAGGATCTAAAATTGGTGACGCGCATACACTGGCCAGGATGGTGGCCGAGCGTTCATCATACTTTGATATTAAAGTAACGGTACTGGGCCACTTGCAACGTGGTGGTGCTCCCACCTACTTCGACCGTGTATTGGCTAGTCGTATGGGGGTGGCCGCTGTAGAAGGCTTACTGGCCGGGAAGAATGATGTGATGGTGGGCGTGAAAGACAACAAAATGGTGTACAATGATTTTAACACAATCATGTCGAAACACCATGACATTGACGAAGAGTATCAACGCATCGCGAAGATTCTCTCGGTTTAAAACTTTAGACCAAAACCAAACCAAACCATAATTGCGCTTGTTCAGCAAGTGTGATCGTAACCCAAATTCTAAGCACATGAAAGAACTTACCGTAGGCATCGACATTGGCGGCACCAACACCAAGTATGGTATTGTTGATCGCGATGGAAATGTTGTTTTTCAAGGGAGTATCTCCACTACCCAGTATTCCGAATTCCGCGATTACTTCCATGGATTAGCCGATGCGCTGCGCAATGCCAGCCAAACCATTTCATTTCCACACAAGCTTATCGGTGTTGGTGTGGGGGCTGCCAATGGAAATTACTATAAAGGTACCATTGAACGCGCCACCAACTTACCATGGAAAGGTATTATACCGCTGGCCGATATGTTCAAGGAAGAATTTGATATTCCTGCCATTGTAACCAACGATGCCAACGCTGCGGCCGTTGGTGAAATGGTGTATGGTGGCGCCAAGGGCATGAAAGATTTTGTGGTGATCACCTTAGGAACCGGATTAGGCAGTGGCTTTGTTGCCAATGGTCAATTGCTCAATGGCAAGCATGGCATAGCCGGAGAAGTTGGTCACACATCTGTAAATCCTGCGGGCCGTTTTTGCAACTGTGGAAAACGCGGCTGTCTGGAGACGTACGTTTCAGCAACGGGCATCAAGCGTACAGTATATAAACTTCTTGCCGATCACCTGGAGCCGAGCGAACTGCGCGGCATCAGCTTCGATAACCTTACTACAAAAATGATTACCGAATGTGCTGTGCGTGGCGATGTGGTTGCGCTTGCTGCATTCGAATACACCGGAAGAATTCTGGGAATGAAACTTGCCGAGACGGTGGTACATACGGACCCGGAAGCAATCTTCTTATTCGGAGGCTTATCTCTGGCGGGTGATCTTATCTTTAAGCCCACCATCAAACACATGGAAGCCAACCTGATGCCACTGTTCAGAGGAAAAATAAAAATTCTTCCTTCCGGATTACAAAATCAGGCCGCCCCTATTCTGGGCGCCAGCAGTCTGGTGTGGAACTACCTCGACAACAAGAAACTTACGGAAGAAATCGCATAAGGTACGATCGAAGATGCGCGTAATCTGAATCTTTTAAAAAGATCAGGTACGATACAATCATTACCGCACCAAAATCAGGAATACTGAGGGTGACGGCTATCATCACGTGAAAAACTGTGCCGATCGCCAGCATCCATAAACGTATATTGTTAAACCATACTGCTGATACAAAAATCAATTCAAACCCAATCGTCATCCACGAGAGGGTTGCATTGGTAAAGCTATCACTAAGAAATTCGGTGAAAGCCGGGTTGAACATAAAATCAAGATGCGAAATGTAGCCAAACGCATCTCCGGTACGCCACACCCCACTGCTTACTTTGTCCCATCCGGAAACAAAATAAATCAATACCACTTGCACCTGGCACATTAGTACCGTAACATTAAAAATGAAGTACTGTACTACCCGGCTTCTCTCTTCTTTAGAAACTGGCTTATCAACCATACCCATCATCCACACGGCAAGCATCAATACTACTGAATCACCACCATTGTTCATTAAAAATTGAATACGATTCAGGTTGATGATCAATATCAAAAACAAAACAGCTGTGATGTAATTCCATGACAGAAAAAAAGCCATGATTAAAAACGCCAGACTTATTCCAAAAAAAACATCAGGGAAATGCTGTGCCAGTGTGGACGGCATCATCAGAAAACCTTTTAGCAGCGAATCATCCGACTCCATAGTGTGGTATTGCATCACCCTGGAACCAACAGGCCACACGAAAACCATTTTCAGTGCCACCACTAAAAGTACTGCCTTGCAAAATATGCGTACAGCGTTCGGCTGCTGAAAATCCGTGCTGAGGTAATCGGTAATTTTAGTCAAGAACAACAACTTGAAGAGGATTGTAGTGTATATTCAGCATCGTATCCACTTGTACTTGCTTCGTTGTACCATCATATTTCTTAAACACGTATACCAGGTGAATTGAATCAACCAAAATTCCGCGCATTATCTCACCCAACAGGTATCTATTCAGTTCGGTGAACTCAGCATCATGCCGGTACTCCTGAAATTCACGGTCATTAATTTTATTGTACGACCTCCGCATGATGTTGCGTAGGTAATCGCTTTCCTTTAAGGCAGCATAGTGCCAGGGACTTTTTACGTATTCTGAAAATTTCTCGATTCCGTAATCCGTCAATGGACTCCACGTGTTGTTGCTCTTATAGGCAATCCGCAAATGAGGAGAGATCTGGATATGTCGCTCATTGAAAAAAGGACCAGGAAGAAGGTGTTGGTTATAAAATATTGTAAAGGTATTTCGTTTTGATGTTCCCAAAGTAAGGTACATGCTAATGGAAAGATGAACAGCCAGCAGCAGCAAAGCAGCACGTGTCAATCTCTTTTTCAGCTGATCCATCGGTATCGATTCTGGTTCAAAAATGAATCCATACTAAGATACCGAACTCTTTCGGATCAATCTACCTTCACCCCTAAATTATCACCCAGCAAATTAAATTGTTTAATCCAGTCTGGAATTTCACCAGTATGCGCTTTGATTTTTTTAACTGAGATCTCGAAATACAAATTCTGACTTTTATAAAGTATCGGACTAATATTAAAGCGTGTGAGCAACGGAAATAATCGGTTCAACCGCTCAAAGCGTCTGGCGGTCTCGCCTTCCGTACTAATCCGCTTCAGTTCCTTGAAAATACTTTCACCAGCCATTCGCTCTACCTTGCCTGTGTCTTCAATGTTTAATTGCCATTTCACCAACTCGCCAATAATCCGCTCGATCTGCCGCACGTTGATTTTGTCAGCTTGAAAGCAACGGATCAGATCTGCATTCAAAATGTATTCAAACGTAGTACGATAGGCATTTGGAATGGGCGTGTCGTTGTTGGCCAGTGCGTTCACAAGCGGGTAGTCGCGTTTGTAAATTCTTCGAAGAGAATCTTCCAGGTCACGCATGCTTTGTTGCGTGATGAGGTTGAAAACTTTTCGTTTCTCATCCTGAAAGAGTTGCCATATCGTGTACTTCTCCGGGCCAAAATAGGTTTGCATGATCCCGATAATATCGCCTAACCGCGCGGCATCGAAAGCTTCAACAATCCGGGCCTGCATGTTCGCAAATTTCTCGTCTTGCATATCCAACGAAATATTTCCATAGATATTATGCTGACCAATATACACTACCGCAAATGCAAACTTCTTTTCTGAGCGCGTAACGTTTGAGCGGACCTTTGTAATACCCAACACCAACCGCTGCTCACCCGCTTCCTTTCGGATAAATACTTCATTCTCCGTAGTATAATTAAAAACTGGAAACGACTCAGGATCTTCCTCAAAGATCGATGCCACCGCATAGTGCATGCCCACGCGCTGCAGGTTGGTGCGCGATGGCAGCACGTACTTATTATACACTTGCGCACCATTTTCAAGAGAAGGTAAATTACTGGGCGCTGTCTCCAGGCGTTTAATAAATTCGTCTTCCAGATCAGCCTCACTAATCTGGCTTGTTAATTGAATAGCACGACAGGCATATTGCATGATCTGCGTTGTCTCGATGCCCGAGATTTCATCAAAGAACCAACCACAACTGGTGTACATCAGCATGGCATTGCGCTGTACTTCCATCAGGCGCAGTACGCGATTAGGTTCCACACTCTTAACACCATGCTCCTGTAAAAATGTCTGTATGTTGGCATCGCTACGGTTTAGAATTACATGAATGTAATCCTCACGGGCTTTCCAGGGATCTTTCAATACCGTAACGCCCTCGCGCTCAAAAATTTTTGCCAGTTCATCGCGCAACCAGTCGAGTGACTCGCGCAGTGGTTTTCTCCAGCGTTGATTCCACGTTGGTTGGCCACCGGAATTACAGCCACAGTCATTTCGCCAACGCTCTACCCCGTGAACACAACTCCATGAACTCAACTCATGAATTTCCGCTTCGTAGATGGGAGGAAACTTTGCCAAAAACTCCGCATAGTTGGTAAGCTTCGCCTGTTTGCTTCGTTCGATGTAATCAATACTGTAGGCCAGCGCCATATCACCATGCTTGTGATGATGACCATAGGTTTCACCATCGGTGGCAATGTGTACCAATTGTGGCTCGCTCGACCGAATATCAAATGCATCGAACAACCGGTGTGCAAATTTACTACCATCGTTCAGCAACCCATTGAAAGCAACACCCTGTGCAATATGACCATCATAAAAAAACAAGGCGATGGTATTACCCGATGGAAGCTTGCACCGATAGGGTCTGCGTGTATCAATGCTTTCGGAGGTTACCCCGGTCCACAGTAAGTCGCCAATCAAGCGAATTGATTTTGCCTGGCGTGGCGCGAGTATCGTAAACTTTATATCGTGCTTGGCCAGCAACTCCAGCGACTCAATGTCAACGGCTGTTTCGGCCAGCCACATGCCTTCGGGCTTCCGTTTGAAACGATATTCAAAATCGCGGATACCCCAGATAATCTGTGTTTCCTTATCGCGACTGTTGGCCAGTGGTAGTATGATGTGGTTGTAAACCTGCGCTACGGCAGAACCATGACCATCAAATCGTTTTATGCTTTCTTTATCTGCCTCCAGAATAGCTTCGTAGGTTTCCTTGTCATACACTTCCATCCATGAAAGTAACGTTGGGCCGAAATTAAAACTGATGCGGGAGTAGTTGTTAATGATGTTTTTGATAACACCTTTTCCGTTGAGAATTCGCGAGGCGGTATTCGGTGCATAACACTCAGCGGAGATTCGTTCATTCCAGTCGTGATACGGATGCGCAGAGTCTTGCACTTCAATTACTTCAAGCCATGCATTCTCCCGCGGAGGCTGATAAAAATGTCCGTGTATGCAAATATATTTTTCCAACTACAATAGATTTAGGTACTCTTGCCAGTCGTATTACGTTCCAAAATCTTCGAGTTCAAATTCACTTACTTCCTTCTCCAATTTAAAAACCGTAACAGCGAGTGGTGGCAAGATAAGTGAAATGGAGTAATCTCTACCATGAATTTTCACCGGAGATGTAGTCAATGTTCCCTGGTTTCGTACACCACTTCCTCCGAAATCGTTAGCATCAGAATTAAAGATCTCTTTCCATTGTCCCCGTATCGGTACACCAATGCGGTAATGATGTCTGATTTCTGGCGTGAAATTGCAAACAACAATCAGCATATCTTCTTTACTGGAACCTTCGCGCACGTACGACATCACACTGTTTTCGTGATCACCATAATCAATCCAATGAAATCCGCGCTGTTCAAAACCAAACTGATAGAGGGCCGGCTCTGACCTATATAATTGATTCAGATTTCGAATGATCTGTTGAATACCTTGATGAACAGGATATTCAAGCAAATACCAATCAAGGCTTTTCTCATGATTCCACTCTGCCGATTGTCCGAACTCACTGCCCATAAATAACAATTTAGTACCGGGATGAGTGAACATGTAACTGTACAGCAAGCGCAGGTTGGCGAACTTCCGCCATTCATCGCCTGGCATGCGCCCGAGTATGGAACCTTTGCCATGTACCACTTCATCGTGCGAAAGCGGAAGCATAAAATTTTCCGTAAACGCATACATGATGCTAAAGGTAATTTCATTCTGATGATACTTGCGATGAACCGGATCGAGTTTGAAATAATGTAGCGAATCGTGCATCCATCCCATCATCCATTTTTGCCCGAAGCCCAAACCTCCCAGGTACGTTGGACGCGATACGCCTGTCCACGAGGTGGATTCTTCCGCAATGGTAACAGCATCCGGAAACTGACTGTACACAATTTCATTCATTTCCTTCAGAAAGGTGATGGCCTCGATGTTCTCGTTTCCTCCGTGAATGTTAGGCTCCCACTCGCCAGCCTTTCTTGAGTAGTCGAGATAAAGCATGGACGCTACGGCATCCACACGCAAGCCGTCAATGTGATAACGGTCGAGCCAGAACACAGCATTGCTGATCAGAAATGATCGTACTTCGTTTCTGCCGTAATTGAAAATATAACTCTTCCAGTCGGGATGAAAACCCTTTCGGGGATCGGCATGCTCATACAAGTGTGTTCCATCAAAATGATAAAGCCCATGCGCATCGCCCGGAAAGTGCGATGGCACCCAATCAAGAATAACACCAATACCGGCACGATGAAAGCAATCGATCATGTACATAAAATCCTCCGGACTTCCGTATCGACTTGTAGGGGCAAAATATCCGGTGAGTTGGTACCCCCACGAACCATAAAAAGGATGCTCCATCAACGGAAGAAACTCAACATGCGTAAAGCCCATGTCTTTTACATACTGCACGAGTTCGTTCGCCATTTCCGGATAGGTTAACGAACGGTTCTCTTCATCCCAACGTCTCTTCCACGAACCATAATGTACTTCATAAACCGAATAGGGTTTTGCTTTTCCGGCCGAAGCCTTTCGGTCCTTCATCCAGTCACCATCCTGCCAGTCATACTTCGCCTGCCACGCGATGGATGCCGTTCGTGGAGGTGTCTCGGCATAAAAAGCAAACGGATCGGCCTTCTCCAAATATTCACCTGAGTTAGAATGAATAGTGTACTTATAGGCCTCCCCTAGTTTAATATCCGGAAAAAATCCTTCCCATATTCCTGACTCATCCCAGCGTGGCGAGAGTTTATGCGCACCATCTTTCCAATGATTGAAATTTCCGATAACGGAAACAGCTTTTGCATTGGGTGCCCATACGGCAAAGAACGTTCCGTCTATGCCATTGGGTGATGCGGCATGTGCCCCTAATTTATCGTACAGCTTAAAGTGCTTTCCGGTTTTAAAAAGATGAATATCAAAATCAGTTAACAGACTAAAGCCTTCAGGCACGCTGTTCCTGGTTGTCTTCTTTGCCATGGCGGTGGTTTTTAATTATCTATTGGTCGATGTGCAAATGTGCGGATTGATGCGTCAACACTAGCAGTAGCGATTGGCACCCATCAAAACTTTTGTAATTATCCATTCGCACATCAACTCATTTTAAAACTACTTTTTCCTTTTTTCATCTTTCTCTTCCTGGTATCTCCGCATGTGATAGTGAATGCCCCGCAGCGGAATGATCGTCCAGTCAGGGCGGCCGTTCAACTCATAACCCAGTTCATAAATCGCTTTCTCCAAAAGGAATGTACGAATCAGTAAATCATTTTCTTCCGACAATGCTGACCCCATGCCCATTCGCTCCAGGTATGCATCGAGATAGAAGCGGCTAACATAGTGCTGCCATTGCTCCGCCCACGCTTCCAGAAATTCGAGATCACGATCGCGATAATTTTCGTTCAGTAAAATTTTTCCGAAGGCTGCGTAGTGAATGGACCGCATCATGCCGGCTACATCTTTCAGCGGGCTCTTCTTCAACCTGCGTTCGCTAAACGAAAATCCGGGCTCTCCCTCAAAATCGATAATCACAAAATCTTTTCCGGTAAACAAGACTTGCCCGAGGTGGTAATCGCCATGCACGCGAGTCTTTTGCGTTGAAATCTTGGTTTGATAAATCTCGCTGAAGCTCTCCAGGATTTTATCCTCCAATGCCAATACCTTCTTGGCAAACTCCTGCACATCAGGTGCAAGTTTTGAAAGCGAATTTTCCAACAAACCGAACCGATCGCGAACCAGTTTACGCAAGGAGGAATACATTGAGCGCTGATAGTTACTCGTAAAGTTCTCCGGTGCAAACGCAGGGTTGGCCGGATCGGAGGCCAATGCCAAATGCATTTCGGCCGTGCGCTGTCCCAGCCGAACCATGCGTTCGTAAAATCCTCTTCCGATCAACTCCTGAATCAATTCTGGAGTATCCTCAAACTTGATGGCCGACTTATTCACCAACTTCGGCAACTTGATGGTTTTGGCCTTCGCCATTACACGTTCGTAAAAACGACCAACCGAATCCACCGACATGCCCCAGGCTTCTCCCTGGTTCTCTACTCTCTCCTGCAGTAATCCGAATACAATTACTTTCCCGTCCTGGTCGTGGTACTCCATACTTCCGGCATACTTCGGAGAATTCTGAAAGGATGTGTGCTCAGAAAGAAAACGTATGATTTCAAGATCGGGGTTGATTTCCTTTTCAAGCTTGCGATAAAACTTAAAGAAGTATTGATCATTATAAACGATGGCCGTATTACTTTGATCAGACTTCAGGATTTTAGAATCAACTTTCTTGTTCTTGTCAATCTTGGCAAACACACTGCTGTTAAATTCCAGTTCACCACCCGCATCATCGCGTACCCGCAGTTCCTTACCCATGCTGGTGAACAGAAAGTCGCGAAATACTTTATCATAACTACTATCCATAATGAAACCGGCCTTCCCCTGAATTTCTGCACGGCACACCACACTTTGCACCGTATACTCCACACGTTCAAGAATACTATCAGACGCTACAAACGTGAGTGGAATAAAATATAACTCCGGCAAGCGCTGAACGTAATCAACTTCCACAATGGTGAGGAAATGTGTATCGCCATCTGCCTTTAGTGGTATTGTTTTATGAATGTTCACTTTGCTGATCACCTTCGCTTTGCCGCCAAACCAACGACATTTTCGCATGAAAGGCTGGAGTATCTTTCGTTCGAGTACTCGAACTTCATTGTAGTTATCGAACAACCGTTCCCACGAAATTTCGGTGCGCAGCAAGGGCAACTCACCACTCGCATCACTTTTCTCCTTCTTCTCTGCCGTATCCACCTGAAACCAGAAGTATCCGTACGGTCCGATGGTGATGTTGTAGTCTCCTTCGCCAACATTTTTAAACCGGTTCTGACTGAACGCTTCGGTGATATCACAATCTTTATAGTCCGTAAGGTTCAAGGTAGTAGCCTGCGAAAACTGCGAAAGGTTGGCTACCACAATAATACGTTGCTTCTCATGCGTGCGTACAAACGCCAACACTTTGGCATTCGAACTTTCAATAACCTTCATCTCGCCACGACCAAAAATATTCAGACGCTTGCGCATCGCCATTACATTCTTCATCCACCACAACAACGATGATGGATTCTCATCCTGCGTAGCCACGTTTACGGATTCGTGCCGATAAACCGGATCGGTGATAATCGGAAGGTATAATCGCTGTGGATTGGCATTCGAAAAACCAGCATTCAAATTCATGTTCCACTGCATCGGGGTGCGCACGCCAAACCGATCGCCCAGGTAAATATTATCGCCCATACCGATTTCATCACCATAGTAAATCACTGGTGTTCCCGGAAGCGAAAACAAAATGGTATACAGCAACTCCACTTTTCTTCGATCGTTGTTCAACATCGGAGCCAGCCTTCTGCGAATACCGGTGTTTACTTTTGAATTCGTATCGAAGGCGTACGCTTTCAACAGGTAATCCTTCTCTTCTTCCGTTACCATCTCCAGCCCCAGTTCATCGTGATTACGAAGAAATGTTACCCACTGACAGTTGGATGGTGTTTCGGGTGTTTGCTCAATGATGTCGACAATAGGATAACTGTCTTCCGTGCGCAACGCCAGAAACATGCGCGGCATCAGCGGGAAATTAAAGTTCATGTGGCATTCTTCACCACCACCAAAGTATGATGCTGCATCTTCCGGCCACAGGTTTGCTTCGGCAATTAGCACACGGTTCTTGTAGTTCTTATCGATGTGCGCCCGTAGCTTTTTTAGAAAAGCATGAGTTTGCGGAAGATTCTCGCAACTGGTTCCTTCTTCTTCAAACAGGAATGCTACCGATCCTAAGCGAAATCCATCCACACCAATCTTCATCCAGAAATCAACCACTTTGATCATTTCCATCTGAACTTCGGCATTGTCGAAATTCAACTCGGGTTGATGACGGTAGAACCGATGCCAGTAATACGACTTAGCTTCCGGATCCCACGTCCAATTAGAAGCTTCCGCATCGCTAAACATCACCCGCGCCTCTTTGTATTTATCCGCTGTATCGCTCCATACATACAAGTCGCGATAACGCGAACCAGACTTTGCTTTTTTCGAACGCTTGAACCACGGGTGTTGATCGGAAGTATGATTCAGAATCAACTCGGTAATAACCCGGATACCTCTGCGGTGAGCCTCTTTCAAAAAGAGTTTAAAGTCGGCCAACGTTCCATAGTCCGGATGAACATCCATGTGATCGGTAACATCAAAGCCATCATCTTTCAGTGGTGACGGATAAAATGGAAGTAACCAAATGGTGTTGATGCCGAGATCTTCGAGGTAGTCAAGCTTTTGAATCAGTCCCGGAAAATCTCCAATACCATCAGCATTACTATCAAAAAAAGCGCGAACCGATACTTCGTAAATGATGGCATCTTTATACCATTGAGATTCTGCTGATCGTATTGGAGTGCTCATGGATTATCGGAATGATTCGTGAACTTCAATTTTAAATAAGTGAAATGGCATTTTGTATGGATCAAGCTCGACATAGTTCCATTCCTGTGTCCAGGTGTAGTGGTCTTCTGTTATCAGGTCGTGTAATTTCAGGTTGATACCATCCGTAATTTTCAATAGCTGAC
>Ga0315910_10002583_pt1 | contig 15802 bp, 15 predicted proteins | sample EdamamesoilMG_FD_204470 | JGI IMG/M metagenome (GOLD analysis project Ga0315910, IMG submission 204470) | Garden soil microbial communities collected in Santa Monica, California, United States - Edamame soil | ecosystem: Environmental > Terrestrial > Soil > Garden | place: USA: California... | reverse complement strand
TCGCCCCCCGAGCCGACGCGCGCAGAGAACTGAGCGCGCGAGCCCGCGGCCGACCTGCGCGCGAGCGCTCCCATCCCGGCGGATGACACACCCAAGATTTCCGCTCGGATCCGGCGCTGCCGCGTGTGCCCCGCGCCGGCCACACGCAACCTGCCGGCGCGGGGCGCGTCCGCTTGATGTGTCGAGGCTCGATCCCCCCCTCGGCTCGAGCCCGAGCGTGAACCCCATGAGTCGCCCCTTGCTCTTTCTCGCCGCCGCCGTCGTGTTCGAGGTGCTCTGGGCCGTGCTGCTGAAGGCCGCGCGCGGCTTCACGCTGCACTGGTCCAGCGCTGCGACGGCGGCCGCGTATGTGCTCAGCCTGGTGTGCCTGAGCGTGGCTTGCAAGCACCTCGACCTATCGCTCGCCTACGCCGTGTGGACTGGCTCGGGCGCGGCGCTGGTCGCGTTGTTCGGAGTCTTCGCATTCGGCGAGCCGTTGACGTTGGCGCGTGGTGTCGGGTTCGTGCTGGTCGTTTGTGGCGTGGTGGTCCTGCTCGGGTTCGAGCGCAGCCTGACTTGATGGACGGAGCGCACGGAAATGCTCACCGCAACGCTCGATCAAACGAGCTGGAGCCCCGGGCTCGACAACTCAGAGAGCAGCCTCGCGAGCATCTATCGCGGCATGCCACGCGACACCGAGAGCGCGATCCCGTGGCTCGTCCGCTTGCTCGAGAACCCGACGAGCCCCGTGGCACTGGCAGGAGCGATCGACCTGTTCGGTCACGATTGCATCCATGTCCTGCTGGGCCGCGGCCTGCTCCCGCAGGACGAGGCGTTCGTCCTGGGTTTTACCATGGGCAGCAGCGCCGCCAGCCCTCGCTGGCAAATGGCGCTGTTTCGTTGGTGCGCCGAGCACCTGTATCCGAGCGCCTACCGCTTCAGCCGCCTGGATGCCGAGGTGTTCGCGTTCGCACATGGAGCGGCGCGCCGCTGGCGGGGCCCGTCGCTCGATCGCGTCGACTTCCGGGCTTGGCTCGAACGTCCCCTGGGCGCGTTGCGGGGCGCGCTCCGCATCGACCCGAGCTGGCTTCGCGCCGTGTACCGGGAGGAAGCGGCGCGCTGGCCTCACACCGCCGCGAGCGCACGACTCGCCCGCTGAGCCGGCGAGCGGCTCACTTCTTCCAGCGTCCGCGCGACCACTCCACCCACGCGCCGCCGGGTCGCGGGTGCACGCTGGGGGCGAAGCGCTTCTTCCAGTCCCCGTGGGCCAGGCGCCGCCGCCCGCGCACGCGCTCGGCGCTCAACAGGTAAGCGTCGGCGTTCGTGCCGTCCGCCAGCTCGATCGTCTCACGCGTGAACAGGATGGGCACCTGGCGATCGACGTCGATGCGGCGCCGCATCTCGAGATCCACACGGTACAATTCGCCGCACACGGCCGTTGTGCCACCGCGCACCAGCGCGGCATGTGGCCCCAGGTCCACCAGGTAAAACGCGGGCACCGTCGTCGTGGTCAGCAGCAGCTCTGCGCCCTCGAGCAGGCCGTGTCGCGGCTCGCTTTGCCGCAGCGTGCCATACACGAAGAGCCGACAGTCGCGCTCGGGCATATCGCCAGGCTGAGTCTCTGGCACAATCGGCGCGGCGGGCAAGGCAATGGCAGCGCATTGCCACGACCTCCAGAGAAACTCTGATCAATTCGGCGCAGCCACAGTCTATTGTATTTGAATCGCAGTATCACCTAAGGTCTGCGCATGCCCAAGTACGACGAGAATCAAGCCGAGTGTCTGATCTACACATTTAAGGATGGCCTGCTCTCCAAGGTCGCGCACGATCTGAAGATCAAGGTCGGGCGCGTCAGCGTGGACGTGCAACCGAACGCCCTGCGAGCAGAATTCGACACGCGCTCGCTGCGCGTGCTCACCCCCATGAAGGACGGCCAGGACAATCCGTCGGCCTTGGACGACGGCGACAAGGCCAAAATCGCCGCCCAGATCGTGAGCGATGTCCTGCACTCCGAGCAGCATCCGTCGGCCGTGTTCGTGTCGCGTGCCCTGAAGCCGCGCGCCGACGGCGGCTACGACGTCGAGGGGGACCTGACCTTGCACGGCGTGAGCAAAGCCATCAGCACCAGCACGAAGAAGCAGGGCGATCGCCAGGTGGCGAGCTTCGATCTGCACCAGCCGGACTTCGGCATCACGCCCTTCAAGGCGATGATGGGCACGCTCAAGATCAAGCCGGACGTGACGGTGGTGCTCAGCATCCCGCAGCTCTGAAAAGACTCATCAAAACGACACGATCGGAGCCAGGCCGCGCGGGGGGACGCGGCGGCTCCGGTCGTTTCCCTCGCCCTCGTCGAGCGCGGCGTCGTGGGCAGCGTCTGATGAACGGATCTTTCTGTCGTTCGTGGAAAGAGCTCCGCGAGCCTCACACGTGAATTTGCACTCGAAGTGCTTCGCGATGCGCTCTCGGATTCTCTCGAGCGATCGTGGCAGGGTCGCCTCTCTCGGACACACGCACGAGAAGCGGCTATCATCGGCCCCGCCGAGCGGTCCCCCGGGTGGCTCGGCGATGATCGACGAATCAACGAACCGTCATTCCCACGAGAGCCTTCGCGCTCTCAGATCGAGGTAGCAAACCATGTCTCACAAATACGCCGGTGGGTGTGCCCACATCTCCACCCACTCCGACAGCGACCCGATCGACAACCACACCTGCCACTGCTCGGTCTGCCAGCGCGTCACCGGGCAGGCCAGCACCCACGTGGTCTTCTTCAACCACAAGGACCTCCGGGTGGATCACGCCGAAAGCCTGAAGCGCCAGCCCTTCAACGACCAGAACCCGGGTGGCCCGCTCGAGCTGTGCACCTGTGCCACCTGCGGCACGCCCATCATGCTGGACGACAAGCAGAAGCGCATCCGCGTGATCGTGCCGAACCTCATGGGTTACGACGCGAGCAAGCTGCCCGCGACCTATCATGCGTTCTTCGACCCCGCGAAGGGCGCCCCGTCGCCCAGCGACGGACGCCCCGTCTACGCGGCCCTGCGCCCCGAGTTCGTCTGGCCCGCGTCCGCCTGAGCGAGGATCGTTCCGCTCGAGTGCTGCGCTGAAACGAGCCTGAGCGCGCCGTTTCAGCGCAGCGTTCCGAGGCGCTCGCCGCGGGCGACGTGGCCCGAGGAGTGACACCTCGGAGACCCATGGTGCGGCCGAGCAAACGGGGGCCACCACGAGCGGCGCGACGCTGACCCGGTGGAGCCCCAAAGAGCTCGACGGCAGAACGAGCGCCGCAATTTACGACGGTTTCTCTCATAGCCTGTGGCTATCGCCGTCATGCAAATGATGTGTTGGCCCCATCATCCTGCCACCGACATGCTGAGAGTCTGAAGAGGGCGAAGCAGGAGCCCCGAAAGGCAGGAACATGTCGAGCGAAGGAAAGTGCCCGTTTCACCGCAGCGCTGGCAAGCTGAACCTAGATTGGTGGCCGAACCAGCTGAGCCTGAAGGTGTTGCAGCAGCCGTCGGCGGCCTCGGACCCGATGGGCGCGACCTTCGACTATGCCAAGGAGTTCCAGAGCTTGGACTTGGCGGCGGTGAAGAGTGATCTGCGCGCGTTGATGACAGACTCGCAGGATTGGTGGCCTGCGGATTTCGGCCACTACGGGCCGCTGTTCATCCGCATGGCGTGGCACAGCGCGGGCACCTATCGCACGGGCGACGGCCGTGGCGGCGCAGGTGCCGGGCAGCAGCGCTTCGCGCCGCTCAACAGCTGGCCCGACAACGTGAACCTCGACAAGGCACGGCGGCTGTTGTGGCCGCTCAAGAGCAAGTACGGGCGCAAGCTGTCGTGGGCCGACTTGATGATCCTCGCCGGCAACGTCGCGCTCGAGTCGATGGGCTTCGAGACGTTCGGGTTCGCAGGCGGGCGCGCCGACGTGTGGGAGCCGGACGAGACGGTGTACTGGGGGCCTGAAGGCAAGTGGCTGGCCGACGAGCGCTACAGCGGCGAGCGGCAGCTGACCAAACCCCTGGCTGCCGTGCAGATGGGCCTGATCTACGTCAACCCGGAGGGCCCCAACGGCAACCCCGATCCGCTCGCGGCCGCCCAGGACATCCGCGAGACGTTCGCCCGCATGGCGATGAACGACGAAGAGACGGTGGCGTTGATCGCGGGCGGTCACACCTTCGGCAAGGCCCACGGCGCGGGGCCGGTGACAAACGTGGGGCCCGAGCCCGAGGCCGCAGGCATCGAGGAGCAGGGCTTCGGCTGGAGGAACGGCTATGGCAGCGGCAAGGGCGCGCACACCATCGGCGGCGGGCCCGAGGTGACCTGGACGACGACGCCGACGAAATGGAGCAACAGCTTCTTCGATACGCTGTTTGGCTATGAATGGGAGCTGACCACGAGCCCCGCAGGCGCCAAGCAGTGGACGGCCAAGAACGGCGCCGGCGCGGGCACCGTGCCCGACGCACACGACCCGAACGTTCGCCACGCTCCCAGCATGCTGACCACGGATCTCTCGCTGCGCTTCGATCCGGCGTACGCCAAGATCTCGAAGCGCTTTCACGAGCACCCGGCCGAGTTTGCGGAGGCCTTCGCGCGCGCGTGGTTCAAGCTGACCCACCGCGACATGGGTCCGCGCGCACGCTACCTCGGCCCCGAGGTGCCGGCAGAGGAGTTGCTCTGGCAGGACCCGATCCCGGCGCTGAACCACCCCCTGGTCGACGCCGAGGACGTCGCGGCGCTGAAGAGCGAGGTGCTCGCCGCGGGCCTGTCCGTGTCTCAGCTCGTCTCGACCGCCTGGGCCTCGGCCTCGACGTTTCGGGGCTCCGACAAGCGCGGCGGCGCCAACGGCGCGCGCATTCGCCTGGCGCCGCAGAAGGACTGGGCCGTCAATCAACCCGCGCAGCTCGCGCAGGTGCTGAGCGCGCTGGAGGGCATCCAGGCGGCGTTCAACGCCCGCCAGTCCGGCGGCAAGCGAATCTCACTGGCGGATCTGATCGTGCTCGCCGGCAGCGCCGCCGTGGAGCAAGCGGCGAGGAACGCGGGGCACAGCGTGACGGTGCCGTTCACGCCCGGTCGCATGGACGCCTCGCCGGACCAGACGGACGTGGAGTCGTTCGGCGCCCTCGAGCCGATCGCCGACGGCTTTCGCAACTACCTGGGCGGCCACCACAGCCTGCCAGCGGAGGTGCTGCTGGTCGACAAGGCGCAGCTGCTGACGCTGACGGCGCCCGAGCTGACCGTGCTGGTGGGCGGTCTACGCGTGCTGAACGTCAACGTCGACAACAGCCCGCACGGCGTCTTCACGAAACGCGCCGAAGCGCTGACGAACGACTTCTTCGTCAACTTGCTGGACATGCGCACGGAGTGGAAGCCGACCTCGGAGAGGCAAGAGGTGTTCGAAGGCCGCGACAGAAGCACCGGCGAGCGAAAGTGGAGCGCCACTCGCGTGGATCTCATCTTCGGCTCGCACTCGCAGCTCCGCGCGCTGGCCGAGGTCTACGCCAGCAGCGACGCTCGGGAGAAGCTCGTCCACGACTTCGTCGCAGCCTGGACCAAGGTGATGAACCTGGACCGGTTCGACGTCGCGTGATGCTGCGGAGCCGATGGCAGCGGCGTCAGGCCGCGCGCTGATCGGAGCCATCTGGCTCGAGGACGCCGACCGTGACACCGGCGCGGGCTCGATCGTCGAGATCGACGATCCTGAGCTCTGCGCCGGAGGGTTCGAGGTAGCTGTAGGGTAGAAGGCCCGCCAGCTGCATACGATCGAGCACCTCCTCCGCCTCGTCCCACGACCCAAAGGTGGGAGCGACCGCGCCGTCGCCTTCCGGAGCCGCGATGGCAGGCCTCCAGTCTCCGGCGCTCCCCGCCCACAAACCACGAACCTGGATCTGGAACTTCATCCTCTCTCCCGCCTTCCTGCTTCGCTCAGCACGTTCCGTGCCTGCGCCGGGTCGAGCGCAGATACGGACGAGGAGATTCGTTTCGTCACGAGGTTTTACCGGCGGGGCGCGAGCCTGAGCCTCGCGCCGTGCCCGCGACCTCTTTCACGCGGCCGTGTGCTTCTGCCTCAGTGTGCGTTCTTTTGCCGCGACGCGCCGCTTGTTTCATCGGTTTCGCTCGTCCGAAACACACGTCGCCCGTCGCTTTCGTGGGCCATGGTGACCCAGCCCGCGCCAGAGCTCCGTACCGATTCGCGCCCCGTTAAGCCGCCCCGCAGGACCTGACGCCCGCGCCGGGTTGTCCTGGCGACGAGCGCCCGAGCGCGACAATCCTGCCCCTTCGCGCCCACGCTCAGCCAGCCCCGTTTCAGCCGAGCGGCTTCCCGCCAGTGACCCCGAGCACCTCTCCGTTAACGTAGCTCGCCTCGTCCGAAGCCAGGAACACGAAGGCAGGGGCCAGCTCTGCCGGCTGCGCGGGGCGCCCCATGGGCGAGTCTTTTCCAAACTCCGCGTTCTGCTCCGCGCTGAAGGATTGGACGACGAGCGGCGTCCACACCGGCCCCGGAGCGACACAGTTGACGCGAATGCCTCGCTGGATCAGCTCCTGTGCGAGGCCCTTGGTGAAGGTCACGATGGCGCCCTTGGTGCTGGCGTAGTCGAGGATGACGGCCGAGGGCTTGTACGCCTGAATCGAGGCCACGTTGATGATCGACGAGCCCTTGGCCATGTGCGGCAGGGCGTGGCGCACCAGGTGGAACATGCTGATGATGTTGGTCCGAAAGGTCGCCTCAACGCGCGCGGCGTCGATGTCCTCGAACCGCTCGACGGCTTTGCCTTGCTTGGCCGCGTTGTTCACGAGGATGTCGACGCGGCCCAGTCGCTGCACCGTGCGCTCGACCAGCGCCTTGGCCTGCGCGTCGTCGCCGATGTCCGCGGCGACCATGATCGCCTTGCGCCCCGCGGCCTCCACCACACGAGCCGATTCGCGCGCGTCGTCCTCGTTCTCGTAGTAGCCGATGGCGACATCGGCGCCCTCGCGGGCAAAGGCCAGCGCCACGGCTCGCCCTATGCCGCTGTCGGCGCCGGTGATCAGCGCGACCCTGTCCTTCAAGCGCCCGTGGCCCCGATACGAGTCGAGACCATAGTCGGGCTCGGGCACCATGCGCTCCTCGTGGCCCGTGCTCGCTTGCTCCTGTGGCGGCTGCGGCGGGCGAGGCCCCCGGTCGCGTGGATCTCGAGACTCTCGCCCGCCCTGTGCCCGCTCTTTCCCTGACATGACTCGCCCTCCAGCTGGGGGTCGTGCATCTAGGATGCCAGGAGAAGCGCCGCCCCCAACGCGACGCGGGGCCGTCGCTCAGGCCTTCTTGCTGCGCTTGTTCTTGCCGCTCCGCTTCTTCTTGCCACGCTTCTTGCCGCGAGCCGGCACCTTCGCGCCCTGGCGACGTGCCTCCGAGAGGCCGATCGCGATCGCCTGCTGGCGGCTTCGCACCTTCTTCTTCGAGCGCCCGGAGCGCAGCGCTCCCCGTTTGCGCTCATGCAAGGCCTTGCCCACCTTGCGAGAGGCCGCCTTGCCGTAGCGGCGGCCCTTCTTCTTCTTTTTCTTCTTGGCTGAGCTCATGGCGAAGCCCCTTCGCTGCTGACGGGGGGAACGACGAGTCGACGTTGCATGCAGGTCCTTTCCTCGAATGGCGATGGTGCCGAGCCAGCTCGCCACGGTACGAGATCTCTGCGCGCGCGAGGCCTTACGCCACGGCTCGGCTGACACCTCGATTGGCTACCATACCCGAATCGATGCTGCGTCGCATTGGGGTCGCGACGAGCGTGGGATGGATGCTGGGGCGGTGTTTGTCAGCCTGTCGTGCTCGGCAAGCTCTCGCGAAGTTCCATGGCGCCCCGCGAGCCCGGTACGCGGTTTGCAATCCAGTGCCGTCTGGAGGCAACGTTGGCGACTTCACTCACCCATCCTTCCGCGCCGCCGTCTTCGCGCTCGTCGTCGGCCGATCGCGCGGCCCCACCGCGCGTCCGCGAGGCTGCCGAGAAAGGTGAGCGCAAGCCTCATGCCCCGTGGTCCGAGCGCTTCCGCAACGTCGGCGTCCTGCTCAAACAGACGGTGTCTCAATGGTCCGAAGACGAGGCTTCGCGCCTCGCTGCGTCGCTGGCGCTATACACTCTTTTGTCGCTCGCGCCTCTGCTCGTGATCGCGGTCGCGGTGGCCGGGATGGCGTTTGGCGATGACGCGGCACGCGGGCAAATCAGCCAGCAGATCTCGGCGATCGTCGGGCCTCAGGCGGGGCAGTCGATCGAGAGCCTGGTCGCCAACGCGCGCACGCCGAGCTCGGGCATCGTCAGCACCGTCGTCGGAGTGGTGGTCGGCCTGTTCGGCGCGTCCGGTGTGTTCGGCGAGCTGCAGAGCTCGCTCAACCGCATCTGGGAAGTGAAGCCGAAGCCAGGTCGCGGCATCCGGGGTGTCCTTCGCGATCGCTTCCTGTCGTTCTCGATGGTGATGGGCGTAGCCTTCCTCTTGCTCGTGTCGCTGGTCCTCAGCGCGGCGATCGCCACGGTCAGCGGCTACTTCAAGGGCATGCTCGAGCTGCCTCTTCTTTGGGAAGGCGCCAACGTCGTCGTCGGCCTGGTGACCACGTCGCTGCTCTTCGCGTTGATCTTCAAGCTGGTCCCCGACGTGAAAATAGCCTGGCGTGACGTATGGGTGGGCGGCGTCGTCACCGCCTTGCTGTTCAGCATCGGCCGGGTCGCCCTCGGTTGGTATGTGGGGCGCAGCGCCACTGTCTCGCCCTTCGGCGCCGCGGGCTCGCTCGTCGCGCTGATCGTCTGGGTGTACTACTCCGCGCAGATTCTGTTCTTCGGAGCCGAGTTTGCGCAAGCCTATGCGGCTCGCTACGGGTCGCGCGTCGTGCCGTCGGACAACGCCGTGCCGCTCAGCTAGGCGGCGTCCTGTTGCTCGCGAACGCAGCGGCCGCGGCCATGGTCGTCAGGGCCACCACGCGGTGCGGGCACTCGACTCGAGAGACCTGCGCTTTCGCCGGTGACTCTCCAAGCAACGAAGGAATATCAATGAATACTCGTGACATCATCAATCCCATCGCGAACGCATCTTCCCTCGTGGCCGTGCCGCGCAGGCTGAGCCAGGCGGCCACGGCGGGCGTGCTGGCGCTCGGGCTCTTGCGCCGGCGGCGGCGGCGCGAGCCTCCGGTCTTCGCGATCGCCGTCGGCGCGGCGCTCGCGGCGGCGGCAGCGGTGGCGCTGCTCAACCCATCCAGCCGAAACTCCATCCGGTCGCTCCTCTCGCGCACGGGAGGCGGCATCGGCAAACAACTGGGCAAGTTCATCGGGGAGCACGCGGGGGCTCACCCGCGGCAGACGGCAGAGCTCCTGCAGAAGACGCGCGAGCTGGTCGGCTCGGACGAGCGCGCCACGTCGTGAACCCTGGGCGGCGCGGGCGAGCTGGAGCCCGCCGCGGCGATCGAGTCATCGCGGCTCGTCCGCCGCGCTCAGGCCGCGCTGCGCGGTCGCCAGGCCATGTTCATGTAGCGGTCGCCCGCTGCGAGCTCTCCCAGCATCTGAGCGAGCCGCTTCTGCTGCGTCGCCTCCTGCTTGGCTCGCCCGATCCAACCGAGATAGTCATTGCGCTGATACGCGGGACGCTGGCGATACGACGCGAGCAGCCCGCGCTCGCGGAGGGCGCGACGGACGAAGGCGGGCATGGCCTGAAGCGGACGACGCAAGCTGCTCTGAGCCGACGTGCTCGGAGCCGTCCTCTTCCGAGTCGAAGTGCTTCGATTCGACGTGCTGCGGGGGCTCGTCGTGGTCCTCGCGGCGCGGGTCTTCTTCCGGGACAGCGCTTTCTTCGGCATGCTGAGCTCCTCCTCGAGTCAGCATAGCGCATTCGGCCAGCGCCGCACTCGGCCATTGGCTCAGCGCACGATGGTGTCGCAGCCGAAGAGCAAGTTGACGGCCGCCTCGGGTTGGCCTCGCAGCACCTCGCACGTACCGGGGCAGGCCACGATGCGCGCTGGGGCGCTCGGGTCGTCGTAAAACCAGCCGTCTCGAGCGCCGCAGCTGGACTCCACCGACACGTTTTCCAGCGTCTGGCGGCCACCGCTCAGCGCGAGCTCCACGTTCACGCGGGCTGCATCGAAACGCGCGCCCGCGGGCGGCGGCGGGATCTCCCATTCGCATGGCACGACCTGGACGATCTCATCGACGCGCGACTCGATGCGGGTCACGGTGCGGGTCTGATCGCGGATCTCCTCGAGCGCCGTCACGAAGGCGCTCGGGTCCGTGGTCAGATCGCAGGCGAAGCCGGGGGCCTCGCGGTTGCAGTCACCGCCGCCCGCCTCCCCGATGGCGTCCAGCACCGCCAGATCGGCGCCACCCATGCCAGCGACGAAGGTGGGCACACCCTGCTCGAGCGCCCCGGCCGCGATCTCGGCCAGCGCCTCTGCGCTCTGAGCCGTACACTCCTCGTCGGCGCTGCCATCGGTGATCAAGACGGCGACGCAGGCCACGTCTGGCCGCGCTGCGTTCACGTCCAGACAGAACGCGGTCGCGCCGCGCAGCGCGCCTTCGAGCGGCGTGCCGCCCTCCGGAGTGCGGGCGGCCAGTGAGGCCTCGATGGCCGCGGTGTTGGCGGGCAGCGGTGCGACTGGCACGCTCGGCGTGTCGTAGCCCTCTCCGTCGCACTGACCCGCACCCGGAAAGTAGCGCAGCCCGAGCTCGATACCCGCCGAGTCGGGATCGCGGATGAAGCTCCGCAAGCCGTCGATCGCGAACTGCCACTTGGGCGGCGTCGGGGGCTGCTGGCCCACGCCCAGCGCGTCGAGGATCTGCTCCAGCGGGTCCGACAGATCGAGCGCCATGCTGCCCGAGCTGTCGAGCATCAAGTAGTACACGGAGGGCACGCTCACCCTCTCCTCAACGGGCACCTCGCTCACGATCTCGATCGTCTCCGCCTGAACGACGCTGGCGGCGCACGACTGATCAAGGGTCAATGATCCGTCCGCCGCTGCCGCCTCGTCGCCCAGAAACGCGGGCCCACCGCTGCCCGCGGGTACTGGGCCCACGCTCGAGCGCTCGCCATCGGAGCTCCCGGCGCTGCACGCGAGCAACAGCGTGCTCAGCGAGCACGCCGAGCGAATACTCAATCGTCCGTAACGCCACATCTTCACAGCCGCTCCTCGGCGCACGCAGCAGCCGGCTCAGCCACACTCGGCCGTGCTCGGGCCCGCACCGCGCGTGATTGTAAGACCGCTTCTCGCTCGCAGCCTAGAGACGTTTTGGCGCAAAGGCTCGCGTACGGCAGCGCAGCTGCCGCGTCTCGCGCACGAAGTTCCAAACGCGGCGCATCAGGGTTCCAGAATATCCCACCGACGCTCGCACGCAGGAGAGGCACGCGTCCCCGCCTGAGGCCGAGCACACTCGCTCGCCCGTCGTGGCGGGCCAGATGGCAAACCCGGGGCTCCTCCAGCTGCGCGGCGGCCGACCCAGGGCCAACGTGGCCGATCGCATTCACGGTGCAACACTGCGATCGACGACCTGCACGCGCGGCGGAAGCGCGCGAGCGTACACCTCGGGCGACCTGATGGCGATCGACGGGCACGCGGCGGCGGATGCCGAAGGGCCCTGCCAAGAGAGCGCACATCGACACGCGACCCGCACGTACCGCGCGTTGACACGAGGCACGCGCTTCGGCCAGCCGCGTCCGTTCGATTGCCGAGGCGACGCGGTCTTTTCCAGCCGCAGCGTCGTTATGAAGCTGGGTTGCGACCAGAAGCACGCAGACGGGGCGCGAAGCCTATTGACCTTGTGCCACGGGAACAGTCACGCCGAGCGACGATCGGATGCACGGGTTCGCGCGGCGGCTACACTCATCAACATGGCAAGGTGGGTACCGGCCCTCACCGTCCAAGCCGTGCTCGAGGCTTTCCGCGAGCTAGGGCTCGACGACCGACGGCTGCGTGTGGAAGCCGGCGTGCCCGAGAGAGCGCTCGAGGGCGGCGCGCTCCTTCCGGCTGTCGTCTGGCAGAAGCTATGGGCGAGCGTCTATCGCGACGTGGGACGTGACGAAATCGGAGTCCGAGCGGGGCTGGCGCTGCCGTTCGGCGCGTTCGGGCTGATGGATTATCTGGCCGCGAGCGCCGATACGCTGGGCATGAGCTGCGAGGCACTTTCCCAGCATTTTCATCGCGTGTCCTGCGAGCGCAGCCTGGAGCTCGAAGAGCGCGAGGGCTGGTATCGCATCAAGCTGGTCGTAATGGAGGCCTCCGAGGACACGCTGGTCGGGGACGAATTCGCGCTGGGCGCGATCGTCGGGCGGCTCCGGGCGCGCGTCGACGGGTTCTCCGTCGCGGCGGTGCAGCTCCGGCGCGCACCGCCGCCGCACGCAGACAAGCTCGCCGAGCTGCTCGGCGCACCCGTTTCATTCGGACACGCGGTCGCTGCCTTGTGCCTGCCCGAGCGCATGCGCGACGCGCCGATTTCGAGCGCAGATCCCTGGCTCCGGCGGACGCTGGAATCTTTATTGCCGCACACCGAGCTGGGTGGGCCCGGGTCGCCGCTCGAGCGTTCGCTGCGCGATTGCCTGCGCGAGCTGTTGCCCAAAGGCCGGCTCGGCGCCTCGCGGGTCGCGGGTGCGCTCGGCATGTCCGAGCGCAGCCTGCATCGTCGGCTGCGGGAGATCGGCCAGAGCTATCAAGGTCTGGTCGACGTGTTTCGCCGCGAAGAGGCCGAGCGCCTGCTGCTCGATGGGCGCGTCGATATGGCGGAGATCGCCCATCGGTTGGGTTTTGCCGACCAGAGCGCGTTCTCGCGCGCGTTCCGGCGCTGGACGCAGATGGCGCCGCGGGTCTGGCTCGCGCAGCGAAGCGCGCTGGGCTCGCCCGGGTCTGATTTGGCCGCCCCGGACAAGTAACTGTCGGTAGCGGTCAAGCCCCGGCACCGATTCCGCTGCAGACTGCTGATCACCGCCGCTCGGCGTCTTAAAAGCACCGCCCTCGTGGGGGCGTGGGCCGCCTTAGCGTTTGGCAGGTGGATGTGACCTGCCCGTGCAGCGTTAACAACGTTCTAGCGAGTGAGGAAACCGTGAAGAATTTGCCTGAATTCTCGGCGGAACGGGCCGGCGTGTGTCGCCGACTCCGATCCATGCCGTTTCGAGCCATGACATCTAGACCCGCGGCCCCCGGGGCCGTGACGCCCAGGGCCAGGATGTGGGTCGCGGCCAGCTCGGTGCTCGCGTTCGCGTGCTCCTTCGGCAGCACGAGCAGCGAGGAGCCCAGCGATACGCTAGACCCAAAACCCGGCGACGTGTCGACGGAGCCCGAGCCGCCCGATCAGCGCGAGCCCGTCGCCGACCCGCCGCGGCAAGAGCCGCCCACGACTCAAGCTCCGGCCGAGCCCCGGCCAGACGACTACGACCCCGACGCGGATCCATTCTCCACGGTCATGGGCCAACAGGTCGCCGCGATCTTGGACCTCAATTGTGGCGGCTGCCACATCGGGCAGGGCGCGAAGGGGGATTTCGGCTACCTGCTCGACATGGATGACCTGATCGCCAACGACAAGGTCGTCCCCGGCAACAAGGAAGACTCGCAGCTCTACAATCGCATGGTGGGCGGATCCATGCCGCCCGCCGACAGGCGCTCCACGCAGGCGCCCAGCTATAGCGAAATCGAGCTCGTGGGTCAGTTCATCGACGAGCTAGAGCTGCCCGATCCGCAGCCCTGCAGCGCGCAGGATTTCATGGATGTCGACGCGCAGATCGGGTTGATGCGAGACGACATCGCCAGGCAAGAGACGCGCGACCAGCCGTTCGTGCGCTACTTGACGATCAACTACAGCGCCAACGCCGGCGACTGCGGCCGCACTTTGCAGCGGCAGCGCTACGCCTTGTTCAAGGGCATCAACAGCGTCTCGATCGACACCCAGGTGACGCAGCCGGCCGCCATCGACCCTGGGCAGACGATCTATCGCATCGACATCCGGGACTATGGCTGGGACCGCCCCATCGATCTTCAGGACAACGACGTCTCCGATCCGGCCGACATCGACTTCGAGGACGGCTGGGAGGCGATCATCGCGAACCCGTCCACCGCCGCGTACGCCGTGGAGTATCAAGGCGACGCGGCCGACGACCTGGCGGCGGACGCAGGCACTCGGGTGCCGTTTTTGCCCGTTCATGCCTTCATTCAGGCGACCGAGTTCGGCGACCTCTACTACACGCTGATCGGCGGCCGAGCCAGCCTGTTCGATTTCGAGCGCGACGTGCTCGGCATCGATACCATCGAGCTGGCCGCGGAGAACGATCTGATGCGCGCTGGGTTCTCGAACTCGGGTGTGTCGAAACAAGAGCGGGTGCTCAACCGCTTCGACAGCGGCATCTCCGCGGGCATGTCCTACTGGGTGAGCTTCGACTTCGACGGCGGCAACGGCGGTGAGGGCGCCAATGGCTTCGAGCAGAACGTGCCCAACGACAGCATCTTCGCCAACCCGCTCGATTTCAAATTCGGTGGCGGCGAAGCGATCTTCAGCCTGCCGAACGGCATGCAGGGCTACTACGCCGCCGACGGGGCCGGCAACCGGCTCGCCACGGCGCCGATCGGCGTCGTCATCGACCCCGCGCAGAACAACGGCCGGGTCACCAACGGCGCCTCGTGTCACAGCTGCCACAACGCGGGCATGATCAGCTTCACGGACTCGGTTCGCCGGTTCGTGGAGGACAACAGCGTCCGGTTCGATCGCGAGACGTTCGAAGACGTGATGGAGCAGTACCCGGACGCGCAGACCTTCCAGCGTCAGATGGATCTGGACAGCAACATGCACCTGGCGGCCGCCGAGCGCGCCGGTGTCCCCCCCAACACGCCCGACCCCGTCTCGCGGGTCTACCTCGACTTCCAGTTCGTCAACATCGACCTGCGTCTGGCCGCTGGCGAGCTCGGCGTCGAGCCCGAGGAGCTGCGCCAGAGCATCGGCCTGCTGGATCCACGCCTCGCGCCGCTGGCGCTCGAAGGTGGACACGTCGACCGGAACACGATGACCGACACCTTCCTGTCGTCGGTCTGCGAGCTGCACTCCGTGCAGGATAACGCACCGGTCGGCTGCCCCTAGTCACTGCTCAGGCTGCGGGCCACCGGCGTCTCGCGCCGGCCGTGGGGGGTCGTCTGCTCAACGCTTCTCCCATGGCCGGCGCTGCTCATGGCCCGCGGGTTGCTCAGAAGAGCGCGCGGCAACTGGTTCACCCGCGCGCCGCAGAGCCGCGTCTCCTGCGGCGCCCTTGTAGTGATGTGTCGGCTTCGCACGTGGCGCGCTGATCGAGACAGTCCCGCTGCGCCGCAGCATCGGCCTTCAGGACGGGTCGTCGCGCGCTCATTTGCTATTCTGAGCACATGTCGTCCCCGAGCACGGTCCGCTCTCGGCTCTCCGCGCTGCTCTTGATCGTCCTCGGGATCGGGCTGGGCGTGCTCGGGCCGCGCTGGCTCGCGCCCGTGGCGGAGCGGGCACGCAGCCCGGTCGTGATCACCGAGGTGCGCGAGCTCTCGCGCCTGGAGGGCGTGACATATCATGTCGAGCGCGTCGTGGACCTGAAGGACGAGCAGCGACACCTGTTCGGTCTCGTCGCCGCCGATGACGCGATCCTGCTCGTGGCGAGCGGTGACGTGATCGCAGGCGTCGACCTGGGACGGCTCCAGCCCGCGGACGTCGTCCTGGCCGAGGACGGGCGCTCGGTGACGCTGCGGTTGCCGCCGGCGGAGGTGTTCTCGGCACGGCTCGACAACGCCCGCACCTACGTTCACAGCCGCCGGACCGACTTGCTCGCGCAGCGGCACGAGTCGCTCGAGACCCGAGCGCGCCAGGCCGCCGAGGAGACCTTGCGC
>Ga0315910_10002582_pt1 | contig 15806 bp, 14 predicted proteins | sample EdamamesoilMG_FD_204470 | JGI IMG/M metagenome (GOLD analysis project Ga0315910, IMG submission 204470) | Garden soil microbial communities collected in Santa Monica, California, United States - Edamame soil | ecosystem: Environmental > Terrestrial > Soil > Garden | place: USA: California... | reverse complement strand
CGCGGCGCATGTCTGGCAGGGGACGAGCGACGGGAGCTTTGGTCCAAATTTCTCTTTTGATGGGCCGTTCGAAGGAGAGACACTCGATTTGCAGCATCTCTATCGGCGCGACCGCTGGCAGCTGACGACGGGCGCGAACGTCTTTGGCCAGGATCGGACAGAAACGCTCAGGACATCGGTCACGCTGCCGGATCCGCCGTTCGTGATCGAGGATGTGAGCGTGACCGAGGGTCGATCCGAGTTCAGGAGCGCCTATGCGTACAGCGACTTTCGGTTGTCGGACTCGATCACGCTGACATTCGGCGGGAGCTTAGACGAGCTCGAGAGTCGCGAAGGCGTGCAGCAGACATTCAACCCAAAGCTCGGGCTGGCTTTCACGCCCGATTCGCGAACGACGCTGCGCGCGGCGGCGTTCAGCATTCTCCAGGGGTCCAGCTTCTCAAAGGAGATCATTCAGCCTCGCCTGGAGCCTACCGCCGTTGCCGGGTTCAATCAGTTCTTTTTTGGCGCCGAAGGCGACGAAGTGGATCGATACGCGTTCGGACTGGATCGACAGCTCTCGCCTGAACTGTCGTACGGCATCGAGATTTCGCACCGCGACATAGAGACAGGAATCGTCATCGTCGAGTTTCCCCTGGATCCCTATGTGCTGCGAATAGAGACGGCCGAGGATAGCGGCAGGGCGTACGTCTATTGGACGCCGGGCAGCTCGCTGGCATTTGGCGCGGAGCTTCAGGCGGACATCTTCGACAACAACGGACGCGTGCTCGGAGACATGTATTCCAGGCTGGAGACGTATCGTCTGCCGATTCAGCTCAAGTATTTTCATTCGAATGGGCTGGGCGCCGGTGTCCGGGCGACCTATGTGGACCAGTCCGGCATATTCGGGCAGGAAGTGTTCGGGCCGGGAGGCATCGAAACCATTGTCGCTCCAGGCGCAGACCAATTCTGGGTATTTGATGCCAATTTGACATATCGCCTCCGCGGACGCCGTGGCATGCTCAACCTGACCATGCACAACCTGTTCGATGAAGATTTCCACTTCCAGGACCTCGATCCCGAGAATCCCAGGATCATGCCGGACCGCCTCGTGTCGTTTGGTTTCACCCTCGCCTTGTGAAATGACGAAAATGAGAACAGAATCGCCCCCCCACAAAGAACTAGATACCACCATGTCTGCAACTAAAGTTTTTGAGAACGAACAGGAAGAAATTGCGGCCAGTCTTTATCTGAGCCTCAACAAGCTCACACAGGGCCTCAGGCACATCACGCTGCCCAGGGGTTTCACTCCGGAACGGCTGCGCACGCTTGCCACGATCAATGCCCATGGCCCGATTTCGGTCACAGGGCTTGCCGCCATGGAGCGAGTGCGGCCGGCTACCGTGTCGCGGATGATCGCGTCGCTCGAAGGGGAGGGTCTCATCCGTCGCCGCGAAGTCAAGCATGACAAGCGCAGCGTGTTGATCTCGACCACGCCCAAGGGGCGGCAGATGTATTTTCGTGCGAATCAGGAATATATGAAGCGCATTCGCGCGGCGATTCGCGGTCTCGACGCCGAGGAGGTCGAGCTCGTTCGCAGCCTGGCCGCCCTGCTCGAGCAGCTGAGCACGGCACTCGACCCTTGAGTCCGCGGCGCGCGGTGGCGTTTCGCCTCGTCCGGTTAGTTGCAGCTGCTAATAATGCATCGTAGTATCGCCGCTGGTGCGGTAGCGCCGCTTCATCCCCGTTGGGCGGGATTGGGTCGTGCCAGGCGAATCGGCTTCAAATCTCCATCGGCCTTCGGCCTCGGGCGCGGCTAGCCAGGCAGCGTTCGAAACCAGCTCCGTTGTCGGCTCCTTCTGCGTCAACCGGCAGGGGGCAATCCTCGGGGCGAATCGGGCCATTCTCGACATGACGGGATTTGCCTCGGCCATTGATTTCGCCGAGCGCAACTTTCGGGCATTACTCGTGAACGCAGAGGACTGGCGCCTCTGGGAGCAAGCCGCCGAAGGGCGGCAAATCACCGGCAAGGAGATCGCGTTACGGGTCCTCGGCGATCGTGAGATCGTGCTCAAGGGCGATATCTGGCCCGTCGCCGACCCGAAGTCGGACTCCGTACATCTGCACTGCGCCTTCATCGACATCACGGAATCGAAGCTGTTCCGGGCTGCCGTGGAGCGCGCCGCGCGCAGCGAGGCCCTGAGCAGCCTCGCGAGCGGGATGGTGCACGACTTCAAGAATCTGCTCACGGTATTGATCGGCAACCTTTACCTCATCGCCGAGGGGGTCCGCGACAGGCCTCCGCTCCTCGAGCAAGCCAGGCGGGCGCGGGATGTCGCGAAGCGCGGTGCCGAACTCATGCAGAGCGTTCTGTCTTTCGCGAGGGACAGCAGCACGGCGCCGCAAAGTCTCGATCCGAGGCGCCTGCTGACCAATCTCAAGCCTCTGCTCGACCATGCCGCAGGGTCCCGTGCGAGCCTCGCTGTGTCGGTGGCACCGGAAGTTCCAGCGATCAACACGAGCGCAGCCCAGCTCGAAAGCGTGATTCTCAACCTGGTGATCAATGCGCGCGACGCGATTGCCGGGAACGGCCGCATTACGATCACGCTCAGCGACGTCGCGCTCGACGCGAACGCCGCCATGCGCATTGGAGTACCGCCTGGCAGATATGCATGCCTTGCTGTGGAGGACAACGGCTCCGGCATCCCGGAGTCGGCGCGGACGAGGGTATTTGAGCCGTTCTTCACGACCAAACCCGAAGGTCGTGGAACCGGGTTGGGACTGGCCATGGTCAAGTGGTTTGCGGAATCCGCGGGAGGCGCCGTGCAGCTCGAGAGCGAGCCCGGACGCGGCACGAAGGTCAGTCTCTGGCTGCCGGGATCTCGAGAACAGGCCGACGCGTCGCCCTCGATGACGATGCCACTCTCTAGTCTGCCTGGAGGCAGCGAGTCCGTGCTGGTCGTCGCCACGGATCGCAGTGTCGCCGATACGCTTCGGGACAGCCTGGCGGTGCTCGGCTACGACGTGCTGGTCTCGCACGAATCTTCGGGGATTTCGCAACTGCTCGACGGTGGCAAGTTCAAGCTGGCCGTGCTCGACTCCTCGGTAGACACGAGTGCGACGCCGAGGCGCCTTGCAGCCGCGATACGCCGGAGATTTCCAGGGGTGTCGGCAATCGTGGTCATCGATCCCGATTCGCGTGAGCGGGACGGGCCCGGCAGCTCCCCCGTGCTATTCAAGCCTTTCGCTCTGAAGGATCTGGCGACCCTGGTCAGACAAACATTGGACGGTGGCACCCATGCCTGAAGTCAGGGAGAAGCTGCTGGTCATCGACGACGATGTCGGCATCGCGGCACTGATACACACACTGGGCGAACAGGCTGGCTATGACGTCGACGTGATCGCCGATTCATCGCAGGTCCAGGATCCGGCCAGGGTCGTTGGCGCCGATGTCATCGTCCTCGATCTGCAGATGCCGGGGCTCGATGGCGTGCAGGTCCTGCGCGTGCTGGCGGAACGGAAAATCCGGGCAGGTATCGTCATCGTCTCCGGCACGGATCAGCGTACGCGCTCGGGCGCGGAGCTGTACGGCAGGCAGCTCGGATTGAAGATGCTTGCAGCAGTGGCGAAGCCGTTCGAGCCCGAAGAGCTCGTCGAGACTCTGCGATCCGCACGGGCGGCCGTGGCGCCACTGACGAAGCAGGACCTGGAAAAGGCCATCGACAACGATGAGTTGCTCCTCGTCTATCAACCCACCGTTCGACGCCGCGAAGGGCAGACATGGCAACCCGACACCGTGGAGGCCCTGGTGCGATGGGACCATCCGGAGCGAGGCGTGCTTGGGCCCGAGCACTTCCTCGCGATGGGCGAGGCGTCGGGTCTGATCCGGTCGATCACCGACTACGTCATCCAGCGCGGGCTCGAGCAGCTCAAGGCCTGGCATTCGTCCCGTCCCGAGCTCGGTCTGCGCCTGAATCTCTCGGCCACCTTGCTGACCGACATCGGGTTTCCGGACCGTCTCGCCCGGCTCATCGAGGAGCTCGAGATCGATCCGCGCAGGGTCACGCTCGAGATCGCGGAAACCGCGATGCTCGACCGGGATCCCGTCACCTTCGATATTCTCACTCGCATTCGCCTCAAGAACGTGAATCTCGCGATCGACGATTTCGGCATCGGCTATTCGTCGCTGACCCAGCTGTTCCGGATGCCGTTCAGTGAAATGAAGATCGACCGGTCACTGCTGGCCGACCTGCCTGCCTCGAGCGAGGCGACGATCATGGTGAAGGCGCTCGTGAACCTGGCCCATGACCTGGGCCTGAGCGTATGCGCCGAGGGTGTCGAATCGGAAGACGTCCTCAAGCTGCTCGCCGGATTCGGCTGCGATTCAGCGCAGGGCTACTTCATCAGCCATCCGATCCGGTCGAGGGAAGTGCTGGAAAAGCTCAAGGGTCTGGAAGGGCAGATCCAGAGTGGGAACGCGATGACGGGCTCAGGGAGGCTCCGGGATCCCGGGACAGCCGTCAGGGATCGGACCCGGTAATCACGAGAGCTTCCGGTCCGCGTGTGACCGTCACCGTCGGCGGATGAGAGTCGGTCGACTCGGCCGCATGTGCGCAGCCTGCCCCCGTGTTGACGACGACGCCGTTCGCCGGCGTACGCTCGGCGCAATAGAGTTCGCGCGGGTCCTGGTGACTTGCGGGAACCGGGAGCGCCGTTCCGGGAGATTCGGCAGCGATTTCCGGGCGCGTAAGCAGATAGAGCGAGATCGCGGCGGCCGCGCCCGCCAGCATGCCAATCGAGAGGCTTTTCCGTATCCGCATCCAGTTCCGACCGGGCGCCTGCTGCGAGTCCGTGCGGAACTATAGCAGTATTTAGCTTCTGAACCAAACAGGAAGTCGACCGGCCGCGGAGATTGGCGGAGAGGGAGGGATTCGAACCCCCGGACCCTCGCGGGTCAACGGTTTTCAAGACCGCCGCATTCGACCGCTCTGCCACCTCTCCGGTCCGGGCATTCTCCGATTCGATCCGGTGGCATGCAAGCAACGGCGCGGCGCCCGGCGCTTGCAAAGGCGCGTTCGAGGCCGGACGATGGCGACCCGAAGCAGGGGATGCCGATGGTGCGCCGTTCGATCTTGCCGTTGCTGTTCTTCGTTCTGCCGGCCGCGGCGCCGCTCGCGCAGCTGCCCGTCGCCGAGCCGGCGCAACTCGCTTTCGAGCAGGGCCGATGGGAGGACGCAATCGCCGGGTATCGCGCCATTCTCGCGGAAGCTCCGGAGCACCGACTCAGCTGGTTGCGGATTGCCCAGGCCGAGCGCGAGCTCGGGCGGCATGAGCAGGCGCTCGCCGCACTCGAGCAGGCAGCAATCAATCTGGCGCCGGAAGCCATGATTCACGTCGAGCGCGCTCGCAATCTTGTTGCGCTCGGTCGCGGCGACGAGGCGCTCACCGAGCTTGAAGCGGCCGATCACCTGCTGCTGCGCGCGCGCAGCCTGCTCGAGGAGGCGCCGGATTTCGACAGCCTGCGCGACGAGCCGCGATTCCAGAGCGTCTATCGCAGCGTCCGGCGCAGGGTCTTTCCCTGCGAAGGAAAGCCCGAAGCGGCGCAATTCGATTTCTGGCTCGGGCATTGGGAAGTACGCGGCCCCGACGGCACGCTGTTGGGCGAGAGCCGCGTTACGCGCGACGAAGGCGGCTGCGTCGTTCGCGAGGAATGGCGGGGCGCCGGTGGCGGATCGGGCTCGAGCATGAGCGTGTATCTCCCAAGCCGGGGCCAGTGGCGGCAGGTCTGGGTCGGCAGCGGCGGCAATCATTTCGATCTCGTCGGCAGCCTCGTCGATGGCGAAATGCGTCTCGAGGGCACGATCGAGTACCTGGAGCCGGAGAATGTCGTGGCGTTTCGCGGCGTGTGGGCAGTCGGAGCCGGTGGCCTGGTACGCCAGCGGATGGAGCAGTTCGACCTGGTGAGCCAGACCTGGCAGTTGTGGTTTGACGGTTTCTACCGGCGTCTCGACTGAGGCCCAAGCCTTCGGCGCGGAGCCGGGGCCTGAGCTAAACTTCCCCGATGCCCACGCGCGGCTACAACCTCCGCATGCCGAGACATCCGCTGCTGCAGATCGTGTATGCGCTCATCGGTGGCATCGTGCTGATCGGGGCGCTGTTCATGGGCGCCGTCTTGATTGCCATCGCTCTCGGCGTCGGTCTCATCGTCGGCATAGTGGTGTTGTTGCGCGCCTGGTGGCTCGGACGCGGGCGGGGCCGACCGTCGCAGGGCCACCCCGCCGGGCGCCGTCAGGCGTCCGGCGATCTGCTCGAGACCGAATACCGCGTGGTCGCGGAGCGCGACGAGCGAGATGAGCGCGATGAGCGCGCCGGTCGAGGCCACTGATTGGCAACGCGCGTCGAGGTGCGACCTACGGCGAAGTCGCGCAAGAAGCGCAGGCGGCGGCGCGCGCTCACGCTGATCGCCTATATCGTCGTTGTGCTCGGTCTTTCCTGGTTCTTCGAGTCGCAGGGTACGACGACAATCATCTTTGTCCGGCACGCCGAGGTCGACCAGACGATGAGCCAGGACGTCGACCAGCCGCTCAATGCATCCGGGCTCGCGCGCGCCGAGGCGCTTGCGGACTTTCTCGAGTTCGTCGACGGCGATGCCGGGCCGAACGCGATCTACGTCAGCGAAGCGGTGCGAACGCAGCAGACTGCAGCGCCGCTGGCGCGGCGACTCGGCATCGAGCCCGAGATCAGGGACCCCCACGACGTCTCCGGATTCATGGAGACCGTGCTCTTCCAGCATAAGCGCGAGATTGTTGTCGTTGTGACCCACCGCGACGTCATCGTTGCTGCCGTCGAGGAGCTGCACGGACACCAGGGTATCGGCGAAATTCCAGACCACGACTACGACGAGATGTTTTTCGTGGTGATTCCGTGGTTCGGCAAGGTCAAGACCTTTTTCCTGCCCTATGGAGAGGAGACTCCGCCACGCATAGCGGTTTCCGATGAATCAGACTGAGCTCATCGTCGAAACGCGCGGTCGAGGCACCTACGAGATTACTTCGCAGGTAGCCCTGGCGGTTGCGGCCTCTCAAGTCTCGGTCGGACTCTGCCACGTGTTCATCGCCCACACGAGCGCATCGCTGGTGCTCTGTGAGAACGCCGATCCCGATGTGCTGCGCGACATGGAAACCTTCATGCGCGATCTTGCGCCGGACGGAGATCCTCGCTTCGTGCACACGGCCGAGGGTCCCGATGACATGCCGGCGCACGTGCGGACTGTGATGACGCAGTCGAGCTTCACGATTCCGGTGAGTGGCGGAAGGCTCGCCCTGGGCACTTGGCAGGGCATCTTTCTCTGGGAGCATCGGTTGCGGCCGCACCGGCGGCGCGTCGTGGTTACGATCCAGTAGTCAGCGCAGCCTGTTCTGGATGTAGGACAGCGGCAATGCGGTGGTCTCGACCGTTTTGCGCAGCACGAACGAGGAGTGCACTCCAATCACGCCTTCGATCCGGGTGATCTTGTCGAGCAGGAAGCGTTGATATTCGTCCATATTCGGGACGACGATCTTGAGCTGGTAGTCCGCTTCCTGCCCGGTGATCAGATAACACTCCTGCACCTCGGGGAAACCGCGCACGATGCGCTCGAAGTTATCGAAGCGCTCCGGCGTGTGCCGGTCCATGCGGATATGGATCAGGACGCAGAGGTCGAGGCCGAGCTTGGCCGGCGCGAGCCGCACGACGGTCGCGGCGATGATCCCGGCCTCGTGGAGCAGACGAATGCGTCGCGAGCAGGGCGAAGGGGAGAGCCCGACGCGCTCGGCCACCTGTTGGTGGCTCAGACTGGCGTCCTCCTGCAGGGTCTCGAGGATACGAATATCGAAGCTGTCGATTTTCACGGTTGCCTCAACGTCTAGCAGTCTGAGCCATGAAATCAGAGTATAGAGGCGTAAATCGCCATCAGAGAAGCGAAATGACTAACAAATGAGCCAGAATTGCTCGGCTCCCTGGCATACAATGGCAGCCATTCTGCATTTTCGGTAAAGTCCATGAAGCAGTTCGACCACAGCAAATACCGGCCGCATCGGCCAGCCATCGACATCGAGCGTTCCTGGCCCGATCGGGTTCTCGACCGCGCACCGGATTGGTGCAGCGTCGATCTCCGAGACGGCAATCAGGCTCTGGTCCAGCCGATGTCGGTGCAGAAGAAGCTCGAACTGTTCGACCTGCTCGTCGCCATCGGCTTCAAGGAAATCGAGATCGGTTTCCCCTCGGCTTCGCAGACCGAGCTCGACTTCACCCGCCGCCTCATCGACGAGAAGCGCATCCCCGACGACGTCACGGTGCAGGTGCTGACCCAGGCCCGGAAGGATCTGATCGACAAGACCTTCGCCGCGCTCGCGGGCGTGAAGCGCGCCATCGTCCACGTCTACAACTCGACGTCGACGGTGCAGCGCGAGCAGGTATTCAGGATGAGCCGGGGGGAGATCATCGGCATCGCCGTCAATGGCGCCCGGTTGCTGGAGGAGGGTGCCAGGGCGCATCCCGGCACCGACTGGTGGTTCCAGTACTCGCCCGAGAGTTTCACGGGCACCGAGGTCGACTACGCCGTCGAGGTTTGCGACGCCGTCATCGACGTCTGGCAGCCGCAGCGAGGCCGCAAGGTCTGCATCAATCTGCCAGCCACCGTCGAAATGACATCGCCAAATATCTTCGCCGACCAGGTCGAATACTTCTGCCGCCACGTATCGCAGCGCGAGCACATCCGGATCAGCCTGCATACGCACAACGACCGCGGTTGCGCCGTGGCGGCTGGCGAGCTGGGGCTGATGGCGGGCGCCGACCGCGTCGAAGGCACGCTGTTCGGCAACGGTGAGCGCACGGGCAACATGGACATCGTCACGATGGCGATGAACTTCTACTCGCAGGGCGTCGATCCCAGGCTCGACCTCTCCGACATGATGCGCATTCTCGAGGTCTACCAGCGTTCGACGGGCATGCCCGTGCACCCGCGCCATCCCTGGGCGGGCGACCTCGTCTACGCGGCATTTTCCGGCAGCCATCAGGATGCGATCCGCAAATCGACAACCTGGCATCGCGAGCACAAGCTTCCGCACTGGAGCGTGGCCTATCTGCCGATCGATCCCCGCGATCTCGGCCGCCGTTACGAGGAAGTCGTCAGGATCAACAGCCAGTCCGGCAAGGGCGGCGTGGCGCATGTGCTCGAGCGCGACCATGGTGTCGCACTGCCGCAATGGATGTTGCCGGCGGTGAGCCAGGTCGTGCAGAAGCATGCCGACGCCGAAGGGGAGGAGGTGTCGTCGCGTCGCGTCTGGGATCTCTTCGAGTCGGAGTTTCTCGCCATCCCCGAGGGCTGGGAGCTTGCCGGCTACGATCTCCATGCCAAGGCACACGCGACGCGCGCCAAGTTCCGCATCGTGCACGAAGGCGTCAAGCAGGCGCTTGAAGGCTCAGGTCAAGGATTGATCGAGGCCCTCGTCGACGCCGTCGGCAAGCACTTCGGCGTAGCGATCGCGGTGAAGGACTTCGACGAGCACGCGATGACGCCCGGCACCGAAGCCAAGGCGCTCGCATCGATCATGCTCGAGGTGGACGGCGAGACCGTCGCCGCCTGTTGCATCGACGAGGACAGCTCGCGCGCCGGCCTGCAGGCGATTCTCTCAGCGGTGGGGCGCTCGGCGGCCGTCCGCCGCCGCCTGCGCGAAGCCGTCTAACGGCAGGATGAGTTTCGTGCCAGGCACCTAAATATATATTTAGGTGCCTGGCACCATTTCCTTACTGAGCTCGCGCTTCGATCTGGATGCGCAGCACAACACCCATGTTGAAACCGAAGCTCTGGCCGAAGGTCACGCCGAAATCGGCGCGGTCGAACTCGCCGTAGGCATCGGCGCCGCAAGTCTCGCCACCGCCGCGACCAGCGGCGCACTTGAACGAGCGAATCTCGAGGTTCACCGGCCGCGACACGCCATGCAGATTCAGCGTGCCCTCGACTCTCGTCGGCGCGCCGTTCTGGAAGCCGGTCAGCCGGCCTTCGTACGTTGCCGTCGGGAATTGCGCCGCATCCAGCATCGTGGGATCCGGGCGCTCCTTTCCGGTCACGTGATTATTGAGACCCTCGTGGCCGAAATCGATCGAGTTGACGTCGATCGACACGGAGACCGTGCCGGTCTGGGCTTCCGTATCCATCGTGACCGTGCCCGTCGTCGTATTGAACTTGCCGCGCCAGATCGAGGTGCCGCCGCTGTGGTCGACCTCGAAGCTCGGGAACGTATGCGCGGAATCGATCGTGTACGTCTTCGGGGCCGCGACTGCCGTTGCCGCGACAGTGCTGATGGCAAGGCCGAGCAGTGCCGGTCTCAAGTGGCCGGTTCTAAACATTTGAACTCCCTCCTGGATGAAGCGGAATGGTTGATTTTCGCTGGATAGCATAGGGGATTCGGTCCCTCTACTCCATAACGGTGGACAGCGAACACGGCTCTTGGTTCACTCGTGGCGACGGGTGATAATGCCGGCCCTGCATGGGGCAGTAGCTCAGCTGGGAGAGCGCCGCGTTCGCAATGCGGAGGTCGAGGGTTCGATCCCCTTCTGCTCCACCAATCCCCTCGATTATCGAGCCGCTCTCTCGCCGGCCTCATCGCCGGGGTGACTGGCCTGCTCGACCAGGTATCTGACTGCCGCGATGATTTCCTCATCGGAGAGGTCGAGGCGCCCACCCTTCCTCGGCATGATGCCGCCGGTGCTGCCGGAGAATCCGTTCAGCGCATGATCGAACAGCGTGTCCATCCCCTGGGCAATGCGCGCGGCCCAGGCGTCGCGGTCGCCGAGCGCCGGAGCGCCACCGACGCCCGGTGCGGCGTGGCAGGCGATACAGACGGCGTTATAGACCTGTCGCCCGGTCAGCGGCGCGGCCACCGCTTCGGGCGTCGCGATCGGCGCGGCCGGTACGGCGGGCGGTTCTGCCGGATCCGCCAGCGCAAGCCGCCCGAAGGCCATGCTCATGAGCATTCCGACGGCGAGCATGAAGCTGCCGGAAGTCCGCTGGTCTGGATCGCGCAAGGCGCTGGTCCTGCATTTCGGGCGGAACAAAATTATAACGAACCGCGGCCACACGGACGACGGCAGGGTGCTCAAAACGCGTTCGCGATCTGCTCGTAGATCTCCGGCGCGAAGTTGGTGGGAAGCAGGTGCTCTATCGAGAGAGCGAAGTCGCGGGTCTCGAGCAACATCAAGTGCGTGAACCGGCGCTCTGCGGAGGCGCTGAGGCCCGGTTCGAAACCCATGCTGAGGGGGTCGAACGGTACCGCGGCACCCATGGCCGGCAGTTGCTGCGCGATCGACATCAGCGGGCCCATCATCACTGATTGCGCCAGCGCCGGCTCGACCGTCGAATTGCGCCGGTAGCCCGTATCCAGCAGCGACAGCATGCACCAGTAATTCAGATTGCCGAGCCAGGCAAGGGCCCGGAGGTCCGGATCCTCGATGCTGTTCGTATGTCCCGAATACGCGGTCGGATTCACGGGCACCTGGTAGCACGGATGGCGCGCATCGTTCGAGGGAAGGCTCCACACCCCTGGAGTCTCGCTGAGCAGGGGGTGTCGCCCGAGGTAGATGGATTCAAAAAACTCGAAATGGCCGACTTCTCCCTGGGTCTTGATGTTTTCCAGGCGTTCGAGCCAGGCGTCGAAATCGATGCTGGCGGCGCCGGCGGTCTTGACTTCGCCCAGCATCCCGATCACTGCATCGTAAAGATGGCCCACGTGATTGGGAGCGATGCTGCCGCCGAGCGAGCTCGTCAACTCCTCGAGCAGCGGCACCGATCCGTCGGCGGCAGCGCGTTGATCCGTCAAGGCATCCGGCGGGGCTTCGCAGTACGTGAATTTGGCCAGGCTGACGGGGCTGAGCGGCGCGAGCTCGAAGGCGAACGGATAGATATCGGTCTCGTAAGGGAAATCCTGGCGTGACAGCACCGGTGCGGCATCCAGCTCCACCAGCAGGCGATTGACCGCGCCGAGGTGTTGCATCTCTTCGATCGTGACCCCCAGGAACGACCGCGATCCCGGTTGTGGGCCGCCGACGAGCTCCGCGAAGGCCGGCTTCAGTGAGAAGGCACCGTAGAGATACTGGACCATGAGGTCGTGCTCGATCTCGGCGGCTTCCCGAAGCAGCCGGATGAGCTCGAGATACGGATCGGCGAAGTCACGGTAAACCGGGGAATCCCCGTGCGTGTCCGCAAGGGCTCCCACCGGGCTCGTGGCAACTCCGAGGGTGGCAATATTCCGCAGCAGCGCACGGCGCGTCAGGCCGTTCCCTGTCATCTGAAGTCCTTTGCTGTTAGAAATTTCAGGAATGCGAGTCAAATCGCGCACGCAGTGTATGCAAGCTGTCGGCTCTGGGCGCGATATTAAAGCTCAAGATTTCTAGTGAGATGAAGCAGTTAGATTTCGTCTAATCGAGAGGGGACCCGTGCGGCGGACGAGGAGTCCCGCGCTTGCTGCTAAATGACAAGAATTGTTAATGACCGATCTGCCCGTGCTTGTCTGATATAGCCTAGTGGGCGGATGATCGCATTATTCTGTCCTGCTCAAAAATTACGGGCAATTCCATTTTTCGAGTACCGGGGGTCCAGTTCCATGCCAAGACACAATCGCTTGTTCCTTCTTTCATTGCTTGCTCCGGCCTGTTTCACCGTCAACGCGGTAGCTCAGGAGGCGGTCAAGGGAGGAATGTGGTCCGATCCGTCCACCTGGTCCGGTGGAGCGGTTCCACGGGCAGGTGGCGTCGTCACGATCGGCGCCGGGATCGACATCGTCCTCGACGTCAGCCCACCTTCGCTGAACGGCGTGAACGTCGACGGCAAGCTCAGCTTCTCGAACGATGCCGACATCGATCTGACCACCGAGTGGATCATGCTGCACGGCGAGCTCGCCATCGGCAGCGAAGCGAGCCCCTATACACGCAATGCGACCATCACCTTCACCGACAACGTGAAGGGTGAAGACATCATGGCGGGCATGGGCGACCGCGGGATCATGATCTCGGGCGGAACCCTGAACCTGCACGGCAATCGGACCCACACCTGGTCCAAGCTGTCCGAAACCGCCGAAGCCGGCAGCACCCGGATCGAAGTGCTCGATGCCAGCGGCTGGAAAGTCGGTGACGAGATCGTCCTCGCGTCGACGGATTTCAATCCACGGCAGGCGGAGCAGCGCACGATTGCCGCCATCCGCGGCAACGCGATCACGCTGGATGAACCGCTCGAGTACATGCACTTCGGCGAGATCACCTTCGATGTCGATGAGCGCGGCGAAGTCGGACTGCTCACGCGCAATATCAGGATCCAGGCCTCGGCCGATGCGGCCGAGTCGTTCTTCGGCGGCCACATCATGGCGATGCCGGGAAGCCGGATGTTCGTCGAGGGCGTCGAGTTGACCCGCATGGGTCAGAACCTGACGCTGGCCCGGTATCCGATCCACTGGCACCTCGTCGGCGACGCGCAGGGGCAGTACATCCGGAACGCGGCGATCCATCAAACTTTCAACCGCTGCGTGACGGTGCACGGCACGAACTACCTGCAGGTCGAGAACAACGTCACCTACAACACCGTCGGTCACTGCTTCTTCCTCGAGGACGGCATCGAGCATCACAACCGCTTCGTCCGCAACCTCGGGATCCAGACCAAGTGTCATACGTCCCTGCCCTGCGTCCCGACCAACCTCGCCGCACAGGGCGAGCCCCGAATGGGACAGAATGGCCAGCAATCCGAGGATGTCCTGCTTCCTTCGGACAACACGGTGTCGACTTACTGGATCACCAATCCGGACAACAGCTACATCGACAACGTGGCTGCGGGTTCCGATGCGAATGGTTTCTGGATGTCGTTGCCGGAGCATCCGAACGGTCAGTTCGAGGGCACGGAGATCAGCGCGAACACCTGGCCGCGCCGAACGCCATTCCGCGAGTTCCGGGGCAACGTCGCCCACTCGAACTACGACGGGTTCATGTTCGACCGGAATATCAATCCCGACAACACCTTTGGTGTTACCGGCAGCTCGCATACCGGCCTTGCAGATCCCGCCAACCCGGAGAGCGAGGCGCTGCCATCGGTCTTCGAGGATCTCATCGCTTACAAGAACCGCAATGGCGGCATCTGGGGCCGCGGTGAGATGCACCTGTTTCGGAACGTGAAGTTCGCCGATAACGCTCATGGCTTCACGCATGCGTCCGGCGCCTTCGGTCGCTACGCATATACCTCACAGGTCGTCGACTCGCTGTTCGTGGGCGAAACCGACAACATCGGCAACCCCGAGACGCCGGAGGAAATCGCGTACGGCCGCAGCGTGCCGAAGCAGTCACTGCCGGATTATCCGATCCGTGGCTACGAGTACTACGATTACCGGCACGACATCATCAATACGACCTTCGTGAATTTCGAGGACAACGCCACGCGCAAGGCAGGAGCGATCTCGAACCTGCTGTACAGCAGCTTCGGAGTCAGCACCAACAACGCTTTCGAAGGCGTGGAATTCGTCGACGCGAAGCCCGTGTATTTCCCGCCGATGGAGCCCAAGTGGGGCAACGACAACGGCAGCAGTGCGTCCTACAGGACCGCGGCCTACCTCGACAGGGACGGCTCGCTCGGTATGGGTCCCGGTTCGTACGTTCTGATCCATGACGGCGTCAACAACAGTATCGCGGTGGACGAAGAAGCCTGTGAGATCAAACCCGACTGGAACGCGGCCGTGTGCCCGGGCGATATCGGACGCCTGAGCTTTGGCGGCGGTGGCGGCGGCTTCGGCCGTCGTGGCGGTGGGGCCGGTCCTGGTGCAGCCGCAGGTCGCGGCGGCGCTGCTCCTGCCGCAGGCGCAGGGCCCGGCGGGGCCGCTCCTGTCGCAGCCGCAGCCGGTGGCGCGCCTGCCGGTCCCGGTGCAGCTCCCGGTCGTGGCGGAGCTCCGGGTGCGGCGCCGGCCGGTCGAGGCGCTGGTCGTGGAGGTTTCGGTGGCGCTGCTGCTCCTGCTCAGCCGCCCGTCGTGCTCAGCCGCAATGGCAAGGAGTACAACGTAACCGCCACCAACGTTCGGTCCGGTACGGAGATCACGGTGACGACCGAAAGGCCGACCTTGAACCTCAGCCTGAATGAGATGGACCAGGGCTCCTGGTTGATTCTGGAGCTGCCGGGATTCAGCACCGCGGCTTCGGGCACGGAGCAAAGCAGCCTGGATGCGCTGCGCGCAGCCAGCGAGACCTCGTACTTCAGGGGCCAGGGCGGACTCTGGGTCAAGCTTGTGTCCCCCGGCGACGCCGGTAACGGCGCCCCGGGCGGTGGCACCAGCGTCAGCGTTAGCAGGCCCGCCCAAGTCGCTGCGCAATGATGACGAGCCCCCGGCGCAAGCCGGGGGCTTTTTCTTTTTGGGGCGCCGCGCGATTGCGCTTTGCTCCTCTCTGGTTTTGAGGTCTTTCTTCGATATTTAGGGATTGATGCAATGAGCAACAAGAATCGCTCGTTCCGGCTTTTTTCACTGGTTCCCGCGTTCCTCGCGGTCAGCGTAGTCGCTGTCCTTGGAACCCAGGAGGGCAGGGCACAGTCGGCCGGTGCGACGAACTGGTCCGATCCGAACACCTGGCCGAACCGCAAGGTGCCGGTGGAAGGCGACAAGGTCGTCATCGCCCGGGACAGGAACGTGGTGCTCGACGTCAGCCCGCCGGCGCTCGGAGGTCTCTCCATCGACGGCAGCCTCACTTTTTCCAATGCCGCCGACCTCGAGCTCACGACCGAATGGATCATGCTGCACGGCGAACTCGCGATCGGCAGCGAAGCG
>Ga0315910_10002581_pt1 | contig 15806 bp, 12 predicted proteins | sample EdamamesoilMG_FD_204470 | JGI IMG/M metagenome (GOLD analysis project Ga0315910, IMG submission 204470) | Garden soil microbial communities collected in Santa Monica, California, United States - Edamame soil | ecosystem: Environmental > Terrestrial > Soil > Garden | place: USA: California... | reverse complement strand
GGCCTCGGTGGAGCGCGTGATGAACCTGATCCAGACGCCGATCGCCATCGACTACGCCGGGCGCGCGCTCGCCCCCAGCGACGTGCGCGGCCACCTGCGCTTCGACGCGGTGGATTTCTCCTACGGCGAGGCGCCCACCCTGCAGGCCATCACGCTCGATATTCCGCCCGGCACGAGCGTCGCTTTTGTCGGCGGCACGGGCGGCGGCAAGAGCAGCCTGGTCAAGCTGCTGTTGCGCTTCTACGAGCCGCAATCCGGTCAGATCAGCATCGACGGGCAACCGCTCGCGGAGATCGCGCTGCAGGACTTGCGCCGGGCGATCGGCTACGTGGCGCAAGACAGCTTCCTGGCCGACGCCAGCGTCGCAGACAACATCGCCTACGGCCTGCGCTCCGTCCCGCGCGACGACGTGGTGCGCGCCGCCATCGCCGCCGAGGCCGACGAGTTCATTCGCGCCTTGCCCCAGGGTTATGATACGCAGGTGGGCGAGCGCGGGCAGAAGCTCTCGGGTGGCCAACGCCAGCGCGTCGCGCTGGCGCGAGCCATCGTCCGCGATCCGCGCATCTTGATCCTGGATGAGGCGACCAGCGCGGTCGACAACGAGACGGAGGCGGCCATCCAGCGGTCGATCGAGAAGCTCGTGGTGGGCCGCACCACGCTGATCATCGCGCATCGGCTGTCGACCGTGCGCCACGCCGACGTGATCCACGTGGTCGAGGCGGGTCGCATCGTCGAGTCTGGCGATCACGAGACGCTGGTGCGCGCGGGCGGGCTGTACGCGGCGCTGTGGCGCCTGCAGACCGGAGAATCCAGCAGCCTCGCCCTCGCGGAAAAGACAGCAGAGTGAAGCCGCTGCGCGAGAGCGCCTGAATAGCAGCCGAATGGCACACGGATGGAACGCGACAATAGTGCCGGGCGCCCGCGTGTAGCACACCCTCGCGCCCCAACGCACACGCGAGGAACGCTCGTGCGCGGGCGAAAAAGCGGGAGCCAGCGCGCGTATCGTATTAGACAGCGCGACCGGAGCACGAGGGGTGCTCTAGTCAAAGGGTAATTATGTACTATCTCGCAATCCGTCAGTTCGCGCGCAGCCTGAAGAACCTGGACAACATCCTCGGCAAAGCGGTCAGCTCCGCCGAAGCGCGCAAATTCGACGTCAACAACTTCTGCGGCGTGCGCCTGGCCCCGGACATGCTGCCGTTCGCCAATCAGATCCGCATCGCCACCGACATGGCCAAGGCCGCTGCCGCCAACCTGGGCGGCAAGGAAGCGCCGAAGTTCGAGGACAACGAGACCACCATCGAGCAGCTGCGCGCGCGCGTGCGGCGGTGTATCGGGTTTCTGGAGAGTTTTTCCACAGCGGACTTCGAGAAGGTGACCAGCAAGACGATCGTCAAGATCCCCTTCCCGGCCGGCAAGGCCCTGCCCGCCGACGAGTACCTGTTCGGGCGCCAGATCCCGAACTTCTTTTTCCACGTGACCACCGCCTACAACCTGCTGCGGCAGGGCGGGGTCGACATCGGCAAGATGGACTTCATCGGCGACCTCCCGGTGCAGGACGCCTGAGCGCCGATCGGCGCGGGCGCTTCCTTTTCGGGAGCGCCCGCGCTAACCCCAGGGGCGCCGATGGCCCGCCCCGAGCGCCCTGCGAGACCCGCCCCCCGAACCTCCCGCCCTGCACCCGAGGGCAGCGAGGTGCTCTACGGCCTGCGCTGCGGGCAGGCGGTGTTCGAGCGGCGGCGGCAAGACATCCGGCGCATCGGTCATGACGCCGCGCTCGCGCCGGAGCTATCGGAGCTGCTGCGCTGGGCTGCCGGGGCCGGGGTGCCGTGTCGGCAAGAGCCCGAGCGAGAGCTGTCGGCCCGCGCCGAGTCCAACCAGCACGAGGGTCTCGTGCTCGACGTGATGCCTCGGCGCTGGCTGCCCGCCAAGGAGCTCGGCGCCCGGCTCGCGCGCGAGCCAGGGCTGGTCGTCGCGCTCGATCGCGTGCGCAACCCACAGAACATCGGGGCCATCCTGCGCAGCGCGGCCTTTTTCGGCGCCAGAGCCGTCGTGCTCGGTGCGCCCGCTCCGCATCCGGGGTTGACGGCGCTTTCGCAGCGGGTCGCCGAAGGCGGCGCCGAACACCTCGAGCTGTGCCGCACGACAGACCTGGCCGACACCCTCGGGCGCCTGCGGGCGCAGGGGCTGCGCGTCATCGGCGCCGATGCCCACGCCAACACCGAGCTCGGGGCGCTGCACCCTGCCGGCTCCTCGGTGCTCGTGCTCGGGCACGAGCGCGAGGGTCTCTCCCCGCGCATCAAGGCCCAGTGCAGCAGCCTGGTCGCCATTCGCGGCTCGGGCGCGCTCGAGTCCTTGAACGTCGCCGTCGCCGCCGGCGTGCTGCTGGCGGCGCTGGCGCGACCACCGGCTACGCCCTGAGCCTGTCGGGATCGAGCGACGCGAGCACGGCCTCCAGGTCGCCGGCGAGCGGCGCCTGGATCTCGATCGGCCGCCCTGCGCGCGACACCCGCAGCGAAGCGCAGTGCAGAAACGGACGATCGAGCCCGTGCCGATGCGACGCATGCTGGTTGCTCGCGGGCTGTCCGTAACGAGCGTCACCCAGGATGGGATGGCCGATCGCCGCGAGATGGCGGCGCAGCTGATGCTTGCGCCCGTGCTCGGGGAAGAGCTCGAGCAAGCTGTGCCCGCCCACGACGGCGCGACGACGGTAGCGCGTCAGCGCCTCCCGGCGTTTGCCCGACTCGAGCAGCGGACGAGCGATCTTGCCCTTGGCGCGGGTGATCCCGCGCGCCAGCGCGATGTAGGTCTTTTCGCCGCTCGCCAGCTCCGCGGCGAGCTCGGCGACGAGCGCCGGTGAGCGAGCAAACCAGCACACGCCGCTGGTGCCAGCGTCCAGCCGATGCACGGGCGTCAGCTCGGGCAGGCCGAGGGCCTCGCGCGCCCGCTGCAACAAGCTCGAGCTCGACTCGCCCTGCGGCGTGGTCGGCTCGAAGGGGCGCTTGTCGAGCGCCAGCGACACGCCGTCCTCGAACAACACGCGCGGCACAGGTGGCGGCGCTGGCTCGAGCAGTGCCAGGCACTCGACCGCATCGGAGAGCGGGATCATGTCGAAGCCCTCGACGCGGGCGGCGCGGTAGCCGCACAGGGCGAAGTGCGCCAGATCGCGCGCGAGCGTCGCCGGGTGGCAGGAGACGTAGCTGATCAGCCGAGGTCGGAGCCCGCCGAGCGCGGCGCGCACCTCCGGGCTGAGACCACGCCGAGGGGGGTTCACCAGCACGGCGTCCAGCGCCGCGCCCGAGCCCGCGCGGGCGAGCTCGTGCAGGTACGACTCGGACTCGCCCGCCCACGTCTCGACGCGGAGCCCTTGCGAGCGCGCGGCCTGGGCGACCCGCTCCAGCGCGGGCGCAAACGCCTCCACCGCGGTCACCTGCGCGCCGCGCGCGGCCAGGCGCAGCGCCAGGGCCCCGGAGCCCGCGTACAGCTCCAGCACGTGACAGCCCGCGAGCCCGCCCAGGCGCTCGCTGGCGAGCTGCTCGAGCCGCGCGTGGAGCCGGGCCGTTTGCCCCGCATGAACCTGCGTGAATGCGCCGTGGGAGGCGTAGTGCCAGGGCTCGCCCGCGACGAGGTGATGTGGCTCGGCTTCGTTGCCGGCGAGCACGCGCAGCTCGCTGCCGAGCAGCTGCACCGCGCCCGGCTTGGCGATGTTGAGGGCCAGGCCCGCCAGACCCGGCAGCCGCGCGAGCAGCAGCTCTCGCACGCGCGCGAGCGCTGCCGCGTCCGGCTCGCCCTCGGCGACCAGGCACACCAGCACGCCGCGATCGCAGGCGCGCAAGTCCACCCCGCGCAGACGGATCTCGAGCGGCAACAGCGCGCGCAAGGCGGCGGCCACCGCCTGGAGCTCGGGAGTGAGGATCCGACAGCCCGGAAGGTCCAGCACGTCGTGGCTGCCGGCCTCGAACAGACCGAGCCGTCCCGCCGCGTCGATCACGAGCTTCGCCCGCAACCGATAGCCGGCGACCGAGCTCGCCGCGGCGACGCCCGCTTCGAGCTCCACCGCTTCGAGGTCGGGGTACCGGCGCACGGCGGACTCGATGCTCCGGGCTTTCTCGCTCACGCCGCTCGCGTACGATAGCCCGATCAGCGGACAGCCCGGGCAAGACTCGGCGTGCGGACACACCAGCGCGGGTCCAGCCAGCTCGCTGCCACCGATGGCGCGTGGCTCGCTCACGCCCGCCTTGCCGCGCCGCAGCGAGACGGGGTCCCGCCGGCACGCTGCGCGCCGCGCGGAAAAATTACGGCACGGGCAGCCGCCACGGCATCAGCGGCTGCAGCCACGCTCAGCGGACGGCGAAGTAGATGCCGATCGCCGCGAGAGCGACGGGAGCGACCACCCACGCCACGGACACCCACAGGGCCTCATGGTAAAGGCTGCTGCGCCAGCCCGCCGGGCGTTTGTCGTCGGGGCCGACCAGCGCCCCACTCGCTTTTTCGTTCATGCTCGTCTCGATCCTGCGCTGCCCTGAGCCGACGGTCCTTCCGAGGACAACCAGCACCGGCCTCGTAGCCCCGTCGGGGAGGCGGAACGATGGGACCATTCGATCGAGAATGCAAGGGACCGGCGGCGTCGGATGCCCGACGTGGCGCACGCACGGGCCGAGCAGGCCCCGCGGGCGGGTGCAACGGCGGGTCGGTTGGCGTTAAGCTGAGGAGCTTGCCCGAGCGCGCCGCGAGGATCGACAGCCTGGACGGGCCGCGCGGCGGCAGGGAGCGAGCGCGCCGGGGCGGGGCCAGGCCGCGCGCCGTGCGGCTCGGCGCCGCGCTCGCCGCGGGTCTCGCTGGCGTGCCAAACGCGCACGCCACGCCTTGCGACACGCCCCACAGACAGGTGCTCCCCAACGGCATCGAGGTGGTGCTCTCACCCGATGCCTCGCTGCCGCAGGTGGCACTGGTCTCGTCGGTCCGCGCGGGCTTCCGCGACGATCCGCCCGGCTACGCCGGGCTCGCCCACTTCGTCGAGCACCTCACGTTCCGTGGCGCGCCTGCGTTCGCCTCGGTCTTCGAGCTGTACGCGGAGGCGGGCGCGACCTCGGTCAACGCCACGACCTCATCGGATACGACCGACTACTACGCGCTGCTGCCCGCGGCACAGCTGGAGCGCGGTCTGTGGCTCGAGGCCAGACGGCTCGCGCTCGGCCTGGACCTGCTCGACGAGCGCACCGCGCTGGACGAACGGGGCGTGCTGCTGCGCGAGCACGAGCTGCGCTACGGCTACGCACCCGGCTTTCGCTTGCTGTCGGCGACCTACGCGGCGCTCTTTCCCGCGCCGCACCCTTATCACCTGCTGTTCCCCAGCGAGTCCAGCCTGGAGCGGCTGAACCTCGACGCCGCGCGCCGCTTCCACGCCTACCACTATTCGCCCGAGCGGCTGCGGCTGGTCCTGGCAGGCGACTTCCAGCCCGAGGCCGCGTCGGCCGCGATCGAGCGCTACTTCGGGGACCTGCCAGCCCGGCCAGCGGCGCCGGCCCCGACGGCGTGCGAACGCTGGGCGCGCACCACACCCACGCCCGCGGCGACACGTCTGGTGCTGCGCTCGCAGCTGCGCAACGAACGGCTCGAGCTGTACTGGCCCGTGCTCGCCCAGGAAGATCCGGATCGATGGCGCGGCCTTCTGCGCTTGCTCGACAGCGCGCTGGGCGACGCCGCGCGGCAGGCGGGCCTCGCCAGCAACGTCGATGCGCGCCTCGTGCGGCTCGAGCTCGGGAGCTTCTGGATGCTCGCGATCGACATCGTGCCCGGCCAACCCCTGTCGCGGGCCGAGCCGCTCGTGCGCCAGACGCTCCAGACACTCCGCACGCGCCCTCCCGATCCGGCCGAGCTCGCCTCGCAGAGCGAGGCGGTGTTGCTGCGTCAGGCCGTCGACGACGCGCGCTTGCTGGCCCGAGCGCGAGCCCTCGCGCGACGCACGTGTCGGGCCTCGGCCTGCTCCGACGCCGAGCCAGCGCTCTCGCCTGCCAGCCTCGGCCGTGTCTGGCGCTTCGATCCGGAGCGAGCCCTGATCGTGGAGCGCCGCTTCGATCCGTCCGCGCCGGACGACGGGGAGATCGAGCGCCGACCATGAGACGACGACTCGCCCTGCTCGTGGCGCTCGCCGTGTGGTGCGCGGGCTGCGCCGCGGCCGTCCCGCTGGCGCTGCCGCCGGCGCCGCCACGACAACCCGGCGCGGCGCTCGCTCGCTGGCAGGCGCCTCCGCCGCTCGCCCCCGACGCGAGCATGCGCATCGAGTGGGGCGTGGCCCGGCGTCGCTTGCCGAGCGGGCTCGGCATCAGCGCCATTTCGCGGCCCGGCAGCACCACCACGGCGCTCCTGCTCTGGGTGCCGGGCGCGGCGGACGCGAGCGAGGGCGCGGTGGCCGTGATGGCCGAAGCGCTGCGTGCCGGCACCGTCACGCGCTCGGGAACCCGACTCGTCAACCCGCGCATCGCGCGCCAGCCGGTCTCCATCCACACCGACGCGACGGGCAGCACCTTCTCCTGGCAGGTGCTGCCGCGCGCCACGGACCTCGCGCTCGAGTTGCTCGCCGATTTCGTGCAACACCCGGCCTTCGACCCCGACGAGACGCGCGTCGTCTTGCAGCAGGAGCTCGCGCGCATTCAGCGCGACTCCGGCAGCCTCTGGCATCTGGCCAACCTGGCTCGCGACGCCATCGCCGGGCTCGACCTGCCCAGCCCTTGGAGCGACGCGCTCGGGTTGCTCGATGCCACGCCCGAACGGCTGCGCTCGACCCACCGCTGTGCGATGCGAGCGCGCGGAGCCGAGCTCGTGGTGGTGGGGCCCGCGCCTGCCGCGGAGCTGATGGCCTCGGCTGCACGGGCGTTTGGGGGCTTCGCGAGTCCCGCGCTCGGAGCCGGCGAGTGCGCGAGCCTGCCTCCGCTACCCTCGCTCGGCACAGCCAGCCCCAACACGCGCGTCGAGCTGCAGATCGTGTATGGTGGGACGTTCGCTCCGTTCCTCGTCCTGGTGACGCCGGGCCCTGATCCGAGCTCCCCCGACTATCTCCCGTTCACGCTCGCGGCCGAGGTGCTCGACAGCCGCGACTCGGCATCACACGGTCTGCGCCACACGGGCGCCACGTACGCGATCAACGCGCACATCAACGATGACTTCCGGGGCGGCACGCTGCTGGAGATCGCCGGGCAGGTGGCGCCCGAGGAGGCGCAGCGTGCCTTGCGCACGCTGGTCTCGGACGTGCGTAACCTGCACCGGACGCTCGAGGCGGGGGAGCTCGAGAAAGTCAAGCGCCGTCACGAGAGCGCCTTCATCAACGGCTTGGCGAACAACCTCGCGCTCGGCGTGGCCACGCTGGCCCAGCTGCGCCGGGGCAGATCGCCCGAAGCCCTGGAGCATTGGCCTCGGGAGCTCGGCGTCGTTTCTCTCGAGCGTTGCCGGCAAGTCGCGGCCAAGTGGCTTTCGCGCGCCGAGCCGTCGATCGCCGTCGCCGGCCTGCCCGTACCGCTGGTGCGCGGGCTCGGCTTTCGGGCGAATGTTCGGCGCTTGTACTGGACCGATCGGTTGCAGGGCGGCAAGAAGGCCCTATGACTGTCGGGCCTGACGGGGGCTCCGTCGGGTAGCGAGAGCACAGCGCCGCGCCCGCCCCCGGGCGGCCGTGGCGACCAGGTTGTCAGGCGACGAATCGAAGCGACCGCCACAGAGGCGCTCAAAAGGAAGCGATATGCAGTTCGGGATGATCGGGCTCGGGCGAATGGGGGCGAACATGGCGCGCCGGCTGAAACGCGGTGGACACGAGCTCGTGGTGTACGATCGCTCGAGCGCCGCGGTGGAAGCGCTCGCCAAGGAGGGCGCGACGGGCGCGAGCTCGCTGCGGGATCTCGTGCAAAAGCTCGCGTCTCCGCGCGCCATCTGCCTCATGCTGCCCGCCGCCTACGTCGACTCCAGCATCGGCGAGCTACTGCCGCTGCTGGCGCGTGGCGACACGCTGATCGACGGCGGCAACTCGAACCACATCGACGACATCGCGCGCGCGCGACGGCTGGACAGCGATGGCATCCACTACATCGACATGGGTACGAGCGGCGGCGTCTGGGGGCTCGAGCGAGGCTACTGCCTGATGATCGGCGGGGAGCCTGACGCGGTCCGGCGCCTGGATCCGATCTGGTCGACGTTGGCGCCCGGCGAAGGCGAGATCGGCAAGACCCCCGGGCGCACGCCCGGCAAGAGCACGGCCGAACGCGGCTATCTGCACTGTGGGCCCGCCGGTGCCGGCCACTTCGTGAAGATGGTGCACAACGGCATCGAGTACGGGCTGATGGCGGCCTACGCCGAGGGTCTCAACATCCTGGCGAGCGCGGGCCTCGGCAAGGCCAGCGTCACGGGCCACGACGCGGAGACGACCCCGCTGCGTCACCCCGAGCACTATCAGTACGACTTCGACCTGGCCGATATCACCGAGCTGTGGCGGCGCGGCAGCGTGGTCACCTCGTGGCTGCTCGATTTGACGGCGCAGGCGCTGGCGGGAGATCCCGCGCTCGAGGCGTTCGGTGGCAAGGTCTCCGACTCGGGCGAGGGGCGCTGGACGATAGCGGCCGCCAACGACCTCGGCGTGCCCGCGCACGTGCTGGCGGCGTCCTTGTTCGAGCGTTTCGCTTCGCGCGACCTCGACCTGTTCCAGAACAAGGTCCTGTCTGCCATGCGCTTCGGTTTTGGCGGACACCTGGAGAAGAAATGACGACGCTCCCAATGAAACGAGCTGGGCGATCTCGCTCCGACGCTCTCATCGTATTCGGCGCGACCGGGGATCTCGCCTACAAGAAGATCTTTCCCGCGCTGCACGCCATGGCCAAGCGCGGCAAGCTGACGTTCCCCGTCATCGGCGTGGGGCGCTCCAGCTGGAGCCGGACAGAGCTGGTGAAGCGGGCGGAGGCCAGCGTGGCCGAGCACGGCGGCGGGGTAGACCGCGAGGCGTTCGGGCGCCTGGCGGAGGCGCTCGACTATGTCGACGGCGACTACAACGGCACGGCGATGTTCACGCAACTGCACGCCTTGTTCGAGCAGCACCGGGTGCATCGCCCGGCGTTTTACTTGGCGATTCCGCCCAGCGTGTTCCCGGCGGTGGTCTCGAACCTGCACCACGCGAGCTGCACCGAGAGCGCGCGGGTGATCCTGGAGAAGCCGTTCGGGCGCGACCTCGCGAGCGCCGGCGCCCTCAACCGCGCGCTCTACGACGCGTTCCCCGAGGAGAGCATTTTTCGCATCGATCACTACCTCGGCAAGGAGGCTGTCCAGAACATCCTCTATTTTCGCTTCGCGAACGCCTTCCTCGAGCCGATCTGGAACCGCCAGTACGTGGAGAGCGTGCAGATCACGATGGCGGAGAGCTTCGGCGTGAAGGGCCGCGGCAAGTTCTACGAAGAGACGGGCGTCGTCCGCGACGTGATCCAGAACCACTTGCTGCAGGTCATCAGCTATCTGGCGATGGAGGCGCCGACGGGCACGCACGACGAAGCGATCCGCGACGAGCAGGCCAAGATCCTGCGCAGTCTGCGCCCGTTGAACGAAAAGGAGCTGGTGCTCGGCCAGTTCCGCGGCTACCGCGACGAGCCCGGCGTCTCGCACGACTCCGCCGTCCCCACTTACGCCGCGCTGCGCCTGTACGTGGACTCCTGGCGCTGGCACGGCGTGCCCTTCTTGGTGCGCGCCGGCAAGAACCTGGCGCGCACGTTGACCGAAGTGACGGTGCAGCTGCGCAGCGCGCCGCACGTGGTGTTCCCGGACCCGGCGCCGGCCTCCGGCAACTATGTACGCTTTCGGCTGAGCCCCGACGTGGCGATCGCGATCGGCGCCTGCGCCAAGCGCCCCGGCGAAGGCATGTTGGGCACGCCGCTCGAGCTGTCCGTCGTCGAGCAGCCCATGCAGGGTCAATCGGGGCGCTTGCTCGACTACGAGCGGCTGCTGGGCGACGCCATGATGGGAGACGCCACGTTGTTCGCACGACAAGATCTCGTGGAGACGGCCTGGTCCTTCGTGGAGCCGGCGCTCGCGCGCGATCTCGTCGTCCACGAGTACGAGCCCCAGAGCTGGGGTCCCGCCGAAGCCGAGCGCCTGGTCGCCGGCACGCGCGGCTGGCAGACGCGCTGAAGCGCTCGGCGCGGGCACACATCCTCGCACGCGCGCGCTCGAGCGCGCGCGTCGCCTCTTTCGGACCGCTGTCGAGCTCGCGTGTTGCACCCGTGACTCACCCGCACGGTCGGCGAGAAACTTCGAAGCGCTGGCTCATCCAGCGCAATTTATCCCAGGTATCGAGCACTTGGGTCGCACGCACCGCTGCAACACCCGCGGGGTGATGCGTGCTGCCGCAGGGCAGCTTGACTCGATCTCGTCAGCTGCCAGCTTCGATTGACGTCGTCGGATTGGGCGCACCAAACGCCAGGATCCGGGCGGGCGTCGAAGCGCTGCCAGCGCAGCGGCGGGGGAGCCCTCGCAGCCTTCGGCGGGGGATGGCAGAGGCGCGAGCGCGCAGGCGGAGCTTTGGCCGCCGGCGGCGAGCGCTCGAGCAGCGGTGCGCGAGCACGGCCAACGAAGCTGCGCTTGGAACGCGCCGACTGCCGAGTCTCAGGGGAAAGACATACATGAGAGTTGGTTCGATCCAGACGAGCACCCAGCACGCGGCGCCAGCCGCACGAGTTTTGTCGGCGCGCGGCGGCCTTCGGCTGCTGCTCGCCATGGGAGTGCTCTCCCTCGGCTGCCTGCAGGAGCCCGCGATCGGGTCCGGACCAGCGCAGCTCGCCAGGAGCGCGGAACACGTCACGGCGACGGGGCCGCGCGGGCTCGGGTCTTCGAGCTCGAGCGAGCGCGCGGGCAACGCTCGCACCAGCCAGACGCCGGGCGGCGAAACCCCTGGAGCGAGCGAGACGCGCGAGTCGCCGAGCGCCCGCTCGGCCCCTACCCCACGCCCGCTGCCCGCCGACGACGCCGAGAGCGGCGGACGCGCAGATGACAGGCAGCGCGATGGCCTCCCGAGTCTCGAGCCCACGCGATTCGGCGCTGCGCCGAGCGCGTCTTCGCTGGGGTACAACCTGGACTATCCCGGCGACTGGACCAACATGCCGCCCTTCATCGATCAGATGAAGAACGCCAGGGCCGTCGTGGGCGAATGCTCACTCGCCGACCCCGGCTGCGACCCCACGCGCCACCTCGATCTCGACGAGAACGGCTGGGTCGCCAGCTTGCAATACGCGGATGACCCGGCGCGCTCTTACGCCGCAGCGCACGTCATCGTGAGCACCAGCCGGAGTCGCCCCGACATTGGCCAAACCTTCGTGGTCACGTGGGAGGGGAACGCCCGGGTGCAAATCCATGGCGGCGGCGACGTGCGAAGCGAGGCGGGCCAGCGGCGTTTGACGTTCGTGCTACGCGCCGGCGACACGATGCTCAGCCTGCGTGACATCGACCCGGCGAATCACGCGCGCAACATCCGCATCGTCCGTGCGGACCACGAAGACCTGCTCGCCTCGGGCGAGATCTTCTCACCAGATATGCTCTCATTCCTCGAGCCGTTCGGCAGTCTGCGTTTCATGGACTGGATGGACTCCAACGGGCGCGGACAGTGCAGCGGTGGCAGCGAGCCGGGGCGCGCGTGTTACGCCGTCACGCAGGACGATTGCGGCGGCGGGGGCGTCTGCGTCATGGCCGGGCACTGGAACGAGCGGCCCGACACGGACGCCGTCAGCTACCTCGCATCGGGCCAATATCTCGACACCGAGCAGCCCGAGCTCGGCACGAAGGTCGGCGGCTATCCGCTCGAGGTGATGGTGGCGCTAGCCAACCGCGCTGGCAAAAATCCCCACTTCAACATGCCGGCCGACTTCGACGAGGACTTCGTCCGGCGCTTCGCCCGCATTGTCCGCGCTCAGCTCGCCCCGGGGCTGCGCGCCAGCGTCGAGTATTCGAACGAGGTCTGGAACTGGGGGTTCCCGCAAGCGGGTTACGCCAACGCGCGCGGCCGCGCGCTCTGGCCCGACGAGGGCAGCGCGTGGGTGCAGTTCGCCGCTGGTCGCACGAACGACATGTGCCGGCTGTGGAAGGAAGAGTTTGCGGGCGAGGAGGGCCGCGTGCGCTGCCTGATCTCGCCACAAACCGACTGGAAGGAGATGGCGACGAACGTGCTCGAGTGCCCGGCGTGGGTGGCGAGCCATCCCGGCAGCACGGCGTGTCACGAGTACGCGGACGCGATCAACATCACCGGCTACTTCTCGGGCTGCCTGCACCAGAACGAGCCGACCATCACGAGCTGGCTCGAGCGCGGCAAGACGGCTGCCCTCGACCTCGCGTTCGAGCAACTCACCCACGGCGGCCTGATCGACGGCTGCCGCGACAGCCTCGACGATGCGATCGAAAGCTACAAGGTTTTCGCGGACCTGGCTGCGGCACGGGGCCTCGAGCTGTACGTCTACGAGAGCGGCACGCATTTCGCTTATGATGCGGACGACTCGGCGCGCCAGTTCCTCGTCGACATGACCCGCGACGAGCGCATGTACGACGTGTACCGCGAGAACTTCGCCGGGTTCCGGCTGGCGGGTGGCGAAATGTTCAACGTGTGGGGCTGGGTCGCGCCGGATGACGCCTGGGCGAATGCCGACTCCGTCCTCGAGCGCAACCACCCGAAGTACCGGGCAATCGCCGATTTCGCGCGCATCGGCGCGCCCTGAAGCGAAGCCTCGCTCGCGCGGAGCAGCCCAGGCTCCGCGCGCGCCCATGAGGCGCAATTGGCGCTGGAGTTCTCCGCCGCCGTCCGCTACGGACTCTGGATATGAGCCGACATCACGTGGTCCTGGTACCCGGTTTTTTCGGTTTCGGCAGCCTCGGCGAGCTGACGTATTTCGTCGGCGTGCGCGAAGCGCTCGAGCGGGCTTTCGAGCGCTCCTCGTTGAATGTCCACGTCGTGGAGGTGCAGACCCTGCCCACGGCGTCGATCCGCCACCGCGCCGCGCGGCTTCAAGAGACGTTGGCCCGCATCGCAGAGGCGGAAGAAGGCCCTATCCACATCGTGGGACATTCCACGGGTGGGCTCGACGCGCGCCTGGCCATCACGCCCACGTCGTCGCTGCCGAGCGAGAAGAAGTTCACGCAGCACGACCGCCTGCGCACGCTCGTCACGCTCAACACACCGCATTTTGGCACTCCCGTGGCCTCATTTTTCGGCAGCGCCGCGGGTTACCCGCTGTTGCGCTTCTGCGCGGGCCTCATCACCTCGGTGCTCAAGCACGGCTACCTTCCGGTCGGGTTCGGTCTGCGCCTGGGCGGGTGGATCGTGCGCGCCGACGACGCCATCGGCTTCAAGCGCACCGCCCTCGACGACTTCTTCCGCAGCGTCATCGCCGACTTCTCGCCGGAGCGACGCGCGGAGCTGATCGCGTTCATCGAGGGTGTCTCGCGCGACCAGTCCTTGATTTTCCAGCTCACGGCTGCGGGCTGCGACCTGCTGAACGCCAGCACGGCGGACCCGAGCACGCTGCGCTACGGCTCGGTCGTCTGCGCGGCGCGCCCGCCGCGCCTCTCGAACCTGCTGGCGTTCAAGCACGACCCGTACACGCAGACGATGCACGCGCTGTACGCCGCCCTGCACCGCGTCGCGGGCTTCAACCCGAGCGACCGCTTCCCCGAGCCGGTCAGCGAGCAACGTGTGGTGCTCGAGTCCGCGTTCGGTTCCTTCCCGGAGGGTACCTGGTCGGACGGCATCGTACCGACGCTGTCGCAGATCTGGGGCGACGTCATCCACGCCACGCGCGCCGATCACCTGGATGTCGTCGGTCACTTCGGCTCGCTGCGCCCGGGCGCCGAGAGCTCGGACTGGTTGCCGTCCCGCTCGGGGTTCGACGACCAGGCGTTCGAGGCGCTGTGGAGCGACGTCGCCCGCTTCATCACCAGCGAGGCGCGAGCCGCCGCCGCGCCCCGACACCGCCGAAACGTGGGTGTCGAGCGCACGCAGGTCGAGCTCCCCCATTCGCGCCGCGGCGGTCCGCCGGCACGGGGCGGGGTCACCGCCAACGAGCAGGCGCGCGAGGTGCTCGAAGACCTCCCCGCGCCGATCGACCAGAGCCGGGTTATTGAAACCGGCAGCTGACGAGCTCCGTCAGGCGTGGAAAACGAGACACGCGCAGAGCGTCCCTGTCTGAAACTGGAAGCCTTAACCCGACGTGGCGGGGCGACGTCTCGCTACGTTCATGGATTCCGGCGTGGGCGCCACCAGCGTCGTCCTGCTCCAGCACGACCTGTTCGTCATCTTCGCCGTGGGGCGCGTCGTCTGGTGCCGGCTGCTCATGCCTGCACACCTCGCGCCCGCGACCGGCGCCGCCGCCGGCAAATCGATGCTGGGTTATCTCGCAAACAACGTGCTGGTGCGCCGCTCGAGCTGGCTCGGCGTGATCGTGGACGTCCGACGCGGCCCGTCGGTGGTGGGCCCGGTCACGCTCGAAGGCATCGAGAAGACGTTCACGCTCGCCGGAGAGGTTCGCAAGCCGCTCGCCGCGCTGGTCGGAAGCTCGGCGACGCAACGCGAGCAGTTCGGCAACGTCCAGCGCAAAGCGCCGCGCTTCACCCTGGTCACGGACGACCCCGCCGTCGCCGTGGACTGGATGACGCGCGCCGGCTGATCGCCGCCGGCGGTAGCAGCGCTCGAAGGCTGCTGGCTCCGCTGAGGACCGATAGCAACCTCAGGCCGGCCCGGCCGCGGCGATCTCGAGCACGGCGGCGCGGAGCGCGTTCAACGCCTTTGGCCGCAACGGCTTGTCCAGCACGAGTGGCGCGAAGATGCCGAGCGCCCGTAGCTGCTCCACCTTCTGGTGGTTCTGCGACATCAACACGCAGACCGCGCCCGGCCAGCGCGCGAGCGCACGAAAGATGGGAGCTTGCTGTGACGGCGGTGGATCGCAGTCGACCAGCGCGATGTGGACACACGCGAGGCCTCGTAGCAGCGCGACCGCGCCAGCCGGCTCCGCCGTGTGCGCCGCACAAGCCGGAGTCAGGTGCTCGAGCAGCGTCGCGCGCACGCGCGCGTCCGCGTCCACGATGACGACGCTGGGCGCGACTGCGTGAGCGCTCCCGACGTGCTCCTCGACTCGGCCGCCGATGTCATTCTCCCCTTGGCTCATCCCCTCACCCACCTTCCGTGCGCCCTGTCCGCGCCGCGGGTCCACGACCGCCTTCGCCTTCGCGAGCCCGGCTCACGCTCGTTCCCTCACCCCGACTGCTTCGACGCTGCATCTCGCCCTCACCGTCTCGCCCTCACTGCGGAGCGATCGTGCGGACAGGGAGCCATGCATCGGGCAGCCCCGACTGTATCGGCGTGAGCGATATTAGCGGCGGCGGCTCGACACGTCAATCTTGACGTAGGCGACCCCGTACCATGGAGCGATCCTCGGCAGCGTCGATCAGGATGCTCGGCGCAGCGACAGGCGCAGCTGGTGAGAAGATTCGGAGAGCGAACGCGCCGCGGAGCCCGCTACCGCTAGAGGAACCCGATGATACCGACAGACAGCGTCGGTAGCAGCGCCTCGATGCTTCCATCGGGATCGACGAACGAGGACAGGTTCGAGATGCGTGCGAGGTCATCCGACGGCAAGCGGGTCCAGAGCACGCCCACGCCGCCGCGAGCAAAGAACATCAAGTCGCCCCGCTCGATCTCCCAGCCGAGCTGCAGCGTCGCGAAGTCATAGTCGAAGTGCCGGAGCAGGTGGCTGTCGTCGTAGTCGGAGCCGGCAAAGGCGGCGAACAAGCCGTTCACGTCCCCA
>Ga0315910_10002579_pt1 | contig 15813 bp, 9 predicted proteins | sample EdamamesoilMG_FD_204470 | JGI IMG/M metagenome (GOLD analysis project Ga0315910, IMG submission 204470) | Garden soil microbial communities collected in Santa Monica, California, United States - Edamame soil | ecosystem: Environmental > Terrestrial > Soil > Garden | place: USA: California... | reverse complement strand
CCTTCGGCGTTCGTCACCGCGCCCGTCAGCGAGGGACCGAGCGGAGCATCCTCGCAGCGGTCGCAGCTCTGGCTTGCGCCGTCGTCGGGTAGTCCTTCGGAAATCGCAGGCAGCGTGCCGGGGTCGTTGCTGCGCAGGATGTAGACGACCGCGTTGGGCACGCCCACCTGGTTCCCAGTATTGTCGTCCGATCGTCCCGGGGTCACCACCCGTCCGCTCAAGCGCGTCGGTTGGCTCGCGCTGCTGCAGTCGGGCACGTGCTGGCACAGTGGGCAGTCCTCGAAGGCCGAGACGCACTCGGTCGGGGCGTTGATGCCGCCGACGCACAACTCGAGGTTTCCACAGCCGCGACCCTCGTCAGCACAAGAAAATTGCTGGCCGCAGTTGTTCAGCGCGGTGCCGCATTCCCAGCCCAGCTCCGCGCAGCTCGAGGCGGTCGGTTCACAAGCAGGCGGCTCGTCGCATTCGGAAGGGTTCAGGATCCCGCAGTAGGTTCCCTCCGCGCAGCCCCCGGTTTCGGCATCGCAGTCGATGACCCCGCCACAGCCGTCTCCGATGAAGCCGCACTCTTTGTCCAGCGCGGTGCAGCTTTCGACCGGGGTACAGGTGCCACCTGGCGGATCGCACTGGAAGGCCGTGCGCGCGCCGCAGGTTTCACCAGCGTCGCAGCTGCCGCAGTCGATCGTGGCCGAACAACCGTCGCTCTCTGACCCACACTCCTTGTCCGCACAAACCTCTTCCTCCGTGAGTGGCTCGCACAGGTCGGCAGGATCGCTGCACACGTTGGCTGCTTGCACCCCACAGACTTCCCCGTCGTCGCAGCCACCACAGTCGACGACATCGCCGCAACCGTCCGCCACCACCCCGCATTCGACGTTCGCCTCGGCGCAGGTCTTCGGGGTGCAGGTATTGCTACTTCCGCCGAAATGGATGCTGCCGCCGGCGCCGCTGCCGGAGCTGCCGCCTTCGGCGCCGCTGCCTGCGGTGCCGCCTGACGTGGCGCTGTCATCCAGCGTCGCTCCAGGGTCACCGCCCCCGCAAGCGACGAACAAACCGACCACGCCCATGCCCACTAACCCGAGGATCCGCTGCATTTCCAGTGTTCCGATGTGCGCCGCAGCTGGCCGTGGGAAGAGGCGCCCGAGGGCGCACCACGACGCAGGGGTGCATCAGCGTAACGGCTCGAAGCGCATTAGTTTTAAGGGTCCTTGCGCTAGCTGTTTGTTAGACTAGCAGGGAGTTATTCCGACGCTGGCGACTCACAGATGAAGGGATAGGCGTAGTCGCAGCGCAAGTCGTTCCAGGTGCCCATGTCGCCGTCGACGCCGTCGGCAATGTACACTCCCAGGCAGTTCTCGGGCTCGTCGTTGGCTTCGTTCGGCCTTGCTTCGCCCCAGTTCGTGTAGGCGCCGTCAACGGCGTTGCCGTCCGCATCGCCCTCCCAAAAGGGTGTTCCGCTGCCGATCCAGATCCAGTCCCCCTCGATCGCATCGTCGGAGCCGCCGGTCCAGAAGACTTCCTGTTCCTCTTCGCCGCCGGTGGTGCGGGTGCCGCCACCCCAGGTGGTGCCGCTGCCGCTGCCACCGGTGCCGTCGTTGCCGCCGCTCCACCCGGCGCTCGCTTGCGCCACCAGTTCGTCGTTTTCCGGCGCGGAGTCGATCTGGACCAAGGTCATGCCTTGGCCATCGCACTGGACCGCCGCTTCCTCGTAGCTTGCGGGACGCGCGCAGTACATGTAGCCGTGACCGCCGAACTCGAACCCTTGGCAGCCATAGCTCGTGTCGTCGCACACGTAATCCTCGTCGGCGTCACCGTCGCAGTCGTTGTCGAGCCCGTCGCAGACTTCTTCTGCTTCCACGCAACCGGATGACGTAGTTTCCCCGTTGGTGCCTCCGCTGCCGCCGTTGCCGGTGTCGCTAGTGCTGCCCCCGGTGCCTCCGCTGCCTCCGGTGCTGGTCTCGCTGCTGGTGCTACCGCCGGTACCGCCGGTGCCCCCGCTGCCGGTGTCACTGGTACTGCCGCCGGTGTTCGCGCTGGTGTCGGTGCTCGAGCTGACGTCGTCGCTGCTGGCGGCATCGGTTCCACCTTGCGACGTGCTCGCGGTGGCTTCGTTGCTGTCCGACGACGCGTGCGTGCCGTTCGAAAGATCGAAGCTGGTAGAATTCGCCGTGTCGTCGTCGCTACCGCTGCCGCCGCTGCCTTCCGAGTCGAACGGCTCGTCGGCTTTGGTGAAGTCGTCGCTGGCGAGCTGCGGGCAACCAGACGCGAGGGCCAGCGGCACCGCGGCGGCGACGATCAAGAGCAAGCGTGTACGTGTCGGCACCGTGGGCATCCTATTCACTATGTCAAAGACGCCACGTGCCAGCAATGTGTGCGAGAGTGCGGCCTTCAGCTACGCAGCTCGGCCGCCCGCGCTGCCAGGAGGGGGCCCCAAGGTGGCGGATCCTGGGTAGAGTCGCCGAACCCGGTGTTTACGAGGCGCGTGCAGGTCGGGAAATCGTATCGAGGGGCTAGTCGCCCGCAACCCCTGGTGAGGAAGGCCCTTTTGTCAGGACGCTACCCACCATGGCCACCAGGGCTTCGGGGGTGTATGGCTTGACCAGCCAGGGGACCCCTTTGCCGAGAGCTCGCGCCGTCCGGGCGGGAGTGGCGTGCCCGCTCATGAGAATGCATTGCTGACCTGGTGCAACGGCCTGGATGCGTTCGAGCCAATCGATGCCGTCGCTGCTTTCGTTGAGGGTCACGTCGAGCAAGATCAAGTCGTAGCCCGGCGGGGTTTTCGGGTCTCGGAAACGTCGGTAAGCGTCGCCGCCGTTGTCGACGGTTTCGACGTGGCACCCTTCACGCGTCAGCAAGCGCTCGGCAGTCTTCAGCTGCGCGACCTCGTCATCGACGACCAAGATGCGTAGCCCCTCGAGCCTGCCGTTCTCGGGGAGCCGGGGTTGGATGGTGCTCGGCAGCTCCGAGTTCGAGCGCACACCGGCGAGCGGGAAGTACAGCCGAAAGGCCGTGCCCCGCTCGGGGTCGCTCTCGACGTCGATGAACCCTTCGTGTTCTTTGACCACCGCGTGTACCAGCGCTAGTCCCAGGCTCTTCGAGCTGCCGTCACCTTGCATGCGGCTCGAGTAATAAGGTTCGAAGATGCGTTCCAGGTTGCCGTCTTGAATCCCGGTGCCGTCGTCGGCTACTTCGATGACGCCGTAGCGGTTTGGGGGGATCGTCTCGTAGCCGTGCAGTGGCTCGGCGACGCTGACCCTGCTGGTTCGAATCTGGATGGCGCCGCCTCGTGAGGTCGCCTGTTCGGCGTTCTTGAGCAGGTGGCTCAGCGCACGGCTGAGCTGACTCGTTGACGCAGACACCATGAGCTCGCCGTCGTACAGCTCGACCGCGAGCGTGTGACGCTCGGATCCGGCGTATTCACGAGAGCGCGCCGCCTCGGCTGCGCTTTGGTTCAGGTCGAGCAAGGTGTTCGGAACGCGGCCACGGCGCCCCAGCGTGAGCAGATCGAGGATGGTGCCGGTGGCGCGCTCGGCCGCCACACGGATGGCCTCCACGTCTTGTCGCAGATTTTCCAGAGTGCTGGGGTCTCCCGAGAGTTCGCTGAGCTCTTCGAGCATCACCTCGGGTAGGGCGACGAGCGGCCCTAGCGCGTTGTTCAAGTCGTGGGCCACGCTTCCGGCAAGTACGCCGATCGCTTCCAGGCGCTGCGAGGCTGCCCGACGCTCCTGCAGGTTCCGTTCGGAGCGCACGGTCTGCTCGATCACGGCCCTGTGCAGCGCTACGTTACGCATCGCCAGGGCTACCTGATTGGCGATGATCTGCGGGCCGAACCCCGCGCACGGATAGCCAAACGCGGCAATGCCGAAACAGGTGTCTTCGACGGCCAGCGGCAGTATCAAGAGCGTGTGCCTCGCCGAGTTCTGTCGCCACCAGCTGGGCACGAGGTCGGTCGCTGGAAATCTCTCTTTCGGTGCGGGTGTGCCGGCGCTGCTGGGGCCTATGGCCAGCAAGCAGAGCTCGCGCACGTCGGCATCGCCGAAGGTAGAGATGCAGGCGTCTTCGAGGCCCACCGAGCTCAACGTCTCGCTGAGCGCCCGGGCGACCCCCGCACGATCACGGGCGGCTGACAGCAGATCACCCGAGGCGAGAAAGCGCGCATGTTCGGCGTGTAGCTCCTGCCGGAGCTGTACCTGCGCGGACGTACTCGCGCGAACGACCGCCCGATTCGCTTGCTGGCAAATGCGTTCGGGCCGCGTGCCAGCGGTGCGCCAGACCACCTCGAGTTCGGAGAGCGCCCGCCCCAGGTGAACGTGCAGCACTTCGTCGCGCAAAGAGTTGCCGAGCAGCTGCTCCAACGCCGAGGCGAAGGCGCCCTCGTTTCGCTCGATTTCCTCCGCGAGCGCCCGCAAGAGCCGTGACAGGTGGGGTTCCACGGGCGCGCCGCTTGCTTCGATGGCGGCCTGCAGAACCGCGCGACTTTGCTCGAGCCGTTCTGCGGTGCTGGCCTCCTCGGCGACCAAGGCGGAGCTCGGATGGAGCGGCTGAGTGCAGCCGCACGACTCGCGCAACGACAACGTGGCCGAGAGCACGGTTCGCAGTGCTGCGGGGGTACCCGAAAGCTCGGACAACAGCTGGCTCAGCGCCGTGAAAGCGACGCCCTTGAACGGTTGCGCCACGGTCGTCAGCGGCGGATGACAGACGCGGGCCAAGTCGAGGTCATCGAAGCCCGTCACCGGCAGCTCGCGGTCTACTCTGCGCTCGCGCAAGGCTTTGACCGCACCGAGAGCCATGTGATCGTTGGCCGCGATCACGGCGTCGAAGTCGAGCCCCTGGTCGAGCGCGTCCAGCGTCGCCTGGTAGCCGCCCTGTCGCGAAAAGTTGCCAGTTTTCACCCAGGGGGGGCGCCCGAGCAGTCGCGCGGCGACGGACTCGCACGCCGCGCGGCGTTCGAGCGATTCCGGATGTGTGGCGCGGCCTTCGATGAAGAGCAGCGATCGTGCTCCGTGCGTTTGAACGAGGTGAGTGACCAGGTCTTGCATCGCCGCCGCCCCCGAGACGACGATGCTGGGCACCTCCGGCAGTTCGATGCCGACGCTGCACAAGGGCAGGGGGCGGTAGCGACTCAGAAACTCGCTGAGGCGAAGCGCGCCGCAGCCTGAATCGAGCGATGAGGAAACGGCGACGATGCCGTCGATGCTTCCAGGCGTGACTAGCTCGTACAGGACGTTGGAGCCCGTAACCTTTGCGCCCGCTTTTGCCACGGCATCGCCGTACGCAAGCCTGAGGTTGACATCGAGCGCAACGGCTGCCGCATGGAATTGTCGCCGCAGCTCTTCCTCGTAGCCGCCTGGGAACAGGGCCATGCGATCGAGGAGCACGCCGAAGGTGGGCCTCGTCGAAGCCGAATCGCCAAGCTGGGGCAGAGTGTTGTCGGTGAGTGTGGGTGAAGTGTCTCTAAGCATGCTCGCGCGGCGACCAATAGTTGTGACACGGAGTTGCGCGCTGGGCCCATGCCTGGTCGCGCTTTCTGCCGGGGTTCCATGCACCCACTGCTGGCGCGGTTGGATGCACCCGAGGGTCGCGGCGTTCATTTTCGCCCGGCTCCATGGGTTGGATTTGTTCCACGAGCGGTGCGCCTCAGATGAAGCTGATCCAGGTGCGTCGTTGCTCGTCGCTCACCTGGTAGAAACTGCGATCCCACTCGCGCTGCTTGTGAGCGAGATAGATGTCGCGGTACGGCCCGAACGCCTGCTCCGAAAGCGGGTCCGCTTCGAAGGCTTCGAGGGCGTGCAGTAGAGTTCGCGGCAAGAGGTGGATCCCTGCGCTCGCGAGCTGTTGCTTGCTGCGCTGGTAGAGGTCGTCGTTCAGCGGCGCGCCCGGGTCGAGCTTCTGTTCGATGCCGTCGAGACCGGCAGCGAGCGAGATGGCGGCGGCCAGGTAGGGGTTCGTCGACATGTCGACGGCGCGGTTCTCGACACAATAGCGATTGCCGGGTAGGCGCAGCATTGCGCTGCGATTGTTCTTGCCCCAAGCGATGAGCACTGGCGCCCACGAAAATTCGGCCAAGTCGCCGCGCGCGATCAGCCCTTGGTACGAGTTGTAGCTGGGACAAGTCACCGCTGTGATCGCTGCGGCGTGGCGCTTCAACCCGGCGATGAAGTGCAGCAAGAGGTCGGAGCACCCCACGTCGTAGCGGCTCGCGAGGGGGGCGGGCCTGCTCGGGTCTGGCGCAAAGGCGTTCTTGCCGGTATCGACCCAGCTGAGCGACATGTTGAAGTGCGCTCCACTGCGGAAGTCGTCGGAGAACGGCTTGGGCATGAAGCTCGCGACTGCGCCGAGCGCTTCGGCGTGACGCTTGACCAGGAAGCGAAAGAACACGAAGCGGTCGGCCATCGTCAAGGCGTCGCTGTAGCCGAAGTCGAATTCGTACTGTCCGCGGCCGCACTCTTGGTCATAGGAGTAGAGTCCCCAGTCGAGCTCTTTCAGCGCTGCGGCCACGCCGTCCAGGAGCTGGCGTGATTCGATGGCCTGGTTCACGTCGTAACAAGCGTTGGGCCCTCGAAACGGCGTCTTCGTGAGGGGCAGCCATTGACCGTCCGGGGTTTCGCGCAGTACGTAGAACTCTGGCTCGATCCCCAACTTGAACTCGAACCCTAGGCGCCGCGCACGCTCGATCACACGCTTCAGCACGCCGCGCGGATCGCCGGCATAAGGCTCGCCGTGATAGTACAAGTCGGCGCTGAACCATGCGCGCGAGTTGTCCCAGGGCAACACGATGGCGCTGTTCAGATCTGGCACGGTCGCGCACTCGTCCTCGTGCGGCCCGCCGAGGCCGAGTCCCTCGACCGCTCCCACGGTGTAGAGCTCGCTACCGTCGCACAGGTGCTCGAAGGACTCGAGCGGGGTCAGCTTTGCCTTGGGGATGCCGTACACGTCGACGAAGGTGGCGAGACAGGATCGAACGCCTGCTTGCGCGAGTTTGGCCTTGACCGCTGCGACCTGCGCGGGGTCGGCCCTGAACCCATCGGGAACCCCGAAGCGTGGTGGCTGCGTTTCCTGCGTTTCGCCCATGACGGCCTCATACGGCGCACTCCGCCGCCTGTTCTTTTCGGCGGTGTGTCGTGAAAATGCTGGCCCTGGGGCCGCGCCCCCGGGCGCTACAAAATCGCCGCTGGCTGGTACGCGAGCGCGCCGGGGTAGCGATCGGTGACGCGCTTCACCTGCTCGGCGAAGCGTTCCACTTGGCTCGGCGCGCTGCCCACGAAGTCGAGCGGTTCGCTGAGCAGGGCCTTGAGCGCCGCGACGTCGAGCGGGATGCGGGGATCAGCGCCGAGTCGCTCGATCAACGGGTTGTCGGTGGCACCGGCCTCGCGCATGGCGAGCGCCACGGCGACCGCATGCTCCTTGATGACTTCATGCGCTTGCTCGCGCCCCACGCCCGCCCGCACGGCGGCCATGAGCACCTTCGTGGTCGCGAGGAACGGCAAGTAACGGTCGAGTTCGCGCGCGGCCACCGCGGGGTAGGCTCCGAACTCGGACAGGACGGCGAAGAACGTTTGGAATAGTCCGTCGATCGCGAAAAAGGCGTCGGGCAGCGCCACTCGCCGCACGACCGAGCAGCTCACGTCGCCCTCGTTCCACTGGTCTCCGACCAGGGCTCCGGTCATGGTCAAGTAACCGTTCAGAATGGCGACGAACCCGTTGATGCGTTCGCATGAACGCGAGTTCATCTTGTGCGGCATCGCAGAAGAGCCCACCTGGCCAGCCTGGAAACCCTCGGTGGCCAGTTCTTGGCCTGCCATCAGGCGAATCGTCTTGGCGAGGTTCCCGGGCCCCGAGGCGAGTTGCACGAGGCACGCCACCACTTCGAAGTCGAGCGACCGTGGATACACCTGACCCACGTTCGTGAGCGTGCGCGCGAACCCGAGGTGTTCAGCGACTTGCTGCTCGAGCCTGTCGAGGGCGGCGGGGTTTCCCAGGAGGTCCAGCTGGTCTTGCTGCGTCCCGACCGGGCCCTTGATACCGCGGAGCGGGTAGCGTTCGAGCAACGCCTCGAGCGTCGAGAAGGCGCACAAGAGCTCTTCGCCCGCGTTGGCGAAGCGTTTCCCGAGCGTGACCGCCTGCGCCGGGACGTTGTGGCTGCGGCCGGCCACCACGAGGGTCTCGTATTCGACGGCGCGCCTGGCCATCTCCGCGAGCGCCTTGGCGACGCGATCGCGCAAGAGCTCGAGCGAGCGCTTGACCTGCATCTGCTCCACGTTCTCGGTCAGGTCGCGGGACGTCATCCCCTTGTGGATGTGCTCAAAGCCCGCCAGCGCACAGAATTCTTCGATGCGAGCCTTCACGTCGTGCCGCAGCACGCGCTCTCGGCGTGCGATCGACTCCAGATCGACCTGCTCGACGACCGCGGCGTAGGCATCGATCACTGGCTCGGGCACGGAAACACCGAGCTCAGCCTGTCCCCGAAGGACCGCGAGCCAGAGCTGGCGTTCGAACACCACCTTCTGCGCTGGAGACCAGATTTGCCGCATTTCTGCGCTCGCGTAGCGGGTGGCGAGGACGTTGGGGACCGAAACCATGGCCGTACCCGTAGTCGCTTCGGTGGGGCAGTCCAGCGTTTTCCGCCGTACGCGACTTTTCCAGCTGCGCATCGATGCTGCGCGCATAAATCCAGGCCGCGCCCAGACGGAATAATACCGCTGTGTGGTGAATCTGCGATTCGCCACACAAAATCAACAACGCTTTCGTGTCTCAATAGGATTCCAGAGCCCGAAATTTGCGCGGCCTCGTGGAGGCCGGGCCGCGCAAAATTTCGACGCGAATCAGGGAGACACGACACTTGGGCTGCTTGTAGAAACGCCGGGGAAATATCACCATGGCATGGATGCTGCCACTGGCACGACTTGCCTTCTGGGAGGCTTGCCCACTCGCGCAAGCGTGCGCTGAAATGGAGGGATTGCTTGGTACTCGATAATCGCCGCATTGAACAGCTGCGCGACCGCTTGTTGGAGCGAGGTCCGGTGTCCGTGATCCCCGGCGCGTTCTCGATGGCGGATGCGCCAGCTGCGGCGGCCTACGATCGGATCCAGCCGTTCGCCGAAGCCATGTTCCTGGTGATGTCCGCCGACGCCGAGATCAAGGATCGGGAGCGCGACGTGCTGCGCGGGGCTCTGCGCACGCTGAGCGAAGGCGGCCTGGGCACTGCGGCCACCGATGCCATGCTGAGCGACCTCGAAGGCCTGCTCGCGCGCGACGGAATCGACGTGCGTCTCGACAACGTCGCTGCACACCTCTGGCCCGATCCGATCGACCGTGAGTTGGCGCTGGCTCTGGCGGCCGCCACGGCCAAGGCCGACGGCCGCATCGACCCCGCGGAGCGCAGCGCGATTCTCGAGCTCGCCGCCAGGTTGGGGGTACCCAGCGCGCGCGTCGCTGCTTGGCTCGAAGCGTCAGACGAAGACCCAGACCTCCTCGACGCTCGCACGCTCCCGAGTCAGCGTTAGCGCCAAGTGATGGCGCCGGAGGCCCTGCTCGTGGCGAGCGTGCCTGGGCACCCTCGCCGCGTTGACGTACAGAATGCCGTCTTCCACCACGTGCCAGGTGCGACTGCCGCCGCCGTGCAGTGACCAGTGCATGTGGCCCGCGAGCACGCACAGCACCTTGAGCCCGCGCCGTCTGGCATGTGCGATGGCTTCGGCGAGATCTGGATCTCCCCAGTCGCCTGCGGCTGGGTGAAAGTCGCGGCCGAACGGCGACTCGCGCAGCGCTCCGAGGCCGCTCGGGCCATTGTGCGCGAAGAACACCACGTGTTCGGTCTCGACCGCGTCGACCAACTCCTTGAGTCGCTCGGTCGACGCCTCCAGGCTTTCGATCTGGAAGAGAGCACCCAGTTCACGCGCGAACGCAAGGTCGCTGCCGCCCATCGCGAAAGGTCGCCCGGCTACCAGCGTGAGGTCGAAGCCATCGAGCTGCATGGGGTGCAGGCTGTAGCCGCAGATCTGCACGCGGTGCCGTGCGATCAGCGAACCCCGCCGCGAAGAGACCAGCCCGGCCAAGAGCTCGCTTCTGCCGGCCTGGTAGTGGAGTTCGGCGACGATGGCCGCGTAGTCGCTGGCGTCGTTGTTGCCAGGCATGACCAGGGTGTCCTTCGTGATGCGCGACAACGACTGTGCGATCTTGACGCCGTTGGCTTGGCCGCTGTTGCCCAGATCTCCCGTGACCAAGACCTTGTGGTAGTCGCTGCTCCCGAAGTAGGCGGCGTCGGCATCGTCCCAGGCGGCATGCAAGTCACCCACCAGGGCGATGCGGGGCGGAGCTGTGGTCACGTCGCTAGAGCTTACCCGAAACCATGCCGCGGGTCACGGCTCGTGCTCGTTCTTGGTCGGCAGCGCCTCTAGCCCTGCCTCGAGCAGCCCTGCCTCGAGCGTTCGTACGATACGGTCGACGTCGTAGACACAACCCGCCCAGGTGCCGCCGCTCGCTCGCTGCAACGCCGCCCAGAGGCGTGTGTCGCTCGGCAGCTCGGGGTGGCGGCGCAGGTTCGGATGTGGAGGTCGTGCGGCGAGCACGCGTTCGCCTTCGTCCGGGGAGAGCGGGCTGTCGGGTGTGCCCACGAAGTCGACGGACCCGGTGAGCGACTCTTGGTCTATCGTGAGCGAGATGACGTCGCCGTCCCGCAGCTTGCCGAGCGGCCCACCCGCGAGCGCCTCGGGCCCGATGTGACCGATGCAAGCGCCTGTGGACACACCCGAGAAGCGTGCGTCGGTGAGCACGGGCACGTGTTTACCAAACGGCACGTGGCGCAGCGCGCTCGTGAGCTGATAGGTCTCTTCCATCCCGGTGCCGAGTGGACCGCCTCCCATCAATACCACCACGTCGCCCGCGGTCACCGGCAGCTCGCCTTGCCCCTTTATCGCTGCGATCGCGCTCGCCTCCGACGTGAACACGCGAGCGCGCCCGGTATGCCGGTAGAGCCCGCGATCGACTAGTGTGGGGTCGAGGGCGGTGGCTTTCACGACGGAACCTTCGGGCGCCAAGTTGCCTCGCGGGAACACCAAGGTGCCGGTCATGCCCTGCTCGCGCGCCCGATCGGGGTCGACGATGACGTCGCTCGGGTCGACTCGGTGCCGAGTCAAGAGCGCTCGCGAAGTCCGGCGGCGCTCGCATTGTTCCCACCAGTCGAGCACGCTGTCGAGCCGTTCCCCCGTGACCGTCAAGACGTCGGTGTTCAAGAGCTGCATACGTCTGAGTTGCAGCATCACCTCTGGCACGCCGCCGGCCATGAATACCTGCACGGTCGGGTGTTGGCGCGGCCCGTTGGGTAAGGCATCGACCAGGCGAGGTGTCGCGCGGTTCACCCGGATCCAGTCGTCGACGCTCGGCACCCCGAGACCGGCAGCGTGCGCTACCGCGGGCAGATGGAGCAGCAGGTTGGTCGAACCGCCGAACGCCGCGTGGACCAGCATGGCGTTTTCGACCGCGGCGGGCGTGAGGATGGCGCTGCCCGTCAGGTTCTGCGCTCGCATGCGCTTCAACGCCCGCGCTGAGCGGCGCGCCATGTCGAGCCAGACAGGCTCACCCGAGGGACTCAAGGCGCTGTGGGGCAAACACAGGCCGAGCGCCTCGGCGACCACCTGCGATGTCGCTGCAGTGCCCAGAAACTGGCAACCGCCCCCCGGCGAACCACAGGCGCGGCAGCCCATGCTCGCGGCGTACTCCAGGCTCACCAGCCCGTGGGCGTAGCGAGCGCCCAAACTCTGCACGGTGCCGGCGTCTTCTGCCCCGTCCGCGGGCAGGGTCACCCCGCCCGGCACGACGATGACGGGCTCGCGCGGGGCTCCCGCGAGGGCGAGCAGCATGGCGGGCAACCCCTTGTCGCAGGTGGCGATGCCCATCACGCCTTGGCGTTCGGGGAGCGAACGAATCAAGCGACGCAGCGTGAGCGCAGCATCGTTGCGGTAGGGCAGGCTGTCGAACATCGCCGTCGTGCCCTGCGAGCGGCCGTCGCACGGGTCGCTCACGCTTGCCGCGAATGGGATCGCCCCGAGCTCACGCAATTCTACGGCAGCCGCGCGCACGAGCAGACCGATCTCCCAGTGGCCGGTGTGGTAGCCGAGCGCGATCGGCGTGCCGTCTGCGTCGCGCAGCCCCCCCTGCGTGCTCAGAATCAGGTAGTGCGGCCGCCCGAGCTCCTCCGGTTTCCAGCCCATGCCGGCGCTCTGAGTCATGCCGAACAGGGTGCCGCTCGGCTTCGAGAGCAGGCTCTCGGCGCTGATCGGGAGCTTTCCCGCAGGACCGCTGCCGACGAGCCGTGTGGCTGCGAGCGTATCGCCGGTTCCCAGCACTTCGTCGAGACTGGGTTCTCGCTCGGGGGCCATTCGAGCTTCCCTCTACACGCCCTGGTTGGTCCAGGCGCCGTCGACGCTGCGCCAGCACCCGGTGGGGTTGTGGTTCTCGAGCTCGGGCGGCAGGCGATGCTGGCGCACGCTGTCGTAGCAGCGCCGCACGGCGAAGCGCTGAATGCTCGCCGGCAGCCCGACCGAGGTGAAGCCCGGGTGACCCGTGGCCGGGTAAGGTCCGCCGTGGTGCATCGCCGGAGAAACCGCGACGCCAGTCGGCATCTTGTCGTTCAGCAGGCGACCCACCCGTGACGCGAGCGCTTCGGCGAGCTCCCGATAGGCTGCGTCATCCGAGCCTCGACGGTCGCTGTACACCGACCCCGTCAGGCTGCCTTCGAGCGCGCGAGCCACTTGGCGCATCTGATCGAGTTCGCCGACCACCACGACGAGGTGCACCGCCCCAAAGGCTTCCGTTTGCAGCGCCGCGCGGTTGGCCAAGAACTGGGCGCCGCTCGTGAGGAGCAAGGTGTTGTCGAAACCGAAGCCCCCGTCCGTGCGTTCGCGACCGCCGCACACGAGCTCGGCGCCCGCGCCGATCAGGGTCGCGACGCTGGCCGACAAGTGTGCGGCTGCCGCCGCGCTGAACAGACAGCCGCTCGGCTCGCTCTGGAAGTGCCGCCCGAGCCACTCGAGAAATTGCTTGGTTTCTGGTCCATCGATCACGACGCTCAGCCCGGGATTGGTGCAGAACTGACCCGCCGCGAGGCTGCACGACGCGAACAAGTCCTGCGCAATCTCTTGGCCTCGTTCGCGGACCGCACCCGGCAGTACGAAGACGGGGTTGATGCTGCCGAGCTCGAGGTAGATCGGCTTACCTGCCCGATCGGCGGCGGCCTTGAGCGCTAGCCCCGCACGGCGGCTGCCCGTGAACGCGGTCGCACCGACGCGTGGGTCCGCGACCAGCTCGAGGCCGAGTTCGGGGTCGACGTGGTACACCATTTGCAGACTGCTCGCGGGCAGACCCGCCTGCTCGAGAGCATGCAGCGCGATTTCTGCGAGCAGCCGCGTAGTGCCCGGAAGGCTGGGGTGAGCCTTGGCGATCACGGGATTCTGGGCCGCGATCGCCGCGGCAAAGTCGCCCCCCATCACCGCGTTGAACGCCAAAGGAAAGTTGTTGGGGCCGAGGACGAACACCGGGGCCTCGAGCGGCGCGAACATCGAGCGGATGTCGAGCTCGAGATCGAGCACCGGCTGGCACCAGGCGCGCGTGCGCACGGCGCGTGCGGCCTGACGCAGCTGCCCCAGGGTACGCGGCAATTCGACGTGCCCGAGGCGTGGCTCGCGCGGAAGTCCGGTTTCGGTGTGGGCGAGCGCGACGAGCGCTTCGGCGCGAGCCTCGAGCCCCTCGGCGCAGAGCTCGAGGAAACGAGCGATGGGTTCCGGCGGGGTGTGAGCGAGTTCGCGCGCCGCCAGCGTGGCCGCCTCGAGCGCGCGCTCGAGCGTGGCACGCCCCGAAACGGGGTAACGCAGGCTGCCCGCTTCGCGCGTTTTCGGATTCGTGGCGCTGAAGGAGCCGAGGTTCGGTTCCGAGCACCACTCGCCCGCGATGAGCACAGGTTCTGTCGGCATCGACCTTTCTGTCGGCATCGCCGTTTCGATCGGCATCGCCCTAGCTCTGAACGCGATTTCTGAGGGTCAGCGCGCCACCGCTGATCTCGACCTCGTCGTTCGGCGCGAGCGTGAAGTCTTCGGGAGGCACGACGCCGGTCCCGGTCATGAGAAAAACTCCGTGCGGAAACTCGAGCTCACGCCCCAAGTATTCCGCCAGGTCGCCGAACCTGCGCCGGATGCGGGAGGTGCTGGTTTCGCCCGCAAACACCACGCGGTCGCCGCGCGAGATGCGGCAGCTGAGCGTGATTCGGTCGAGCTCTGCCAGCCCGTCGAGTTCGATACCTGGCCCGATTGCGCACGAGCCGTTGAAGATCTTCGCTTGCGGCAGGTATAGTGGGTTTTCGCCTTCGATGTCCCGCGACGAGACGTCGTTGCCCAGGGTGTGCCCCACGATTTCGAGATCGCGATTGATGACCAAGGTGAGCTCCGGTTCGGGTACGTGCCAGCGTCCGTCCTTGCGAATACGAATCGGCATCTCGTGCCCACGCACGCGCATGCCGCTGGACTTGAAGAACAGTTCGGGCCGCGCCGCGTCGTACACGCGCTCGTAGACGTCCTTCACGTCCGATTCCGAGGTGCGCGCTTCCCGGCTACGCAGGTACGTCACCCCCGCCGCCCAGATCTCGTGCTCGGGCTCCGCCGGCGCCAGCAATTCGCCCTGCGCGGGCTCGCCTTGGGGCAGGGACTCGAGGAAGGCGCCGAGACGGCTCTTCGGGAGTTCGAGCAAGAGGGCTAGACGAAAGTCGCGCGGCAGGTACCTGCCATCGAGCGCCCAGCGCGGGGAAGTCTTGGTTTGGTGACGGGTGAGGAGCATGGGGCGTGGTCTCCGTGGCTCGTGCGGCTGGCAGCCTATCAGAATCCCCCACTACCACGCGCACCGAGTTTGGCGTCAGTCGCAGGAATTGCGCGCCGGCTCGCCTCACTAGGGGCGAGGACCCGGATTTCCAACGCACCCGAGCGGCATGCTGCTTGCTTCATACCGGACTGCGGTGCGCGGAGTCTGCCGAAGCCCGCGCGGCTCCCTCGATCCAGAGCGTCTGGTCTGCGCACCAGCGACCGCAGAACGAAGGGAACATGACGAAACAGCACGAATCCTGGTGGTCCCTGTCGGCGGACCAAGCGACACGCGTTCTTGGAGCGAGCGCGACTCAGGGCCTCGAAACCAACGAGGCCCAGGCACGGCTCGACCGCGACGGACCCAACGAACTCGGCGAAAAAGCCCCAAAGCCTGCGATCTGGCGCTTGCTGGGCCAGTTCACGGACGTGAGCGTGTTGGCGCTGATCGTGGCCGCCCTGATCGCGTCGCTGACAGCCTTCTTGGACGGCTCGGCGGGCACGCCCCTCGAAAAGTTCAGAGACGCGATCGCCATCGGTCTGATCGTCGTGATCAACGCCCTGATCGGCTTCTTCCAGGAGCGCAAGGCCGAGCGTGCCCTGTTCGCGCTCAGGCGGATGGGAACTCCGGTGGCACAGGTCATGCGCGCCGGGAAGCTCGACACTATCGCTGCGAAGGAGCTGGTCGTAGGCGACCTAGTTCAGGTCAAGGAGGGTGACCGGGTTCCGGCGGATCTGCGGCTGGTGGTCGCTCAGGACCTCGCAACGGACGAATCCGCTCTCACCGGAGAATCGGTGCTGGTCGACAAGGGCTTGCAAGGGCTCGCCGCCGAGACGCCGCTCGCCGAGCGGAGCAACATGGCCTTCTTCGGAACCCACGTGGTGCGCGGTCGAGGCCTGGGGCTGGTCGTCGACACGGCGCGCACCACGGAGCTCGGTAAGATCGCAGCCCTGCTCGAGGGCGTCGAAC
>Ga0315910_10002578_pt1 | contig 15822 bp, 11 predicted proteins | sample EdamamesoilMG_FD_204470 | JGI IMG/M metagenome (GOLD analysis project Ga0315910, IMG submission 204470) | Garden soil microbial communities collected in Santa Monica, California, United States - Edamame soil | ecosystem: Environmental > Terrestrial > Soil > Garden | place: USA: California... | reverse complement strand
CGGGCCGGGGCCGAGGGGTTGGCGACGCCGGACGCGGCGCGGGTCGGCGGCGACGCCGCCAGCCGGGTCAACATGCTGCCCACCTCGGGCGTGAGGGCGGCGACGGACTTGCGCACGGTCGCGGTGCGCTGGCGCACGCGTTTCTCCTCCGAGCCGAGGAGTGAGGCGCTGCAAACGTCGGAGGCGTTGCCGATCGCCGAGCCGTAGGCGAGGCCGCTGCGCACGTCGATCAGCGTGGCCGAGGCGTGCGCGGCGAGGTGCGACTTGTGCACCGGAAACCACCAGGCGCCGACGATCGTGGCATCGAGTAGAGACAACTCCGTCTGTTCCAGGGACTGCGTGGTCGTGATCTCATAGAGCAGGATCGCATCGAGCTGCTCGCGCGCGGCGGCGAGGCGCAGGTGCGTGATCGCGTCGTGCGGCGTGGCCGAGAGCGGCGAGGTCGTGAGCGACTGGGCCACGATGGCCGAGACCGGCGTGAGATCCGCCACCTGCGGACTCATCCGGTCGCGGAGCGCGCGCCACGCGTCCCACTCGTCCGCCGGGATCGCGGTGACCCGGCCGTCCTCGAGCCGCGCCACGCCCACGCGGGCGGGGAATCCCAGCGTCGGCCGCGCGGCTCCGGCGGCGGCCGTGCGCTGGTCGAGTTCGCGCAACAGGCCCGCGGTGTCGACGCGCGCGCTGTCGTGGTTTCCTGGATGCCGCGCGCAGCGGTCGCAGGCATCGACGGTCGCGACCGGCAGCGCAAGCGAGAGCGCGAGGCCGGCGAAGTGAAGCAGGGTGGGGCGTTTCATCGGAAGGAGAGGTGGCGGGTTGGCGGGATGCGGATCGATCAGCGCGAGCGAAACGCGCCGGCCGGCATCGGGCACGCCGCGGGGGCGTGATGCAGGTGCGGCTGGGTCGTCGAGGCCGGGGCGACGAGGTGGCGGGTGGTCTCGGCGGCCGGGCGGGCCACGGGGCGGAGCGACTTCGTCGTGCCGAAACCGACGGCGGCGAGGGCGGTGAACGCCACGATGGCGAGGGCGGCGCGGACATTGGCGGCGGTGCGGCGGGTGAGGCGATTGTTCATGCCCCGGCCATTTGCAGGCCCGGTGCCGAGCGTGCTGCCAGGTTGTGCAAGTAGCAGGAAACCAACGAAATCGATTGAAACGAGGCTGACCTTTGAGTTTTCGGTCGGAGTTGAGACTGGCAATTTCTGTCTGGAGCGACGTCATATAACGCCACGATGGCAGCCGGCTTGTTTACCCCTGAGGAGCGACCCGTGGCCGAAGCGCTGGCGGGCATCCCGTTCGTCAATCCGTTCACCGAGGCGCGCACGACGATCGAGCGCGCCGTGCTCGGCGACAGGTACCGGGCGCCCGAGCGCTACCTCCTGCCCGGCCAGCCCTTGCACCGGATCGAGGGCAATCTCGGCGGGTTGATCGAGCGCGCCGACGCCCTCCTCGAGGCCGTGGCGGGCCGTCTCGCGCGGCGCACCGCGATCGGCGTGGTCGAGCGCGAGATCTACGAGGGCCTCGTGCATTTCGTCGTCTTCCACCGGCACGCCGGCGGTTTCGACCACCTCATCGCGGCGGCGCTGCCGGGCAGTGAGGCGGTGCTCGGCGACGCCGGGCGCGAGGGTGTGGTCGCCGCCGAGGCGCGGGCGCGCGCCACCGTGGGCACGCTCTTCGAGCGGTGCCGGCGCGACCTCGTGCGCTACCTCGCCGTGCCGGCGCTCGGCGCCGAGGCCGACCTGCCGGTGCCGCAGTGGTTCGCGTTCTACTTCCAGGTGCGGCGCGCGTGGGTGCACACCTTCGCGTTCATCCGCGGCGGCTCCGACGCGCTCGTCGCACTGCGGGCGCGGCTGTGGCAGTCGATCTTCACGCACGACATGCGCCGCTACCAGCGCGGTCTGTATTCGCGGATGGGAGACATCACCACGCTCATCACCGGCCCGAGCGGCACGGGCAAGGAACTCGTGGCGCGAGCGATCGGCCTGTCGCGGTTCGTGCCGTTCGACCCGCGGGAGCGCGCCTTCGCGGCGGACTTTGCCGCGTCGTTTCATCCGCTCAACCTCTCCGCGCTCTCGCCCACGCTGATCGAGTCCGAGCTCTTCGGCCACCGGCGCGGCGCCTTCACCGGCGCGCTCGGCGATCGCGAGGGTTACTTCGAGACGTGCGGCGCGCATGGCACCGTCTTCCTCGACGAGATCGGCGAGACTGCGCCGGAGATCCAGGTGAAGCTCCTGCGCGTGCTCCAGACCCGGGAGTTCAACCGCCTCGGCGACACCGAGCGCCGGCGCTTTCACGGACGCATCGTCGCCGCGACCAATCGCGACCTCGCGGCGGAGATCCGCGCCGGGCGGTTTCGCGAGGATTTCTTCTTCCGGCTCTGTGCCGATCGCATCGAGACGCCGCCGCTGCGCGAGGTGCTCGGCGGCGATGCCGACGAGTTGCGCTGCCTCGTCGCGCACATCTGCACGGCCCAGGCCGGCGCCGACGAGGGTCCGGCACTCTGCGACCAGGTCGTGGCGTGGATCGGTCGCGAACTCGGCCGCGCCTACCCGTGGCCGGGCAACTTCCGCGAACTCGAGCAGTGCGTGCGCAACTTCATCGTGCACGGTTCCTACCGGCCGCCGATCGGCGCGGGTGCGAGCGGGGCCGGTGGCGGGGATTGGGTATCGGCCGCCCAGGCCGGCCGCCTCACCATGGACGCTCTCCTCCAGGCCTACTGCCGCCGCGTCTTTGCCGAGGCCGGATCTCTCGAGGAGGCGGCCCGCCGACTGGAGTGCGACCGCCGCACGGTCCGCCGTTATGTTCGCGGGGGCGGCGAGGACGCCGTTTCCGAACCATCCTGAGGCGGTCCTGCGGAGCCCGCGACCCCGCCCGGGTGCCCGTCGTCCTCCCAATCGCCCCCCACGTCCATCCACGCCGGCTCACTCGCAGTCGTCCGCGGACCTTCGCCCGGTCTACGCCCGCCCCATTGAACCAAGCCATGTAACGTACGTTACATGGCTTGGTTGCCGCCGCGCTCGGTGCGCCCCTCTGGGATCGGGCGGCCGATGACCAAGCGATGTAACGGTCGTTACATGGGTTCGTCAGGGCGGACGGTCCTTGGCGGAGGCGGGGGGAGGTGGGTGAGGGCGGACGTGGGGCGGTCTCCGGAATTGACCGCCCCGCGGCCGGCCGGCATTTCTCGGCCCCTTATGTCCGAGAAACCTGCCTCCACCGGCGGCGTACCTGCCACGTCCGCTGCCGACACCGTCGCCGCGAAAGCGCCCGACATGGACACGATCGTCTCGCTGGCCAAGCGCCGCGGCATCATCTTCCAGTCCTCCGAGATCTACGGCGGCCTGAATGGTTTCTTCGACTACGGTCCGCTCGGCGCCGAGATCAAACGCAACATCCGCAACGCCTGGTGGGCCGACATGGTGCACCGTCGCGACGATGTCGTGGGCCTCGAGACCTCGATCATCATGCACCCGAAGGTCTGGGAGGCCTCCGGCCACGTCGAGGGCTTCACCGACCCGATGGTCGACTGCAGGGTATCCAAACAACGGTTTCGCGCGGATCAGCTGTTCTTCTCGCCCGTCGTCGTCACCGCCGAGGATGGCACGACCTCGACCGTCGCCTACGTCTCCGCCCTCGAGGGCGACGACACCGCCGGCGAGCTGCGGAAAAAGGCCGAGGAGCTGAAGCGCAAGAAGGCCATCCGCGGCACACTCGCGCCTGTCGTCGCGAAGGACATCACCGAGGCGAAGGCCGAGGAGATTCCGCTCATCCCGTCGCCTGCGACGGGCGAGCCCGGCAGCCTCACGCCGCCGCGCGCGTTCAACCTCAGGTTCTCCACCCACGTCGGCGCGCTCGCCGACGCGTCGTCGGTCGCCTACCTGCGGCCCGAGACGGCGCAGGGCATGTTTGTTGACTTCAAGAACGTGGTCGACACCGGCCGCGTGAAGCTGCCCTTCGGCATCGCGCAGGTCGGCAAATCGTTCCGCAACGAGATCACCCCGCGCAACTTCATCTTCCGCTCGCGCGAGTTCGAGCAGATGGAAATGGAGTACTTCATCCATCCCGACGCCGACTGGTTCGCCTGCCACGAGGAATGGCTGAAGTGGTGCCAGGACTGGCTCGTCTCCATCGGCATCCCGCGCGAGCAGCTCTCGCTGCACGAGCACCCGAAGGAGAAACTCGCGTTCTACTCGCGCCGCACGGTGGACATCATGTTCAAGTACCCGTTCGGCGTGCAGGAGCTCTGGGGCATCGCCGCGCGCAGCGACTACGACCTCAAGCAGCACGCGCAGCACTCGGGCAAGCCGATGGAGATGTTCGACGAGGCGACGAAGTCGAAGTTCGTCCCGCACGTCATCGAGCCAGCCGTCGGTGTGGACCGGATACTCCTGGCCGTGCTCGTGAGTGCCTACTACGAGGACGTGGTCGAGGGGGAGAAACGCACGGTGCTGCGCCTGCACCCGCGCATCGCGCCCTACAAGGTCGGCGTCTTCCCGCTGCTCAAGAACAAGCCCCAGCTCGTCGAGCGCGCGCAGGCGCTCTACAAGCGCCTCAAGCGCCGCTGGAACGTCTTCTACGACGAGGCCGGCGCGATCGGCCGCCGCTACCGCCGCCAGGACGAGATCGGCACGCCGTGGTGCGTGACCATCGACTTCGACACGGTGGAAAAGGACGGCACGTTCACCATCCGCGACCGCGACACGCTTGAGCAGCGGCGCATCACCGAGGCCGAGCTGATCGCCTTCCTCGACGAGAAGGTGGACTGAGCCGGGTGCATGTCCGCTCCGGCTGTGACCTGCCTTGACCGGGACAGCAGTCGGCGCGGCAATGATCGCGCGTGAGCGGGAACCTGCACTTCGACCCACGGCAACTCGCCGCCCTGCGCGCGAGGATCGGCGCGTTTGAGCCGGGGGACAAGGCGCGTGGCCAGCAGTGTTTTCGCAGCCGAGCAGTGCTTGCGCTCCTTCCGCTCGGCGACGCGGGATCGCGCCCCGGAGCCGTCGGCTTCAGGGCCGACGTCGAGGGCTCGAACCTCTACGAGGTGATCTGGGAGCAGGACGAGTCGGCGGGCTGGGGGTGTTCGTGTTCCTGCCCGGTGGAGATCGACTGCAAGCACGCCTACGCCGCGGCGCTCGCGCTGCTCGAGGTCTCGTCGACGCGCGCAGCGCGCATGGAGATGCGGGAAGGACCGCGGCCGGCGGCGCCAGCTCCGCCGCCCGCACGCGAAGAGGCGGCGCGGCTGGTCGGCCTGCTTGAGCAGCGGCACGGTCGCGAACTCACCAAGGCCGAGGTCGCCTTCGTGAAAAAACTCGAGCGACTCTGGGAACGGCATCAGCGCGACGGCACGATCTACCCGCAGGAGCTGGCCGACGTGAGCCTGGCCGAGCGCGGCGCCGGGCTCTACTACGATCCCAATCCCGCGATCCGCGGCTGGTGGAGTGAGCCGCTTGGGTCACCGCTCGAGCTCTGGCAGTACCTCGCCTATTTCGCCGAGCGCGCAAACCGGCCGCTGCCGCCGCTGATGAAGCCGGTCACCGATACCACGCTGGTTCGTGCGCGCATCGAGGCGCAGGAGCGCAAGCGCCGGGTCGAACACTGGAAGCAGATCTTCCATGAGCCGGTTCAATCCGACTCCGCCGGAGCTGCCGTCTCGGTCCCGGAGGTGCGACTCAGGCTGGCCGAGCCGAAGTTGATCTGGGAATACAGAAGCGGACCCGATGCGCCGTGGCGCGCCGCCAAGGGCGGTCTGGTGAAGCAGTGGTTCGCGGTGGCGTCGGAGACCCCGGCGGGCGTGCCAGCCGAGACGCTGGCGTTGCTGCAGGAGGTGCAGCTTCGCCGGCTGCAGTCCAGGCAGAGCTTCGGCTACTACAGCAGCACCGAGCCACAGACACTCAAACTCGGGGACGAGACGACGAGAGCCATCATTCACTGGCTCGTCTCGCATCCCGGCCTGCGGCACCTGTTCGTCAACAACGACGGCGAGCCTTACGAGGTGGCGACGGAGACGCTGACCTGGGTCGCACGGCCCGCGTCCAATGACGCGCACGACGTCGAGGTTTTCCTCGCCATGCCCGACGGCGCGCCCCTGCCGCGTGGTCTGGTGGAGCTCGAGGGCCAGCCGCCGCTCGGGCTGTATGGGCATTTCGTCTACACGATGCCGGCGCGTCTGCCCGGCATCGACGCCGGGAAGTCAGCACGCGTGCCGCGCGAGGCACTGGAGACTCCCGCGGCGGTGCGGCATCTCGGGCGGGCTCGCGTGCGGTCCGTGGGCGGACTGGTCCTGCCGGAGTTGCAGCAGGTGGAGTTGGTGCCGCGTTTCGTCTGCCAGATGAGCACCCAGATCACCGATCGGGATATCCTCAGAGTGGAGGTGCACGCGAGGTCCGCCGATGGAGCCCACGCCTGCGTCCGACACAGCACGTCATGGATGATGCCGGAGCCAGCAGCGGCGGGCGGATCGAAGGGATCGGACGGGCGGGTCGTGGACCTCGATTTTCGTCGGGCGGATGCAGCGATACGCTTGTTGGATGAACTGGGCCTGCACTGGGCGGGTTGGGCGCACGGTTGGGAGCGACCGGTGACGAAGAACTTTCCCGAGGAGTTCGCGGCGTGGGCGGAGGCGGTGCAGAAGGCCGGCGTCGAAATCGAGTGCGACCCGCTGCTCGCCGGGCTCGTGCGACCGCCGGATCGAGCGCGCGTCGAGATCGAGGTCGCGGCGGGCGAGGACGGCGGCTCCGCGATCGACTGGTTCGATCTCCAGCTCGTCGTGCGGGCCGAGGACACGACGCTGACCGACGCGGAGATCGCGCTGCTGCTCAAGGCGCGCGGCCGCTTCGTCCTGCTCAAGGGCCGGGGCTGGCGCCGGCTCGAACTCTCGCTCGACGAGGCGCAGGTCGAGCAGCTCGGTGAACTTGGCCTTGATGCGCGCGCTCTCGGGGGTGGTGGGCAGCGCCAGCGCTTTCACGCGCTCCAATTGGCCGACGAACGCATCGCGGGTCTGCTGCCCGAGCAGCACGCGGCGCGGGTGCGCGAGCGCGCCGCCGGCATGCGCGCGATCGCACCCCCGCCGGCGCCGGCCGGACTCACGGCCGAGCTGCGACCCTACCAGCAGGAGGGTTTTCACTTCCTCGCGCATCTCGCGACCAACGGCCTGGGCGGCGTGCTGGCCGACGACATGGGCCTGGGCAAGACGGTGCAGGCTCTGGCCTGGCTGCTCTGGCTGGCCGCAGAACGTGGCGTGGGGCGACCGATGCGTGCGCTCGTCGTGTGTCCCAAGAGTGTGGTGACAAACTGGGAGAACGAGACGCGACGTTTCGCGGCGACGCTGCCGGTCGCCGCGTGGAGCCCGAAGGAACGCGCGCTGCCGGAGTCGGGCCTGGTCGTGGTGAACTACACGCAGCTGCGCCTCGCGGCCGACACGCTTGCCACGGTCTCGTGGGACGCGGTCATCCTCGACGAGGGGCAGAACATCAAGAACCCCGCCTCGCAGACCGCGAAGGTCGCCCGAGACCTGCGGGCCACGCACCGGCTCGTGCTCACCGGCACGCCGATCGAGAATCGCGTACTCGATCTGTGGAGCCTGTTCGCCTTCGCCATGCCGGGGCTCCTCGGCGGGCAGGCGGTCTTCAAGCGAACCTTCAACGACAAGGCCGACCCGCTCGCGCGCGCCCGACTCGCGCGACGCGTGCGCCATTTCATGCTGCGCCGCACCAAGGCGCAGGTCGCGGCCGACCTGCCGCCGCGCATCGAGGAGGACCTCGTCGTCGAACTCGAGCCGGCGCAACGCCGGCTCTACGAGGCCGAGCTCAAGCGCGCGCGCCAGATGCTGCTCGGCGTGACCAGTTCGCGCGAATTCGACGCGCAGCGTTTCAACATCCTTCAGTCGCTCCTGCGCCTGCGGCAGATCTGCTGCGATCCGCGTCTGCTCGGCGCGCCGACCTCGGCCGACGACAGCGCCAAGCTCGGCGCGCTGCTCGAGCAGATCGAGCCGATCCTCGCGGAGGGGCACAAGGTGCTGATCTTTTCGCAGTTCGTCTCGATGCTCGAGCTGCTGCAGCCCGAGCTCGCGGCGCGCAAGATCCGGTATCTCACCATCACCGGGCAGACGGAAAACCGCCAGGCGCTCGTCGACGAGTTTCAGTCCTCGCCGCAGGTCGGGGTTTTTCTCCTTTCGCTCAAGGCGGCCGGCTCGGGCCTCAATCTCACGGCCGCGAGCTACGTGGTGCTCTACGATCCCTGGTGGAATCCCGCCGTCGAGGCGCAGGCGATCGACCGCACGCACCGCATCGGCCAGATCAACCAGGTCATCGCCTACCGTCTCCTCGCCAAGGATACGGTGGAGGAGAAGATCCGGGCGCTGCAGCGGTCGAAGGCCGAACTGGCGCGGGCGGTGGTGCAGGAGGAGAGCCTGGCGAGCGTGATGAACCTCGACGACTTGCGCTACGTGCTCGGGTGAGTGCGGCCGGGCCGCGGTCAGCCAGCCGTCGCGTGCCCGGTGAAGCGCGCGAGCACGGCGCTCCAGCCGCCGTCGTAGCTCTCGCGCGGCTCGCCCTGCGCCCAGCCCGAGTGCGTGAGGGTCACGCGCGTGCCGTCCGTGGGCGTTGGCTCGAAGCGAATATCCACCTCCTGCCGGCTGGTCGCGGCCCGGCCGACGCGCCAGGTGAAGCGGAAGCCGCGCGGCGGATCCCACGCGAGCACCATGCCCCAGAGATGCTCGCGGCCGAGCCGGTCGCGCTCGTAGACCCGGCCACCGACGCGCGGCTCGATCGCGACGTGCTCATGTTCGGCACCGGCGAGCGAATGCGTCGCGAGCGGCCACCAGGCGTGGATCTCCGCGGTGAAGAGGGCGAAGGCGCGGGCCGGGGTGCACGCGACCTCGATGGACTTGATTACCGGAGGAAGCTCGAGCGAGTCGTTGGCTTTCATGGGCGGGTGGGGGATCAGTAGAGCAGGACCGCGCGGCCCGGCGTCAGGCGGGTGCGGGTTGCAGCGATGCGCGTGGGTCGGCGCGCCATGCGGGGTACGGGTGGCTCGGACGACCGAACGGTGGTCGTCTCGTGCGGCGCCGCTCCTCGCTCAGCGCCGGTTCGAGTCGGAGGCGGTGCGCTTTTCGACATGGCGGGCGAAGGCGGCGAGCGCGTCCTCCCACATCGAGTCGATGTCCTTGCGGAGCTCGATGAGGGCTTTCGCGTTGAGCCGATAGTAGTGAAAGTTGCCGTCCCATTCCTCGAGGGTCACACCGGCCTCGGTCATCCGCTTGAGATGCTGCGAGACGGCGGGCCGCGAGACCGGCACCCGCTCGGCGAGCTCCGCCACCGTGCGCGGACCGGCGCGCAGCTCGTCGATGAGCGCGCGACGGGTCGTGTTGGCCAGGATGAGGTAACGCTGGGTCTGGTCGGGCACGATTTGCAGGTAAGATATAACTTACCTGCGTGGCAATCTGATTTTTCGCCGAGTGTATGAACCCGGGGTCGTCGCAGGACCGGCTCGACGCCGGCCCGGCGGGTGCCAGTCTCGCCGTCGTGTCGGACGTACCCGCCTCCGGAGCCTGGCGCGCGCGCTGGGATCTCATCCTGCGCGTGTTGCTCGCGTGCGGGGGCATCGCCGCGCTCGGGCTGATCGTCGTCGTCGCCGGCTGGGAGCACGAGTCGCACCTCCTGCCGTGGATGGAACTGGCCTCGCGCACCGTGCTCGCGCTCTACGCGGGGTGCCAGTTCGGGCGCCTGGCGATCGCGCCGCTCCGGCGCCCGTGGTTGCGCCGGCGCTGGCCGGAGCTGGCCCTGGCGCTCCTGTGCGCGGCGATGGCGGTGGAGTTCCGTCCGTCGCTCGAGGCCTTGCGCGACGTGTTCCCGGAGGTCGCGGTGGCGGAGCTGACGTTTCTCTTCATCGTCGCGACGCAGGTGCCGGTGTTGATCCACCTCGGGCTGAAATTCCTTCGCTTCCAGGAGATCTTCGCCGTGCGCCGCGTGTCGGCCGGCGGCGTGATGATCGTGACCTTCGGCGCGATGATCATGGTGGGCACGCTCCTGCTCAAGATGCCGCGCGCGACCGTCGACGGGATCTCGTGGCTCGACGCATTGTTCACCAGCACGAGCGCGGTCTGCGTGACCGGTCTCAACGTCGTGGATACTGAGGCCACGTTCACGACCACCGGCCGCGTGATCCTCCTGATCCTCATCCAGGTCGGCGGCCTCGGCGTGATGACGCTGACGACCTTTCTCGCCGCCATCTTCGGCTCGCTCTCGCTGCGCGGGCGCGTGCTCCTCCAGGACCTGCTGAGCGAGGACAACCTCGGCCGCATCAGTCGCACGCTGCCGCTGATGTTTCTCATGACCTTCGCGTTCGAGGCGGTCGGCGCATGGGCGCTCCACGCCGCGATGGCCGGCAGCGGCGATCCCCGGGGCAGCGGCTGGTTTCCGGCGGTGTTTCACAGCGTATCCGCGTTCTGCAACGCCGGGTTCTCCATCTGGTCGGGCGGGCTCTACGACCCGATCGTGCGGGGAAACACCGCTGCGCAGGCGGTCATCATGGTCCTGATCGTGGCCGGTGGCCTGGGTTTCCCCGTGGTCTATGCGACGTGCGGGTGGATCGGAGGCACCGTCGCCCGGGCGGCCGGTCGACGGCGCCGGCGCGCCGGGCTATCGCTTCATGCGCGCCTGGCGTGGATGACGACGCTCGTGCTCATCGTCGGCGGTGCGCTCGCGCTCGTCTTGACCGAGTCGGGCAGGGCGCGAACCGGCGCCTCCTCGTCGCTCTGGATGGAGGCGCTCTTCAATTCGATCACCGCGCGCACCGCGGGCTTCAACATCGGTCCGATCGAGTCGCTCTCGCCGGCTTCGGCGTTTGTCCTCGTGTTCCTGATGTTCATTGGCGGCAGCCCGGGCAGCACGGCCGGCGGGATCAAGACGACGGTGTTCGCCGTCGCGTTGCTCAACGCCCGGCGCATCATCCTCGGGCGTGGCGACGTCGAGCTCTTCGGCCGCCGGCTGGCGGAGGACACGGTGGCGCGCGCGCTCGCGGTGGTCTTTCTCGCGATGGCGTGGATCCTCCTCGCGAGCGTCGCGCTCGCGCTCGTGCAGCCGGCGATGTTTTTCGGCGATCTCTTCTTCGAGGTGGTCAGCGCCGTCTCGACCGTGGGGCTGACGCGCGCGGTCACGCCCGAACTCGGCGTGGCGGGCCGGCTCATCATCATCCTCACCATGTTTGCCGGCCGCGTCAGCGTGCTGTATTTCGTCCTCGCCTTCATCCGGCGGCGCGAACCTCCGCCCTACCGGCTCCCGGAGGAGCAGGTGCTCGTCGCGTGAGCGCGGATACGCGGCAACCATGATCACTCTATGAAAATCGGCGTCGTCGGACTGGGAACATTCGGGGGCCACCTCGTGCGCGAGCTGGCCGAGATGGGCGTGGAGGTGCTCGCGGTCGACAAGCGCGAAGCCTGCGTCGACGCGGTGAAGGACGACGCGGCCTTCGCCGCGGTGGTCGACGTGACCTCGCGCGACGCGCTCGCGCGCCTGCCCTTCGCCGACCTCGATGCCGTGATCCTCACGATCGGCGACGACTTCAAGAGCGCGATGCTGGCGACCGCGCATCTGCTCGCGCTCAAGCCCCGGCGCCTGATCTGTCGTGCCGCCTCGGAGACGCACGAGCAGCTGCTCGCCGCGCTCGGGGTGTCGGAGATCATCGTGCCGGAGAGTGTCGCCGCCGCGCAGGTGGCCGCCCGGCTGGCCATCCGCGGCGTGACCGGCTCGTACGAGGTCGCGGAGGGCTTCAACGTCCACGAGATGACGCCGCCCGCCATCGCCGTGGGCAAGACGATGAAGGAGCTGAATCTACGCGGCAACTACGAGATCAACCTCATCACAATCAAGCGCCGCGACGCGAAGGGACGCGTGCACGTCGTCGGCGTGCCGGGACCGGACTTCGCGGTGGCCGAGGGCGACGTGCTCGTGCTCTTCGGTTCCGACAAGGCGCTGCGGCGCTTCGCCGGTTCGGCCGACGATTGAGCGCCACTCCGGCCTTGCCGACGGTGTGACGGGGTGTGCATAAGTCCGCCTCCGTGCGACCGCGTCCCCAGCTTATCGTGCTTCTGTCCGCGTGGCTTCTGGCCACGGGCGTGCACTGGGACGCGATCCAGGTCTTCGGCTGGAGCCGCATGATCGTAACCAACGCCGCGTCGATGCCGCTGCTCACGGCCGTGCGGCAGACCTTTGATCCGCAGGAAATGTGCGGCGTGTGCCATGCCGTGCAGGATGCGAAGCGCGAACAGCGCGACGCGGCCTCGCCTGCGGCGCACGTCGAGGGCAAGGCTCCGGTCGTGATCCAGCCGGTCGCGGTCGTGATCGTCGCTGCGCCGTCGAGCCAGCCGTGGGTGATGTCCGAGTCGGGAATGCCGGCCGTGGAGCGCGACGCTCCGCCGGTGCCGCCACCGCGCGGCGTGGCGGTCTAGTGTTGTCTGTGTAGGTCGTCCGCTTGCGGACGCCTCGACCACGTACGGCCTGCGGTCCTCGCAGTCCTTCCCCCAGCACCGGCCTGTCGGCCGGTGTCCCGCCTCGAACCGATCCGACTCATGAAATCCATTTCCCTTGCCCTCTCCCTTTCTCTCGCGGCCTGCCCGTTCGCAGCCGCTGACGACTCCGAAAACCGAACCGCACCATCCGCATCCACCCAGGAAGCGGTCGAACTCGATCCGCTCGTCGTCCTCGGCGAGCGCGGTGCGAGCCTGACCGTGCCCACGGCCGATGCGGCCCGCGCCGAGATCGTGCTCACGCCCGGTGGCGTCGAGCTGATCGATGCCGCGCGCTTTCTCCGTGGGCGTGCCAGCACGGTCGAGGATACGTTTGCGCTCTCGCCCGGCGTGATCGCGCAATCGCGCTTCGGCTCCGACGAAGCCCGGCTCTCCATCCGTGGCTCGGGCCTCCAGCGCACGTTTCATGGCCGTGGCCTGCGCGTCCTGCAGGACGGTGTGCCCCTCAATCTCGCCGATGGCGGTTTCGATATGCAGGCCTTCGAGCCGCACAGTGCCGCCTACATCAACGTCTGGCGCGGCGCCAACGCGCTCGCCTACGGTGGGTCCACGCTCGGTGGCGCGATCGAGTATGTCTCGCGCACCGGTCGCGAGCAGGCGCGTGCGACCGCGCGCGTCGAGGCTGGCTCGTGGGGTTACCTGCGCGCCACGCTCGCGGGCGGCGGCCAGCGCGGCGAGGTGGATGGCTACGCCTCGCTCACCCACCAGGAGCAGAACGGCTTTCGCGACCACGCCGACCAGCGCAACGAGCGACTCTTCGCCAACGGTGGCGTGCGCCTCGGCGCACAGGCCGAGACGCGTTTTTTCCTCACCGGCGTGAAGACCGTTTCCGAGCTCCCGGGCAGCCTCACGCTTGCGCAGACCGAATCTGACCCGCGCGCCGCCGCACCGGGCAACATCGCACTCGACCAGCATCGCGACTTCGAGCTGCTGCGCCTCGCCAACAAGACGAGCGTGCGCACCGGCTCGACGGTGTGGGACGTCGTCGCGGCGTTGACCTACAAGGATCTCGATCACCCGATCTTTCAGGTCATCGACCAGCTCTCCCATGATGTCGTGCTCGGTGCCACCGGCACGCACGTGGGCGAATGGTTCGGCACCGATCACCGCCTGCGCGGCGGCGCGTTCCTCACGTTCGGACAGACCGACGCAGCCAACTTCGTCAATGCCGCCGGCCAGCGCGGCGCGCTCGTCTCGCGCGCGGAGCAGCGCGCGTCGAACCTCGAGTTCTTCATCGAGGATCAGGTCCGCCTCGCGCGCGCCTGGACGCTCGTGCTGGGCGGCGCCTACGCCCTGAACCGCCGCGAGAACGAGCGCATCACCGGTGGCGCGCCGAGCTACGATCTCGAGTACGACCGCTTCATGCCAAAGCTCGGCCTGCGCTGGGAGCACGACGGCGTGCAGGTGTTTGGCAACGTCGCGGGCAGCTACGAGCCGCCGTCGTTTTCCGAGGCGCTCACGCTCAACGCTCCGCGGCAGGCGCAGAGCGCGACATCTCTCGAGCTGGGCACGCGCGGCGCGCGCGGTGGGCTTCGCTGGGATGTGACGGCGTACCACGCGTGGGTCGACCGGGAGTTTCTCACCATCGACCACGACAACAATCCCTCCACGCCCTCCGCCACCGTCAACGCCGACAGGACCACGCACGCCGGCTTCGAGGTCGGCGGCGAGATCGACCTGTTCACGCGTGGCGGAGTGACGGATACAGCGGACTCGCAACGACTCGTGCTGCGCGGGGCATGGACCTACGGGCGGTTCCAGTTCGACGACGATGCGGCCTACGGGGACAACACGCTCGCCGGTCTGCCCGAGCACGTCGTGCGCGCCGAGCTGACCTGGGAGCCGGGCAACGGGTGGTACGCCGGCCCGACGATCGAGTGGGCTGACGCCATCTTCATCGATCATCGCAACACCTTCGCCGCGCCGAGCCACGTCATCTGGGGCCTCAGGGTGGGGCGTCGCGTCGCGCGCGGACTCTCGTGGTTTCTCGAGGGCCGCAATCTGGGTGACAAACACTACGCGGCCACCACCGGGGTGATCGACGACGCGCGCGGCCTGGACCAGGCGCAGTTTCTCCCGGGCGACGGCCGTTCCGCCAGCGGCGGAGTCGAGTGGAGGTGGTGAAGGAGGGGCGGTGCGTGCTGTGCGCAGGCTCATGGTCCCCGAGCCGGCCCGCTCGTGGGCGCCTGAAGGCCGTGCGCGGTCCACCCGGGCGCCCATGAGCGGGCGGCCTCTGGAGACCTGGATATGGGCGCGTCCGGCGGTGAGCGCGTCATCGTTGCGGACTCGTCTTTCCTCCGGTCGTGCGTAGGCTGCCCGCTCGATCAACTCCAGCGGACTCAGTCATGAAAAATCTCCTTCTCGCCTTCATCGTTTCCGTCTTCGCCACCGCGCTTTTGGCCGATGCGCCGAAATCGACCTGCACCTGCCAGTCCGGCGGGACGTGCGCGTGCCCCGAGGGCAAGTGCGCGTGTGCGTCCGGCGAGAAGAAGGACGCGGCGTGCACGTGTCAGAGTGGCGGCTCCTGCGCGTGTCCGGCGGGCCAGTGCGCGTGCAAACCCGCGGCCGAGGTTGAAAAGAAGAACTGCGGCTGCGCCTGTTGCGTCGGCAAGGCCGTCTGCTGCTGCCACGAGGGCGACGGCGAGGCCTCGGCCGCTGCGCCGGTCGGCCACCCGCTCAAGGGCGTGGTCGTCGACGTGCTGGCCGACAAGAAGGCGCTGCTCGTGAAACACGAGGAGATCCCCGGCGTGATGAAGGCCATGACGATGCTTCTGCGGGTCGACGAGGCCACGCTCGCGTCGGTGAAGAAAGGCGACGCGATCACCGCGCGCCTGACCAACGAGGACGGCGCGTGGTGGTTGCGCGAGGTGAAGGCGGCGGCGAAGTAGGTGCTCCCGGGGTCGGGGAGGCGCCCCCAAGGTGCCGTGGTGAACGCGGGGCGTGAGGCTTTCCTGTGCGCGGCGTGGCGCAGGCGCCAGTCGATGTGAAGGGAGGCTCGATCGTCGGCGTTCGCGCCGGTCGGAAAAAGAATGACCCCGCCAGCCCTGCGGCCGGCGGGGTCCGAACCCCTACTGCTGAGGGGCAAATGGATTCAGGTCCGGCGGGGAGTCAACCGATGCGGACAAAATTTCTGCATGCACACCGTGAACTGGGTTCATGCACCCGCCGCCGGGCGGCTCAGCCGCGCTGTTGCTTCGCGCTGTAGAGCGCCACGAGCGCGGCGCCGATCGCCTGGGAGAGCTCGCCGAGCGTGGCGGGCACGACCTTGAGCTTGCGGCGCTGGGCCGGCCACAGGTACGGGAGCGCGGC
>Ga0315910_10002577_pt1 | contig 15826 bp, 18 predicted proteins | sample EdamamesoilMG_FD_204470 | JGI IMG/M metagenome (GOLD analysis project Ga0315910, IMG submission 204470) | Garden soil microbial communities collected in Santa Monica, California, United States - Edamame soil | ecosystem: Environmental > Terrestrial > Soil > Garden | place: USA: California... | reverse complement strand
GTTCGCCTGTAAGAATTTTATCGCGCACATTTGCCCACGAAGCTTCCTTCGATACTTCCACATTCACACCATACTTCTTAAACAAGCCAAGTTCTTTGGCCATCACGATAGGTGCACAATCTGTAAGGGGAATTATGCCCAGGCGTATTACCGTTTCATCTTCTACATTGGTGAACACAGGCGCAGCGGAAGTAAGTAACAGGATCACTATCGGAGCGATCGTCACCATCAATTTCGATTTTATATAAGTAAGTGCTTTCATGATTTCAGAGGTTAGTTTTTAAATACAAATTCAGCAGGCTTGATGGAGATCATCACGTACGCCCAGTCAGAGTAATCCGCGGCATTCTTTACATTCTTTACTTTCGGTGATGCCATCGTCTCTGTTGATAACATCGCTGAGTAGCCGCCTTCGATGGTGATGGCTTTTGTAATTCCCCAGTTCAACACAAAATCGAATTCTGTTCCCAGATTCTTTGTAAGTTCTTTTCCATCGTTATCCGTAACGGCAGTAGGTAGTACAAACTGGTGCGCATCGAGGGTAAGGGTAAGGTTGTCTTTTGCTTTGTACTTTGATCGCAGGTAAAAATCATTCAACCCATTTGAACCAAAGCCATCGGCCACGTAGAAGTAGTCCATAAAGCCCCAGAATTTATGTGGTGTTCCATACAGCGGATCGAACCGCTGAAACTTTTCTGTTGGATCGGTTCCGTTGTTGCCCGATGTTAAATCAACACCCGGACCGATCGTTAATTTTCTTCCCACCGCATACATGGCCGAAGCTGATACCAGGTATTCGCTTAACTCAGTTCCTTCACGGTACTTACCGCCCTGGTATGATGCTGTTAACGCAATGGCCAGCTTCCTGTAAAGTGTTCCAAAAAGATTTCCAGCTACTGTGTAACGATGCCAGGTACCTTGCTCGTAAATCGGAGTTTTCTTCTCAATGTCGGTTTCTGCATAATGAAATTTGCTGAAGTCATCTTTGAAAGCGAGGAATGAAGCATTGCCAAAGTGAAGCTTCTTTGCCACATAAAGAAACTGCATCGACTTATACATCGCCCCCATTCCATTGGTGCTGGAAGGATAGCCTGTTGGTGTTCCGTTATAGATTGTGTTGGATTTCCGTTCAGCATTCTGATTGTAGGCTGCACCCACATGAGCTGTCCATCCTTTGTGTTCAAATTTTATCAACGCAGCATCATGTCTGCGAGCTTGTTGAAGCCAGTCGAGGTTTCCGAGAAAACGCACATCATCGTATACCAACTCTTGCCGGCCAATTTTCAAGGTGAGGTTCTTGATTACTTTGCCCGTGTCGATCAGACTGATTTCGCCCCAGGCTTCGTGCAGCATAAAACCATCGTACGCATCACTGGTAACGCGGTTAATGGAAGATGCATCCTGGCCCCACACACGCACATCCTGAACCGAAGCATAAATTTTAAAACGGTGTGCAGCATAACCAAAATTTAGCCGTGTGCGCTGTGATGTAAAAAAAGCAGGAACTGTATCCTGAACTTGTGGAGTGCCCTGCCCGTTACGCAATTCGCTGCGGGTGCGTAGCTGACCTGAAACCGAAAACTGTGCACGCACCTGTTGCAGGCCGATCAGGGAAAAAAGAAGTATGAAAACTGGTATGTATTTTTTCTTATCCATAAATTTGAGGGTTTAGTGAAAACTAAATACTGGTCCCCTGAAGGAATGTCGCAGTTCATAAGGGGACTTTTCTTTTTGCAGAAGCGATTACCTGGTAATCACTTCCAGCGTTACTTTCCAGAGGGTGATGTGTTGGTGGTTCAAGGTTTGGTTTTGAGGTTAAGCTGCTTTCAATTCCTGGATTGGTTCTACGTTGAGAACATTTTCTGATTTCTTCATCGCCCCTAACACTAGTGAGATAACTGACACTACTGTTACTGCGATGCCTATGATGAACAAACTATCGCGATACGAAACATCGTTCGATGCAAAAAGAAACCCTGCCAGCACAGCGCCCACATTTCCTCCAGCCCCTACAATGCCCGACACAGCGCCAACGGCTTTCTTATTAATGAAGGGTACTACCGAGTAAGTCGCACCGTTCGACATTTTTAAGAAGAGGGCAAACAACAACATGGTGGCAATAGCCCATGGAAGTATTTCCATAGTCGAGAAGAGCATAATGCCGAGACCTTCCAGCATCAAAAAAGCACCCAGCACAACGATGCGTCCTTTCAATCCAAATTTGTTTCCGGCTTTATCGCCAAAGATGCCGCCCAGCGCACGTGCGAAAATGTTCATCATGCCGAATGTGCCGGCTATGATACCCGCCTCTTTCAAGCCTAGATTGAAGTTATCGACAAAGTAAAGGGTAGCAATATTGTCGATGGTGATCTCGATGCCGAAGCATGCACCATACGCGAGAAATAAAACCCATACCCGATAATCGCGGCAAGCACTCCAAAAGCTTCCCTTCTCATCGCCCTTCTTTGCTTTGTAGTTGGCATCTTCTTTACGCAGGTCAGCAAGGTTTCCTTCGGGTGTATCTTGTGTAAAGAAGTAGTAGACAAAGCCCATGATCAACAAGGCAACCCCGGGTACCACCATGGCATAGCGCCACGCATCGGCATTCACGTAACCCAATCCAACAAAAGCAGAAAAGATCAACGGCATCACAATGAGGGTTACTCCTCCGCCCATGTTACCCCAACCTGCTACAGTTGCGTTTGCTGTACCAACCACGTTGGGTGCAAACATCACCGAGGTATGATACTGTGTAATAACAAACGATGCCCCGATAGCACCAATCGCTAAACGGAACAGCAGAAAACTTTCATAGCTGTGACTAAGTCCGATAAAAATCACCGGCAACGAGCCGAAGATCAGTAATACCGAATAACAAATGCGAGGTCCGATTTTATCGCACAACCACCCCATTAATAAACGCGTGAAAATGGTAATGGAAACTGAAGCGATAATGATGTTGCCGATCTCGGCTTTGGTGAGTCCGAGGTCTTCACGCACGATGGGCATCAGAGGGGCAATACCAAACCAACCGAAGAAACACAGAAAAAATGTGATCCAGGTTAGGTGAAAAGCCCGCATTGGGGCCGACTTGAAGTCTAGAAGATTGATTGAGGTGGCTTTGCCGGTTACGGGGGTTAGGCTCATGACTGTGGCTTTTTTTACGTAATTATTACGTAATAAACTTACGTATAACAGTCATTATTTACGTATAAATACGTAAAAATATTTTTTAAATGGATTGAATTACGTAGAAAAACGTTTGCATAATGGCTACTGAGATGGTACGTTTTCAACCTATTTCATATTTTTTCTGTAGTTTAAAACAATGAAGAAGAAACTTGTAATTGCCTTACTGGTGCTCCTGGTAGCCATCCAGTTTTTCCGTCCGGAGAAAAATCTATCGGACGACAACACCTACGGTATCGCTCAACGATACCCGGTACCTGAAAATGTTGCCACCATACTAAAGGTTGCATGTAACGATTGCCATAGTAATAAAACAGTGTATCCGTGGTATGCAGAAATTCAGCCACTGGGTTGGTGGCTTGCTGGGCATGTAAATGATGGTAAGCGACACCTTAATTTTTCGGAGTACACCAACAAGCCCTTGCCCCGGCAGTTTCATAAATTTGAAGAAACCATTGAAATGGTGAACGAAGGTGAAATGCCGCTGGCATCGTACACCTGGATGGGGCTGCACGCTGGCGCTAAGCTTACCGATGAGCAAAAGAAAATCCTGATGGATTGGGCACAAGCGCAGATCGACACACTTAAAGCACATTACCCGATGGACAGCCTCAAGATGAAAAGGCGCGAAGGGCCACCACCTCCCAGGGAATAAGTAATTAATACACTAATTAAGAAGCCCACGCTGAAATCGTGGGCTTCTTAATTTAGAGGACGGTTGAATGTGCCAATCCTTTTATACTTTCGCGCATGGAGCAACCACAGGCGCCTGATCCTACCATTCTTCAAAGTCTTGTTACGATGCGAATGCCCTTTGGTAAATACAAGGGTACCGTACTTTGCAACCTGCCCGTGCATTACCTTGAGTGGTTTGCAAAAGCCGGGTTTCCACCGGGCAAACTCGGTATGATGTTATCCACCATTTATGAAATCAAACTAAACGGGCTCGATTATCTGCTAGAGCCGCTTAAACGAAAAGGATAAACCCGTTTACTCATTCTTGATGGTGTAAGTCCAGATCGGACAATCGATATGATTTACCACATCCTCCGCCACACTGCCGCTGATAATGTGCGCCAGACCTTTTCTGCCGTGTGTTCCCATGGCGATCATATCAGCCTTGATCATGTGTGCAAAGTTAATTACGCCACTTTCTTCAAACGGGTCGTTGAATACATTGAGCGTATAATCTTTCAGCATAAACCGCTTGGCAAAGGCTGTGAGACGTTGCCAGGTATCGCTGTCGCGGGTAAAATTGCTTGGTGTGTTTATCCAAACAATGTGCAATGTGGCTTTGAAGAAATTCTGCAGTGCCTTAACCTTCAGCATTAGATCTTCCTGCTCAAGTTCCAGCGAATTTGGCAATACAATACTCTTAATAGTAGATGCCTTATTGTACTTTTTCACCGCCAATACCGGGCAACTGGCAGCCCGTACAATCTTCTCGGCATTGGAGCCAATCAACAATTCCTGCATACCGGTGGCACCTTTTGTTCCCATCACCACCAGGTCGATGCGATGTTCCTCTACATAATCAATAATCATTTTGGAGGTGGCACCAAAAACAACTTTTGATTTTATTTTCATGCCTTCCTTTCCATACTTGTCGCTCAGCTTTCTAAATTCCTTCTCAGCGCGCTCGCGAAGATCCTGAAGTAACGTCTCTTCAAATGAAAGCACAGGCATCAGTACACTATCGTGCATCACCGGAAGCTCAACCACATTCAACAAATGGATTTCACCTTTTGATTGCAGCACGAGATCGGCTGCAAATCGAACGGCACTTTTAGCTTGTTCTGAAAAATCGCAGGGAACCAATATCTTTTTCATACTTGTTTTGGTTACGTTGATTGAATGTAAAAATAACAAGTTCCGGAAATCCTGACCGCCATCATCAACATGAAATGAAAAAAATCACACTGGGGTAATGTACTTTATTTCCGCCATTCCCACCTTGTTGACCCTACACTTTAAAATAGTAACTTTACCCTTCTTATTTGAAACCAAAATGCAATTCAGTATGAAATCAGCCTTCAGAATAATTATCGCGTTAAGCGTACTGGTATTTGGAATGAGTTTCCAGATTATTAAAACACAAATCAATATTACTGTTCGCAATGAAACCGGCAATACGGAAGCTGGTGTAACGGTTCAATTGTTCGAAACAGAGGAAGATTACAATGCCGAAAAGAATGTAGTAGCCGAAGGTGTTACTGATGACAAAGGTTACCTGAAATTAAAGGATCTGAAAGCCATTTCGTATTACGTTATTGCCCGCAAGGATGATAAAGACAATAGTGGCGGTGGTGAGCAAACCGGTAAACTGGAAGAGAAAAAATTCAATAAGGTCACCATTATCATTCAGTAATGCCGAAGAACCGCGAGGAACTCACCGCAGCTTTTCAACACTACGAAACCAATTTCGAGGAAGAACAAAAGTTTATTGCATCATTTCTTGAATTGCTCAGGCATGCGCGATGTTTTCATCGCAACCATCTTCCCGGGCATATTACGGGCTCCGCGTGGATTGTTGATGAATCACGGCATTATGTGTTGCTAACGCACCATGCCAAACTCAATCGATGGCTGCAACCCGGTGGCCATGCCGATGGCGATGAAAACGTTGCCCGTGTTGCATTGCGTGAAGCCAAAGAAGAAACCGGCCTGAAAAATTTCTCCATCATTCATCCTGGTATTTTTGATATTGATATTCATACGATACCGGCACGTCATGATTTTCCCGAGCATCTGCATTACGATGTCCGGTTTTTATTCGAAGCTAATCGTTCTGAAAAACTGATAATTACGGAAGAATCGCACGACCTTAAATGGGTACACTTGAACGACATCGGTCAGCATACGGATAATCACTCCCTTGTACGAATGGCGAAGAAGTTAAAGAACTAATCTACTTCACCTGCACATGAATGTGGTCGTCATGTCGCACTGCTTGGCAACCCTGAAAGCGAATTTTAGATGACTGCAATTTTAATCGCTCTTTCAGATGAGGCTCTATGAACAACTTTTGTGTTTGTTGATTTTTCAACAAGAGCTTTACAAAATCCGCAGTGACCTCTCCATCGAAAGTATACAATGATTTTCTTCCTTGAGGAATTAGTTTCGCTAACAGACTATACTGCCAATACCCTTTCTCCGCACAACGCTCGGGGTAATTTACTTCACCCGGCATCGGACCTTCACAAACACCATACCCGATAACGGAAGGTACTTTCGAAGTTACCTCACCGTTTTTAGTCACGTAGAAAAAAGCGATATCCAGTTTCCGGCCATCATCATGACTGAGGTGAGGCCATAATGGAAACTCCTTTATGAATGGAAAGTTCGCATCGAGATAATTCACCTTTCGATCCGGATGCGCTTTTGTAAAAATTTCGGTTGCTTCGGTCACCATTTCCTTCAACGAAGGTGTAACGTAGTGCCTGTTCAACAGGCAAGTCCAGAGGGTAAGGGGTTGAAGATTTCCACTCCAGGGCAAGGCTACACGACCATACTTTTTTGCGAGCGGTGGTACAATCGCTACAATCGTAACTGCATACAAAACAATGAATAGCAACGGACTCACCAATCGCTTCAACATGCTGTGATCAACAAAACGCCTGATCAACAGACTACCGGCCAAGGCGACTAATAATACAACACCGCCTACTTGTGTAAGAACAGTAAGCAGGGCGAATAGTAAGATGATTACGAAAACTCGAAGTATCTGGCGCAGCATTTACTTACTGCTGATCAGCAACAGCCCAAAGCCCAGCACTACCATCCAGAATTTGTACTGTGCGATGGCGGGAATAGCAACCCAGCCAATGTGCATGATCACAGCCAGTATCACCACGATAACGGCAATTGCTTTAATGATGGATCTGGTTTTATTACTCATCGGTTTAAAAGTTTGGATGTCAAGATTACAAAAAAAATATTGATCAATACCACTTCTCTATTCCAGCAGCCGGTTTCCACGTTGAGGCTGGCTCAAAGTACTTCCAAAGTAAAGCCGATACTTTACGCAGCAATACTACTCCTTCATTATCTTTTGCGTATCCGGAATCTTTCTGATTCTTGGTAATCACACAAAATACATAATCGCCATGAGGCGCATTGACCAATACTACTTCCGATTTCGACTGACTGACAAATCCTTGCTTGGAAGCAGCCTGAACGGTAGGCGGAATTTGTGACAGGCACTCGCTATCCCAATAAATGTGTGTGAGGTTTCGATAGATACGCTCACTCGCGCGCGGACTTACCACTTTACCTTCGCGAATGCGAACCATCAACTCGGCCATCTCGCGTGGCGTGGTTTGTCCCCAGCCATACCTTGTACGATTCGCCTCACGCCCGGGCGTTCTGGAATTTACCCTGGTATGTTTGAAACCATTTTGCTGCAACCATTCATTTATAGTAGTGCCTTTTCCGGCAAGGGACTGACACCACAAACTCGCGGTATTATCGCTGGTAGTAATCATCAGCATCATTACTTTGCTCAAGGCTATCCGTTCACCGTGTTTGAACGATCCAAGAATATCATCGCCTTCATACAACAAAGAATCCTTGTACGTAAGAACGGAGTCGTAGCCAATTTCTCCTTTTTCAATTTTATCAAACATCCCGATGGTGATTGGTACTTTGATCATAGAAGCTGTTGGGAAAATTGTATCGGCATGGATGGCTACCATCTTTCCGGTCTTCAAATGACGAGCGTAGATGCCGACATCGCCAGCAAATCCCTGAACCAATGACTCAAGATTTGATTTCAGCTCCTTGTCCTCGCGCTGTGCAAATGCCGAAACGTTCAGCAGCACAAGCAATACTACTATCCTCGTTATCATAGTATAAAATATTACCTTCACAACTTAGGTCCTTTATAGGTTGATGCCAAATAAATTTTAGTTTTGCACACATGGCAGAAATCGGAACCGATATTCAAAAGTCAAAGCACCTCCTGGATCAGGGAGAACTTGTGGCTATCCCCACCGAAACTGTCTACGGACTAGCAGGCAATGGCTTAAACCTGGAATCTGTTACAAAAATTTTCAAAGTGAAGGAGCGGCCGTCTTTCGATCCGCTTATTATTCACGTTCCTGATCTTGCTTCTGTTGAGAAGTATGCCGAAGAAGTTCCTGAACCTGTTCGCATCTTGGCCGAACGTTTCTGGCCGGGCCCACTTACGATACTGGTAAAGAAGAAACCCAACGTGCCCGATCTGGTTACTTCGGGATTAGATACGGTAGGCATTCGTTGTCCGGATCATCCGCTTACCCGTGAACTCTTATCATGCCTTGATTTTCCACTGGCGGCACCCAGCGCCAATCCATTTGGGTATGTAAGTCCTACTTCGCCTCAGCATGTGCAGGATCAGTTAGGAAATAAAATTCAATACATTCTTGATGGCGGAACGTGTCGTGTGGGTATAGAATCTACCATTGTTGGATTCGAAAACGGAATGACTACCGTGTATCGTATGGGCGGCCTCTCCATCGAAAAAATTGAAAGTGTTGTAGGGAAAGTTGCAGTACAATCACACTCCACATCAAACCCCAAAGCACCCGGACAACTGAAGAGTCATTATGCACCGGGCAAGAAAATTCTTATTGGCAAGATTGAAGAACTTCTTCAGCAATACCCGGCCCATTGCGCGGGCATTCTCACGTTTCAAAACGATTTTAATTCTCCTTATCAATTTATACTATCCCCTTCCGGTAATCTCGAAGAAGCCGCGCAGCACTTGTTCACCGCATTGCGCGCGTTTGATAAAATGCCTATTGATGCCATCCTTACAGAATTTGTTCCGGAGGTTGGACTTGGTCGCGCGATCAATGATCGATTGAGACGTGCTGCTGCACAGTAGTGAAGGTGATCCGTAAACATCACAGCCTATTGACCCTGATGATTGTCAATTGTATACTGTCAATTATTTTTAAGATATTCACCTCTCTAACAAACAACACATGTCAAAAAAGATTCTCGTTCTCACCGGTGGTGGCGACTGCCCCGGGCTTAATGCTGTTATTCGTGGAATTGCCAAAAGCGCTCGCCAGCACAGCGACTGGAAAGTGTACGGTAGTATTGAAGCCTTCAATGGCGTGTTTCGCGATCCGCAGGAAATAATTGAACTCACCAGCGATGTTACCGGTGGTATTCATGTGAAAGGTGGTACCATCCTGAAAACTACAAACAAAGACAATCCCATCAAGTTTCCGGTTACGCAACCCGATGGTACTGTAAAGTTTATTGATCGTTCGGACGAACTCGTTAAGCGACTTAAAGAATTAAACTTCGATGCCGTGATCAACATTGGTGGTGATGGATCACAAAAGATTTCAAAAATATTATACGATAAAGGAATTCCGATCATTGGTGTTCCCAAAACAATAGACAATGACCTTTCGGCCACCGATGTTACCTTCGGGTTTCAAACAGCCGTGCAGATTGCCACCGACAGTTTTGATAAGTTAGTGACTACGGCAGAGAGCCATCATCGCGTAATGATCATGGAAGTAATGGGCCGCGATGCCGGATGGATTGCGTTGCATACAGCCATTGCCGGAGGTGCCGAAATTTGTTTGATTCCTGAGATACCGTATGATGTAGAAAAATTGGTTGCACGACTGGATCAACGCTACAAAAAAGGAAGAGGTTTTGCCAACATTGTTATTTCCGAGGGAGCAAAACCAAAACAAGGCTCAGTTACGTCAACAGCCGGTGATAAGGGATCAGAACATGTTCGCCTGGGTGGCGTGGCGTATCAGCTTTCCAAACAACTGAAAGATGCCGGATGCAAAGCAGACATTCGTGAAACCGTATTAGGTCATGTGCAGCGCGGTGGTACACCGGTAGCGTTCGATCGCGTGCTCGCAACATTATACGGAGTAAAAGCATTCGAACTGGTGCTCACCAATGATTTCGGTAAAATGGTATCGTATAAAAATAATACGGTTACTTCCGTTTCGCTCGAAGAAGCCACGCAAGCGCCTCACTTTGTCGGGCCTGATTCTGATCTGGTGAAAGCTGCTAAACGACTTGCGATTTCATTTGGTGACTGATGATACAGGTGAAACCGAAAACGTTTACGGAAAAAACAGTGGACGGTCACCCGTTGACTGTCGGTTGAATCACTAAATTCGTCCCCGGTAAAAAAACTACACCAGCTATATTTTATGAAAACGATTAACGACATCAATTTTAACGGCAAGCGCGCACTCATTCGCGTTGACTTCAATGTTCCGTTAGACAAGAGTTTCAACGTAACAGACGATAACCGAATTCGTGCCACTATCCCCACCATCAACAAAATTTTAAATGATGGCGGAAGCTGCATTCTGATGTCTCACTTAGGAAGACCAAAGGAAGGTCCGGAAGAAAAGTATTCATTGAAGCACACCATCAAAAAAACAGAAGAGCTGTTAGGCCGCCCGGTAAAGTTTGCCGCGGATTGTATTGGTGAAGATGGCTATAAACTTTCGGCTGCCTTAAAGCCAGGCGAAGTAATGTTACTGGAAAACCTGCGTTTCTATAAACAGGAGGAAAAAGGCGAACTTGGATTTGCAGAAAAACTTTCCAACCATGGCGACATCTATGTGAACGATGCATTCGGAACCGCGCACCGTGCACACGCATCTACCACCATTGTAGCGCAATTCTTCAGTGAGAAATGCGCAGGCTATGTAATGGCCGCTGAACTCGATAACGCAAAGAAAGTAATTGAGAAAGCCGATAAGCCTTTCACCGCTATTATGGGCGGAGCTAAAATATCCGACAAAATACTCATCATCGAAAACCTGCTGGATAAAGTAGACAACCTGATTATCGGTGGTGGCATGGCCTACACATTTTTCAAAGCGTTGGGCGGAAATATCGGTAACTCATTAGTAGAAGCTGATAAACTTGATCTGGCGAAAGACCTGATTCAAAAAGCAAAAGCGAAAGGCGTTGATTTTCTGTTACCGATCGATTCGGTAATTGCCGATAAGTTTGCTGCTGATGCCAACACCAACATCAGCGCCAACAACGCCATACCTGATGGCTGGATGGGGCTCGACATCGGCCCGCAGGCGGTGGCTATTTTTTCGAAAGCAGTAGAAGAATCAAAAACTATTTTGTGGAACGGCCCCATGGGCGTTTTCGAAATGGAAAAATTTTCTGGTGGAACAAAAGCCATTGCCGAAGCTGTAGTGCGCGCCACTAAAAAAGGAGCCTTCTCATTGATTGGTGGTGGCGACTCTGCAGCTGCTGTAAATCAATTCGGATTTAACGATGACGTAAGCTATGTTTCCACAGGTGGTGGTGCATTGCTGGAATACTTCGAAGGAAAAGTTTTGCCGGGCGTAAAAGCTCTGGAGTAACTTAAATAGTCTTGATTCAACGGTCGACAGACCACAGATGAAGTCCCGAATTGCGGTGGTCTGTGGACTGTCGGCCGTTTACTTTTTAGTATATTTGTTATGTGCCCATCGCACCTAAGACTTTGTTTTACATAACACTTGTACTATGAACATCTTTGTTGCCAAACTCAATTTCAAAACCCGGAAAGAAGATCTGGAAGCTACATTTGCCAACTTTGGTCAAGTTACTTCTGTTAACATCGTGCGCGATAAACAAACCGGCCGCTCGAAAGGCTATGGATTTGTTGAAATGCCTAACGATTCAGAAGCTAATGCCGCCATTGCCGAACTCAATGAAAAAGAATTAGACGGTCGACAGATTGTGGTGAAACAGGCTAATCCCAAACCGCAGTAAAAAAAGTACGCATACCGAAAGTCCTTCCTCATCGGGAGGACTTTTTTATTGATGGTTGTTACCGATCGGCAAAAAGACTTAGTTTTGATAGACAACCTCTACATCACCTTGATACCAACCTTATCCACGCGCTACATAGGATTTATTCTTGGCCCGGTACTCTTCGTTAGTATCCTACTCTTCTTCCCGCCCGATTTTACTTCGCCTACGGCCAGTAAAGTACTAGCCGTTGCCGCATGGATGATTGCGTGGTGGATTTCCGAAGCTGCTCCGATACCTATAACAGCGTTACTACCGCTTGTTGCATTTCCATTACTCGGTGTTATGAAAGGAAGCGAAGCCGCATCTCCGTATGCCAACCCCATTATTTTTCTATTCATGGGTGGATTCATGGTTGCGATGGCCCTTGAAAAACATAAACTGCACGAACGTATTGCGCTTAATTTAATCCGCATCACCGGCACTTCCGGTAACGGAATCATTCTTGGCTTCATGATTTCGACCGGATTCATCAGCATGTGGATCAGTAACACGGCAACCGCCATTATGATGCTGCCGATCGCCATCTCCGTAATCAATCTTCTCAAAAAAGATAAAAGCACAAGCCTTGATGCCTTGCCGAAAGCAGAGCGAAACTTTGCCATTGCCTTGCTGCTCATGATTGGTTATGGCGCCAGCCTGGGTGGTCTTGGAACAATCATTGGTACACCTCCTAATGTTGTCTTTAAAGGATTGCTCGAAAAATTCTACAACCAACAAATTGACTTTGCCAAGTGGATGATGGTGGGTGTGCCTGTGGCCATCTCATTACTTTCCAGCACATACTTCCTGCTCACACGCGTACTCTTTCCTAATCGTCTCGATAAAATTGAAGGCTCAGATAAACTGATAGCCGAAAAGCTGCACAACCTCGGAGCGCTGCGCAAGGAAGAAAGACTGGTACTCATCATTTTTTGTATTGCCTCATTCCTTTGGATTTTTCAGCAAGCCATCAATTACTACATCTTTCAGCGCGATATTCTTAACGACACCAACATTGCCATGCTCTGTGGCATGCTCATGTTTTTAACTCCGTATGACCTGGCGAACAAAAAGTTTATTCTTGAATGGACCGACACCAAAGACATGCAGTGGGGAATTTTAATTCTTTTCGGTGGCGGGCTTTGTCTTGCTGAAGGACTGGAGAATGCCGGGCTTATTCAATTGCTGGGAGAAAAAATTGCCGCACAAAGTACGTTCGGCATCGGGCTAATTTTCATACTGATTGTAGCGAGTGTTTTTCTGACCGAATTTATGAGCAACGTAGCCCTTGTTCAGATTTTTATTCCGGTAATCTTTGGGATCGCACAAAACCTTGATGCTAATCCGATACTGCTCGCCATGCCGGCCACACTCGGAGCCAGCATCGCCTTCATGTTTCCGATTTCAACACCACCCAATGCCATCGTTTTTTCGAGCGGATACATTCGCATGAACGATATGGTAAAGGCAGGACTGCTTCTTAACATTGTTTCCATCGGCATACTCCTGCTCGCCTCAACCACATTGATGCAATGGGTATTTGGATAGCTATACTTTCAGATTGAAATCTGAAAGTATAGCTATCCAATTTCTCTTTACTGGCCCTTTTCTTCCTTGATTTTCTTTTCTTCCACCAGGTACGCTATACCCAGCCCTACACCGCCACAAATGAAGAGCATGGAGAAAAAGCCTACCTCTTCCATGTTCCAGGTTTTGTCGAGTACAAGACCTAGTAAGAGACCAAGTCCTCCACCGATCATAAGCAACGATGCACGAAGCGCACCAGCCGTAAACCGTGGCTTGCGAATATTAAAGAGCTGCGGATCAACACCCTTTTCAATCATCGCCATGCGCTCAATGTTCACAAACTTGCGGAGGTATACAATCATAACTAAAATGCCAATGGTGGGAATCATCAGCCCCATAAACACCAATACTGCTTCGGAATCCATAATATTTCTGTTTAATGTTGAATTTGCCCCTTTGACGCAGCCATTTGTAAGCTGGTTACAGCCAAAGCCAAATTTTCGTAAGTCGGTGGCCAACTGCCGGAAGCCAGAAGTTAAACACCCCTGTAACTTTCTTTGAATCTCTGTAACTTCCCAACAACCATCTGCGTCCAAGCTGCAGTCATGACAAACGACCCGGAACACGTACTACTTGATCGAATTCTGGCCGGTGAGCAGCAAGTGTATGCCGCCCTTGTAAACAAGCATAAGAGTTATGCCTTTACGATCGCCTATAAGATTCTTCAAAACCGACCCGAAGCAGAAGAAGCCGCACAGGATGCCTTTATCAAAGCATACCATAACCTGAAGAGATTTAACCGCGAGTCGAAGTTTTCGACCTGGCTGTACAGGATTGTCTTTAATACCGCTATTACGTATAAAAGAAAAAACCGTCAACAGTTTCAGAACATTGAAAACACCGTGATTGAATATAACCAGGAGGGAGAAGGAATGCTCGAAAAAACTGACAAGCGCAAGTACCTTAATCAAGCGCTCGCCAAACTCAACGAGGCCGATCGCACAGCACTGTCCTTATTTTACCTGGAAGAATTTTCGCTGGAAGAAATTGCTGAAATTACGGGCATGCAAGCCAACACGGTGAAGGTTAGAATTCACCGGGCACGTCAACGCCTGGCGGAAGAACTAACCACGATATTAGACCACGAAGCTTTAACTTTATAGTTATGGAAAAGACATCACAATCGCTGGATGATAAATTACTGGACTATCTTGATGGTACCCTGGCCGAAAGCGAGCGCAAAAATCTGGAACAACAGATTCACCGTAGCACGGCCATCAAAACACGATTGGAAAGTCTGCGCACCACGCATGAACTTTTAAAGCAATTCAACATTGAACAACCATCGCGCAATTTCACGCACGCCCTGATGCAGCGTATTGATCAGGCTCCGGCTCGAAATACATTTTCAATACGCAATGGAATCTTTTTACTTATTGGAGTTTTAGTAACTGCTGGGTTGGCTGCTATGCTGGTATCAATCGGTGTTTTTGACACCCCATCAACGATCGAACTCAACAACATAAACATTCCGGAAAAATACCTTCAGCAGCCGCTGCCGTCTATTCCTGTTAGTGGTAAAACCATTGTGAACATTATCATCATGCTTAACCTGGGACTTGCCTGGATTGTATTGGACCGGGCGATTCTTAAACCACTCTTTCAGCGAAGGATACACGCAGGGCGGTAGGTTGAGATTTCGGGGTTCAAGGTTCCAAGTTCATGGTTCAACGTTCTTTGTTGTTTTAAACTTTCAACATTGAACCTGGAACCTTGAACTAAAATTAAAGTCCTTTCTCCTCTTTCGGTTCGGGGCATTCCATTTTCCAGTCTTTCGACAGGGCAACAGAACCTTCTTTTGCTTTCTTCACTAGGTCATCTTTCTTCTTGCTGAACTTACAGCCAATGTCGACATAACGATACTTGGCTCCATCCACTTTAAAATTAAAATGGCAGGTGTTGCTGGCCTTGTGCATTTTCATGCAACTGAACTCGATGTTCTCGCCTTGATCTCCCGAAGTAAATCCAGAAAGGATAGCACATGACAGAAGAAGGATATAAGTCAATAATCTCATAATCTAATTTTTCTACCCCTAAAGATAACACAATGCTGTTATTTTGATACTTCCAAATAATAGCCCACGGTTTCAACCGTGGGCTATTTAAACTGATTTCCGCTAAATTGTATTACCGTTATTCTTAAAATTATGGGGCACGCGTACACAAAACTTTGGATACACTTGATATTCTCCACTAAAAACCGGGAGCATTTGATTTCCAAATCACTGGAACCAAAGCTTTATCAATTTATACATGATCATCTATTTGAGCTGGA
>Ga0315910_10002576_pt1 | contig 15833 bp, 21 predicted proteins | sample EdamamesoilMG_FD_204470 | JGI IMG/M metagenome (GOLD analysis project Ga0315910, IMG submission 204470) | Garden soil microbial communities collected in Santa Monica, California, United States - Edamame soil | ecosystem: Environmental > Terrestrial > Soil > Garden | place: USA: California... | reverse complement strand
AGCGCCGAGAGTTCAGCGCGCGCCGTAGTAAGGCTCTCTCCGAGCAGTCCGATCTGATTGCGGGTGCGCTCGGCCTCCACTGACGCGAGGTTGCCCTCGAGCCGGCTCGCTTCCCCGGCCGCCACGCGCTTGCCCATCGCAGCCGCCGCAGATTCCACGAGCTTCAGGTTCTCGCTCTCGAGGTTCCTTCGACGCTGCAGCGCCAGGACCCGCACGAAGCGCTCCTCGACGTCGGCGCGCACTTGGCGCCGGAGCTCATCGATCGACGACTGGAATGCGCCGAGCTCGTGGCGGACGACATCCCGCCGGTATCCCTGTTGGCCGGCGATCTCCAACGTTTGCGACAGGACCGCGCCCCATTCGCGAAACCGGTGGTCTGCACCGGCCGCCTGCGGAACCGTTCGACGGCTCGGATCGGATCCGATGACCGGATTATGGAAGAGCGCCGCGTCGCTCTCCGCTTTCTGGCCTTCGAGCGAATGACGCCCGGCGCGCGCAGATTGCAGCGCCGGATTGGCCTGCTCGGCGAGCCGCCAGGCTTCCTCCAAGCTCAGGGACTGCGCGGCAGCCGCGGGCAGTGCGCCCGCAAGCGCGACGATAACGATCCGCGGCGCAAGGCCGCGCAAAGCGAACCACATGGCATATCCTTTCCGTCGATGCGAAGCGCGCCGGCTAGCGCGCTCCCGATTCAGTTCAGGACAGAATCGACGCGGTCAGCGGCGGACGGAACGGCAGTGCAGGAATATGCTGCGCAGGGACAGCTTCAGGCCTGGCGAGCACCAAACGGGAAGTCGATACACGGCACGCGAAAAAGAGTGTCGGAACCTGCCCCTGGAAATGCTGGCCGTAGTGGCCGGCGCATCCGTGCTTGCAGTGCGCGGCGGAAGGATCGACCGGCGGACTCTGCGGGTCGGTTTGAACCGCTTCGTGCTCATGCTCCAGGACTTCGGCAAGCACGCCAGAAGGCCAAACGACGAGATTCGCCATCACCAGTACAGCCAGCAGAAACGAGACGCAGCGGCGAATCATGCTGGAGATTCTACCGGACATCCACGGCATCCGGCGCGGCCAGGGTGCCATCGGCAGGCAGTGCTTCAAGACGCAGCAACCGCAGCCCGTTGAACACCACGATCAGGCTCGCCCCCATGTCGGCGAATACTGCCATCCAGAGGGTCGCCATACCCAGAAATGCGAGCACGAAGAAAGCCGCCTTGATGCCGAGCGCAAGAACGATGTTCTGTACCAGAATCTCGTGCGTGCGGCGGCTGAGCCGGATGAACTCGGGGATCTTGCGCAGATCGTCATCCATCAGCGCGACATCAGCAGTTTCGATCGCCGTGTCCGTTCCGGCCGCGCCCATGGCAAATCCGACGGTTGCTTTTGCAAGCGCGGGTGCGTCGTTGATGCCGTCGCCGACCATACCCACCGGGCCGTGCGCGACGAGCGCCTTCTCGATCGCGTTCAGCTTGTCTTCAGGCAGCAAGTCGCCGCGAGCGTCGTCGATTCCCACGGCGTTCGCAATCGCGCGCGCCGTCTTCGCGTTGTCGCCGGTCAACATCAGGGTGCGCACGCCCAAGGCATGCAGACAAACGACGGCCTGCCGGCTTGTTTCCCGTACGGTATCTGCGACCCCGATCATAAGGAGCGGTCCCGACTGATCGCACAGCACGACTGTCGTCTTGCCTTCGGTTTCAAGCTTGCCGAGTGCTGCTTCCGTCTCCGGCGTGCAGATTCCCAGTTCCTCCACCAGCCGATGGTTGCCCAGGTAGAGCCAGCGCCCGGCCAACTGACCCTTTACGCCGCGCCCTGCAATCGCCGCGAAGTCCTCAATTCCGTCCGGAGCCGTACTTCCGGACTGCGCCCTCCAGTACGCGCTGACTGCAGATGACGCGGGATGATCCGAGCGCGCCGCGAGCACTGCTGCGAGACGCAGTCCATCAGCCGCATCCCCCTTGAGCGGAACGATATCCGTAACCACTGGCCTTCCCTGCGTGATCGTTCCGGTCTTGTCCAGCGCCAGCACTTTGAGCGTGTGGCCGGCCTCAAGGTGCGCGCCGCCTTTGACAAGAATGCCCCGCCGCGCGGCAGCCGCGAGGCCGCTGACGATGGTGACCGGCGTCGAAATCACCAGGGCGCACGGGCAGGCGATCACCAGCAACACCAACGCCTTGTATATCCAGTCCATCCACGGCAAGCCAAAGGCAAGCGGTGGGACCAGCACGACCAGCACTGCCACCGCGAACACCGCGGGTGTGTAGACGCTCGCGAAGCGGTCGACGAAGCGTTGCGTCGGCGCGCGACTGCCTTGCGCTTCCTCCACAGCCTTGATAATTCTGGCCAGCGTGGACCGATTGGCTGTGGCGGTAACGCGATATTCAAACGATCCCGATTCGTTGATCGTGCCCGCGAAAACCGGATCGCCAGCGCTCTTCGGGACCGGCATGCTCTCGCCCGTGATGGGCGCCTGATTCACGGTCGATTGACCGTTCGCCACTTCGCCATCGAGAGGGATGCGCTCCCCCGGTCCTACACGGACCATCGCACCCACGGCTACGTACTTCGCCTCGGCCTCCGTCCAGGAACCGTCCGGCTGTCGCACTTTAGCGGTCTCAGGGGTCATCGCCAACAGACTGCGGATAGCGTTCCGCGCGCGGTCCAGCGACAGCACCTCGATCAGTTCGGCCAGCGCGAACAAAAACATCACCATCGCGGCCTCGGGCCATTGCCCTATGAGGACAGCGCCAGTTACCGCGATCGACATCAGCGCGTTGATGTTCAGAGTACGGTTCTTGAGCGCGATCCAACCCTTCTTGTAAGTCTCGAATCCGCACGCGGCGATGGCGAGCAGAGCCAGCGTCACTACAATCGGCGACGACTCGTTTCCAGACACCCACGCGGCTACTTCCGCCAGTACGGCGCTCGCACCGGCCAAACCCATCAGCCACCACCGTTTGGGTGTCACGGAGGCTGACACAGCATGATCTGAGATTCCGGCGTCCGCGGCATCGATGACCGCATCCATCTCGATCGACCGCAGCCCCGCCAGAATCGGCGCGAGATCCGGAAGGTTGTGAGCGACCGTAAGCTTGCGCTGGATGAGGTTGAATTCCAGGGCTGCGACGCCCGGCAGGCCGGAAATATTGTCGCGAATCAAGGCTTCCTCGGTCGGGCAGTCCATTTTCTCAATGCGCAATACGTCGCGCCGGGCAGCTTGCGCGCTCCGTGGAACCGCTTGCGGCGGTACCGCGCCCGGACCCGCTCCGCAGCCGCAGTCCGCGCTAGTCTCTTTGTTCATCCTTTGCGTATTGCAAACCCTGTAGCTACTATCGGGTCAAGCCTTTTCCCGAGAGACTCCGATGCGAATAGGAGAACTGGCGGCAGAAGCTGGCGTAGATGTCCAGACGGCGCGCTTTTACGAGCGCGAAGGCCTCGTTGACGCGCCTTCCCGCACCGCGTCCGGTTACCGGGACTACGGGCCGGCGCACCTGGAGCGGATGCAATTCATCCGGCACTGCAGGTCCCTCGATATGCCACTGGCGGACATCAAGCGGCTAATTGCGCTATCTGGCGACAAGGGTGTGTCCTGCGACGAGGTAAATGCAATGGTGCAGGTGCATTTGGAACGGGTGCGAGCGAAGCGGACGGCGCTGCAGCTGCTAGAAAAGCAGCTCTCTGAACTCAATGCCCAGTGTGAGTCCGGCCACCGGGTGGCGGACTGCGGTATTCTGGAAGAGCTAATCCATGCGGGGAGAGGCGAGGCCTGCGCCTGCCACTCCGGGGTGCATTCCCGACAGGATCCGGTCTAGTCAGTACCTCCCGAGGGACAGCGCAAGCCTAGAGCCGAGTGAGCCTAAAATCAAACAGTTCTTAGCGGGAGTTCGCACATGCGAGTATTTGTCATCCTGCTGCTCTCCGCGCTTCCCGCGTTAGCCCAGGATTCGATCGCGGTGCTGGAGCGGCGCGAGCTCGCGCTCGAAAGCAGCGCGGCGTCTCCGTCACATCATCTTCGCCTGACGCTCGCCTACCTGGAGGGCAGCGGCTGGACTGCCGACGCAATCCATGCCGCTGTTGGTCAGAGCGCGCAGATTCTCGGCCAGTGCGGCGTGGCGCTGGAGAAGGTAGGGCTGTTGCATATCGGCGCGCCGGAGCGCTTCCGTGCCTTTTACAGGCCCACGGCGCGCGAACTGTCGCGCGCATTGAACCTCGATAAGCCAACGGTCTACTTCGTTGGCGGGGCGCGCCAGCTCCCCGCGTTCGACGCGGAGGCCTTTGGGCGCGGCAACAGCCGCAGCCGGCCGGAGCTAAGGGACACGGTCTGGGTGGCGCAAGGCGCGCGCGACCTTGACGTAGTGCTCGCGCACGAGATCGCCCACGTCCTGATGGACAGCGGGGAGCATTCGCAGGAACCAGGGAACCTCATGCGCGACGAGACAACTCCGGCGAACATCCGGCTGTCGGATGCGCAGTGCCTACGGCTGCGGGAAACGGGGGCCGCCAACGGACTGCTCAGTCCGCGCTAGTTGCCGCTCGCAAGCCGGGCGATGATTGGACAACGGCGCTCCCTGCCAGCATCGCATTGCCCGATCAAATCTGTAAGCGCACGACTAATGCGTCGCAGTTCGCGCAGGCGCACGTTGACCACTTCCAATTTCTGAGCCGCGAGCGTGCGAGCCCCGCGGCAGTTCGGGATTTCACCGAGCCGCAGCAAAATTTTTATTTCGTCCAGCGTAAATTTGACATCCTGCGCGCGCCGAATGAAACCCAGCCGCGCCATCGCATCGGCACCGTATCGCCGCACCCCGCCTTGCGCACGCAGCGGTTCCGCAAGCAACCCGCGCCGCTGGTAATAACGGACGGTTTCCACGCCGACCCCGCAGGCCTTCGCCAGCGCGCCGATCGTCATTTCCTTCATTGGTCGCCCCTTGACTCCGTACCCGACTACGGAGTGTACGATCTCGCGCATGAACCGTCCCGCCCCCGAATCCGCCTCGATCGCCGCCGGCACCCTCTCGGCGCTAGGCGCTTCGACTTGCTGCGTCGTGCCGCTGGTGCTCGTGTCGGTTGGCATCGGCGGCGCCTGGGTCGCCCAATTGCGCGAGCTGGAGCGCTTCTACTACGTTTTCGTCGCGCTTGCGATCGGCGCCTTCGGCTACGCGTTCTATCGGCTCTACCTGGTTCCCGCGCCCTGCGCGCCTGACACCGCCTGCGCCAACCCGCAGGTGCGGCGGCGGCAAAGAATCGCTTTCTGGACCACCCTGATCGCGGCGAAAGCTCTGGTGCTCTCGCCTTTCTATGTCCCGTATATTCTCGGTTAGCTTGCTGTTGGCCGCGTTCGCGACAGTGGCGGTCGCCGCTGAGCCGAAACGCGTCGTGCTCGATGTTCCAGGAATGAACTGCTCGCTCTGCCCGATTTCGGTAAAGAAGGCGCTCGAAAATGTGCCGGGGGTGGTTGAAGCGAAGGCAGAGCTTGCTACGAAGAGCGCCGAAGCGACGTACGACCCTGACCAAACGTCCCCGGAGGCGCTCGCAAGGGCCGTAGCCAACGCGGGTTACCCGGCCTCGATTAGAAAACCGTGAGCGAGTTGGTTCTCACTGGCACGCTCAGGTGCCCCGCATGCGGCCATGAAAGCACTGAGAACATGCCGACGGACGCCTGCCTGTTCTTCTGGCACTGTCCCGCCTGCGGCGCGCGCGCCAGGCCGAAACCGGGCGACTGCTGCGTGTTCTGCAGCTACGGCTCCATTCCCTGCCCGCCGGTGCAACGGAGCCGCGGCTGCTGCAGCTGATTTCAGTGGCCCGGTTTCAGCGTGCCGTGCTCGGTGATTGTTTTCCAGATGGCGTTGTTTTTCATCATCAGCTTGCTGCCATCCTTGGCTTCCATGATTGTGCCGTCTCTCATCTTCACACGATTGCCGGCGGCATCGATATGAATCATGGTTCCGCCTTTTTCGAACACGATCCTGCCGCCGTCCTTCAACTCGATCGATTGCCCCGGCGCCGGGTCGGCCGCAAAGGCCGCCCCTGCGAAAGCAAGCAACACAATAGGAATAATGTTTCGCATGGCAAATCTCCTCTATAGAAAGTTGACTGCACTTCTTCACAAGCGAGCGACGATCGCTCGCCGTTTCACGCACACCTTGCCATTCCGGGTCTCACGCGGCACCCGCGTATAACTCCGGCGTTTTCGCGAAATCACCCGCGCACTTGAGCGAGCAGAAATGATAGGTCGCCCCGGCGTGCGTAATCGCCGCCACGGCGCGAGCAATCTCGACCTGCATCCTGCAGACCGGGTCGATGACCGAGGTTCGCTCCTCTGTCCGTGCGCGCGCTAGTTCAAAAATCGCAACGGAACGCGCAACATTCCTGAAGCGCCGCTCCCCGATTGCGCGCACCTCGAATTCCTCTATTCCACTTACCGCGCGCGCAATCGGCTCGGTGCAAAGAACCTGTCCGCCCACCGCGTGGGCAGCGACACGGGCGGTCAGGTTAATCGGGCCGCCGAAGAGCTGGTGCTCTCGTTCGACGATCCTCCCCCAATGAACGCCGGTGCGAATGTTCGGAAACTCCGGCTGGCGCTCGATCTCGTCACGCAGGCGCATCGCGGTGCGCACTACGGCGAGCGTGTCCGCACCCACACAGAAAACGTCATCGCCGATGCTATTCACAATCCTGACACCCGGTTCAAGGCTCGCTGCGGCGAGCCGCTGGAACTTGAGCACGATCTCCGACGCGTACAGCGCGCCGTGCGTCTCGGTGAACGCCGTATATCCGGACAGATCGGCAATCACGAGCGCAAGATCGAGCTCACGCGCCTCGCCTAGTTCATTCCCGTTCATCAGATCATTTCCTTCCAGCGCAATTCGTACACCCGATGAAACCCGCTGAAGCCTTTCAGGCGGCAGACGCCCACCTGGCGGATCGGAACGTGCGTCGATTCCAGCTCGTTGGCCGCGTCCTCATCCAGGAAGACCCGATTGCGGTCAGGGATATCGCTCAGGCGCTCTTCTCCTTGAACAACCACGAACGCGTCGGTCGGCACGTTCATCAGCCGAAAGGCCTCGTTGATCGCGGACCCGTGACGAGACCCGCGCGCGTCGAGCAGGATTTGGCCGTAGGTCACGGCAGCCCGGACTTCGAGCGGCGGGCCCGGCGCCATCTCCGGCGGACGGTCTTGCAGCCCCCGCAGCAGCTTGGCGGCGGAATTCGCGGCCGCAAGCGCTGAGGGAAACGCCATCATGCAACCATCTCCGGTATTTTCGACGAAGGTCACGCCCTGCGGATTCGCGGCGGCGAGCGCGCGGCGTTCCAGGACATTGCGGGCACGCATCGCCAGATCCTCGCCATGATGGGTCGCAAGCCAGGTCGAGTTGACGAGGTCTACAACGAGGACCGCCTCGATAACGACTCCAGCAGGCGCGCGGCGCCACCGCCGCCGGGACCAACCCCGATGGGCGAATACACCGGCCAGCGCGCCCAGCACCCCGACGATAACGTGAGAGGCGTCGTCAAAAAGCGAACGGTCTGAGACGGCTGCGGGCTGATGCATGACAAAACGGGGCGCTTGAGGGACCGAGCCTGGCGGCTGAGCGGCGACACTTTGCGCACAGAACAGGCACGCGACGAGCAAAGCTCTTAGCACGCTGGCGTCAGTCATCGCCGATGAATTCCTCGCAGCGACTGGAGCATCTGTTTCGTATTACTTCTTACCCATTCCGGACATGCCCTGCATCATCATGTGATGCTCGTCCATCATCTGCCCCATCAATTCCTGCATGAGCTTCATGTGTTCGTCGATCCACTCGCGCATCTGCTGCGGCGCCATTCCGCCGGCCGGCTTGGCCTTTTGCATCTGCGCCATCATGTCTTGCATCATCCTCATGTGCTCCTGCATCATTTTCTGGCGTTCGGCACCGGCAGCGGCCTGGGCCGCAGCGAGCTTCTTCTTCGCATCCTGCGCCTTTTGAATGAGCACTTGCTGGGAAGCGTCCGGACCGGCCATGCCCGTGACTGGCAGTGCGAATACAAGACCGGCAATCAATATAGCGAGTAGCCTTTTCATGGTTAGTCTCCTTTTTGCGTTGTAAAAATACAAAAGTTGCGTCGAACTTCGGTATGAATGGCGCCGTTCACGCAGCGCCAGGATCAATCGAAGGAGTAGTCGGCATTGGCGATAAGCAGTGCATGCACCGGATCGCGCGGATTGTGCGACGGCAGCTCTGGCGTAGATTTGGCACGGTGCATTTCCGGAATGTGGTCACACCGCATGCGCCAGCGCTTCTGCAGGACCTGGCGGCAATATCCGTAGTCGATGATGGACGGATCGCCGCCACCGATCGATGCGAGCACGCGGCAGGAGCAATGGGAGCCGTGCTTGCGCTCCCGGTGCCAACCGACCAAATATTCCGGTGCGCTATGTTTGGCCGTCATAGACATTCTTTTCGTTGTTTGCTCAATGCCTAGTACCGAAACGTTGCTCTCCGGATCGGCAAATGCGCGACGCATAGCTACGTAACGCGATCACGGAGAGCTTCGTTTCAATAGACAGCCGGACAGGCGATTACCTGTCTTTCGGATGGCTGTGCTTTGACGTATCGACAGGCTTGGGCTCGCTGGCCGCCTGATCCGCGGATTTGATCCCATGCCTATCTTCCAAGTGGCTGTGGCGCTTGGAGGGTGTATTCTTCTGCGCCTTTGGCGCCACCACCTTTGGTGTCTCCGTAGCCGCTTTGTCCTCGGCAAACGTAGGCGTGATGAGAGCGGTAGCGAGTATCGCGGATGCAACAAGTTTGAGTTTCATGACTTACTCCTAGCAAAGTTAATAGTGGTTACCTGATACAGAATTGCGCATTGGCGCAACGGCGGTCCTGGCTGGCCGCCAACAACAGAAATGGGAACGAACGCCTACTGACGCAGGCGCGGGTTGAACAGGTAGGGCGCTTGCTCTGAGCGACGCAAAGCGTAACTTGATGCGCGGGGGTATTCCGCGAGTCCAGCCAAAGCGGCGTCAATAGAATTCAGAGACGCGCTGGCGCGTCCCTCCTCCGAGACAAACAAGTCCTTGCTAAATTCGGAGACTATTGCTTGCGCATCCTGCTCCATGGCAGGGCATTCGCAGCGGTCCGCTCGGCCCGGTAGCGCCAAGTCGGCAGCGACGGGTGGCGCACCGGTCTCAATCGCCGTCGGTACCGACCCCGGTGTGACACTCGCCTCTAAGCAAGCACTCGACGACTGGGCCCAGGACCCGAGCGATATCGCAAACAAAATGAGTACAAATCTAACCATACTGACCTCACACTATCGACATACGCTGTTGACCATGTTGATCGAGATCAAAGCGCGTTGCCCGCCGGAGGCGCGCACGCCAATGCCCAAAACTGGTGCAAAGTTGCTACATATTTGAGGGCCCTTGCGGCGTCAACGCCGTCCCGCACTTCATCACGACCATTTCGCGACGCAATGGTTCTTTGGCGAGGAAAGCTTCAACTGCCAAGGGATCGAACTGTTCACGCGACCGTAATTCCGAGTAGTGCACATGTGCCAGCACGGAGGCCGGTCCAAGGCCCGCCACCGCAACGAGCAACAGCCCTACCAAGATACCGAACAGTTTGCCCAAATCGGGCACCTACTTTGCCGGTTCAATTCCCGTCACGGTAAACGCGCCGCCGAGTTTCTCAGCCTGGAACTTCACCTTGTCTCCCGCCTTTACCTTGTCGAGCATCGACGCGTCTTTGACCTGGAACACCATGGTCATCGCCGGCATGTCGAGATCAGGTATCGGTCCGTGCTTGATGGTGATCTTCTTGGCGTCCTTGTCCACCTTGCGGATCTCGCCGTCAGCAAGCGCGCCCTTCTTATGGTGCGCGTCATCCGCCAGCGCAGTGGACAGCGAAATCGATGCGGCAATTAGTGCGAGTGCAATGCGTTTCATGTTCCTCTCCAATCAGGGTTTGACTACGATCTTGCCAACCATCCCGGCCTCGAAGTGTCCAGGTACCAGGCAGCCGAAATTGAACTCCCCTGCCTTAGTGAATTGCCAGACCATGGTCTCGGTCTTGCCGGGTGCGACATGAGCCATATAGGGCTCGTCGTGCTCCATGGTCGGATGCTTGCGCATCATCTCGGCGTGCTCCTTCAGCTCTTTCATGCTGCCGATGACCATCTCATGCATCACCTTGCCGCCGTTCTTCGCCACGAACTTTACGGTTTCGCCCTGCTTGATGGTCAGGCTGGCCGGCGTAAAGCGCATCTTGTCGCTCATGTCGATCCGGACCGTGCGCGACACCTTCGTCGGGTCGCCTTCGCGCCCGAAGTCCTTCTCTTCCGTCGAAATCGGCTTGGAGGATTTCTTTTCGTGCTTGGCGTCGCCGTGCGCGAACGCGGGCGCAGACAAAAACGCCATGGATGCCAGAACTGCGATCAATGTCCGTTGCATTCCGATCCTCTTTCGTGAGTGGTTGGACGATTCAATGCTTGCCGTGCGCGCCCGGTTTGCGGACTTTCATGGCTCCGCCATCCGGCGCGGCGGATGATTTGCCTTCCGCGGGAGGCGGCTCGCCTTTCCATTCATAGGCGACCGTGCCCGCTGGGTGCTTGTACCAGCCGGGATCCTTGTAGTCGTTGCGGGCGAGTCCCTGGCGGATTTTTACAGTGGTGAACATGCCGCCCATCTCGATTGCGCCGAAGGGGCCGGTGCCCGTCATCATCGGCAGCGTGTTGTCGGGCAGCGGCATCTCCATCTCGCCCATGTCCGCCATGCCGCGCTCGCCCATCACCATGTACTCCGGAACGAGACGGGTGATCTTTTCGACCACACCGCGGTGATCAACGCCGATCATGGTGGGAACGTCGTGGCCCATCGGATTCATCGTGTGGTGCGACTTGTGGCAGTGGAACGCCCAGTCGCCCGGGTCGGTGGCGTCGAACTCGACCGCGCGCATCTGGCCGACCGCGACATCGGTCGTCACCTCGGGCCAGCGCGAACCTGGTGCGGTCCAGCCGCCATCGGTCCCCGTCACCACGAACTCGTGGCCGTGCAGATGAATCGGATGGTTGGTCATGGTCAGGTTGCCGATGCGGATGCGCACCTTGTCGCCCAGCCGGCAGACCAGAGAATCGATTCCCGGGAAGACCCGTGAGTTCCAGGTCCAGAGATTGAAGTCGAGCATCGTATTGACCTTCGGGGTGAAACTTCCCGGGTCGATGTCGTAGGCATTCAGCAGGAAGACAAAGTCCCGGTCCACCCGCATAAAGCCGGCGTCTTTCGGATGCGTCACCCAGAAGCCCATCATGCCCATCGCCATCTGCGTCATCTCGTCGGCGTGCGGGTGGTACATGAAGGTGCCGGGCCGCTTGGCGGTGAACTCGTACACGAAGGTCTTGCCGACCGGAATCTGCGGCTGGTTGAGGCCGCCCACGCCATCCATGCCGTTCGGAAGCCGCTGACCGTGCCAGTGGATCGTTGTGTGCTCGGGCAGTTTGTTGGTGACAAAGAGGCGCACTTTGTCTCCCTCGACGACCTCGATGGTCGGCCCCGGACTCTGGCCGTTGTAGCCCCAGAGATGGGCTTTCATCCCGGGCGCCATCTCGCGCACCACCGGCTCGGCGACCAGGTGAAACTCCTTGACACCGTTCTTCATGCGCCAGGGAAGTGTCCAGCCGTTCAATGTCACCACCGGGTTGTACGGGCGCCCGCCCGGCGGCGCAAGCGGCGGCTGGGTTGCGGCCTTGTCCATGCTCGGCGCTTCGGGGACTGCGCCCTGCGCTGCCTTCGAAACCAGCGCCGCGCCAGCCGCCGCGGCGCTGGCGCTTTTGAGGAAATTGCGTCGTGTAACCATTGTCATGTGCTTTCCGAATAGGGTTCAGTGACCTGCAAGCGCAGGGTCGCGCGAGACGCGGCGGCCTGTGATGCCGGCGCCTTCGCCACCACCGGCACGCGGCGTGCCGGTGAGTGCGCCGTGCAGAGCGTTCTCTGCCAGCCAGAAATCCCTTTGTGCTTCGATGGTGGCATTGACGCTCATCACCTGCTCGCGCGCATCGGCAAGCAGCTCGAACACGCTCACCAGCATGCCGTTGTAGCGCAGCAGTGTTTCTTCCGAAATCTTCTTGCGCAGCGGCACGATCTCGTCGCGGTAGTGCTTCGCGTTGTCATAGGCAATGCGATAGGCGGTGTAGGACTCGCGAACCTCGGATCGCGCATTGATGGCGATCTCGGCGATGCGCTGCACCGACTGCAGGTAGATCGACTCGGCCTTGGCGAGGCGCGCATCGCCCCAGTCGAAAATGGGGATCTGCAGGCTGATCTCAAAGCCGCGCTTCCAGGGCTCCGGATCCTCCTTCGTGCTTGCCGGACCGAATTCGAGCACATTGACGAACCGCGTTGCCCGGGTCAGCCCCAGCGACTGCGCGAGCGAATCGGCGGCCCTCTTCGCCGCCTGCACGTCGTAGCGCTGCACGATCGCGGTGGCTTCGAGGTCATTCGCCTCGATCACGCTTGCGGGCAGCTCCGGTAGCCGATCCGACAGCTTGAAACCGAGATCGTCCCCGTACAGACCCATCAGCCGCGCCAGACGCTCACGCTCGGCGCCGGCGATCTGCCTCGCGCGCGCAAGTTGCGCGGCGGTTTCCGCATAGAACACCTGTTCGCGCATCTGGGTCAGCTTGGGGAAGTTGCCGATCTGCGCCATGCGCCTGGCGATCTGCGCGCTTGCCTCCGCCGCTTCCTTGACCTGCTCCATGTAGTGAGCCGTCTGCGCAGCCGCGACCGCCTGATACCAGGCGCGGCGCGTTGCGAGCCCGACGTCCACGGCGCGCCCGGCGACGCTGAGTTTCGCCTCCTCGAAACGGCTCTCCTCGAGCCTGGTGCGCAGCGGCATGGTGAGCAGGTCGATGATCGGAAACGTCAGGGCCCACTCGAGCTTGCGCTCGCCGCCCTGGCGGGTGCGCAAGTACGCGAGGTGCGGATTGGTCAAGCGGCCTGCCTGCACCAGATCGGCCTCGGCGATGCCGAGCTCGGCGTAGGTCGCCTGCAGTCCGCGGTTGTTCAGCAGCGCGACCTGGACCGCGTCGTCTGCAGAAAGCGGCGTGGCGAGAAGCTGCTTCACCATCTGGCGCACGCCCTCGGCATCGGCGTCGGACTTGACCCAGCGCACCTCCTTGCCAATGCGCGCCTTGACTTCGCTTTCGACGGTGTTGAATCCGCCGTCCTGCGAGAAGCTTGCACAGCCACCCAGGAAGAGGGCCGCAACCGCCATTGCGATCGGTCTGATCTTCATTTGTGACTCCCTTGACCGGCATGCGCCGGCGGCTTGGCCGCCGGCTTGACGGTGGGCTCTTGCGCTTTCGGCATGTGGCCAATGTGACCGCCAAGGCGACCCATTTCCTCGTTGGACTGGCGCCAGCGCGCAACTTCCGGGTCTACATACGGCCGGTAATCCTTGAACGCCGACACGTACGGACTCGCTGGAACCGCCGCTTTGGGATCGGCAGGATCAGGCCGCGCGGCCGTCTGCGCGGCAGCGCTGCCGGCGACGCACGCCGCCAGCATGAAACAGGTGGTCTTCAACATGGCACTCCAGACACGATGAGTCGCACGCGCGAGCGTGCAGGGACGGCGCAACTTCAGCGCGCCGAGTCGAACTCAGTGGTCAGAGCGCGAGCGGAGGGCGATCGAGGTGCTCGGGAACGAAACCCGAGACTTGAAGATCCAGGGACGAGATCCGGCTGGTGCCGGGAGGCTGAATCACGACTCCTTGGAGCGACGGCGCGGCGAGGCCGGCACCCGCGCAGCACGAAGCACAAACGCTGCAAACCGATGCCGCATGCGCGGGAGTCCCGGTACCTTCGTCCAACGACTCAAGGTGATGGCTGTCGCCGGGCTCGTGGGCATGTTCTTGAACGGCGCCATTTCCGCCATGATGCCCCTCACAAATCGCCATCAACACGCCCGCATACCCGCGCAGGGGCAGCGCGGCGAGCAGAAGAGTAAACAAAGCGATGCGAACCGTGTGCTTCACGCCACGCATCCTATCCCAACTGTCCGAGCGTTCCAAGCGCGGCGCGCCAGGCGCGGGCGATTCCGTTCCAGAGCGCCTTGGGGGCCTGCGGCAGTCGGCAGGAAATCGGGGCTTTCAAGAGGCAGTGTGTGCAAACCATGCTCGCAGTCTCAGGTCTACCATCGTGGGAAGGTCAAGCGCCCGGTAAGTCCTCCAGGTTCGGACCAGGCGGTGACCGCAAGGTCCTCCACCGCGAACCTCAGCACGACGGCGTACTACGACCAACAACCCCACCCCGCAGAAATTTCCGCAACGCACGCGCCAGATTCCCTGTCACGCGGTTGCTACCCCTCGACGCGGGCCGCCGCGTCGCAATCCAAAACTGAAGATCCGATACGCGCCGCCCAGCGCGTCTTGATGCTGTCCCTTTCTTTCGCCCCTCAGCCATAGCGAAGGGGACGAAAGCGTGAGCAGCAGACAAGCCGCCAGAAGCTGGGCGGCTTAAGCATTTCCAAGAAGTGTCCCCCCTCCCGTCCCCAAGGGGAGGCGAAGAGAACTCCGCATGAGCAGCGGTTTTTTTAACAGCCCAAGGAGGGCATATGCTGCTCAGAAACGAAGTCGCTCAAGCAACCGATATTGATCTGCTCACCGTCATCCTCGGCAATCGCAGGACCGCCGGAATGATGCTCAAGAAGGCGGGAGGGTCACTCTTTGCCCTGCTCCACGCCATGCCCCACCAGAATGGGGATTTGTTCTGCGCGCAAGGGGCAAGCGCCTACGCACCTGATCCGGGAATGAAGCTTCAGGCCGTGCGGGAGCTTGCAATACGGGCAATGGCAGAGGATTTGCAGCACCGGGATTGCCTGACGAGCCCCGGAGCCGTGCGCGATCTTCTCCGCCACAAACTTGCAGGCCTGCCGCATGAAGTCTTTGTCTGCATCCAGCTCGATGCGCAGCACAGGGTCATTGCCATCGACGAGCTTTTCCGGGGAACGTTGACGCAGGCAAGCGTCTATCCGCGCGAAGTCGTGAAGGCTTCACTTCGGGCGAACGCTGCTGCTGTGATCTTTGCCCACAATCACCCTTCGGGAGCTTGCCAACCTTCGCAAGCCGACGAACTCCTGACGCGGAACCTCAAGGAGGCCTTGGCAATGGTGGACGTGAAGGTTCTGGACCATTTCATCATCGCAGGGACGAGCGCGCTGTCCTTCGCCGAGCGCGGGCTGCTCTAACGGCCCGGTACTTGGGGAGCCCCTCGCGAAAACGAGGGGGTCTTCCCCTCGTGCGCCCCGCCGCTACTTGAATACACCCCCGCAACCCCTACCGCGTCAGCCCTGACCGCTTCCTGCCTGCGTTCTGTGCCACCACCACCGCCAGAACTGCGCGTCGAATCCCAAGCCACATAGAAGCCACGCTCGACGATCTGCCGGCACAAAGCCTCCGGCATCTCCAGGCGCGTCCCCTGTTCGCTGTAGCAGCCGCAGCGCGCCTTCGAGGCGAGGCACGCCGCAGGATAGGGCGCACGCACCGGCTTGGTTACGTCGTCGTATACCGGCGCCGTGTAGGCGAGGCCTTCGACCCTTGGACGGTACTCGGCAACCCACTCCGCAGCCGAGAGCTTCCCCGAAGCCGTCCGCGCCGGCTCCGGCGCCTTCGTCCCTGCCTTGGCCGCAGGCGTCTTGTCCGGCTGAATCGAGCCGGACTTCTCCCACCACTTCGCGACCACCCAAACGAGCCCCGCCAGGAGGATCGGCAAAGCAGCCAGCACGAACACCCGCGCTGGCACCCGCGCCTTGTGCGTATGGACCTCTGCCGAGTGATAGAGCGCAAATACGTCCTTCG
>Ga0315910_10002575_pt1 | contig 15833 bp, 15 predicted proteins | sample EdamamesoilMG_FD_204470 | JGI IMG/M metagenome (GOLD analysis project Ga0315910, IMG submission 204470) | Garden soil microbial communities collected in Santa Monica, California, United States - Edamame soil | ecosystem: Environmental > Terrestrial > Soil > Garden | place: USA: California... | reverse complement strand
TCAAGCGGCGGCTCGAGGGCGATCGCACACCTCGCTACGTCGTAGTGAAAGACGGCATGGACCACGGGCCATTCGCCGGCGTCGAGCTGCTGCAACAGATCGCCAACCACACCTTCGAGCCGGACGACATCATCCGCGACACCGTCGCGAACACCGAGATCGCCGTCAAAGATTCCCCGGAGTTTTCGCATTTCGCGAAACACGCCAAGATCCACCGCGACATCAAGGAAGAGAAGGCCGCGATCGAGCGCGTGGCCGTGCAAGAGGGTCGCAGCACACGCAGCAAGGCGCTGCTCGGCATCTTGCTCGTGGGAGCTCTGCTCGCCGCGGGCGGCGTGTGGTTCCTCACCCAGCGGGGCGCCAAGAGCGACGAAATCGCGGTCCAGGGTGAAGTCGCCGCCAACGTCGAGAGCGATACCAGCCTCGAAGTCAAAAAGGGCGCTCGGGCGGGCGGCGGCGTGGTCGGCACCAAAGGCGGCTTCCCCATGCTCGGTGGCGGCATGAGCTGTGAGGCAGCCCGCAACGCTTACACCGAGCAGATGACCATGGGGGCGAAGGGGCAAGCCGATATCACCGCGGGCCAGTACGGCAACGTCCTCAATCGGGGTTCGTACTTCGCGCATTGTGGTGTGCCTGATTCGATGAAACTCAACATCTGCGCCGCCGTGCAGAACGGCCGAGCGGTCGGCGTTACGGTCACGACCTCCCCGCGCGACAACCGCGTCGCGTCGTGCGTCGCGGGCGGCGTCCGACGTCTGAGTTTCCCGAGCCATCCGAAACTCGACGTGACCCGCACGTCATTCTAAAGTCGCGCTCGGGCACGACTCGCTTCGAGAGTCGTTGACCGAACTCGACAGCATGCATCTCGGCGTCGTCCTCCGGCATTGTGGCGTAGCGTTGGCTGCGCTCTCGACGCTCGGCTGCACGGTGCCGATCGCGATGGACCTCGGCGAGCAGGAAGCGAACCAGGCGCTCGTGGCCCTGGAGCGCGCGGGTGTGTATGCGAACAAGCAACCCGATGCGGCGCACGAGGGACGCTGGCAACTCGAAGTCACGCGGGGCGATGCCGCGCTCGCGGTCACGGCACTCACGGACGAGAGCCTGCCACAGGCACCGAACCCCGGAGTGCTCGCAGCGCTGGGGCAAGGGTCGTTGGTGCCGAGCCGGACGCTCGAGCAGGCGCAGTGGTTGGCTGGTACCGCGGGCGATCTCGAAGCGTCGCTCAGGGGCGTAGACGGCGTATTGTCTGCGCGCGTCCACCTCGCGGCACCCACGCGCGACGTGCTCGGCTCCGGGTCCCCACCGCAGCAGCCGAGCGCGTCGGTGCTGATCCGCCACCGTGGCGCCACGCTCCCCATCGCGCTCGGCGACGTGCAGCGGCTGGTGGCCGGGGCGGTGCCCGGTCTGGCGCCCGAGGCGGTCGGCGTGATCAGCGCGAGCGTGCCGCCGAAGCATTCACGGGACCGCGCGCTCGCGCAGCTCGGCCCGATCACGGTCACCCAAACTTCGCTGTTACCCCTGAAGCTCGTGTTGACCGGCGCTATCGCGTTGAACCTGTGCCTGGTCGGTCTCTTTGGATGGTTCTGGACGCGCCATCGCCGCGCCCAAGCCCGGCTCGCGGAGCTCGAACGAGCCGACGGAAGCGCGAGCGAAGCTTGATTCGCCTGAAGTCGGTGTACAAAGCCTTCGATCGACCGGTGCTGCGCGGGGTCGATCTGGAGGTGCCGAAAGGCTGCTTGTACGGCCTGATCGGCCCCGGCGCCTCCGGCAAGAGTCTCACGCTCAAGGTCATCACCGGCCTGCTGCGACCCGACGCCGGACGCGTCTCGGTCGACGGTGAAAACGTGCTCGGGCTCGCCGGCGCCGACCTGCAGCACCTACAGAGCCGCATCGGCATGCTGTTCCAGAACAATGCGCTGTTCGATTTCATGACCGTCGCCGACAACATTGCGTTCCCGCTCCGTCGGCTGTTCCAGCTCCCCGAAGACGAAGTGCGCTCGCGCGTCCGCGAACGTCTCGAACGGGTCTCGCTCGCAGGTTTCGAGGAGCGCCTGCCGGCGGGGCTGAGCGGCGGCCAGAAAAAGCGGGTCGGCGTGGCGCGTGCGACCATCACCCGGGCCAACGTCATCCTGTACGACGAGCCCGCCGCGGGCCTCGACCCGGTGACGAGCCAGCGCATCTTCGAGCTGCTCAAGCGCGAGCAGCGCGCCAGCGGTGCCACCGTGGTCATGGTCTCGAGCGACCTCGAGCGGCTGCTGACGGTGACCGATCGGGTCGGCATGATGCTGAAAGGTCGCTTGATCTTCGACGGTACGACCGAACAAGCCTTCGCCTCCGATAACCCCTACGTTCACCAGTTCGTGCACGGCCTCGCCGAGGGACCGCTGTGAGCGACACGCGCTCCAGCGTCGCGAGCAACCTGGGTCTGCTCGGGGCCACGTTCCTCGAAACCGCGTCGATCGTCGGAGGTTTGGCGGTCCTGTTCGGTGGCATCCTGCAGCGACTCGTCCGCTTCGACTTCGATCGCCGCGAGCTCTTCCTGAACCTGCACAAAATGGGCGTCAAATCGCTGCCCATCGTGGTCACCACCGCGCTCTTCGTTGGCGGCATCATGGTGATCCAAGCAGCCCCCGTGGTGGAGCAGTTCGGGGCGTTCGGCCTGCTCGGCTGGGGCGCTGGCTTCGGCATCCTGCGCGAGGTCGGCCCGCTGCTCACGGCACTCATGATTTCCGGGCGCGTGGGCGCCAACAACACGGCCGAGCTCGGCACCATGGTCGTCACCGAACAAGTGGACGCTCTGCGCGCCCTCGCCATCAACCCCACGAGTTACCTGGTCGCCCCACGCTTCATCGCGATCGTGACGACGCTGGTGCTGTCCACCGTGTTCGCGGACTTCTTGGCGCTCTTGGGCGCGGCCTACTCTGGCTGGGGCCTGCTCGGTGTAGAACCCATGTCATTCTACAACGGCGTCACCGGCGGGCTGCTCGGGCTGGTCGACGTGTTTCATGGTTTGTTCAAGAGCCTGTTGTTCGGCGTTATCATCGCGCTCTCGAGCTGTCATTTTGGCCTTTCCACGAGCGGCGGGGCGCCCGGCGTCGGACGCTCCGTGAACGCGGCGGTCGTGGTGAGTGCCGCAGGCATCTTTCTGTTCGACTACCTGTTGTCCTTCGCTCTGGGGTGAACGTGCCAGAGACCGCGCACAACGACGTTGGCACGCTCGACGACGAGCTACCGGTCCCCGCGGGGTCGAGCCTGCTGTCGCTGGTGCGCGGAGTCTCCGACACCTACGTCTTGTTCGGTCAGACGCTGTATTACACGGTGCGCGGGCGCTCGGAGTTCGGCGCGGTGTTTCGCCAGATGTACGAGATCGGCAATCGCTCTCTCGTGTTCTTGTGCATCGTGATGGGTTTCGTCGGCATGATCCTGACGTACCAAGCAGGCATTCAGACCTTGCGCGTGGTCCCCGATCTATCGCGTCTAGGCGCCACGTTCATCGAGCTCATCATCAAAGATCTGGGGCCTTCCATCTGCGCGCTGATGCTCGCGACACGTGTCGGGGCTGGCATCGCCGCCGAAATTGGCTCGATGGTCGTCACCGAACAGGTCGATGCGCTGCGCATGTGCGCGGCCGACCCGGTCGACTACCTGGTGAAGCCTCGCTTCATTGCGAGCCTGGTGATGACGCTGCTCTTGGTCGTGTGCGCCTCCAGCGTCGCCGTGGGGATGGGCCTCCTCACCGCCCAAGCCTATTTCGACATCAGCCCGCGTACCTTCTTCAACTTCGACCGCGTGGGAATTTCCGATATCAGCGTTGGCTTCACGAAGTGCTTGGCCTACGGCGCTGCGGTGCCGGTCATCAGCAGCCAGGCAGGGCTCAGCACCTTCGGCGGCTCGGAAGGCGTGGGCGCCGCCACCACGCGCGCGGTCGTGAATTCGTCGCTGGCAGTGGTGGTGATGAACTTCTTCATCAGCGGCACCGGCTACGTCATCTTCGGCGAGTAGCGCCGCTCCCCACTCGCGCCATCAATCGATGGGCGAGCACGGAAGCACATCACTGAAGTATGAAATATTGAACAGAAATACAAATCAAGAATGGGCGCGCGCTTGCGCCCGGGCACTCATTCGAATTTCCATTTCTGTTCCCTATTCCATATTCGCACGGCAAAGCCGGGCGTCGGTAGGGCCTGGGTCAGTACGAGCCCCCGGGTTGTACGGAGCACCACCCGTAGCAGCACTCGTCGAACGCGATGGCGCGCCGTTGCTGGGTCGTGAGCATGTCGAGGGGCGCGGCGGGCGGCACGGAAAACGCCTTGCCCGCGGGCGGTTGGATGGCCACCGGGCAATTCGGCAGCTCGTCGGAAGCGGGCGCGGAGGTGCCGCTTTCGAGGGTGGGCATGCAGTAGGTCTCGCGAATCGCGAGCGGCTGGGTGCAGCCGGCTTGTGGCAGCACCTCGTCCAGGCTCTTCACCGCCACCGGACCACACCAGCTATAGCAACAGTTGTGACCGGGCGGGTTGCGCTTGCGCATGTACCCCGTGTAGCTGGAATCGAACACGGCCACCGGTGGCAGAGGCATGTGGTACCCCTCGTGGTGCTCGATGGTGCTCGGGCAATTGTCGTACGGGGCGGGCGCAGGCAGCGCCGCCACCAGCGGTAGCAGCCCGTCGCAGAAATACTCGCGCACTTGGTCTACGGGGCACTTCACAGGACTGTTCGCCCACTGGCTCGCTCCGGACTCTGGCGCTACCGGTTCGCTCTTCCCACATGACGCGAGCCCGCCGCCCAACAGGCAAAGCCCAGTCAGGGCCGTAATAACAGGGTGTCTCAAGATGGCTTTATCCCACTCACCCGACTGTCTAAAGCAAACCGCTGTCGGGGGCAAATCGGCCCCTTCGAGCGCCGGACACCCCAGGAAAAACTCGCTAGGACACGGGTAGCGGAGACAGAACGCCCGGGCCCGGGATACAATCGAGACCCGCGGCGCGCGTTATCGTGATCTCCTTTCGAAACGTCCAAAAGTCGTTCGGTGCCAAACACGTGCTGAAAGGGGTCAGCTTCGACGTGCACGACGGCGAAGTGTTTTTCATCATCGGCGCGTCCGGGGTCGGCAAGAGCGTGCTGATCAAGCAGCTGGTCGGCCTGCTTGCCCCCGACGCGGGTGAGATCTGGCTGGACGGCGAGGAGGTCAGCGGCTTCAGCGAGACCCAGATGTATCCGGTCCGTAAGAAGTGCGCGATGGTGTTTCAACACTCGACGTTGTTCGATTCCATCACCTGTCTCGAGAACGTGGCGTTGCCCCTGCGCAAACACTTCCGGCTGAGCCCGCGCGACGCCGAGCAAAAGGCTCGCGAACGGCTGGAGCAGGTACAGATGCTCCCGTTCGCCGACCGCTACCCCTCGGAACTCGGCGACGGCATGAAAAAACGGGTCGCGATCGCGCGCGCCCTCACGCTCGAACCGCGCTACGTCTTGTTCGACGAGCCCACCACCAGCCTCGACCCGGTGAGCGCCCGGCGCGTCGACAAGCTGATCCGCTTTCTGAGCGACAGCATGGGGGTCACCAGCATCGTGGTCTCCCACGACCTCCGCAGCATCTTCTCGATAGCCGATCGCATCGTGATGCTCTACCACGGAGAAGTGCGTGCGCTCGGTAAGCCTCACGAGTTTCGGGAGTCCGAGGACGAGATCATTCAGCAGTTCATCAACGGCCGTGCAGAAGGGCCCATGGACGCTTGAGTCGAAACCAAACGCAATGGAAGGAAGCAAAGCACCATGAGTCAGCGTTCGATGGAGGTCAAGGTCGGGGCACTCATCATCGTGTCGCTGGCCCTGCTGGCTGGCTTCGTCGTCGTGATGGGCGGCATGAGCCTCGAGCCCACGTATCGCGTCTTCGTCGACTTCGACAACCCGGGCGGGCTGCAGAGCGGCGCTCCAGTGCGCATCTCGGGGGTGAAGGTCGGGCGCGTTACGGCGATTCAGTTCCGCGGCGGCCAACTCAACCCGAAGACCAAGGAACCCGAGCCCCCGATCCGGGTAGTGGCTCAGATTGAAAACCAGTACCGCGAGGCGATCCGCGAGAACTCGCGCTGGTTCGTCACGAGCCAGGGGGTTTTGGGGGAAATGTTCCTCGCGATCGAGCCGGGGGCCTACGATCGGCCCGTGCTGCCCGACGGCGCTATCGTGCAAGGCATCAGCCCGCCCCGCCTCGACCTCTTGCTGAGTGAAAGCTACGAGCTCTTGCACAAAGCCTATCTAGGTATCTCTGGCAACGAAAAGAAAATCGGTGAGGTGTTCGACGGCCTGCACAAGACGTTGAATGGAACAGGGCGTTTCTTCGAACACAATCAGGACAAGCTCGACGGCATCGTCGGCAACGTCGAGACGCTATCGCGCGAGGCGCGTGATACCGTCGCGGCCGCGCGCGAACGCTACGTGGACGGCCCGCAAGCCACCCGCGTGATGAACAACGTCGAGCGCGTCAGCACCACACTCAGCGAGCAATTGCCACCGCTGCTCGAAGACTCCCGCGCGCTGGCGAAGGATGCCAAGACTCTGACCACGGCGCTCGCTTCGGACGACCAAGTGGCGCGTTACCGGCGCATCACCAGCGACGCCCAAGACACCATGGCGATGGCAAAGCTCACGGCCACCGAAGCGCAGGGCCTGATCGCCCATGTGCGCCGCGGCGAAGGCACGGTCGGCGCCCTGATGATGGACGAAGCCATCTACGACGACCTCCAAGAAATGCTGCGCGACCTGAAGCACAACCCCTGGAAGTTCTTCTGGCGGCAGTAATTCCGCCCCGCGCTCTCCCCCCTGCCTCCACCGCTCTTCCGTTCCACGCTCACGCTGCCCTGCGGACTGCTAACATTTTAATAACCGCCAAGGCACCAAGAGCGCCAAGTACGCCAAGGCGTCGCTCCTCTTCGCCCACATAGTCCCAAGAGCAGCCCAAGGGGTTCTATTTTCTATTTTCCCTGGCTAGCCGCACCCTGCGGGCTCGTGTTTCGGCACGTTTACTTGCTGAGCTGGGCGCTGAAGCGATTGACACGAGCAGCTTCAGAACACGCGGACGCATCTCAGAAGGTTAGCGTCCTTGGCGCTCTTGGCGTCTTTGCGGTAAAGAGCCACGCATCAGCTCGCACGAGCGCGTGGGGCTCGGAGAGACGCTTTGCGGAGGAAGTAGCCCGAGATCCGGGGCCGACGCGGGCGGGCGAAGCTCAGGGGTCGCCGGGGGCGCCAGCGTTGCCCGAGATGCCGGTGGTTTCGGTGGCGGTCTCGGTCGTGGTAGCTGTCGCTGCTCCGCCCGAGCTGGTATCGCCGGCTCCGGTCGTGTCGTTGGTTCCCGTGGTGTCGCCTGTGCCCATGCTGCCGCCGGCGCCCATCGTGCCGCCGGCTCCCATCGTGCCGCCGGCTCCCATCATGCCACCGCTAGTGCTGCTAGTGTCGCTGTCGCTGGTGCTGGCATCGCCGGTGGTGTTGGCGGCGGTGTTCGTTGCTCCACCCATGCCGCCGGCTCCGACCACCGCCATCGATGTCATGCCCGGCCCTTCTACGATCGACACGAGCGAGTCGACGTCACTCGAGCACTCGCCCGCGACGCACACGAGCCCCTCTTTGCAATCGGCGTCGCGGAAGCACTCACCGCCGCTCGCCTCGCCTTTCTGCGGTCCCCCGCAGGCCGCCATGAGCGCGGCGGCAGCGAGTGCGGCTGCGCAGAGCGCAGGCCAAAAAACAGCCCGGAAGCAATCGCGAGATCGGTAGGTGCGTGAACGGCGCAAGCGAAACCCTTCGAGCCATTATGCCGTCCAAGCTCGCGCAACACCACTCACGTTGCGAGGCGGATCAGCACATCACCTTCTTCTACGGCTTGCCCCTCTCTGACCACAATCTCCTCCACGACCCCCGCTTCGGGGGCTTCCACCGGCATTTCCATCTTCATCGATTCGAGGATCACCAGCTGCTGTTCTTCGTCGACGGACTGCCCCTGCTCCACGACGATCTTCCAAACAGTTCCCGTGATGTGTGCGCACACGTCCAATGCCATGGCGGCGACTTTCGACCGCGCGCTCGGGCGAGGCAAGCTTTTGTCGGAACCGCACCGCGGCACCCAGCGTTCATCCTGCCTTGCGCCCTCGTTGCCTCGGCGGGCACGACGCCTACACAGCGCACTGCCTACATGAACCTACATCAAGAGATCTGCGCTCCACAGCCAAGCCGGAAGCCTTCAGCGGTGTCGCAAACGAAGCATGAGCCCCAAACCCTGGAACACTTTGTTCTGCGGAATCGGGCGACTGGGTCCTCGCGCGCACATCGCGGCATTTTCGCCGCGAACATGCGCGCTGGCCCCCGCCGGACTTGGCACCAACGTTGTGTATACTCTCTGGGCCGGCGGCCGTAAGTGGATTAACTTTTCGCCCCGCGCGCTGGACCCGCGATGAAGCTTGACGAGTTCCAGCCGCGATTGCTATTCGCATTGCACCGGAATTTCTGCTGAGTCGTTTACGAGGAAACCTAATAAAGATGGCCGAACAAAAAGAAAGCTCGGTTCTTTTCTCGCTCAAGGAGCTGATGAACCTTGAGGAAGACCGGATCAAAGAAGAAGAGGCAGAAAAGGAAGCCAAGGCTCGCACAGAACGCGAGGCCCGAGAGTCTGCCGAACGCGCGGCGCGCGCGGCCGAAGAGCGCCGGCTGAGAGAAGAGGAAGAGGCTCGTCGCAACGAAGAGCAGCGCCGGCGGGAAGAAACGGCGCGGCTCGAGGCCATTCGTCACGCAGAAATCGAGAAAGCCAAGGCCGAAGCGGAGCACGCGGCGCGGCTGCAAGCGATGACCGCCCAGCAGCACCACGAACAACAAATCGCGGCTGTTCAGAGTGATCAGAGCAAGAAGCAGCTGAAGATCGCCGTGGGTGTCGTGGCCGGTTTCTTGGTCATCGGCGGTGTTGCCGCCGCCATGTTGTTTTCGAGCGCTCAGGCAGACGCCGAGAAGAAGCAAGCCGCTCTCGAAGCGCAGCAAGCAGCCGCTGCCCAAGAGCTCGACCGGATGAAGCGCGAGTTCGAAACGGCTCGCAAGAAAGAGGAAGAGCTGCGGCGTTCGCTCGAGGGCGCCAAGGACGAAGCCGAGCGCGCACGCATCGAAGCGAAGCTCGCTGCGGCCGAGAAGGAAAAAGAGGCAGCTGGCAAAGCCTACAGCGGTGGCGGGGGTGGCGGTCGTGCCAAACCGGCATCCAAGGGCGGCGGTGCGCCCTGCAACTGCCCGCCCGGCGATCCGTTGTGCTCTTGCCTGTAACGCCTGACGCGCAAGCGAGCGCCCGCGCGCGTTTGGTCTTTCCACTCGACTATGCGTCGCTCTCCGAAGCGCGCTTGGGAGCGGAGCGTGTCGCCCCCGCCGTGGGGGTGCTGAAGGTGGGCCTCGAGCTGTTCGTGCGCGAAGGTCCGCCGGCCGTGAGGCTCGGCCCGGATCTGGGCTGCCAGGTATTCCTGGATCTGAAGCTGCTCGATATCCCCGAGACCGTGGGCCGTGCCGTGGCGAGCGCCTGCCAGCTGGGCGTCGACTACCTGACGTTGCACGCCAGTGGCGGACCACGCGTGCTCGAGGCCGCCGCAACCAGCGCGGCGCGCGAAAACACCGGACTCAAGCTGCTGGCTGTCACCGTGCTCACGTCGTCGGATCAGACCGATTTGGCCGCCGCTGGAGTCAGTGACGCGCCCGGCGTTCAGGTGTTGCGGCTGGCGCGCTTGGCCCGACACGCCGGAGTGCCCGGCCTCGTCTGCTCGGCGCTCGAGCTTGCGCCGCTGCGGGCCGAGTTCGGGCAAGATCTGCTGCTGGTGACGCCAGGCATTCGCCCCGCAGGCGCCGCCGCCGGCGACCAGAAGCGCACGGCCACCCCCGCCGATGCCATCCGCGCAGGTGCGGATCTCTTGGTCGTTGGGCGACCGATCCGCGATAGTCCCGATCCCCAGGCCGCCGCTTTGGCTGTGCTTCGGGAAATCGAAAGCGTTCAATAAGCGTGTCCGCCTCCGCTCCACTCGAGCGCCCTACCCCTCCCCCTTCGACTCTCCTCTGCCGCGCCGGGTCCTGTGACTGCTGAAGGCTCGGGACGATTAGTCATCGGCTTGCAGCCGGTGCGCGAAGCGGTGCGACGGCATGGCAGCAAGCTCACGCGCGTGGTCGTGCAGAGCGGGACGCAACCTCGACTCGAAGCGTTGGCGCGCTACGCGCTAGACCACGGCGTGACGGTCGAGCGCGCCGGCAGGCCTGTGCTCGATCGCCTCAGTCAGGGCGGCACGCATCAGGGCGCATTGGCCTGGGCCCCCGAGCTCGAGCTCACCCCCTTTGGCCAGCTGCTCACCCAAGACAACCTGCTCGCAATTGCGCTGGACGGCATCCAAGATCCTCAGAACTTTGGGGCGGTCGTTCGCAGCGCCGTGGCGCTGGGCAGCGCTGCCGTGATCTGGGGCGAGCACGCGTCGGCACCGCTCACGCCGGCCACCTTCCGCGCGTCGGCCGGCGCAGTCGAACACGCCACGCTGTGCCGTGTTCCCTCGCTGCACGGGGCGCTCGGGGAAGCAATGACGGCCGGAGTCCAGATCGTGGGGCTGGACGCCCGCGCGCCTACTCAGCTGAGCAGCGTCGATCTGACCGGTCCCACGGTGCTCGTCATCGGCAACGAACACGAGGGCATGAAACGGGCGGTCCGCCGGGCGTGCACCCTCACGGCTCATCTCGTGCCTCCCGGTCCCGTCGAGTCACTGAACGCTTCGGTGGCGGCAGCAGTTTCGCTGTACGAAGCTCGAGTTCAGCGTCTAAAATCCAGCACTTAGCGCCTAATTCTCAAGTTTCGCCTCAGCACGACCCAAAATGCTGAACGTCCGTGACGCGTCCCGCGGGCCCGATTCCATTGAATGGAAGTGCACTCGGCCTCGGCTGCGCCACCAAGAAACGATCTGCTTTCGGGGCCTTAGCCACCCGGGAGCGAGGTGCTCTCGAAGACGTTATCGAAGAGATCAAGCAACGGGTGAGAGCTACGCGGGTCGAGCGGACTCGAGCAGCTCTTCCAGCAGCAAAGTCGCAGTTTCGACAGCCGCCGGCGTCGTCTCGACCCCTAAACTGATGCGCACTGCCCGAGCGGCTCGCTCGCTGCCGAGCATGCTGGTGATGACGGGCGAGGGTTCGATGGTCCCCGCGCTGCAGGCGCTGCCCGCCGAGACACACACACCGAGCAGATCGAGGGCGGCGACGAGCTCGTCGGATCGCCAGCCGTTCACCGAGACGTTGCTCACGTGGGCCACCCGGCCATCGAGCGCGCCGTTCACCTGGCCGTGACGTGCGAGCCTCTGCTCGATCCGGTCGCGCAGCGGGCCGAGCCCCGCATGTCGCGCGAGGTCGATGCCCTCGAGCGCCGCTCGAAACCCAGCCGCGAGCATCGCGTCTTGGCTTCCCGGCCTGAAGCCGCGTTCCTGTGCCCCGCCCCGCACGAGCGGCACTGGGGTGGCGCCCGGCCGCCACGCGAGCGCGCCGATCCCCTTCGGCCCCTGGATCTTGTGAGCGCACACGCTGATGGCATGCGCCTCCGACAGAGCTGACAGCTCCTGCTTACCCAGCGCCTGGACGGCATCCACGTGCAGCCGAGCGCCCCGCCGATGGACGAGCTCGGCGAGCTCGCGGATCGGCTGAATCACCCCCGTCTCGTGATTCACGGCGGCGACTGAGACCCAAGTGCCTGGTGGCGCGTCTTGGAGCGCGCCGGCGACGTCTGCAGGGACCACGCGGCCGTCGGGATGCACCGGAAGCCAGCGGGTGCTGGTCCCGAGCGCTTCGGCGAGGCGCACGACCGAGGGGTGCTCCAACCGGCTCGTCACGAGCAGGGGTGCCGCGTGCAACGCCAGGTTGTTCGCCTCGGTGCCGCCCGAAGTGAACACCACGTCGCGGGGATGCACGCGGAGCACCTCGGCTAGGCACTCGCGCGCCCCCTCCACCACCGCGCGCGCGGCGCGACCGAGCGCGTGCACGCTCGCAGGGTTGGCCCAGACACCGGCGGCGTCGCGCATCGCCTGCAACACCGCCTGGCTGGGCGGGGTGGTCGCGTTCCAGTCGAGGTAGATGGGTGGGCGATCGAACGGCCCTGTTTTGAACGGCAGTGTCTGCCGCGCTGGGCTCATGGGTCAGCTGCTGACCGAGTTCGGAGCATTCTCGGCGAGCATCAGGTAGAAGGCCGCCCCGGCGAAATCGACACCCACGATTTCTTCTTCCGCCGGTGACACCGCGCGCGCGTCTCCGCCATGACCGAGCGCCACGCCGCGTACGATGGCGAGGCCGACGCCAGTGCCTCCGTAGGCACGCGTCGGCGAACCATCCACCTGGAAGAACGGGTCGAACAGACGCTCCCGAGCAGCGCGATCGTCGCCGATGCCGGGCCCGGTATCTGCCACGCAGACCTCGAAATGACCGGAGGCGAGGCGCCGGGCTCGCACGCCGACCGAACCGCCTGGCGGGGTGAATTTCGCAGCATTATCGAGCAGTTGATCGATGGCTCGACCGATACGCTCCGCGTCGCCCCGGCCCCGCAGCGCGCCGCGGCGCGGCAAGTCCGTCACCAGGTTGATGCGCCGCTCGTCGAACACGGGGCCCGCGCGGGCGATGCTCGCGCGGGCCACCTCGCCCAGATCGTAGTCGCGATGCGCGAACCGCATCCGACCCGTCTCGATGCCAGTGACATCGAGCAGGTTGTCGATGATGCCGCGCAGCCGCTGCACGCAATCGTCCATCGCCCGCAGCGCCTTGATCTGCGGCGTTTGGAGCTCGCCGAGTTCTTGGTCGATGAGGAGCTTGATGTACCCGACGATCGGGGTCATCGGCGTCGACAACTCGTGCGAGATATTTCGATAGAACTCTTTGCGCGCTTGATCGAGTTCGAGCAGACGCCGGTTGGCTTCGCTGAGTTCAGCGACCTTCTCCTCGAGATGCGTGACGATTCGCTGGCTCTGCAAACGCAGGTGTTTGCCGGTCAAGTCGTCGTCCATCGCCTCGCGCTGGCCGTCGAGGTAGCTCTGCACGGTCACCGCGAACGAGCGCGCATCGATGGGCTTCTGCAAGAAGCCGTCACAGCCGACGGCGATGCTGGTGTCTCGGTTGCCTTCGGCGGTGATGGCAACGATCGGCACACCCTTGAGCTCGGGCGTGGCACGCAAGCGCAGCGTCACCTCGTAGCCATCGAGCCCGGGGATCGAGATATCGACCAACACCAGGTCCGGGCGCTCTTTCATCGCCCGGCGGATCCCCTCGAGCCCGTCCGCGGCGTCGACCACATCGAAGCCGGCGGGTGTCAGCAGTTTCCGCACCAACAGTCGGTTGGCCGGGTCATCTTCGATGTGGAGCACCTTCGGCATATGCGTAGTCCCCCATATTCCCAGCGAACCCGCGGCGGGGCAACAACTAGGCCTCCAGAACTGTTCGCAATGCTTGAACTGGAGGCGACTTGGGCTTAGGTAGCTGAGCCATGCTTCGCCTCAGCCCCTGGCTCGTCCTGTTGTCGCTCGGTTGTTCAGAGCTAACGATGCCCACCAGCGACCAGGGAAAAGTACGATCTCTCACCCCAGAGCCTACGCCAGCGCTTGAAAAAGTGGCGGAACCGGCGCAACCCGCGCCGCGAAAGGCGCGTCGCATCGAAAAAGATGCCGAGCGCGTCAGCGCGTCGCACGTCCTCGTGGCCTATAAGGGGGCAGCGCGAGCCAAGTCCGCCACCCGCACCAAAGAAGAAGCCAAGAAGCTGGCCGACGAGGTGCGCGCGAAGGTCGTGAAGGGCGGCGACTTCGCGGCACTGGCCAAAGAATACTCGGACGACTCCGGCAGCGGTGCCAAGGGCGGCGATCTCGGAAGTTTCGATCGGTCCAGGATGACGAAGCCCTTTGCCGATGCCGCTTTCGCATTGAAGGTGGGGGACGTGAGCCAGGTCGTGGAGAGCGAATTCGGTTTCCACGTCATCAAACGCACGAAATAGCGACAGCTGGCCCCGAGCCCGGAAGCCCGCCCACCAACCGAGAACAGCTCTAACGTGTCCGTGACAGCAGCCGCCTCTGAAGCTCGCGCGGCCTCGGTGCCGCCGCCCGGGTCCCTACCACCGCCCAGCTCGCCCGAGCAGTCCGGGCGCTTGCCGCTGCCCGCGGTGGTGGCCTATCCCGCGGCGCTGCTGACGGGTGTGCTCTACTTCCTGGCGTTTCCGGGGATGGACGTGTGGCCGCTCGGTTTCGTCGCTCTGGTGCCGCTCAGCGTCGCCCTGCGAGGTCAGCGACCACGACGCGGCCTCGCGCTCGGTTGGGTCGCCGGCTTCACCATGACCATGCTCGGGTTTTACTGGCTCATCGGCATGCTCGAGACGTTCAGCGGTTTTCCGACTGCGGTCTGTGCGCTGTTCGCAGCCATTCTGTCGGGCTACCAGGGCGGCCGGATCGCGCTCTTGGGCTGGCTGGCGACGCGCGCGGAGCTCAAGCGCTGGCCCGCGTGGCTCGCGTTCGCGCTGGCTTTCTCCGCGAGCGAGCTGGTTTTCCCGCTGCTGTTTCCTTGGTACTACGCCGCGACCGTGCACCAAGTGCCCGCGCTGCTCCAAACCGCGGAGCTCGGGGGGCCGCTGCTGGTCGGGATCACGCTCGTATTCGCCAATCTCGCGCTGGCGGAGCTTTGCGTGGCTCTGCTCGAACGCCCCAGGCAAGGCGGTGTTGCGTGGACGCAACGCGTGCCCTGGAAGCGCATCGCGCTCTTCGCGGCGGTTCCGCTGCTCGCCTTGGGCTACGGGTTTGCCCGCATCCCCATGCTGGAAACGCGCATCGAAAACGCGCCAAAGCTCCGGGTCGCACTGGTTCAAGCGAACATGAGCCTGCTCGGCAAGCGCTTGAAGCCCGAAGAGTCCCTCGAGCGCCACCTCTCGCTCACACGCGGCGCGATGCAAGAAAAGCCCGTCGACCTGGTGGTGTGGAGCGAGACCTCGATCGGAGGCGCTGTCGACGAGCGAACCGCCAACGCCCACTATCGACAGACGCTCGGCACCCAGCTCCCGGTCCCGACCATCTTCGGGGCCGTCCTGCGAACCCCCGTCGAGGACGCTCGCAAGTACACGCTCAGTAACTCGGCCCTGGTGACGAACGCCGAGGGCAGCGTGGTGGGCCGCTACGACAAGCAGTTTCTGCTCGGTTTCGGCGAGTACCTACCGTTCGGCGAGACCTTCCCCATTCTGTACGAGTGGTCGCCAAACTCGGGGCGTTTCACGCCAGGGAAGAGCTTCGAGCCGCTACCCGTGGGTAAGCACAGCGTGGCGACGTTCATCTGCTACGAAGACATCATCCCGAGCTTCGTGAACCGCATCATGGGCAACGGCTCGCCCGGCCTTTTGGTGAACCTGACGAACGACGCTTGGTTCGGCGATACGACGCAGCCGTGGATCCACTTGGCGCTTGCCAAGCTGCGCGCCGTCGAACAACGGCGCTTCTTCGTGCGCTCCACCAACAGCGGCGTCAGCGCCTTCATCGATCCGCTCGGTCGAGTCATCGACTCGACGCCCACGTTCAGCGAAATCGCGATCGCCGAAGATCTGCGCTGGCTCGACGGCTCGACGCTGTTTCACATCCTCGGCGATACGCCCTGGTGGCTCGTCTCCATGGTGGCCTTCGCCATGGCATTCTTGCCGCGCCCCGATCGACTTGTTGGCCGATCGTCGCGGAGTGTTTCTGCACCCCCCAAGCCTCGCGCATCCGTCCTACCACCGAGTGAGGTTGCTGCTTCGAAGCCACCGGCCGCCCGGCAATCCAACACCCCGGCGGCTATGCCCCCTCCAATACCGG
>Ga0315910_10002573_pt1 | contig 15836 bp, 13 predicted proteins | sample EdamamesoilMG_FD_204470 | JGI IMG/M metagenome (GOLD analysis project Ga0315910, IMG submission 204470) | Garden soil microbial communities collected in Santa Monica, California, United States - Edamame soil | ecosystem: Environmental > Terrestrial > Soil > Garden | place: USA: California... | reverse complement strand
CGCGATCCTCCGGGCCGCGGTACGCTTCTGCTTCGACGATGCGTCCGCTCGTTCGCCCCTCGGCGCTATCGTGGACCAGGATTTTTCCGATCGCGTCGCGCGCGACCGCGAGCACGGGCCGAGCGTAAAACGAGCGCGGCAGCGCCTTCACGGACCGAAACCGAGGATCTTGCCGCCCTGGTACACGATGAAGCTCGCCGCGTAGGCGAGCACGCTCATGTACGCGAAGAGAAACGCGGGCCAGCGATAGCTCTTGGTCTCGCGCTTCACGACCGCCAGCGTGCTCATGCACTGGCACGCGATCGCAAAAAACACCATCAGCGACAGCCCGACGAGCGGCGTGTAGCGGGGCTTTCCGTCGGCTGTTTCCGCGCGGATCTTGTCCCGGAGCGGCTCGGCGTTCTCGTCGGTGTCGCCGACGCCGTAGACCAGGCCGAGCGTGGAGACGAACACCTCGCGGGCGGCGAAAGCACCGATGATCCCGACGTCGAGCTTCCAATCGAAGCCGAGCGGGGCGAACACCGGCTCGATCGCCTTGCCGAGCCGGCCGGCGTAGCTGTCTTCGATCGCCGGCGCCGGTGCCGGAACGACCTCGGCGGCTGCCGTTCCCGGCGCCGGTGCCGGCGCCGGTTCGCGCGGGAAGGCGAGCAGCGCCCAGAGCACGATCGTGCAGGCGAGGATCACGGTGCCCGCTTCCCGCAAGAAGACGCTCGCGCGCTCGACCAGCGTCCGGAGCGTCACGCCGAGGCTCGGCATGCGATAGGGCGGAAGCTCGAGGATCAGCGGTAAGCGATGGGCTTTCACCACCGTTCGCCCGAGCACCAGCGCGACGAGCAGCGTGGTCACGATCGAAAACACGTACATGCCGACCATCAACAGGCCCTGGACCGGCATCCAGCCGAAGACCTTGGACGGCGGAAACAGCGCAGCGATCACCAGCGTGTAGACCGGAAGTCGGGCCGAGCAGGTCATCAACGGGATGACGAGCATGGTGAGCAGGCGGTCGCGCTGCCGCTCCATGGTGCGGGTGGCGAGCACGGCAGGTACCGCGCAGGCGAATCCGGAGAGCATCGGCACGAACGCCCGCCCGTGAAGCCCGATGCCTTTCAGCACGCGGTCCATCAGGAACGCGACGCGCGACATGTACCCCGAATCCTCGAGCAGCCCGATGAACAGGAAGAGCAGCACGATCTGGGGCAGGAACACGATGACGTTGCCGACACCGCCGATCACGCCTTCGACCAGAAGATCGCGCAGGAGCCCGGCCGGCATGACGCCGGTCAAGATGTCCGAGAGCGCGGCCATGCCGTCCTCGATCAGGGAGATGGCCGGATCGGACCAGGAAAAGAGGGCCTGAAACACGATTAGCATCAGCACGAGGAACACCGCGAAGCCGGCGACCGGATGCAGGAGCACGCGGTCGACCCGCTCGGAGGCTTTGCGCTTCGGCGGGTGGCGCTCCACTCGCGCGTGGAGCTTGGGGAGCGCGGCGTCGATCGCCGCGTAGCGCGGGACGATTCGCTCCTCGTCGAGGTCGCGCCCGGCGGCTCGCGTCCGGACCTCGGCGCAGGCCGTGCGCACGCCCGCCGGAACGTGCACGAGCTCGTCGTCGTCATCCACGCTGCCGAGTGCCCACAGGGCGAGGGAAAGGTCGCGCGCGGCGTCCTTCCTCCACGCCGCCGGCAACGCGCCGGCCACGTGCCGTGCGTCGTCGAGCAGCGCGGGTGGGTAGGCGATGCTCACGCGTCCCGTGGTCGGACGACGGAGCTCGTCACCGATCGCGCGCGTGAGCTCGGCGATGCCGGTGCCGTGCCGCGCGTCGGTGGCGACGGCGCGGACGCCGAAATGCTGGGTGATCGCGGCCGGGCTGGGCGGATTGTCGCGCGCCTCGTCGATCATGTTCACGGCGACGACGAGCGGGACCTCGAGCTCCACGAGCTCGAGCAGGAGATACAGATTTCGAGCGAGCTGCCCGGCGTCGAGCACGAGCACGGCGAGATCGGCGCGCGGCTGGCCGTCGAGGCCGAGCGCCGAATGGAGCGCGATCTGCTCTTCCGGTGAGCGGGCGGACAGCGAGTAGGCACCCGGCAGGTCGACGAGCCGGGCCGGCGTGCCGCCGAGATCGAGCCTGCCCCAGCGTTCCTCGACCGTGATGCCGGGGTAGTTGCCGATGTGGGCGCGCTCGCCGGTGAGTCGATTGAAGAGGCTCGTCTTCCCGACGTTGGGGTTGCCGAGCAAGAGCACGCGGAGCGGCTCCGAAGCGGGGACCGGGCTCTTCGGTGGGGCGGCGTCGAACGCGGGAGCCGCTGTCACGATTCGCCCCGAGCCGCCGCCGGCTCGAGGCCTGCCCCGCCAGCCGCCTTCTCGGGAGCGGCCATGGGCGCGAGCCCGACTCGGATCACCGAAGCGTCCGTCTTCCTGATCGACAGGCTCGACCCGCGCACCAGAAGCTCGAGCGGATCGCCGAGCGGTGCGATGCCGACGAGCTCGACCCTCGTACCCGGCACCAGTCCGAGCTCCATCAGACGTCGCCGGAACGCGCGCTCGCCGCCCACGTGCTCGATGACGGCGACGTCACGGATGGCGAGGTCGGCAAGGCTCGGACGGCTCGGTTCCACGGTGCAGGCTCCAGCTTAGCCTACATGATAACGATTTTCAAATTCAAGCCGCCGGGCCCATGCCGGCGCTCCCGGCGGCCCGCCGGCGTTCCTTGGCGGCGCTGACACTCGCGGCGAGGGCCAGGGCGTCGGTCGAGGTCGGCAGGACGCGGAGCAGGTCCCGGAGGGCTTCCAGCATCTCGAGCGCAGAACCGAAGCGCCGGGAGGGTTCACGCTCGAGCGCTCGGTGCACGAGCTGTGCGAACTTGAGCGGCACACGGCTCCGCGTGGCGGCGAGCAGCGGCACGCGGGCGTCCCTGACGAGGAGCGCCGACTCGACCTCGTTCGCCCCGCGAAAAAGCCGCGCCCCCGTGATCGCTTCCCAGAGCACGATGCCGACGGCAAAAAGGTCGCTCCGCGGGCTCGGCGGCTCGCCGCGCACGAGCTCCGGGGCAAGGTACGCGGCCTTGCCCTTGACGATGTTCGGCCGCGTGAGCCGCTCGCGATCGAGCGCCCGGGCGAGCCCGAAGTCCGCGAGCTTCACCACGCCCGACAGGTCGAGCAGCACGTTGCTCGGGGTGACGTCGCGGTGGAGGATCGGCGAGAGCTGGCCGCGAACATCGACGCGCGTGTGGGCACAGTTCAGGGCGCGCAGGATCTCGATGCCGATGGCGGCGACGAGCTCCCACGGCGTCTCGATGGCGCCCTTGGTGTGTGACTCCACCCAGTCGGCGAGATCGAGGCCGCGCACCAGCTCGCTCACCAGGTAGGGCCGACCGAGCTCATCGGCTCCGTAGTCGAGCACGGCCACGATGTTCGGATGCTGGAGCTCCGCACCGACCCGGGCCTCCTCCGCGAACATGGCGACCGCGTCGGGCGAGCCCTCGAGCGCGGGGAGCATGCGCTTGACGGCGACCGGGCGCGCGAAGCGTCCCGCCCCGCGCTGGATCGCGCGCCAGACCACGGCCATGCCGCCGCGTCCGATCACCTCCACGAGATCGTAGCGCCCCGCAACGAGCCTTCCGGGCGCATCGTCGGCGCTCATCCGCCGGCCTCGTCCCTTGCTCGCACGCAACCCGAGAATCGCGTGGAAGGGGAAATTTTCGCGAAGGGGCGATGCACGCCGGGCGGCCTTGGCGTCACTTCCTGAAGTGCGCTCGCTCTCGTCACGATCGCCGACGCTAGCATCCGCTCGACCCGAGCGCGCAATCAACCACAAGGTAGGTGGGGAGCGCACCCGGCCGTTTCGTTCCGTTTCCGGGTCGTGGTTGAAACTTGAAAGCGAAGACGCCATCATCGACTGACATGCGAAAGCTGATCCTCGCCGCGCGTTCCGGTCTGTTGCGAAGCGCGGTCGTCGCCGCGCCGATCGTGATCGCGAGCGCGTGCAGCGAGTCCGGTAGCAACTTTTTCACGCCGACCACCGGTGGAACCGGCGGTGTCATGTCCGGTGGGACCGGTGGCGTCGGAACGGGCGGCACCTCGGGTACCGGCAGCGGTGGGACGGCGAACGCGACGAGTGGCGGTATGGGCGCGACGGGTGGCGGAAGCGTTGCCGGCGCTGGCGGCATGATGACGGGCGGAACGGCGGGAACGGGCGGGGTAGGAACCGGGGGCGATGCCCCGACTGCCGGCACGGGTGGTACCGACGCAACGGGCGGGACGGCGGGAAGCGACGCGAGCGGTGGTGAGGGCGGCAGCGGCAACGAGGGCGGGATGGAGCCCACGGCCGGCACGGCGGGTTCGACGGGTGGTGACGCTGGCTCGGGCACGACTGCGGGAACTTCCGGGAGCGCCGGCGACGCCGGTACCGGTGGTGTCGCGGGAACGGGTGGTGGTGCCGGTGCCGGGATGGGCGGCGTCGGCGGCACGGCGGGCGCGGGTGGCACGGCCGGCATGGGCGGTATGGCCGGCACGGGCGGTACGGGCTGCGTCCCCAAGCCCGAAGTGTGCGACGGCGAGGACAACGATTGCGGCGACGACGAGGACGAAGGTGGCGTGTGCCCTCCCGGCTGCCACGGTGCCACGTTCGGCGGCCGCAGCTTCCTGCTCTGCACCGTGAATAACGGCGTCAATTGGGATGAGGCCCTCGACTTTTGCCAGGATCTGGCGACCGATCCCGCGCCGGTCGCGGTGGCGGGCCCGATGACGCTCGTCCAGGTCGACTCGGCCGAGGAAAACACGTTCCTTCAGGATTGGATCGTCGCGCTCAACATCGACGACAACGTTTGGCTCGGTGCGAACGACGCGGAGCAAGAGGGCAGGTGGTTCTGGGATCGCGGCACGGGCGCGCCGGTGCCGTTCCTCACCGTGGTCAACAACAACCGAACGATCATCGACGGGCGGTACAATGATTTCCCGAGCGGCATCTTCCTGTCCGGGGCGTCGGGGGCGGACTGCGCCCATTTCGACCCGGCCGAGGATTGGCGCTGGGACGATCGCTCCTGCACGATGGACGCCCCGGCCTTCATCTGCGGTGAGATCAAGTAAGCTTTAGACCCTTCGTGGTCACGCGGTCGAAAAAGAAGAGCGCGGGCATCCTCGTCTTCCGCCGCGCGACAGCCGGACTGGAGGTGCTGCTCGCTCATCCTGGCGGCCCGATCTTCCGGCACCGGGACGCCGCCGCGTGGACGATTCCGAAGGGTGAGATCGAGCCCGACGAGCCGCCGCTCGATGCCGCGCGCCGGGAGCTTCGCGAAGAAACCGGGTTCACGCTGCCGGGCCCGTTTCTCGAGCTCGGCATGGTGAAGCTGAAGAGCGGCAAGCTCGTCTACGCCTGGGCCACCGAGGGCGATTGCGATCTTGCAGCCTTCGAAAGCGCGACATTCCGCATGGAGTGGCCCCCGCGCTCGGGGAAATTCGAGGAATTCCCCGAGCTCGACCGCGTCGCGTACTTCGACCTCGATACGGCGCGAACCAAGCTGAACGAAGCGCAAGGGCTGCTGATCGACCGCCTGCTCGACGCGCTCGCTCGCTGAATCGCCTCGACGCGGCGCTCGTCACGCGAAGGAAACAAATCCTCGCCGTGGCGAAAAGTGGCCGAACGGTCTCCAACACCCTACCGAAACTGAGCTCGGGCTATCGATCGAGTCAGAGCGCATGTCGGAGGTATCGAGGTTCATTCAGGGCGTGTACTCGTTTCGGGGCGCGGGCTTGGGCGAGTTCGTGCCGCTCCAGCCCGGGGCAAGCTACAAGGTCCCGTTCGACAAACGGGCCCAGCTCATCTACCTGCGCGCGGGCAATTCCAGCGCGGAGCTGATGGTCGTCGTCCTGGTGCGGAACAAGCGCCCGATCCGCTATTTCCCGATCGGGGCGAAGGGGGCCATCCACGTGCCGCTCGCCATCGTGGAAGACATCGACCCTGAAAGCGAGATCGAGCTTCACGCGGGCGCTCCCGAAGGCATCCAGCCAAGCGTCGTCATCGATCTGGGACTCGTGGAAATCTGAGGAGCAAGGGCGGCATCGAGGATTTCGGCTAGCCATGACCAAAAAGCGCAAGCTGGTAGTGATCGGCAACGGCATGGCGGGCGCTCGCGTGGTCGAGGAGGTGCTTTCGCGTGGAGGCGCCGACCAGTTCGAGATCACGATGTTCGGCGACGAGCCGTACGGCAACTACAACCGCATTCTGCTGTCGGACGTGCTGAACGGCTCGCACGACGCGGCGGACATCTTCCTGAATCCGCTCGCGTGGTACGCCGACAACGGCATCAAGCTCCACGCCGGCGTGCGCGTTTCGAAGATCGAGCGCCAGGCGCGCCAGGTGGTGGGCGAAGGGGGAGTGGTCGAGAGCTACGATCAGCTCGTCATCGCGACCGGCAGCGTGCCGTTCATCCCGCCGATGGACGGGCTCCGTCTGGCCGACGGGCGGGAAAAACCAGGCATCTTCGTGTTCCGGAACCTCGACGACTGCCGGCGCATCACCGACTACGCGATGGGCAAGAAGAGCGCGGCGGTCATCGGCGGAGGTTTGCTCGGCCTCGAGGCGGCGCGCGGGCTCCAGAACTTCGCCCTCACAGTGCACGTGATCCAGCGCGGCAACTTTCTCATGAGCCAGCAGCTGGACTCGCCGGCGTCTTCGATCTTGAGAAAGACGCTGGAACAGCTCGGCATCGTCGTGCACGTCGGCAAAGACACCAAGCGCATCGCCGGCACGGACGCCGTCAGCGGGCTCGAGTTTGCCGACGGCGGTCGACTCGATTGCGACCTCGTCGTCATCGCGGCCGGCATCAAGGCCAACAGTGAGCTTGCGGCGCGCGCCGGGCTCACCGTCGAGCGCGGCATCATGGTCGACAACCGCCTCTGCACGCTCGACGACCCACGGGTGTTCGCGGTCGGCGAGTGCGTCCAGCACCGCGGGCAGGTGTACGGGCTGGTCGCGCCGATCTGGGAACAGGCAAAAATCTTGGCCGAACAGCTGACGGGAGCCGACCCGAACGCGGCCTATCACGGCTCCAAGGTATCGACCAAGCTCAAGGTCATGGGTGTGGAGGTGGCGTCGATGGGCATCATCGAGCCGACCGAAGAGGGGGACGAGCTCGTGCAGTTCACCGAGCCGAAGAAGGGAACGTACAAGAAGCTCATCATCCGCAACGGGCGGCTCGTCGGCAGCATCCTGCTCGGCGACATCAAGAAGGCCCCGTACCTGACCCAAGCGTTCGAGAAGAACACGCCGGTTCCCGACGAGCGCCTGTCGATGCTGTTCGACATCGGCGCGCCCTCGGACGCGACGACGATCGAGACGATGCCCGCCGAGATGCAGGTCTGTAACTGCAACGGAGTCACCAAGGGCAAGGTCGTCGCCTGCGTCAAGGCGGGTCGGCGCACTCCCAAGTCGGTGATGGAAGCCACGCGAGCCGGCATGGGCTGTGGCGCGTGCAAGGCGCTGGTGAACGACGTCGTCGCCTGGGCCTGCGGCGGCGCGACCGAGGAGGACCCCGCCGCGGACTACTACGTGCCGGGCGTTCCGCTCTCGAAGCCCGAGCTCGTGCGCGCGATCAAGGAGCGTGGCCTCTACTCGGTGTCGGCGGTTTTTCGCGAGCTTTCCGGGGGCGTGGAGGATCCCGGCAGCAAGCCGGGCCTGGCGTCGCTCTTGAATGCGATTTGGGCGGACGAATACGTCGACGAGCGCGACGCGCGTTTCATCAACGATCGCGTCCACGCCAACATCCAGAAGGACGGCACCTTCAGCGTGATCCCGCAGATGCCGGGTGGAGTGACCACGCCGGCGCAGCTTCGGCGCATCGCCGACGTGGCCGAAAAGTATCGCGTGCCGATGGTGAAGCTGACGGGCGGACAACGCATCGATTTGCTCGGCATCGAGCGCGACGATCTGCCGAAGGTTTGGCGCGACCTTGGGATGCCTTCGGGCTACGCGTACGCAAAGCGCTACCGCACCTGCAAGAGCTGCGTCGGCGCCGAGTTCTGCCGTTTCGGGCTCGGCGACAGCACGGGCCTCGCCCAAGAGGTGGAACGGCGCTTCCAGGGTCTCGAGTCGCCGGGAAAACTGAAGCTGGCGACGGCCGGCTGTCCCCGAAACTGCTCGGAGGCGCTGGTGAAGGACGTGGGGGCGGTCGCGATCGAGGGCGGCCGCTGGGAAATCTACGTGGGCGGAGCGGCGGGCGCCCACGTGCGCAAGGGCGACCTCCTCTGCACCGTCACGACCCACGCCGAGGTGCTCAGGATGGCGGGTCGCTTTCTCGAGTACTACCGCGAGAACGCCAGGTACCTCGAGCGGACCTACGGTTTCGTCGCGCGTGTCGGCATCGACAAGATCCGCGCGGTGGTGGTCGACGACAGCGAGGGCATCGGCGAGCGGCTCGACGCGGCGATGGACCGCTCCGTTGCCGCATACAAGGACCCCTGGTTGGAAGCGCTCGCGCCCGTCACACCCAATCAGTTCCGCGCCTCGTTGCCCGTGGTGCAGTGAGGATGCCGATGGAAGTCACGCTCGGTCCGCTCCACGCGATTCCGGAAGGCGAGGGCCGTACCTTTCAGGTCGGTACCGAACGGATCGCGGTATTTCGCAGTCGTCAGGGCGGTGTGTTCGCGACGCAGGCAACCTGTCCGCACCGCGGCGGGCCGCTCGCGGACGGGCTCCTCGGCGGTACCACCCTGATCTGCCCGCTCCACTCGCTCAAGTTCGATCTCACGAGCGGGCGCTCCTCGAACGGCGAATGCTCGCTCAGGACGTACCCCACGCATCTCACGCGCACGGGGCAGATCGTCGTCGAGCTCGGCGAATGAGGCTCTTGGCGGTCGACGTCACTCGGCCGGAATGAAGCCGCTGCCGCCGCCGTCGCAGAGCAGCGATTGCCACTCGCTCAGCGGAAATTCGCACAGGAGCTGAAGGCGCTCCGGTGGCGCGCCTTCACTGAAGTAGATGAAGCGGTAGTAGCTGAGGGTCGGCGGCAGATCGTACTCGAACACGGCGTCGTCCTCTTCACAGTCACGCACGTTCACGATCAAGCGCGCGGCCGTGCTCTCGAGCCGGACGTGCCCGACGAAGTGGACCCCCTGGCCGTTCACGTCCTCGGTCACCTGAAACAGTCCGAGACCCTGCTCGTAGTAGATGACGTCCGCCTTGCAGGCGCCCTCGTCGTTGATGGTCTGGAGCGCCACCGCGGTCTCGTAGGCGTCGTCCACGAAGCGGATCCATTGGTGCCTCGAGCCGTTCAGCTCCGGCAGGTAGGCCTCCCCGGTGGCCGGATCGAAGAAGCCGGTGTCCGTGCCGCTTTGAGCGGGCCACAAGCCCTGAAGCTCCGCGAACGGACCGACCGTCCCGAGCACGAAATCGTCCGGTTGAGCCGGCTGGAACGGCTCCGCGAGCGGCGGGCGATGGAGCAGCGTGAGCACGAACGGGTGGGGTCCCCCGTCGACGCTCATCTGGTACGTCCGCAGGCCTCCGTAGAAGTGCCACGCGTCCTCGAGCGAGATCGTGAGAGGGATCGGATCGAGAGGCAGATCCATCGAGCCCGACGTCGCGCAATCGGTCACGTCGAGGCGGCGTTCGGTCGGGTGCAGCGTGAGGACGTTGCCGTCCAACGTGGCGCTCCCCACCGATTGATGAAAATAGCTGACCGAGTCGCAGCCCTGCGAGACGCCGGCCGCGAGGTGGGCAAAGTAGTAGGCGCCGTCGGGTCGGATGTGGAGTGCGACGCTGAACCCGGACGTGATCTCGAAGTCCTCGCCGTACCCGTTCGTGTACTGGCCCGCCGATGCTCGCGTCTGTTGCCAAACACCGACGAGCTCGGGCGGCACCGAGCCGGGCTCGCCGGAGCCGCCAGTGCCCGCGCTGCCGCCCGTGGTTCCGCCGGAGCCGCCGGAGCCGCCGGTCACGTTGCTGCCGCCGGAGCCGCCCTTGCCGGAGCCGCCAGTGCCCGCACTCCCGCCGCCGCCTCCGGTCGCGCCCTCGGCCTCTCCGGCTTCACCACCTCCGCCGCCGGAGCCACCGCTGCTGCTGCCGCCGCCTTTCCCACCTTTCCCACCCTTGCCGCCGTTGCCGCTACTCGAACCTCCCGCTCCCGCTTCGCCGTCGTCGTCATCGGAGCCCCCGTCGCTGCCGCACGCGGGGAAGGCCAGCGTCGCTGCGATCGCGAGACCGAAGGGCAAGGCCCACGAGGAGCGCGACCGCGCCGTTAGTCGAGTCATTGCTCTAAGACCCAAGGGTTGGAGTAGGGGAGCGTCGATAATGAACCGACCCGAGGCGCAAGACAAGCCCGCGCTACGTCCGTCTTAGCGACATTCCTCGTTCCCGCGTCGCCCCCACTCTTCGACCGTGGGGGCTCTCGCGAATCCTTCGAACGCGATCGTCCCCGCGTTGTTCTTGGGCTCCGAGTCGTTGATGCCCACGCGTAGGTCTCCGGCGTACAGGCTCGTGAACGTGACGCACGGCGCGACGAGGACGCCGACGAAAAGATCGTCTTTGCCGGCCAGCGCGATGCCGGATCCGTGCGGAGCGCTCGCGAACGGCGCTTGCTTGAAATTGTAGCGCCGTGCGTCGCCACTCGAATAGCCCCTCGGGCCGAGCGGTTGGTCGTACCAGCTGCCCACCGTGTAGTGTCCTTCCGCACGCAGGTGAATGATCTCACCTGCCATCACGCCTCGTTTCCCGATGCGTTGAGGGTCGAACGTCGCGGGCATTTCCTGCTTGTCGAATTCCATCGCCTCGTAGGGCGATACGACGACCTCGAGGCGCAGCACGGCGCCCGACGAGACCGCGGACGTTCGCGTCGGGGATTCGTAGATCGCGGCGAGCTGGCCCAACGTGAAGCGCGCTTCGCCCACGCTTTGGCCGCCGTCTTTGCCGTCGTCGTCGACCACTTCGATGCGGAGCCCGTCCGCCGGAACCGCCGCGGTGGGGACGACGAACTCGTACGAAAAGGAGTGGCTCGTGACGTTGAGCACCACGGGACTTTCGAAGCTCACCGAGGCGCCGGCCTTGAGTCGTAAACGCAGGTCCGGATCGCCCGGGAACCGCTCGCCTGGCTCCGAGCGAATCATGGCGCCGCAGAGCCCTTCGACGCCCTCTCCGGCGACGGGTGAAACGAGATTCGTTCCGATCGCGACGAGCGAGCACACGGCGTCGCTCCGTGGCTCCGGAGCTGACCCATCCCAGCCATCGCCGGTGCCCGGGCGCTTGCCCACCACGTCGACGCGATCAACGCGCAGAACGAAATTTTCCGGCAACCGTGCCCGAGGGCTTTTCGCCTCCGGCGCGCCGCCGCAGCCCAAAGCGAGCCCCACGACCGTGCCAGCGCAGTATTGCAACGCTTTCATGGCGACGTTCGAACGGTATCGGAGAAGTGGGTGTCAGTGAAGGTGACTGGTCAGGCCGAGTTATCGGGACGGGCCGCGGTGATGGAGCTACCCTCACGTCAGGAGACCCGAGCCGTGCGGTCCTTTTCTTTCGTTTCGCGCGCCCTGTGCGGTCTCGCCCTGGGCAGCGCCTTCGCCACCCTTTCGTGCGGCAACGGCGACTCCGGAGCGAACGGCTCCTCAGGTGCCTCCGGAATGAGCTCCGGCGGCTCCGGCGGCGCGGGTGGTTCATCCGGTGCGAGCGGCGCTTCGGGTGCGGGCGGCACGTCGGGCACGTCGGGATCGGGTAGCGGCGGTACGACAGGCGGCAACGGCGGCAGTGGCGGGTCATCGGGCGCGGGTGGCGCCGCGGCAGGCAGCGGCGCGTCGGGCGGAGACGCAGGTGGTGGCGGTGCGGGTGGCTCCACCGGCGGAGCTGGCGGCGATGGTGGCGGCGGGAGCGCCGGGTCATCGACCGGCGGCAGCGCGGGGCAAGCCTCGGGCGGCGACGCGGGCACGTCCGCGGCCGGCGGCTCGGCGGGAGGCGGCGGGCTCACCGGCGCCGTGCCGAGCGATGGCTGCGGCATGGCGGTTCCCATGACCGGTGAGCGCACGATCGACGCGACGCGCGAGTACATCCTGCGGCTGCCGGACGGCTACGACCCCGACGTGCCTCATCGCATCGTCTTTGCGTTCCACGGCGCGCAAGGGTCCGCCGTGCAGGTCGATACCGGCGCTCCCGCGAACACGGACTCCGATCCGACCGGGCCTTTTTACGGCATCATGGATGAGCTCCCCGACACCATCTTCGTGGCGGGGCAGGCCGACGGCACCTGGGACACGTCGAGCGACAAGGACGTGAACTACGTCAACGCCATCCTCGACGAGCTCGAGGGCGTGCTCTGCATCGACACCACGCGGGTCTTCGCCACCGGCTTCAGCATGGGCGCCATGATGACGATCAACAACGTCGGCTGCAAAATGGCCGATGTCTTCCGCGCCATCGCACCGATGTCCGGGTCGCTCGCCACCTGTCCGGGCGACGCGGCGATCCCGTACTGGGCCTCGCACGGCACCAACGACGGCACCATCGACATCAGCCGGGGCGAAGAGGCGCGCGACGAATTCGTCGGTCGAAACGGGTGTGACGACACCACCGTCGCCGCGACCCCCGAAGGCTGCGTCACCTACCAGGGCTGCGACGCCGGCTACCCCGTGAGCTGGTGTGTGTTCGAAGGCGTCCATCAGCCGCCGCCGTTCGCCGGGCCTGCCATCGCGGCGTTCTTCGAGCAATTCTGATCGCGCCGCTTCGAGCCGGGTGGTGGCCCCTCCCGGACTCGAACCGGGACGCTCTTGCGAGCAAGGGATTTTAAATCCCCCGCGTCTGCCGTTCCGCCAAGGGGCCTGGGTGACTTCGTCCGTTGCAAGTTGTCCTAACCCGGGGTGCGCGGCGCGGCGAGTTGTCGCGTTTCGCCCCACATCTTGGCTTTACGCAAGGTTGTGGTGCGGGCGTCGCGCGCGCATCATCGCGTTCGCGCATTTCTGCGCCTGGGAGGAGACGGACATGAACAAGCGGGTTTTGGGTTGGGCTGGTTTCGTGTTGGCTTCGTCATGGGTCGGGTCAGTTTCGGCGAAGCCTTCGTACTGTCCTACGACCACTTCCAGTCCGTGCAGCGGACGAAGCACCGGTGACATCCTGGTCACCCTGCATGGGAGTCCGGCCAATATCATCGCGATGAATGTGTCGACGCACGCGTTCTACATTTTTAGCTCGGCGTTCTCCGGGGCCGGCTCCCGCGAGCTCGGAGACATCCAGGTCGTGCCGAGCAACCCCCACCGCACCGTCGTGATCGGCAACGTGGATTCGGGTCACATCGGTATCCAGCGGCTCAACTCGTGCGGCAACATCATGACGCCGACCTTCGGCGTCTTTCCGAGCCAGCTGCCGATGCCGTGGCCGCCGATTTCGATCGGCGGCATGAACAACCGCGGCCTGGCGTTCGAAGCTGCGAGCGGGAAGGCGATCTCGCCGGGCATGATCACCAACTATTTCGACGGATCGGGGCCGTTCCAAACGCTCTTCACCTTCGGGTCGAACGGTGGTGCGCAGCCGATCGCCGCCGCCAGCGGCGAGCTGGTCGATTCACATGTCGCGGGCGCGGTGGCTTCCGACGAGTTCGGCACGCTCTACCTCGGCGAATCGTTCGGAGACGACCTCGGGCGCCTCAACCCCGCGGTGGCTCCCGCGCTCTCGACGAGGTTTCCTTCGACCGGCGCGGCCGGGATCTGGGACGTCGTTCACGATGCGAACGGTCACGTGTTCGTCGCCGAGGACTCGTCCGGCTTCGGTCGCGTGCGGCGCGTGGACTCCTTCACCGGCGTTTCGGTGGTGTGGGCCGACAACCGCGGTTCTTTCGGCGGTGGGGGCCTGCTCGGCGGGCTCCGCGGCGTCACCATCGACGCGTCGGGCGACCTCTGGGTGGTCGAGCGGCTCGCCGACGGTTCGCATGCCCTGGTCAAGGTCAGCGGAGCGACCGCCAATCAGGTCCTCGACTACGTCCCGATCCCGCAGCTCGTCGGGGGCCAGGGGGCCACTTTCGCCAATCCGCAGGGGATTGCCGTGTACGGGGTGAACCTGCCCGCGATCCGCGAAGCCTGCTCGAGCTCGTGCGCGACCGGTCAGATCACCGATTGCTTCGGCAACTGCGTCTGGGCCGACCAGCTCGGCGATCAGTTTTGCGACGACGGTCCCCACGAGAGTCTCAACTGCTGGGGCCGAAACTTCGACCGCGGCGACTGCAACTTCTGCTCGCCGGGAGAAGTGCCGGACTGCAACGGCAACTGCGGACCGCTGGCGTGGGTCGGTGACAGCATCTGCGACGAGGGTGGCCCCATCTCCCAATACGCTGGGATCTTCCTCAACTACGACTGCGCCGAGTTCCGCCACGACGAAGCGACCTGCCTCGGCTGCGGCTGGGGCGAGGTGCTCGACTGCAACGGCAACTGCAGCCCCGAGAGCTGGTTCGGCGACTCGATCTGCGACGACGGGGACTGGACGTACCTGGGTCACCCGGTCGACTGGGACTGCGTCGAGTACGACTTCGACCAGCACACCTGTAACTAGCGGACCGTCAACCTAGAGGAACAACGCGGCGGCAGCGGCGGCGGCACCGACCAGCGCGGCGCCCAGGCCGATCCACACCCACGTGTACGAGGTCTCCTGCGGCCGCGGCGCTCGGCTGGGGGTCGGCCGCTTGGAGGGGCGCGCCGCGACGCTACGGGTCGCGGGCAAGGTCGGGGAGCTCCGCCCGGACGAGCCCCGGCGCTTCTCGAGCACGGCGCGGTGCTCGGGGGTCAGGCCGACGAGCTTTTCTGCGGTCACTCGGTCGGAGCCGCCGGCGAACACCTCCAGCGCGGCGATCAGCGCCTGCATGCTGGGCGTGCGTCGGGTCGGATCGCGCTCGAGCCCGCGGTGGACTACGCGGGCGAGATCGTCGTCGATCCAGGGCGCGGAATCCTCCAGACGTCGCATCGGATCGGTGCAGATGGCGACGATCAGCTCGGCGAGCGAGGCCTGGTTGCCCCAGAGTCGCGCCCCGGCGAGCGCTTCCCACAAGACGACGCACAGGCTCCACACGTCCGCGCGCTCGTCGACGTCCTTCGCGTTTCGCGCCTGCTCGGGCGCCATGTACATCGGCGAGCCGATCATGCCGCCGGTGCCGGTGAGGTTCAGCCCGCTGCCGCGGAAGGTGCCGCCGTCGATGCGGGTGCGCTTGGCGACGCCGAAGTCGCAGACCTTGACCGTGACTTCCCCGGTGTTCTCTGCCACCTGCAGGAACAAGTTCGCGGGCTTGATGTCGCGATGGATGATGCCCCGCGCGTGGGCGGCGGCGATCCCCCGCGCGCCCTGCAGCGCCACGCGCACGGCGACCTCCGGCTCGAGCGCCCCCTCGCGCTTCAGCACGCTCGATAGATCCGTGCCGTGCAGGAGCTCCATGATGATGAAGGGGAGGCCGAGCCGCTCGTCGGTGCCCGCGTCCCGCGTGCTGACGACGTTGGGGCTCGTGATCCCGATCGCGGCTCTGGCCTCGCGCGCGAAGCGGACGAGAGCCGGGTGGTTTTCGCCCGCGAGCCTGCGCGAGATGAGCTTGGCCGCCCAGCGTCGTCCCTCGGTGTCGGCGACCTCGTACACCGAGCCCATGCCGCCGCGGCCGATCAGGCCCACCACGCGGTAGCGCCCGCCGAGATCCTGGCCTGCCAGCCCGAGCTCGTCGACGGGCCGCTGGTTCGTCGGTGCCACCGTCGCCGGCGGCGGCTCGGACATGAGATCGGCGCGCGGTGCAGCTTGGTTTCGAACCCCGCTCGGAACCGTCATCACGTCCGTCATCTCGATCCTGTCGTCGCCGGTGGCGAGGGGAAGCAGCGCTTTCGCGAGCTCCTCCATCG
>Ga0315910_10002572_pt1 | contig 15837 bp, 14 predicted proteins | sample EdamamesoilMG_FD_204470 | JGI IMG/M metagenome (GOLD analysis project Ga0315910, IMG submission 204470) | Garden soil microbial communities collected in Santa Monica, California, United States - Edamame soil | ecosystem: Environmental > Terrestrial > Soil > Garden | place: USA: California... | reverse complement strand
CTTTTCCCCTTACACCCAGGCCTTCCTGGAGCATCAAGTGCAGGCCATGTTCGCTCGGGGGCGGTTGGAACAGGCCTTGGACCTCCAGGTAGCGCTGGTGGAGAGGTTCCCCAAGCTCCCCAATCAATACAAGAACCTGGCCTTGGTGCTCATGAAGCTGGGTCGGCCACAAGGGGCCCTGGCCGCGGCCCAGAGGTCCATCGAACTCGATCACTATTACATCCCGGGTCATTCCTTGAAGGGACAGGCCCTCATGGCCCTCGGCCGTTGGCGGGAGGCCCTGGCCACCTTCGAGGAGGAGAAGAAGGTGTTGGAGAGGATGGGTCGCGTGGATCCCACGGGCCAGGTCGACGCGCATATCAAGCTCCTCAAGGCGAAGCTTGGCGACAAGAACTGACCGGGGATCCATCGGGGTCACGGCCCTAGTCCCTTATCCCTTTCTCGGGTATTTCCTCCTTTGCGCTTTTCTCGTCTCTCCCTTCATCGGTTGGTACGACTCGGGTGAGATGGTGGGCGTGACCTCCTGTCTCGGGATCTCCCATCCTTCGGGCCAAGCCGTCTACCACCTCCTGGGGAAGGTCTTCCTCCTGCTCCCCTTCGGCACATCGGCCTATAAGATCGGCCTGCTCTCCGCCCTCTGCGGGGCCCTGGCGCTCTGGCTCTTCTATCTTCTCTGCCTAGAGTTGGCCGCGCGATGGGGTGGGTGGAAGGACGCGCGGGCCCTTCCCTCCACCCTCCGGACCGGTCTTCTTTTGCTCACCCTCCTTTGGGGCCTGAGCCTTCCTTGGTGGAAGGTCTCCACCCAGGTGGAAGTCTATGCCATGCATCTGGCCTTCATGATGGGGGTGCTTTGGGTCCTGACCTTGGAGAAGCCCTTCAAATGGCCCCTGGTCCTTTTCCTCGCGGGGGTGGCCACGATCTTCCGGCCGACCCAGATGCTCGTGTTGCCTTGGATCGGAATCCTTTTCCTCGTCGAGACCTTCGGCGGGAAGGGAAGGACCCCCGCCCAAGGTCGCTGGCGGTTGGTCGCGATGACCCTCCTGGGGTTCGTCCTGGGTCGCGGGACCCTCCTCTATCTTCCCCTTCGCTCCGCGCTGGAGCCGCCCATGGCTTACGCGGACCTAACGGGGCCTTCCGCCCTCATCCGGCATGTCCTAGGGCTGGGTTTCTCAGGGTCCATCGGGACGGCCACGGGGGCCTCTCTCCTTTCGGCTTTGAGCGGCATGGCCCATCGGGCCTGGACCGACCTGACCCCAGTAGGGGTCATGCTCTTGGTGGGTGGGATGGTGATCCTGATCCGGAACGCGCGGAAGGCCCCAGCCTTCCTTTGGATAGGCTTGGCTTGGGGGGGACTCGAGACCTTTTTGGTGTTGGCGGTCCCTTACCCGACCTTTGAACCCCATATGACCCTTTTGATCTGGGCCTCCGTGGGTTGGTTAGCGGCCCTCTCCCTGGCGTGGTTCCACCGGCGTTTCCCCGGTGATGGCCGAAGGACCTTGGCTTTGACGGCGATCTTGGGCTTGGGGGTCCTTCTCCAACTCTCGGGGCTCAGGGTCCTCTGGGAGGATCGGGGATCCCGGGCGGCCGAGGACTTTGCCCGTAACATCCTGGGGATGATGGGTCCCTCGGCCCTTTATGTCCCGGCGGAAGAGAACGAGTATTTTCCTGTGGCGGGGATCCAAAGCTCCGAAGGCCTACGCGAGGACGTCCGGATCGTGATGCCCGGCACGCCTTTGGAGGTCTTAGGCCCCCAGGTCGCTCGCGCCTTGGGGGAGGGAAGGAAGGTCTACCTCACCCGGGAATGGGAGGGGCTTCCCCCTGGTTGGGGCTTACGAAGGTTGGGGCCATTGCTGGAGATATCGAAGCGACCCTCTTGGGAGGTCCTCCCTTCCCGCGTGGAATCCCCCATCGCCGCTTGGGGCGGTATCGAACTGCGTCGGGCTTTTTTCGAGCCCATCGAGGGTGTCCAAGGTTCGCGCGTGGAAGTCACCTATGACTGGGCCAGGACAGGGGCCGGCCCTCAGGAGGACGCCTCCTGGTTGGTGGTGCTCTTCACCGATGCGGAGGGGAACTTCCCCATCCATGACGGGGTGATCCAACTGCATGGGATCCATCGACCCTTCGATGGGAACCTGCCCCTGTGGGGTATGAAGGGGGGGAGGATCTACCGGGAGAAGGATGTGATCTTGATCCCCTCGAACTTCCCTCCAGGGGAGTATCGCGTGGTGGCCGCCCTCCAGAAGGGGGTGGCCCCGACCTTGGGGTCCCCGACTTCCCCCTTTGGCAGTTTCCTGGAGGATGACCGGCAGGGAACGTCCAAATTCTCGGGCAGGCCCTTCGGCGGAAGCCTCTTGAGCTTCACCCAGGGTCCGGGCGGCGAGGGCTTTTGGCCCGTGACAGGGAGCACCTTGCGTCCCTTGAACGGTCATTTCGTGCCCTTGGTGAAGCTCCGCATCAAGGCTAGGACCGACTGACGGGACCGGTTCATTTTGATTTTGGCCGAGGGTCTCATTAGAATACGGCCTCTTCCATCCCAGTTCTCGGGGGTCTTCCATGGCCGAGCAGCCCATCCAACGTCAATTCGTCAGCTTCGCTTTCTATAAGCTCTCCGAGGATTTCCGCAAGTTACCCCAAGCGGAGCGCGACAAGCTCAAGGCTTCCTTCGTGATGGCGGCCGAGGAGTTCCGCAAGGACGGCATCCTCCTCGCTTATTCCACGGTCGGGTTCAAGGCCGGGGTGGACCTGATGCTCTGGCGCATCACCTACGACCTGGATTCCATCCAGCGCATGGACGGTCGGCTCTTCCGGTCCGCCCTGGGCCCTTATCTCTCCCAGCCGGCCAACTATCTGTCCATGACCAAGCGTAGCTCCTACATCGACAAGCACGCCCATCCGGGGGAGACGGTGGAGTCCCGCACCCGCATCCTGCCCGGCAAGTTCAAGTACATCTTCATCTATCCCTTCGTGAAGAGCCGGGAGTGGTACCTGCTTTCGGCCGAGGACCGGCAAAAGGTCATGGACGAGCACATCCGCGTTGGGACCCTGTACCCTTCCGTGAAGCTCAACACCACCTATTCCTTCGGCCTCGACGACCAGGACTTCGTGGTGGCCTTCGAGACCGACATCCCCCAGGACTTCCTGGATCTGGTCATGGCCCTGCGCGAGACGGTCGGGTCCAAGTACACGGTGCGCGACACCCCCATCTATACCTGCCGCCTGATGGAACTGCCGGCGGCGTTGGACCTATTGGGTTAAGGCCGGTCACTGGCATCGACCCTTTTCCTTGGTTGTAACCTTCTCCCGTGTCCTTCCCGTAATCTTCCGGAGCCTCCATGAGACCCTTGCCCGACAATCTCCAATGGGAATCCTGGGGGAAGCTCCTCGCCCGTGTCCAGGAAGGGGATCCAGAGGCTTATCGGCGTTTCCTCGACGAGGTCGGGCCCATCCTCTATGGATTCGTGCGAAGACGGGTCTTCAACCCCGAGTTGGTCCCCGATGTCTATCAAGAGGTGCTCCTGACCCTCCACAAGGCCCGGCACACTTACGATCCCTCTCGACCCTTGGGACCCTGGCTCTTCACCGTGGCCCGCAACGCCATGTTGGACGCTCTGGGGCGTGCCAGGAAGTTCGCGGAAAAAGAGGTTCCCACCGAACGCTTGCCCGAGAGCGGTCAAGGCCGTGAGGAAGAGGGCCTCGGGGACGATCTTTACGAGGCCTTGCGGGCCTTGCCGGAAGGGAATCGTAGGGCGGTGGAACTCTTGAAGATCCGGGGATTGACCCTTGAGGAGGCGGCCAAGGAGATGGGCATCACGGTGGCGGCCTTGAAGGTCAGGGCCCACCGGGGTTACGCGGCGATGAGGAAACTATTGATGGGGAAGAAAAGATGAAAAAGAACGTCAGGGTGGGCAAGGGATCGCGGGGACCGGACAAGGTGCATTCGGACCTGGTGGGCAAGCTCGTCGCGGACACGCGGCCCGTCCGAAGGGCCATGGCTCCCGGCCTCCAATGGGCGGTCTGGTTCCTGCTCTCCTCGGTCTCGGTGGGATCCTTCCTGGTGGCCCTACGCCCCCAGGACATGGAGCAGGTCCTGGGCCACGGACCTTCCCTGGCCTTCCTCTTGGCCGCTTATCTGGGAAGCGCTCTCGCGGCTTGGGAGGCCATCTGTTCCGGCCTTCCGGGCCGGCAGACGAGCGGCGCTTTCCGGTCCACCGCGGTCCTGGCCCTGGTCGCTCTCTTCGCCATGCCTTTCCTTTTTTTCACGCCTTCGCCCGGGTCGATCGACCTTATGGAGTGCTGCGCCTCCGGCTGGTCCTGTATCCAATGGTGCTGTGCGGCGGGGTTCCTGCCTTGGGTGGCTTTGGGGGTGCTCCTGGCGCGCAACGCTTCCTTGAGGCCTTTTTGGACCGGCGCTTGGGCCGGGCTCTCGGCCTTCCTGTTGGGGACCCTCACCGTGCAACTGCATTGCCCCAGTTGGGAGGCGGGCCACATGGTGGCGGCGCACCTCTTCCCGGTGGCCTTGCTCACCTTCCCGGCGTCCTTGGCCGGGTCCTTTTGGTTCTCGAGGTGGAGACGTTGATGCGGCGGGCCGGCTAGGTCAGGCGATAAAGTTGGTGCCTCATGCCCACGTAGCGGGACCTCGGGCCCGTGAGACGGGCCTTCAAGGTCGCCGGTAGCAGTTCCTTATCGGCCATCACGAAATTGGCCGGGAGGAAATAGCCGGGGGAATGGGCCAGCACCCAGAGCTTGTCGTTCAGGAAGGTGCTCTTGGCCTCGGCGAACTTCTTGCGTTTTTGCGGGTCGTGCCATTGGTCGCAGGCGTATTCGATCATCGCGTGGCCCAGGCCCCTTCCCCTGAAATAGGGGTCCACGGTCAAGCCCACAAGTTCCACGCAGTCCCGGTGGAGGGTGATCCCGACGGTGGCCGCCGAGACGCCCCTTACTTCCGCGATCCACCAGAGGGTCGACTGCATGTTCTCGTCCTCCAGCTTGTTGGCCAGGAGGGCGCTCTCGATGCCCCTCATGTCCTTGGGGGTCGCTTCCCGGAAGACCAGGTCGTTCTCCAGGCACCAGAGGGCCGCGTCCGTGAGGTCCGCCCGGTAGATGAGCCCCCCGTTGCGCGTCTCCCTCAATTTCGTGTTGATCATGTCCATCTCATTGCGCCCGACCCATCGGGTGTCCTTGACCTCCTTGAGGTCGGTGGGGGCGAGTTGGGTGTCCCCCGTGACAGCGTGGAAGACATAGGTGTCCCAGGTGGCCACGTCGCCGTTGTAACCGATGTCGAGGGTCACATGCAGGAGGAAGCGTTTGAGGCCGATCGAGAGCCCCGTCTCTTCCTTGGCCTCCCGGAGCGTTCCCACAAGGAAGTCCTCCCCCAGTTTGATGCCCCCGCCGGGGGAGCGGAAGACGCCGGGGGGATAGCTGTGCTTGCTCATGAAGGCGAAGCGCTTGTCGGGACCCTCGATGAGGACCGTCACGTCGTGGGCCCGTTTCTGCATGAGGCTCTTCTGGACGAGGTTCCAGCCTTGCTCGTCGAATTCCTGGGTCATCCACTTGTGATAGGGATACCCGAAACGGGAACGGATATTGGTGAGCTGGTACCGCAGGTGCAAGGCCGACCCCCAACCTGGGATGTACAAGAGGACGACGACCTTCCCCCGCAATGGAAAGGACCGGGGAAGGGGACCAGGATCCATAGGACCGGGTCCGGAAGACGGAAAGACCAACGGAACGAAAAACATTTTAAGGGCTCCCGGCGGCTTTGGGAACCCTTTAGGCCTTGGGTCGGACCAGCGGGGATGGCGATCTTCGGGGAGTTCCCCACGAGGGGTGGTGGGGTCCGGGGTGGACATTTCATCGGGATGGGGTGCCGGTCGCACTGGATCCCGGAGGCTGGTTCGCCTTGTGGGGGGGGAGGGTCCTATGCTATAACCTTCGGACCCCGGAGGCCTTTCGGCCATCCAGGGTGGGCACGGACCGCGAGGCCGGCCCAACTCTCACGCTTTTCCGAATGTCCTTCGGTGGCCCCTCTGGGGTCTGGAAGGACTTCCCTCCCGGGATAAGGCAAAGCGGCGGTCGAACCAAAGGAGTCGTTCCATGATGTCCGTTTCCATGAAGCAATTGCTGGAAGCCGGGGTGCATTTCGGCCACCAGACCCGCCGTTGGAATCCCAAGATGGCCCTCTATATCTTCGGGGAGCGCAATGGGATCCATATCATCGACCTCCAGAAGACGGTCAAGAAACTCAAGGAAGCCTACCAGTACGTGAAGGACCTGGCCGCCGCCGGCGAGACCATGGTCTTCGTGGGCACCAAGAAGCAGGCCCAGGACGCCATCCGCGAGGAGGCCTTGCGCTGCGGGATGCCCTATGTGAACTACCGCTGGTTGGGCGGGATGCTCACCAACTTCGCCACCATCAAGAAGTCCATCGGCTACCTCAAGGAACTCGAGAGCATCTCCGAGGCCGAGCTGGCCGGGCGCTCCAAGAAGGAACAGGCCGGGCTCAACAAGGCCAAGCAGAAGCTGGAGAGGTCCCTGGGCGGCATCAAGAACATGGGCAGGCTCCCCGGCGCCATCTTCGTCATCGATACCAAGAAGGAGCACATCGCGGTGCAAGAGGCCCGGAAGCTGGGCATCCCCGTGGTGGCGGTGGTGGACACGAATTGCGATCCCGGGGAGATCGACGTGGTCGTTCCGGGCAATGACGACGCCATCCGCGCGGTCAAGCTCATGACCTCGGTCATGGCCAGCGCCATCCTGGAAGGCCGTTCCAAGGAATTGGAAGGCCGGGAGGTCTCGCCGGAGGCCGCCCTTGCCGCTCCCATCGAACTTTCCGAGGAGGCCCCGGTCGCCGAGGTCGCCGCCGAGGCTGTCGAAGCCGCCGAGAAGCCCGAGGCCGAAGAGGACAAGAAAGAGGTCGCCGAGTTGTTGGTGACCGGTGTCACCCACCTGGCGGGTGACGCCCAGACGGTCTCCGTCCTGGCCGATGAGTTGGCCAACGAGAAGTTCGAGCGCATCAAGACCAAGAGGGTCCGGGACGACAAGCCGACCCATTGAGCCACGTAGGCGCGAGGGTCGGGCTTTCGGCATACCGGGTAAGATTTCGTGCACTTAATGGTGGATCCGGAGGATCGTGAATGGAGATCAGTGCGACGGCGGTGAAGGAACTGCGCGAGAAGACCGGCGCGGGCATGATGGATTGCAAGAAGGCCTTGGCCGAGACCCAGGGCGATTTCGAGAAGGCCCTGGTCTGGTTGCGCGAGAAGGGCGTGGCGCAAGTGGCCAAGAGGTCGGGACGCAGCGCCAACCAAGGCGTGATCGGGAGCTACGTGCATTCCGGCAAGGTCGGGGTGCTCGTGGAGGTCAATTGCGAGACCGATTTCGTGGCCAAGACGGACGACTTCCAGAACCTAGCCAAGGAAATGGCCATGCAGGTGGCGGCTTCCGTTCCCAAGTACGTGGTCCGCGAGGAGGTCCCGGCGGCCGAACTCGACGCGGAGAGGGCCATCTACCTCAACGAGGCCAAGCAATCGGGCAAGCCCGAGGCTGTCCAACAGAAGATCGCCGAGGGCAAGCTCGAGAGCTACTATAAGCAGGTCTGTCTGATGGAGCAGCCTTACATCCGCGAGCCCAAGAAGAGCGTGAAACAGTACGTCACCGAAGTGGCCGCCAAGCTCGGCGAGAATGTCGTGATCAAACGGTTCTCCCGGTTGCAATTGGGCGAATAGTCTTGTCGTGGGGGTGGACTTCCCGTCCGTCCCGCTGGGTGATGGCGAACATCGCCCCTATCGAGATGGCGCAGGTCCCCGCATAGGAATGAAAATGTCCAAGAAGTCCGCTCCTGGGAGAAAAGGTTACCGTCGGGTCCTCTTGAAGCTATCAGGAGAGGCCCTGGCAGGGAACAATCTCCACCGCATCGATGAGAAGGTGGTCCAAGCCATCGCCAAGGCCGTCTATGACGTCCGCAAGAGCGGCGTGGAAGTGGCCCTGGTCATCGGGGGCGGTAACATCTATCGGGGCGCCGACGGGGCCCGCATGGGAATGGACCGTGTCTCCTCCGATTACATGGGGATGCTGGCCACCCTCATCAACGCCTTGGCCCTCCAGAACGCCCTCGAGAAGCTCGGGGCCTATACCAGGGTCCAGAGCGCCATTGAGCTGTCCAAGGTCGCGGAGCCCTATATCCGCCGCAAGGCCATGCGGCACCTGGAGAAGGGACGTATCGTCATTTTCGCCGGCGGTACGGGGAACCCCTATTTCACCACCGATACGGCGGCCGCCTTGCGCGCCATCGAGATGGGCGCCGACGCCATCCTCAAGGCCACCAATGTGGACGGCATCTACAGCGCCGATCCCCGCAAGGACCCCAAGGCCAAGAAGTTCAAGAGCCTCACCTTCCTGGACGCGATCAACCGCCGCTTGAAGGTCATGGACACCACGGCCTTGACGCTCTGCATGGAGAACCACTTGCCCATCCTGGTCTTCGACCTGCGTCAACCGGGCAATATCCTCAAAGCCGTGAAGGGTGAACCCATCGGGACGATCGTCCGTAATTGACGCCCATCGGGCGTCATTCTGAGCCCGAGTTCGGGCGAAGAATCCATGTTTAAGGAAAACATAGATCCTTCGCTTCGCTCAGGATGACAACCACTTTGGAATTCAAAATTTCCGTTCAGAGGTCGAAAGTGCCTGACGCGAACCAGATCCTCAACGACGCAGAGGCCAAGATGAACAAGGCCATCGAGGCCACCAAAAGGGATTTCTCGAGCGTGCGCACCGGTCGCGCCTCCGCCGCCCTCGTGGAGAGCGTCAAGGTGGAGTACTACGGTTCGTTCGTCCCCTTGAACCAGGTGGCCAACATCTCCGTCCCGGACGCCCGCACCCTCGAAATGAAGCCTTGGGACCCGCAAGCCCTCCAGGAGATCGAGAAGGCCCTCTTGAAGAGCGACCTGGGCATCCACCCGAACAACGATGGAAAGGTCATCCGGCTCAACATGCCTCCCTTGACGGAGGAACGACGCAAGGAATTCGTGAAACTGGTCCATAAGTTCGCGGAGAACGGCCGGGTGGCCGTGCGGAGCATCCGGCAAGAGGCCAACAAGTCGCTCGATCAAGTGAAGAAGGATATCTCCGAGGACGAGTACAAGAAGTTCCACGACCGCATCCAGAAAGCCACGGACCTCCATACCCAGGAGATCCAGAAGCTCAGTGAGCATAAGGAAAAAGAGATCCTCGAGTTCTAGGCAGGTCCGGAGGACCTCCGCGACCCAAACCAGCTAGGATGGCCCTTCCCTTGGCCCCAGTCGCCCTTTTGAAACGTTACCGGCTCAGACCCAGCCTGCCCCGGCACGTGGCCATCATCATGGATGGCAATGGTCGATGGGCCAAGAAGCGCCATCTGCCGCGGATCGCCGGGCACCGGGCCGGGGCCCATTCCATCCGGGAGATCGTCCGGCTCTGCGGGGAACTGCACATCGAGGCCCTGACCCTCTACGCCTTCTCCACCGAGAATTGGAAGAGGCCGGCCCAGGAGATCCGTCTCCTGATGCAGCTCTTGAAGCAGTACCTGCGGAGCGAGACCAAGGAATTGCTCAAGAACAACGTGAGCCTCAGGTCGATCGGGAACCGTCGGGACCTGCCCACCGAGATCCGGGGGGAATTGGAGCGGGCCATCCGCGCCACCTCCCACTGCACGGGTCTCAAGCTCTCCCTGGCGCTCTCCTATAGCGGGAGGGCCGACCTGGTGACCGCGGTGAGGAGGATCGCCTCCGAAGCGGGGCGGGGAGAACTTACTTCGAACTCTATCCAAGAGGAGACCATCACCAGGGCCCTCTCCACGGCGGGCCTTCCCGAGGTGGACCTTCTGATCCGTACCAGCGGCGAGATGCGGGTCTCCAATTTCCTGCTTTGGGAGATCGCCTATTCGGAGTTCCATGTGACCAAGGTCCTCTGGCCCGATTTTCGCACCCCGCATTTCATCGCGGCCTTGCGGGACTTCCAGGGCCGGCAAAGGCGCTTCGGTGGGGTGGAGAACGTCACGAGGAGCGTGAACTGATGGGTTCCCTCGGCAAGCGCCTGTTGGTCTCGGCCATCGCCATACCGCTCCTGCTCGCCATCACCTATTACACCCCGGGCCTCTTCAAGCTCCTCGTGGTCCTGGGGCTGGGGTTGGCCCTTTGGGAGTACCTGGGGATGGCGGATGGCAGGCGACTCCAGACCCTCCGCGTGGAGGCCTTCGTGGTCCTGGCCTTGCTCCTGCTCCCCTGGCTCTTGCCCACCACCGGCGCCTGGGACTGGCGGGGGGCTTGGGTGGCGGGACTCATGCTCCTGACCCTTTCTTTCCTTTGGTCGAGCCGGCCCTTGAAGGGGATGATCGTCTCCGTCAGTGTCACTTTCTTCGGGGCGGCCTATTTCGGGGCCTTCGGAGGATATTTCCTCAGGCTTCGGGAAATGCCGGAAGGGGCCTTGCTTCTTTTCTGGCTCTTCGCGGCCACTTGGGCCTATGACACGGGGGGATATTTCGCGGGGAAATTCTGGGGCAAGCATCACTTCGCCCCCCTGGCCTCGCCCAAGAAATCCGTGGAAGGATGTGTGGGAGGGTTCTTGTTCGTCCTGGGCGCTCTTTTCTTGTTGAGAGGGCTCTCCGCTTTTTACCAGGGGCTTTTTTCTCCGGTGGAGGTCCTGTTCCAAGCCGCCCTCTTCTCCTTCTTCGGGCAGGTGGGGGACTTGGTGGAATCCTTGGTCAAGCGCAGTCTCTCGGCCAAGGACTCTGGGACGCTCCTGCCCGGTCATGGGGGGATCTTCGACCGGATCGACAGCCTCCTGTTCAATGCCCCAGTGCTGTTCTATTACTTGGCTTTTTTCGGAAATTGACCTGACCCTGGAGGACCTATGAGCCTGGAAGACCTGATCAAGAAGACCCATTCGACGTTCCTGCACCAGTATGGGGGCGATCCCGGGCGGAAGGTCACCTTCGTGGCGACTCCCTCCCGCCTGACCCTCCTGGGAGGCGAGTACACCGAGGCCGTGGATGGGTTCAGCCTCTTGGCGGCCGGGAACCATCATGTGGTGGTGGCGGCCCAGCGCCGGAGCGACCGGCAGGCGTTCATCCATTCCCTCAATTATGACGAGAAGATCAAGGTGGACCTGGCGACGCTCAAGTTCGATCGGGGGGACGGATGGGCCAATTTCCCGAAGGGGGTCCTGTATTTCTATGAACGCACCGGCCGGAAACTGGAGGGGATCCAGATGGTGGTGGGGGGCGACCTCCCGGAGGGGGTGGGCCTAGGCGCCTCCTCGGCCATCACGGTGGCCACAGCCGTGGTCTGCAATGCCTTGGGGAACAACCCCCTGGATGGGGCCACCTTGGCCAAGCTTTGCCAGAGGGTGGAGAGCCAGTTCATGTCGCTCCGGGGGGACAACTTCTCCCCTTTCGCCGTACAGTTCGCGCGCAAGGACCACCTGGTGGCCTTCGATGCCAGGACCTTCAAGCCGGAATATGTCCCTTTCGATTCCAAGAACTACAAGCTTGTCGTGGTGGACAGCGGAGTGAGGGGCAAGGAGAGGGAAGCTGAGTTCAAGAAACGGATCGACCTTTTCGGCCAGCTCCTGACGGAGATCCGCAAGCATGTCCCCAAGGTCATTTCCCTCCGGGATGTGGGAGGGGAGGCTTATGAGGAGGCCCGCAAGAAGATCGATATCATCCTGCGCAAGAGGCTTGACCATGTGGTCTACGAGAACCAGAGGGTGAGGACGGCCAAAGAGGTCCTGGCGCGGGGCGATATGGCCGGTTTCGGACGGCTCCTTTCCGAATCGCATGATTCCCTCGTCGATAAGCTCAAGGTGACCTGCCAGGAGGTGGACCTCTTGACCGCCATCATCCGCAAGCAGCCAGGTTGCCTGGGTTCCCGTTTGGCCGGCATCGGTTGGGGCGGGCACTTGGTCTGCCTGGTCAAGGCTGACGCCGCCGCGGCTTTCGTGGACCGGGTGAGGGCGGAGTACAAGCAACAGGTCAACATCTCCGCTCAAGCCTTCATCAATGAACCCCAAGATGGGGCGAAGGAAGTCGAGTCCATCCTGGCGACGCAAGGTTGAGGAGCGATCCCAGGCGGCCTCGTGAAACCCTTTGAAAACAATATGAAAGACCGGGAGGGTCGACGCGTCCGTGGAACCTTTTCCCTGGACGGGTCCTTTTTAAACTTTATAATGTCGCTTGCTTTTCAGGGCTTGAATCGTTCCCACGTCGTCGCTCCCGACCCACACTAGGAGGCTTCCATGCGCGGTTCTTCGATCGGTGTCCGGCTTTTCGCCCTGGCGGCGTTCCTGAACATCCTTCTACCGACTTACGCCGGGGCGCAATCCTCCACCGCCGACCGTTATCGCGCCGCAGGCCATAAGCTTTACCAGACCAAGAATTACGCCCAAGCCGCCCGTTACTACCTGGCCGCCGTGAAGTTGAACCCCCAAGACGCGGCTTCCTATCAAGGCCTGGGCAACTGCTATTACGCTTACGGCAAGAAGAAGGAAGCCTTGGTCTATTACCAGAGAGCCTCCGCCCTCCAGCCCAGCAATGCCCAATTGGCCCAATTCGTCCGGACCCTCCAGGCCCAGGTTTCCGGTGGCGCCGCCACCGGTACCGTTCCTAGTGCCGCCCCTGCGGCTTCCTCCCCCTATTTGGCCGCTGGGATGAAGCTCTTCCAACAGAAGAATTACGCCAAGGCCATCCAATACTTCAACGCCGCCATCAAGCTGAGCCCCAACGATTACCGGGCCTATTACTACGCCGGTTACTGCTATTACATGACCCGTAATGCCAAGAGCGCGGCCCTGTACTTCGGCGTGGCCAACGCCAAGCGGCCCACCCCCTCCATCAAAGCCTACGCGGACCGCCTGAGGTCCGGCTTGACGCCCTCCGACCAGCAATGGGTCGATTCCATGGTGGCCCGTTACGCGGGCGCTTCCGGGACCGCGACCGCCGCGGCGCCCTCCTCCAAGAAGGAAGATGTGGCTTTCGGGGTCCATATCCTGGGCGGCATGGAATATGTCCTGAGCGATCCGGCTGGCATCGTCGACAAGGCCGCCGCCGCCGGTTCCGTTTCCTTGAGCGGGTTCACGCCCAGCATGGTCATGTACCCCCAGATCCAGCCCTTCGCCCGCTTCGGGGATGCCTTCGAGGTGGGGCTCTCCATCGGTTACTTCCCGGTGGGGCTGCTCTCCTACACCACCTATGAGTACAACCCGAACTACACCCCCTACTCGGTGCCGGACGTGTGGCGCTACTCCTTCAACACCACGATCATCACGGCGGATTTCGGGGGCAAGCTGCTCTTCGGGGACAAGGACTTCCGGGGTTATCTGGGTTTGAGCGGTGGCATCTCCCCCATCAGCATGAGCTTCGACAAGAACCAGTGGGATTCCACCAACACCATGCAGGTGGCCTCCACCGATATCTCCGGCGATAGGGACTACACCACCATGGCCATCAGCGGGCAGGCCCTCCTGGGCTTCGACATCGGCATGGGCGGCGGTCTTTCCTTCGGGCCCTATGTGGGCTTCCGTTATCTTTCCGCGACCGACTTCAAGAGCGGCTCCGACGTCCTCGTCGTCGACCAGAACACCGGCGCGGTGGGGCTCGACCCCAATGTCGTGGGCCAAACGGCCTCCCCGAACATCCCGCTCGGTGATCCGGTCGAGAAGCTCACCCTCGACTTCAGCGGGATCGTGGGTGGGTTCAACCTGACCTTCTCCTTCTGACGATCTTTCCGTGATATCCGGATGATGGACGGGCCCTTCGGGGCCCGTTTTTCATTTAAGGGGCTACCATGAGATCCTTCGCGTTCCTGACGATCCTCCTCCTTCTCCTCGGCCCGTCCTACGCGGGACCGTCGGTCGTTTTTAAGAGCTCCTTCCTCTTCTATGGGGACAACACCGAGTTCTTCGAACCCTTTCGCACGGGCGAGACCATCCTGGGCCAACAGGGGAAGGGGTTCTTCGAGGCGGCCGTCGGACCGGATGGGACCTTGAGGGTCGGGGTCTTCTACGACTTCCGCAGCACCACGGACCAACAGGTCATAGTCAAGCCGGTCTTGGCAGGCGAGTTCCGGACGAACACCTCCCGTCTGATCTTCGGGGCCTTGGAGAAGGGTGGGAAGCATGGTTACTTGGAACCCCTCTCGGTGACCACTTTGGAATTCACCCGCCCCCTGGAGTATGGGCTCCAGTGGCTCTTGGAAGAACCGGATTGGAAGGTGGACGCCTTCCTCGACTGGCATCAACTCAATACCCCTTCCCAACCCGAGACGCTCGATTATGGGTTCCTCCTCAAGCGGGGGACGGACGGCCGCCTATGGTTGGAGATGCAATTCCACGGGTATCACGAGGGTGGGCAACTCTATTCCGTGGCTTTCCGCAACAATTGGGCGGCCGCCTTGGGGTTCAAGTGGAAGGCCGAGATCGAAGGTCTGGGGACCTTCCGCCTGTCGGGTTTCGGGGTGATGAGTGGGGATGTCCTATCCACCAACCTCGACGAGGTCGCTTATGGGGGCGGGGGATATTTCCGGGCGGGGTTCCAGCCCCCCTGGCTCCCGGAGCTCTTCGTGGGGGGGTGGAGAGGGCGGGACTTCTTCTTCCAAGAAGGGGATATGAACTACGCTTCCTTCAACGCGACCAAGACCTTCTACCGTGCCGATCGGGATTATTGGGAGGTCGGGATCGGTGGGACCCTTCCCTTGGGGGGAGGCATCCTCTTGAACAGTGAGTCCCGGATCCATTGGGTCGACGAGTATTTCGCCTTCTCCAGCCGCCACGCCTTGACCATGCCTTTCGACCTTCCCCTCCTCGGGGAAAAGGCCCCCCAGCCGGAGGTCAAGGACCCTTCCCGCAAGAAGCCCTCGCGTGACCACGCCCAACCCTGAGAGGCGCATCGCCTTCACGACCCTGGGTTGCCGCGTCAATCAGTACGACGGCCAGGCCCTCTTGGAGCGCTCCCAGGACGCAGGGTTCCGTCAGGTCCCCTTCCATGAACCGGCGGACGTCTATGTCATCAATACCTGTACCGTGACGGCCTCCGCGGACACCGAGGGACGCCAATGGGTCCGGAAGGCGAAGGCCTCCAACCCTGGTTCCCTCGTGGTGGTCACGGGATGCCTGGCCCAGGACCGTCCGGAGGAAGTGGCCGCGCTCCCGGGGGTCGACCTCGTGGTGGGCAACGACCAGAAGGCCGGATTGGTCCCGCGGATCCTGGCCGCCCTGGGCCAGGACGATCCCACTTGGCCCCTGGTCGGGGAAGCTTCCCCTTGGTTGGGGGGCATTTCCCGGTTCGAGGGGCATCGCCGAGCCTTCCTCAAGGTCCAGGAGGGTTGCGACTTCGGCTGTTCCTTCTGTCTCATCCCGCGCGTGAGGGGGAGCATGGTCTCCCGTCCTTCGAGGGAGATCTTGGAAGAGGGAAAGAGGTTGGCCGGCCAGGGTGTCAAGGAGTTGGTCCTGGCGGGGATCCAGCTTTCTTCCTACGGCAGGGACCTTGGACGGAAGGCCTCGGAGGCGAGGTTGGCCCCCCTGGTGGAAGCCCTCCTTTCCATCCCGGGCGTGAGGCGCGTGCGTCTCTCCTCCTATGCGGTGGCCGATTTTGAGGAGGCCCTCCTGCCCCTTTTCGGGAAGGGCCTTTGCGCGCACCTGCACCTTACTCTCCAAAGCGGTGATGCCGGGGTCCTAAAGGCCATGAGGCGTCCCTACCGCTTGGAGGACTTCCGGGAGGTGGTCTCGAAATTCCGGAAGGTCGCGCCGGAAGGTGGGCTTACTTCGGACGTCATCGCGGGTTTCCCGGGGGAGACGGAAGGGGCCTTA
>Ga0315910_10002571_pt1 | contig 15837 bp, 9 predicted proteins | sample EdamamesoilMG_FD_204470 | JGI IMG/M metagenome (GOLD analysis project Ga0315910, IMG submission 204470) | Garden soil microbial communities collected in Santa Monica, California, United States - Edamame soil | ecosystem: Environmental > Terrestrial > Soil > Garden | place: USA: California... | reverse complement strand
ATGATAATTTTCGTCACAGGGGGCTTACTAATCAGTTCCGTATTTTTTCAAAACGCGGAAGGTTGCCTTTGGTGACGATGCAGATTCAAATTAGGTCGCGTTTTCAATTTGTGCCGCGCAACACAACCAACTGAGCAGAAGCTATGAACTGGAAATCAGAATTCTCTGGCCGCATACAGATTGCCCACGTCGCTGTCATCGCATCGTTGACCCTCCTTGTTCCCGCCGGTCGATTGCTGGCGCAGGCGCCGCCCGGTTGTACGCCGGGCGGTCTCGGCGCGCTGATTTCGATCACCACGCCCAACGGCATCACGCCGTTGACCGCGCATGTTGGCGATACGCTTACCATCACACGTGTGGCGGCCAACCTTTCCGGAACCGGCTGTAATCTGACCAACGGCGGCTTTTGGGTGACTTATCCCAGCGGTGACACCACCCAGGCCATGTCTGGCTTTAACCTCCTGCAGGGCCAGGAAATTCAATGCCTGCAATCGCCCACCGCGCCGAGCTGCCTCTCGATCCCCACAAACTACGTCGTGAAGGAAGCGGACTTGAATCGAAACCTTTTGTTTGTTATGCCGCGCGGGAATGGGTGCGCGCGTTCTGGTCAGCCCAAGACCGTCCATTTTTTGGTGAGCGACGAAGCGGACCTGGTGGATTCCAGTTTTACTGCCGCGGGTTGCGGTAACGTCTCGGTGGCCATCATCAAACCTGGCATCGCCTGCGCGAAGTTCTGCACCAACGGCATTGGCCAGTTTGGCGCGATCACTTACGGGGGCTTTGTGACAAACACCGGGGACACGCCGTTGTTCAACGTGTCGGTTTCCAATCTGGTCAACGGCGTCCTCACACTGATCACGAACATCGCCACGCTCGAAATCGGTGAAAAAGTGAGCTTCTCCGGCAGTTATGTTCCGGCCAATGCCTGTGTGCCGACCGTCGACACAATTTTCGTCCGCGGCTCTGACATCACGGGGCTGATGGTGACCAGCCAATGTACGGCCACCTGCCAGAATGTTCTGACTCCTGGTCTGCTCGTGACCAAGAACTGCCCGTCAACGCCGACCCAGCCCGGAACGCCGCTCGTTTATTCGGGTATCGTCAGCAACTCTGGCAACGTCACTCTGACCAATGTCATCGTGATCAACAATCAACCAGCGCCAAACACGCCGGTGCTCGGCCCGATCACCTTGGCCCCGGGCGCCTCAACCGCGTTCACGAACAGCTACATCATTCCGTTGGATTCCTGCGGACCTTATCCTGACACCCTCACCGCGCGCGCCACGACAATCTGTGGAGTGAGCCTGACGAACACAGCTACGGCCATCTGCCCAGGTACGAATTCACCCAGCATTGATGTCACCAAGTCATGTCCGGCCGGGCTCGTGCAACCTGGCGGGGTGATGCTCGTCAGCGGCACGGTGACGAATACCGGCAACATCACCCTTACCAACGTTGTCGTGACCAACTCGATTTCGGCTTTGGGTGTTTCGCGGATTGTGTTCGGTCCAGTGACCCTTGCTCCTGGCGCTGGTGCGACTTTCACTGACAGTTATATCGTCCCGCTGGATTCATGCGGACCGTATGCTGACACCTTCGCCGCGTTCGGTGCTGACAAATGCTTCGGCCGCGTGGTGACTGACTCAGCGACCGCCATCTGCCCCGGCACCAACAGCCCGAGCATTGATGTGACAAAAGTCTGCCCGCAGGGTTTGATTCAACCGGGAGGAACAGTGGTTGTGACCGGCACAGTCACGAACACCGGTAACATCACGCTGACGAATGTCGTCGTCACAAACAGCATCACCGCCTTGGGCGTTTCGCGCCGGGTCTTTGGCCCTGTCACCCTCGCTCCCGGCGGCGGCGCGACGTTCACCGACACCTACGTGGTCCCGCTGGATTCCTGCGGACCGTATGCCGACACGTTCGCGGCATTCGGTGCTGATAAATGCTTTGGCCGCGTGGTCACCGACACAGCTTCGGTTGCGTGTCCGGGGACGAATTCACCGAGCATCGATGTCACCAAGAGCTGTCCCCAGGGCTTGATTCAACCGGGCCAGACTCTGATCGTCTCTGGCACGGTGACCAACACCGGCAACATCACGCTGACGAATATTGTCGTCACAAACAACATCGGCGTGCTCGGCATTTCACGGCGGGTGTTCGGTCCGGTGACCCTCGCTCCCGGCGGCGGCGCGACCTTCACCGACAGCTACGTCATTCCGCTGGATTCCTGCGGGCCGTATCCTGATACGTTCGCTGCGTTCGGCGCGGACAAATGCTTTGGTCGTATCGTGACAGACAGCGCGGCAGTAGCCTGTCCGGGCACAAACTCTCCGAGCATTGATGTCACCAAGTCATGTCCGGCTGGCCTGGTGCAGCCCGGTGGTGTCATGCTCGTGAACGGCACCGTGACAAATACCGGCAACATCACGCTCACCAACGTAGTCGTGACCAACAGTATCTCTGCGCTGGGAGTTTCACGCATCGTGTTTGGCCCGGTGACACTCGCTCCGGGCGCAGGCGCGACGTTCACCGACAGTTACATCGTTCCGCTGGATTCCTGCGGACCGTATGCTGACACCTTTGCCGCATTCGGTGCGGACAAGTGCTTCGGCCGGATAGTCGCCGACACGGCCACGGTCGCTTGTCCGGGAACGAATTCACCGAGCATCGACGTGACGAAGGCCTGCCCGCAGGGCTTGATCCAGCCGGGTGGCACGGTGCTCGTGACCGGCACAGTGACGAATACCGGCAACATCACGCTGACCAACGTCGTGGTGACCAACAATATCTCGGTGCTGGGCATCACCCGTCGCGTGTTCGGGCCGGTGAATCTCGCCCCAGGCGCAGGCGCGACGTTCACGGACTCCTACGTTGTGCCGCTGGATTCTTGTGGGCCGTATGCCGATACATTCTTGGCGTTCGGCGCAGACAAGTGTTTTGGTCGCATCGTGACGGACAATGCCAGCGTGGCTTGCCCCGGCACAAATACTCCAAGCATTGACGTGACGAAGAACTGTCCGCAGGGCTTGATCCAGCCGGGCGGTACCGTGGTCGTCACCGGCAACATCGTGAACACTGGTAACATCACTCTGACGAACGTAGTGGTGACGAATCATATCGCCGCGCTCGGCGTTTCTCGCCGTGTGTTCGGTCCGGTGAACCTTGCGCCGGGCGTCGGTGCGAACTTCAGTGATACCTATGTCGTGCCGCTGGATTCGTGCGGACCTTACGCAGATACCTTTGCGGCCTATGGTGCGGACAAATGCTTTGGCCGCATCGTGACGGATAGCGCCACGGTGGCCTGTCCGGGCACGAATAGCCCTGGTATCGCGGTGTTCAAGAATTGCCCGCAGAATCCGGTGCCGCCGGGTGGATTGATGATCGTGACCGGCTTTGTCACCAACACCGGCAACATCACGTTGACCAACGTAAGTGTGACGAATGTGATCGCCGCGATCGGCCAGACCCGTCGCGTGTTCGGCCCGGTGAACCTGCCGCCCGGTGGCAGCGCGTCCTTCAGCGACTCTTACATCGTGCCGCCCAACACCTGCGGACCGTATCGCGACACCTTCCTCGCCAGCGGTGCGGATAAGTGTTTTGGCCGCATCGTGACCGCGAGCGACTTCAAGGATTGCCCCGGCATCACCACGCCGCGCATCGCGGTGACGAAGCAGTGCCCACCGAGCCCGGTGGCGCCCGGTGGCATCGCGGTGTTCTCCGGCACCGTCAGCAACGCCGGCAACATCACGCTCACCAACGTTTACGTGGTCAACAACCGGCCCACAAACAACACGCCGGTGATCGGCCCGATCACGTTGTTGCCCGGTCAGTCCACAAACTTCTCCGGCAGCTACACCGTGCCGGCGAATTGCTGCAGCTACTTCGACACGCTGACGGCCTCGGGGAACAGCTTCTGCACCGGCAGCAACGTCACGGCCAGTGCCACCGCTGTCTGCCCGACGGTGACCACGCCGCAGCTCGTGGTGACGAAGCGTTGTCCGCCCAATCCGGTGCCGCATGGCCAGCCGCTGGTCTTTAGTGGCATCGTGAGCAACGCGGGCAACATCACGCTCGTCGGCGTGACCGTCGTGGACAATCTCCCGACCAACAATACGCCGGTGTTTGGACCAATCACATTGGCGCCCGGTGAATCAGCGGAATACATCGGCAGCCATATCGTGCCGATTAATACATGTTCACCGACGATCTCCGACACGGTGACGGCCCGCGGCACGAACATCTGCAACGGCAGCAATGTCACGGCGACAGCTACGGCGGTTTGCCCGATCGTGCCGATTCCGCGGCTCTCGCTCATCAAGATCTGCCCGCCGAATCCGGTGGCGCCAGGTCAGTTGCTGATTTACTCCGGCATCGTGAGCAACTCCGGCACGGTCACCATCACGAACGTGTTCGTTGTGAACGACCGTCCCGTGTTGGAGACTCCTGTGATCGGCCCGATCACGCTGGCCCCCGGCCAGTCCACGAACTTCACGGGAAGTTACCTGGCGCCGTATGATTGCTGCGGCCCGTGTGTGGACACGTTGACGGCGCGCGGCAAGGAATTCTGCACGGGCAGCAACGTCGTGGCCACGGCCAGTGCCGCTTGCCCGCGGATCACCACGCCCGGCATCAGGGTCACTCGCGATTGCCCGCCCGGCCCGCCGACGTTGGGTGATCTGGTGTTTGTCACAGGTATCGTCAGCAACTCCGGCAACGCCACACTCGTGAACGTCCGCCTCGTGGACGATCAGGCCGGGGTCATCATGGATAGTGCCGCCCTCGCGCCGGGTGAAGCGGTCTGGTACCTGGGTATGTTCATTACCACCAATTGTGGTCCGAGCATCCCGGCAGGTATCACCGCCACGGCCAATGACGCCTGTTTCAGCGCCTCGGTGACAAATCGGTTCACCACGACATGCGGAGTTGTTTGCCCGTCGAATCTGCCGGTGGTGTTGCTGGATTCACACGTCGAGGACGGCAACTTCCTGTTCTCTTTCCAGACGGAGGTGAACAAGAGCTACAAGATCCAATTCACGCCCACGATCGGACCAGAAACCTGGCAGGACCTGGCCACGTTGCCGGGCACGGGCGGGATTCTGACGGTGTCGCACAACGCATCCGCCATCCAAGGTTTCTACCGGGTGGTGAGAAACTAGTCGGAGCAAGCATTCAAGCCGCCGGTGGAAACACCGGCGGCTTTTTGTTTGGTAGTTGATGAAACGGTCCAACCCTGACGGACCTGTGTCAGACGACAAGGACAACCAACCTCTCAGACTTTGCCGGCCTGATGAGTCAGTCTTGAGCTTTGAGGATCTCAAACCGGGCGGTCCGGCCGCTGGTGAGGTTGACAACCACGCCGCGCTTGAAGTCTGCCACGTTCAGTGCTTCGCGAAAGCGCCGGGGCGTGCCGATGGGTTCCTGGTTGATGGCTGTGATGATGTCGCCGGGCTGGATGCCGTTGCGTTGAGCGACGCTATCGGTCTCGACGGAAACCACGATCACACCTATGTCAGCCGATGGGACAGAAAACCTATCCGCAAGTTCCTCAGTCAGCGCTTTGACTTCAAGCCCAAGCCTGACCGGTGTGTTGGTGCGGGGAGATTCTGAATTAACCAGGATGGGTCGGGCTGGCGGCGATTGCATCCATTCACCTGGTCTGATTTCGATCTGTGTCTGCTTGCCGGCGCGATGGATCGTGAGCTTGATGGGTGCGCCGATTTTCTTGTTCCGGACTTCATTGCGGAGTTCCTGCGGGGTGCTGACGGGATGATCTTCCACGGCGATGATGATGTCACTCGGGCGCAAATCAGATCGCGCGGCCGGCCCGTCCGGCAGGATTGCCCGCACGACTACGCCGGATTTCACGCCGGGCACCAGCTCACGAAAGCGGTCATCATCGGCCAGGGCAACAATGCTCACGCCCAGCCAGGCCCGGGTGAATTTCCCGTTGGTGATCAATTGGTCCGAAATCTCGCGGACGAGGTTTGCGGGGATGGCAAAGCCGATCCCGGTGTTCAAGCCGCGGATGATGGTGTTGATGCCGATGACTTCGCCTTCGATGTTGACCAACGGACCGCCGCTGTTACCGGGGTTGATGTTCGCATCAGTCTGGATGTAGTCCTGATCGTAGATGGCGCCCCCAAAATACCGGGGAATGACATTCTCGCGGCTCTTGGCGCTGACATGCCCGAACGTGACCGAGTAGTCGAACTGGAACGGCGCCCCGATGGCGATGGCAAATTCGCCCACCCGGGTCTTGGTCGTGTCGGCGAGGTTGGCCACGGGAAGATTGGTCGCTTCGATCTTAAGCACCGCGATGTCAGATTGCACATCGACGCCGCGGACGATTGCCGCGAACTTCCGGCCATCTTTCAAGCGCACTTCCACCCGGTCCGCATCCTCAACCACGTGGCGGTTGGTGACGATGAATCCTTCCTTGCGGATGATGACGCCAGAACCCGAACCCATGGATTCTTCATTCTCCTCCTGGGAACGATTTCGCGGCGCATCCGTCTCCGCGTCCGGATCGGTGAATTCGACCGGGCGCTTGTGAACACTGATGACAACGACAGACGGGATGACCTTGTCCGCTGTCTCGACGAATGCTTGATTCAACTGGCGGGCGATGTCGAGATTGGTCAGGGCGGCGCGGGTGGGCGGAGCATACAGCAAACCGACCACCAGCAATGTGCAAATATGCAGGGGCGAAGATTTCATCGGGCGGAATCTAATCCCAGCTTTACGAGACTGCCACCCGATTCTTGGCAGTGGCAATCTCTGGGTGCGAATACTGGGATAAGACGTCCGAACGGGATCATTGTTCCATACGCCCCGGGCGCAGCCGGTACTGGTGGCAAACGGAAATTGACTTCGCAGTCATCGGTCAGCAGCTTCCGGGCATCATCATTCGCATGAGTTGGTACTACGCCCAGAACAACGAGAAGGTTGGCCCGATATCCGATGGGGAATTTGATCGCTTGGTCGGGCAGGGGACTGTCACCCCGGCCACGCTGGTCTGGCGTGAAGGCATGCCGAACTGGCAGGCGTATGGAGAAATTGCCGTTCCGGCCCGGGCCTATCCGCCGGCAGCGGATGGTGTGCGCTGCATCGAATGCGGAGATTTTTTTACCGCCGACGAAGTGATCAAACTCTCGCCAGGTTTTGTCTGTGGAAGGTGCAAGCCCGTTGTGATGCAGAAGATCAGTGAGGGCGTCATGCAAAGCGGGGTCGAGGAGATCCGCAAGGCTCACATCAATCACGAAGCATCGGTCAGGTCGATCGGGGCATTGTATTTTCTGGGTGGGCTCGGCATGCTTATGTCTGGGATTATCAGTCTGTTTGCTGGTGATGTGCTGCTGGTGGTGGTAGCTGTCCTTTTTGTCACCATCGGCGCCGGGTTGCTCTGGCTGGCGTGGGGTTTGCACAAATTGAGACGTTGGGCGCGTATTCCGACCGGCATTGTTTCGGGACTGGGCCTGCTCGGTTTTCCACTGGGCACCATCATCAACGGTTACATCCTCTATCTTGTGTTCAGCCAAAAAGGCGCGACGGTTTTCTCTGAGGAATACAAGCAGGTGATCGCAGAGACACCTCACATCAAGTACCGCACTTCGATTGTGGCTTGGATTGTCCTTGGCCTGCTGCTGCTGGGGATCGTCTCCGTGATAATTTTCGCGGTCGCCGGGACGCGTCGCTGATGATTCAGTTCAAGGCGGTCCGGTTGGTCGCCGGCAGTTCAAAGCGGATGACCGTTTCGCCCTGCTTGGCGTAGCCCAGCTTTTCACGGGCGAGCCGCTCAACTGATTTGGGGTCGTTCCGCAACGCGTCGATCGAAGTTTTTAATTCCTTGGAAGTCGCTTCCTCTTTGGCGATCTGACCATCAAGGCGCAGGACATCTTTGCGATAGCGTTCGTTCTGGCGGATGAGCGGGAGATACCAGACGGCCAGTGCGAGCAATCCGGCGACCAGCAGCAGGCCCGTTACCACACGGGTCAGCTTGCTCCAGATGCCTAGGTTAACATCGCTCACGCGCTGAGTTAACCATGCAGCATGATGGAACGGAAGCAGAATCCTATCGGCGGATGTTTTTCCAGCTGTGCAGCCTCCCGTCCGCGTTGAACGTCAGGCGCAGAAAATGATCCGGTGACTGGTAGTCCGTGTAAAGAGGCACGGGTGCAAAATAGTGCGGGTAGAAGCAGTCGGCCCCGTAGTAACCGCTGAGAACCAGCGTGCGCGAGGAGCGGCGGGTCAGCCATTCGGCGACGACAACCCCATTCTGGAGTTTTGCCTGCCTGTCGGGAGGTCCCATGTCCACCACCACCTCATCGAAAGTGATTTTCCCGACGCGGCTGTTCCAATCAATTTTGGGTGTAGCGCAACCGGCAACGATTCCCAGCATCGCGATCAGAACCAAGGCTAGTGACCTTTTCTGCCGCAACTTCTTCATGCGCCAAATCTATCGAGGCCCAAAGCAAACGCAACCACGTCAGTCTGCAAGCCGGCATATATTAGTTGTCAGCCGGTGCTTCCGCCATAAACTGACGTCATTCATGATCAAGGCGTTGCTATTGATATTTGATCCAGTCGAGACGTGGGAGCGTATTTTCCGCGCCCAGCGTAGCGTGGGTTTTATTTTTTGGACCTATCTCATGCCCATGCTGCTGCTCTGTTCAGCCGTGGAAGGTTATGGCCTGTATAGCTGGGGTAAATGGCAGCATGATGCGCTCCGGTTGAAACGATTTGAAGTGGGGGAGGCGGTGCTCTTTGAAGTCGCCCAAGTCTTGCTTGGTTTGTTGATGGTGTTGGTGGCTGCCAAACTTTTGAAGTCGCTGGGCGAGACATTCCATGGCCGCCACACGTTGCCACAGACGTTCACCGTGGCCGCTTATGGTTTGAGTCCGTTGTTCTTGGTGCGGATGCTGGATGCCTTTTCCGGGATCAGCCCTTGGCTGACATGGCCGATTGGGATCATTCTGGTCGTGACCGTGCTCTATCAAGGAATTCCCCGGGTGATGCTGCCGGATCCGCCGCATGCTTTCGGATTGTATCTGATGAGTTCTGTCCTACTGGTCGTGCTGACCGGTTTGACGCGATTCGTCACGGCCTGGTATCTGCAAGGACACTTCAAACCCGTCGAGAAGTTCCTTCAAGAAACAGGGCGCGCACTGTTTTCCTGATGTTCCAATCGTGGCGTTCCAGCGCCTTGGTCGCTTGAGGCGTTCCCACTTCGGCTAGTTCAGACACGATCCGAATCGCCCGTTGACGCAGTTTCACATTGGTTGGCGCGACATCGATCATCAGATTGCTCATCACCTTTCCCAATCGCACCATCGAAAGTGTCGTCAGCAGATTGAGGATTAATTTCGTCGCTGTGCCGCACTTTAACCGGGTCGAACCTGTGAGCACCTCGGGGCCGAGGTCGAATGCCAGTAATCGGTCCGGTCGTAGCGCCCGCGGGATTCGCAGTTGCGGATTGAAGCAGATCAAGATGGTGCGCGCCCTGCGTCGGCGCGCCTCGCGCAAGGCACCCCAAACGAAGGGGGTTGTTCCGCTCGCCGCGATTCCCACCACCACGTCCTTCTGGTCGATGGCGTGCTGGCGCATGACCTTGGCGCCGGCCGGCGCGTCGTCCTCGGCCCCTTCCACAGCTCGCCGAAGGGCAGTATCACCACCCGCGATGATGCCTTGGACCATTTCTGGCGGGGTGCGGAAAGTGGGCGGACATTCGCTTGCATCCAGCACGCCCAACCGTCCGCTCGTTCCGGCGCCAACGTAGAACAATCTGCCGCCACTCCTCAACGCGCCGGCCACAAGTTCCACGGCTGATGTCAATCGGCTTTCAGACTTGAGCAAGATCCGCGTGACCCTGGCTTCTTCGTTGAGCATCAGCCGAACAGCCTTTTTCGCGGACAAGCGGTCGAGCTTCACGGAACGCGGATTCCGTCGTTCCGTGGGTGAGAGTTTCGAGCTGCTGACCCGGACTTCACATTGCTGGGAATTGAGACTTGAGCGTCTGCGCATGATGGGATTATCTAAGTCTTGTTTGCTATTTCCAAGCGAATCAATGGCGTATGACCCGACTGGAGCAGGACATTCTTGACGCGTTAAACGAACTGGATGTTGCTGTAAAGGCGATGCCCACGGCCAGTCCGAAGCCTGACCTGCTGCTGATTTTTCAGCGGCTGGATGAATTCGCGCTGAACCTTCCGCGCGAAGCCAGTCCTGATCTGCGTCATTATCTCCAGCGGAAGAGTTACGAGAAGGCGCGCCTGTGGTTGCTTGGGCGGGGCGCGGAAAATCCGCGCGGCTCGTGCGGTCACTGAGGTGTGTAGTTCAACCACGGACCCAGCCAGCGTTCGTCTTCAGTGACGGAAATGTTCTTTCGCTTGGCGTGGTCTTCAATCTGGTCTTTACCCAGCTTGCCGACAGCGAAGTATTTGGATTCGGGATGAGCAAAGTAGAGTCCGCTCACACTCGCGCCCGGCCACATAGCAAAGCTTTCGGTGAGCTTGATGCCGGTGTGTTGTTCAGCGTCGAGCAAGTCCCAGAGGATTGCTTTCTCGGTGTGATCCGGGCACGCGGGATAGCCCGGGGCAGGGCGGATGCCGAGATACTTCTCTTGAATCAGATCTTCGCTGCTTAGGTTTTCAGTGCGCCCAAAGCCCCATTCATCGCGAACGCGCTTGTGCAAATATTCTGCGAACGCTTCGGCCAAACGATCCGCAATCGCTTCGGCCATGATGGCGTTATAGTCGTCGTGCTTGGCTTTGAAGCCTTCGACGATTTCTTTCAGACCAATGCCGGCGGTGACTGCGAAGGCGCCAATGTGGTCCGCTGCGGGTGTTGCTGATTTTGGCGCAATAAAGTCTGCCAGACACCAGTTCGGCGTGTCATCGCCTTTGTCGATCTGCTGGCGCAGAAAGTGGAACGTCGTGCGCAAATGTTTGCGCGAGCCGTTTGTATAAACCTCCACGTCGTCACCGATGGAATTCGCGGGGAACAAGCCATAGGCGGCGCGGAGTTGCAGCGATTTGTTGGCAACGAATTCCGCCAGCAGCTTCTGCGCGTCGTTGAAGAGCTTGGTGGCTTCCTCGCCGTGCTTCTCGTGTTGGAGAATCTTCGGGTAAACGCCGCGTAGTTCCCACGTGTGAAAGAACGGCGTCCAGTCAATGAACGGCACGACGTCTTCCAGCTTCACGCCAAACGCGCCAGCGTGGCCGTGCGATGAACCACAGTCGCACTTGCCTGGATTGAACGGTGCAGACGACAGCGTGCGCACGCCGACGAACTCTGGCTTGGGCAAGTCGTCATACTTTAGCTTCGGCGCGTTGGCACGGGCCGCTTCGAGCGTGAGCAACTTCTCCACGCGCGTGCCGTGCGAGGCGCGGACCTTCTCGTATTCCTCACGATGCTGCTTCACGAACGCCGCCTTGTTCTCTTTGCTTAACAGGCTAGTCGTCACGGGTACGGCGCGACTGGCGTCGAGCACGTGAACAACCGGCTCGCCGTAATGCGGCGCAATCTTGATGGCCGTGTGCGCCTTGCTGGTCGTCGCGCCGCCGATGAGCAGCGGCAGTTTGCAGCCGGTACGCTCCATCTCCTTCGCCACGTGCGTCATTTCGTCGAGCGATGGCGTGATGAGTCCGCTCAAGCCGATGAGGTCGGCGTTTTCCTGTTTGGCGCGTTCCAGAATCTTTTCGCATTGCACCATCACGCCGAGGTCGATGACCTCGTAGTTATTGCAGGCAAGCACCACGCCGACGATGTTCTTGCCGATGTCGTGCACGTCGCCCTTGACAGTGGCCAGAACGATTTTGCCCTGCGTCTTCACGGCTTCGCCCCGTGCGGCCATCTCCGCTTTCTCGGCTTCCATGAACGGTTGCAGATAGGCAACGGATTTTTTCATCACGCGCGCCGACTTCACGACTTGCGGCAAAAACATTTTGCCCGCGCCGAACAGATCGCCGACGACGCTCATACCTGCCATCAACGGGCCTTCGATGACGGCGAGCGGTTTGCCGTATTTGGCGCGCGCTTCTTCGGTGTCTTGTTCAATCCAGGCGTCGATACCTTTGACGAGTGCGTGTGAAAGCCGTTCTTCCACGCTGCCATTGCGCCACGCTTCCAGAACGGCGATGTCCGCCTTTTGATCTTTCGCAGCGCCGGAAGCTTTGAGCTTCTCGCCGTGTTCGACCAACCGCTCCGTCGCGTCGGCACGCCGGTTGAGCAAAACGTCTTCCACCAACTCCTTCAGCTCCGGCTCGATCTCCTCATAAACTTCCAACATGCCGGCGTTCACGATGGCCATGTCCATGCCGGCTTTGATGGCGTGGAACAGGAATGCGCTGTGCATCGCCTCGCGCACGGGATTGTTGCCGCGGAAGCTGAACGACACATTCGACAGGCCGCCGCTGACTTTCGCGTGCGGCAGGTTTTGCTTGATCCAGCGTGTGGCTTCGATGAAGTCCACGGCGTAGTTGTTGTGCTCCTCGATGCCCGTGCCCACAGTGAGGATGTTCGGATCGAAAATGATGTCCTCGGGCGGAAATCCAACTTCGTCCACGAGAATTCTGTAGGCGCGTTCGCAGATGCGAGTTTTGTCGGCGAGTGTTGCCGCCTGGCCTTGTTCATCGAACGCCATCACGACGACGGCGGCGCCGTATTTCAAAACCTTGCCCGCATGTTCGCGGAACTTCGCTTCGCCTTCCTTGAGCGAAATGGAGTTCACGATGCCTTTGCCCTGAAGACATTTCAGGCCGGCTTCGATGACTTCCCACTTGGATGAGTCCACCATGAAGGGGACTTTGGCGACTTCGGGCTCGCTCGCGAGGAGATGCAGGAAACGCGACATTGCCGCGACGCCATCGATCATCCCTTCGTCCATGCAGATGTCGATGATGTTCGCGCCGTTCTCGACCTGTTGCCGCGCGACGGCGACGGCTTCCTCGTATTTGTTTTCCTTGATGAGCTTGGCGAACTTCGGCGAACCCGCGACGTTCGTGCGCTCGCCGATCATGATGAAGTTGCCGATCTGCTGAGTGAATGGTTGTGAGCCAGAAAGGCGAAGGGGTAGTGCGGCTAACGATGCCGTCGCCCCCTCACCCCGTCCCTCTCCCCCGGTGGGGGAGAGGGTGTCCGAAGGACGAGTGAGGGGGAACAACGTGCGATTTGTTCTTGGCGCTGTAAACTCACGCGGATGCTGTCCTTCCAACGCCTTGGTAATCGCTGCGATGTGTTCGGGCGTGTTGCCACAACAACCGCCGGCGATGTTGAGTAAACCGCTCGACGCGAACTCACCGAGGAAGTTACCCATGTCTTCCGGTTTCAAATCAAAGCCCGTTGGCGACAGCGGATTCGGTAAACCGGCGTTCGGATAGCATGAGATGGCGGTGCTCGATTTCTCCGCGAGCTCTGCGAGAAACGGGCGCATGAGGTCCGGGCCGAGCGAACAGTTGAGGCCGACTGCAATCGGCTGGACATGCTTCACCGCCGTCCAGAAAGCCTCGACCGTCTGCGCAGAAATCATTGTCTCGCCACCACGACCGACGGCAGCGGAGATCATGATGGGCAGAATCTTTTTGTCCTGCTCGAACACTTCCTGAATTGCCACGAGCGCGGCCTTGGCGTTGAGCGAATCGAAAATTGTCTCGACGAGCAGGATGTCTGAGCCGCCTGCGATGAGTGCGCGGACTTGATTGATGTAAGCTGCCTTGACCTGGTCAAATGTGCAGACGCGGAAACCGGCGTCGTCCGCGTCGGGGGAGTTGGAGAGCGAAACGGTCAACGGCCCGATAGCGCCAGCGACGAAGCGGGGGCGACCGGTCTTGTTCGCGATGCGGTCGCACCAGTCACGGCATTGCTTGGCGGATTGCTCGTTGATCTCCCACGCGAGGTCGTTGAGAAACTTGTTCTCGATGACCGTTTGATAAAACGCCGGGTCTTTGCGACCGCCGTGCTCGCGGGGGTCGTCCACGAAGAATTCGCTCTGACCTATGCTCGTGGCGGAAAAGGTGTTCGTCTCGATGATGTCCGCACCCGCTTCGAGGAAGCGCCGATGAATGTCACAGATCGTCGCCGCCTGCGTCAGCGAATAGAGGTCGCCGTTATTCTTCAGGTCCTTCTTGGAATCCGCAAAGCGTTCGCCACGAATCTCCTTCTCACCCAGCCCATAGGTGCGGATGGTCGTGCCCATCGCGCCGTCAATGATGACGATGCGTTCCTGAAGCGCCTTGAGTAGTTGCTGGGCATTCGGGCGATGTTGATTTGCCTGATTCACGGCGCGAACCTAGCGCAATAGTAAAGAAAAGCCAAGTAATAAAAATCAACATATCAAGATTCGAAGATATGAATCCAACTTTAGAGTCATACAAATGCGGCAAGCTCGGTGTCTACCAGATGAGTCAGCGAGTTTGCGTGCGCTTCTCTCAAGGTATGCTTCTTTCCGGCAGGATTGGATGGCGGCGCAACCAAAGCACCGGCCCGGTGATTCAATCAGGTGCTTGTCGTGATGATTTGAACGTTGCGCGGTCTATCTGGTCTGCGTATATGTCCCTGCAATTCAATTGGTGGTGGGTTTCATCATGGGTCACGCCATAACAGTTCCGTGCCGAGTTCAGAGGCGCATTATGCGACTCGTAGTTCTATTATCGCTGATTGCATTCTTGATTCCGCGACCGGCTCTTGCAGCGCTGCAATTCGATGTCTTCCTCGGCTTCGATGGCGTGGTGCGCGAAGCCAGCTGGTTTCCGGTGGTATGTGAAATCCGCAATGATGGTCCGGCCATTTCTGGTTTCATCGAGGTGACAAGCGGGGGGGCAGAAAACCAGTCGCAAATCGTCCCCGTCGAATTGCCCACCGGCACGCTCAAGCGGATAACGATTCCTGCCTTCGCATACAGCCGATCCTTTTCGCGGTGGGATGTCCGGCTTTTGAATGACCGGAAGAAAGTCATCGAAGAGAAATCAGCCCTCACTGCGAGCCGGCAAGTGGGATGGGATACGACGATAATGGCTTCGCTGTCGCGAACAGTGTCAGGCGCACCGGCATTCCGTCCGATCGCCCGGTCGCAAGCAGACATCCAGCCTGTGGTCGCCCGCTGGCAGCACGCGATAGTGCCGGACAATCCGATCGTGCTCGAGGCGCTGGATGCCATTTATCTCAACTCAGAAATCGCGGCTAACCTTACCGCGGTGCAAGTGAACGCACTGCTGGGCTGGCTGCACGCCGGTGGAAACCTCATCGTGGCCGTGGAACAAGTCGCGGATGTCAATGGATTGCCCTGGTTGCGTTCGGTGCTGCCGGTGGAATTGAAGGATACGGGAACTGTGCAGGATCATTCGCAGTTTCAAGACTGGTTGCGGAGCGGCGCTGAAAGCCGCAATCAACGATCAGGAACCGCGACAAGTCGGCCATTCATGGACCTGCCAGCGGATTCCAAATTTGAGCTGGCGGACCTCGCTATCGTGAACTGTTCGGTCCGGGATGGCCGGGTGGTGCTGGCCTCCGGGAACAAGCCGCTGATCGTAGCGGGGAATCGCGGGCATGGGCAAGTGACGGTGCTGTTGTTCAGCCCCGAGCGCGAGCCGTTCAAGTCGTGGAAAAACCTTAACGCCTTCTGGTCGGTGATCGGAGAAGTGCCCGGGGAACTTTACACCTCGACGGATTATTATGCGGGCTATGGCAAGAACGCGGACGCAATCTACGGTGCGATGGTAGATAGCCGGCAGGTGCACAAGTTACCCAAGGGATGGCTGTTTGCGTTGCTGGTGGTTTACCTCGTCGTCATCGGCCCGCTTGATCAATGGTGGCTTAAACGCATCCGGAAGCCGATGC
>Ga0315910_10002569_pt1 | contig 15844 bp, 14 predicted proteins | sample EdamamesoilMG_FD_204470 | JGI IMG/M metagenome (GOLD analysis project Ga0315910, IMG submission 204470) | Garden soil microbial communities collected in Santa Monica, California, United States - Edamame soil | ecosystem: Environmental > Terrestrial > Soil > Garden | place: USA: California... | reverse complement strand
ACCAGAAATCAATTCAAGTTTATACGGATCACCCTTCGTATTAAAGTATTCCAGTGCTTCCGATTTGGTAACATCTTTACGGATATAAACACTTTCCTTCTTTGCCAGCTCCTTCATCTTATTCTCAACGGCTGCCAGGTCTTCGTCGCCGAATGGCTTACCTCCCAGATCAACGTCATAGTAGAATCCGTTCTCGATAGGCGGTCCTATGCCGAATTTTACCCCAGGATACAACACCTCGAGCGCCTCCGCCAGTAAATGAGCTGAAGAGTGCCAGAAAGTTGTCTTTCCTTCTTTGTCGTTCCACGTAAGAATTTTGATACTCGAATCCTGGTTGATCGGACGGGACAAATCCCAGACTTCTCCATTTACCACTATGGCTAACGACACGCGGGCCAGGCCTTCACTTATACTTGATGCGATTTCGGAACCTTTTATCCCTTGCGGGTAGTCTCGGACACTCCCATCGGGAAGAGTAATTTTTATATTCATCTGTTGAACTAAACTACAAAATTAATTCAGGGCACAAATATGCAACTTTTAATCAGGATAACACGATTTGGAATCCGATGGAGAAATATTCTTCGTCGATAAGATCAACAAAGGCGGGCGGGTTACAAGGTGAACTGAAAGCCAAATAAAACGGCGAATTTACGGACGTCTGGATTATCCAGGTAGCTAAGCCGGTGGACAAAGTCGATACGTAAGAATTGGAAGATATTCTCAACACCGTATCCCACTTCAACGTATGGTCTTTTGTCAAAGTAGCCAATAGGAAGTGTCTCCTCTCCTTCAGGTGTTTCCGGTGCGTTGATATCTCTGTTAGCCTCACTGAGACCTCCGTAAATGACATTCGCTGTCCCTACCAACCTCCATTTTAATTTTCGTATAAGTGGTATTTTGTTGAGCAGGAACCCTTCGAAATGCTGCTGGTATTGAAGTGTGGCATACCGGTCGCTGCCAAACTCACCGAAGTTCATCAGGTTATAGGTGACGGGGGAATAAATCACCGTTTGATTACCCAGGTGAAGTCCAAGCAACGGATACGGTAGTGTTCCGAAGATATATTCACCAGCAAGGTCCACGTATCCCACACCTAGAGGCCCCATTTTGATTCGTTTGTACAAACTCAGGCGTACTTTGTCATAGTCAAAATCACTTTCAAATATCCCTTTAAAGCCTTTGGTATATCGAAGGGTGATCACCGGCCACTTGGTAGTCCCCAGACTGTATCGGTCGTTGTCCGATTGAATAAACAATTCATCGCGGGCGTATCTGGATTCCAGGATCAGTTCGGACGTTTCATAACTTTGCCGGACTTGTGAGTTCAGTACATCACTCGGATCCTCATAATAAGCGAAATTAAATGTCGGATCGAAAGTGCTATACCGAAACCCGACACGCTGCGTGAATCCCTTGAAGACCTCTCTTCTGAAGTCGGCACGTGCCTCATTCGTATAATATCCTCGTCTGAAATTACCAAATCGCTGTGATGCCGACAGTAGAAAATTGTCGCCGGCTGTTTCCTCATCAATACCAACCCGGGCTAAATCACTCTTCGCCTTAACGGTCAGGGTAGTCCACGGATGCCGGGAGAGAATACGCTGTACATACGCCATATATTTGATCCGCTCATCGCCGAAACCATATCCCAACTGGCCACCCAATATCCATTTGTTGCTAAACTTATAACTGGTTCTGAAACCGGGTTGAATTCTGACCCCTTCAATATTATTTATAGCTAATATGGATACGTATGGGCCCAGTTCAATTTTTCCTATTTTATAATACCCATTGACCATGATCTTGACAATATCGGTATAGGTACGGACCACGGGAATGGTCTGAAGGGTATCTATCATTTTATAAACGTTCTTCTCCGTCGCTGACAGCGGTTCGTGACGCAGTGAGTCCCAGAAATCATCCTCTTCATTCATTCGGGCATCCTCCGCCATTAAAATCGGGAGTTTATAAAAGGACGGCTCGTACGGTTTGTTAACTGTAAAGTTTTTGTTGGACGTATAAAACTTCGCCAGCATACCTGCACTTGTGTTTGTAAGTTCGCCGACATCGATCAATACGCGGTTCTTCTCCGGCAGCCAGGCACCGCCTTCGATGGGCGTTAGTTCTTGTTGAATCTTTATTTTTTCGACAAAGTTTATATTTGCCTGTTTGCCCATGGTGGCATCAATTTGTTTAAGGGCATAGTCGTCTCGTGTAATCCACATACTTCCTGTAAAGGCCAGGTCCTGCGGGCTTTTCGGAAAAAAGTCTATCCGGTAGCAATAGTGATCCCCGACATAGAGGCTGTCCATGAGATCGTATTCATAATAAAGTCGCCACCCATCGGCTATTGGTGATGCAAACTCCTTGCCTACGATGTTCAGCCAGTTTTGATAAAAATTATACTCCTGAAAAGATGATCCTACTAATTGCGTTACCATCGCACCATCTTCCACTCCTACACCATTAATCTTGGAACGAAGGATATTTTCATAACGAAGAGATGGGTCGTCCCTGTAATAGACCTTGGAAATACTTTCCGTTATCAACAGTGGTAATATTGGCTTGCCATCCTCACCTGCAATGCGCTCAATACTATCCAATACACTGGTGATTTTCTGAATAACTTTCCGCTGCCTGAACTTGTCGGTTATGTGATCGACGTCAATTTCGATCTTCGTGTAGGTATCGTATTCATACGCACTCAATTTTCGTTTGTCGTTTTTCGATTTGTTTTTCACTACTCTGCGCAAGACTTCGAACGCAGGGTTCTCGCCCGCCAGAAAGACCACTTCCTGCAGGCTCGTAATATCTTCATCAACCTGAAAGTTTATAACCTGCCGGATACCCTTGACGACTACTTTCTTTTTTGCCTTATATCCGATATAAGAAACCATAATGGTATCCGACGGATTGGATGTACGAAGCTCATAGTTGCCGTCAAAGTCGGTAGTGACTCCGAGCGTGGTGCCCAGAAATACAACATTAACATACGGTATAGGGTCGCCGGTACCTGCGTCGGTTACTTTTCCCAGCACAATCGTTTCCTGCGCCCAGGTCCAGCCCGGCAGGAGACAACAGAGTAAAAGAGAAAGCAGATTGATACGAAAACGTCCGTTTTTCAGGTCTTTACGCACAAATTGAATTTGAGTCAAAATTAATGATAAAACCGAAGTATTGACAGTAAGGTTTCATCTTCGCTAAAAGAGGTCTATCTTCTCTTTTTCGCCTAAAAAACGGGGCGAAGTCTTCAGAATGTACAAATCCAGGATCGCTTTCGTCCGCGCAAAGTATTCCCGCACGCGTACTTTGAATGAATCCTCAACGGCAGGTTCATCGGCAACCATCGCTACAGCATCCATTCCATAATAATGGCTAATGAACAAAGCGCGATAGCTGTGAAAGGGTTGCGTAATAATGGTAATTCTGTCCTGACCGAAAATTTCCTTACACCTCACGACCGAATCAAGTGTTCTCAGTCCGGCATAATCCAGTGTAATGGCAGTTTGCGGAACGCCCAACTTTATCAGAGCCTTGCTCATTTCCATTGGCTCATTATAATACATAGACCGGTTATCGCCGCTGACAATAAGGTGATCAACCTTTCCCATCTTGTATAACCACGCTGCTGTTTCTATACGTTTCTGAAAATACGGATTAACGCTTCCGCTGATGGTCTTGTTGCTGGTTCCAAGCACAAGGGCGACTTTGCGATCCGGAAGTTCCCTTATATCGGTAAATACATCAGGTGAGGTACTGTTGACAATCCAAAGATTTGAGAAAACAATGAGAAGTATAAATACCGATAAAACAACAAGTACAATTCTCTTCAACCAGCGCATCCCTATAGACATTAACAAAGCCTTACAAAGCTAGTGAATTGTACGCAGAAACTCGCGCTCAATCAGATCTGACTTCCTTACAATTTTCCGATACCAGTGCAATCGAATTATATCTTTTTCTGCTTGTGTTAATGAAGTGTTCATATCCGTAAGCCGAAGTTTACTCATTAACGCACCCAGACACATGGCTACACTGACAGAAATATTCAGACTCTCCGTAAATCCATACATGGGAATTTTTATTTTATGATCACAATTCTTAAGTGCTTCTACTGAGGCACCGCGCAGTTCATTACCAAATAACAAGGCTATTTTCCCTTGAGTGACGTCAATTTCATGTACTGAAATACCGTCTTCTGAAGGATCGGTTACCAGGATTGTATAACCCTCAGATCTGAGTTTCTCAAAACACACCTCCGTGTTATTTTCTTTCTTAGACGTGTAATGCGAAATATTCATCCACTTATTCGCCCCCTTTAAAACACGGGGGTTGATACTGTACTTGCTGATATTTTCGATAATGTGAACTTGCTGAAGTCCCATACATTCACAGGTACGGATAACGGCGCTTGCATTCTGCGACTGGAAGATATCTTCCAACATCACCGTGACGTACGTAGTCCGCAGGCTCAATACCTTTTCAACGCCTTGTTTCTTATGATCTGAAACAAACTGTGCAAGATGTTCAAGTACCCGCTGTTCCGTTGGAGTTAGCATGCCTGATGTGCACTGAACTTTTTCATGCGGTAATAATATTACGGTACCTCTGCCACGCTGATTTGCTCACGAGTTTGTTGGAAATCATTAGCTGAACAGTGCTCCCGCGATGGTTCCCGACATCATCGTTGCAAGAGACGCCGCCAGCAAGGCCTTCATACCCAATCGTGATAAGTCTGCCTGTCGACTCGGAGCCAGTGCCCCTACTCCACCAATCTGAATAGCAATAGAACTAAAGTTAGCAAATCCGCACAACGCATAACTGGAAATGACAATGGATTTCTCTGACAACAACCCGGTCTCCATCATTTCCGACAAGCTCAAGTACGCCACAAATTCATTGATTACCATCTTCTGACCCAAAAGGCTACCTACCTGGAGACCTTCAGTCCAACTTACTCCCATGACGAATGCAAAGACCCGAAATACCTGACCGAAAATATACTGCAAAGAAAAACCGCTGAAGGCTCCGTTTGTTGACTGTACAACCCACTCATTGAGTCCTGTCCAGGCACCAATTCCGTCAACCAGTATCCAGTTCATGGCATAAATAATGGCTATAAATGCTAAAAGCATTCCTCCAATATTCAAAGCGAGTTTGATACCGTCTCCCGCTCCGCTCGCAACGGCGTCTATCAGATTCACTCCAATTGATTCTTTATTTACTTTCAACTTTCTGTCAATTTTATCCGGTTCATTTTCTGGCAGGAATATCTTTGACATCACTATAGCCGCGGGAGCATTCATTATTGAAGCGCATAGCAGGTAAGTGGCAAACTTAACCAATTGAGCGGGGTCAGTACCTCCAAGAAAAGTTATGTAGGCGCCCATAACACTGCCGGCGATAGTGGCCATACCTCCCGTCATCAGACATAGTAGTTCAGATTGGGTCATGTTAGCAATAAAGGGACGCACCAGCAACGGGGCTTCTGTTTGACCCAGAAAGATGTTGCCCGCGGCAGATAAACTTTCCGCTCCGGATAACCTCATCGTTCTGGCCATGATCCATGCAAAAATGAACACAATTTTTTGAAGGATACCCAGGTAATAAAGGCCTCCCGTTACTGCTGAGAAGAAGATGACTGTGGGAAGAGCCTGGAAAGCGAACAGAAATCCAAGATTATGTTTCGAGCCTTGGATCACGTCGCTGTTTCTGGCCAGGTCACCGAATAAAAATTGAGCGCCATCGGCAGCAAACCCCAAAAACTTTACGAATCCACTTCCGATAATTTCAAAGGCGCTCCTCACAACGGGAACCTTGGAAATAATTATCGCAATACAGATCTGGAGTACGATACCGGTTGCAACGAGCCTCCAATCAACTTTTTTTCTATGGCTTGATAACAAATAGGCAATCAGAATAAGAACGGCGAGGCCGATCAGTCCGCGTAAGTAATCCATCCCATCTTGGTTATAAGGAGTTAAACAAAAAAAGCAGAAATATTCTTTTATGAAGTTTCTGCTTGTCGGTTTAAGCTAGTTTCTTTTGCTCAACTCATCGCGAATTTTTGCAGCCCGCTCATAGTCTTCTTTGTCGATGGCGTCTTTCAGCAATTCATTCAGTTTTTCCAGCGAATAATTCTTGAAGTCCTCCTTCTTGGAACTTTCCTTTTTTACTTTGGCCTTAGCTTCAGTCTTTGGTTCAGGTTTATCCTCCTCAACCTCGTCCGTCAGCACAATACCCGCTTCAGCAAGAATATTCTCATAGGTGTAAATCGGAGAATCAAACCGTAGTCCGATGGCTATGGCATCCGAAGGCCTTGCATCAACTTCACTTTTCTTCAGTCCGTCGGAGCACACAATTTTGGCAAAGAAGACACCTTCCTTGAGGTCAGAAATAATAATCTCTTCTACAGTAAAATGAAAATTATTTGCAAACGCCTTAAAAAGATCGTGCGTCATGGGCCGGTTGGGAATGATCTTCTCAATCTCAATAGCTATTGCCTGAGCTTCGAACATGCCAATAATGATTGGCAGCCGCCTGTTGCCCTCGGTCTCACCCAGGACCAACGCAAATGAACCTGTTTGTGATTGACTAGAGGATAGTCCCAGTATTTCCAGTTTTATTTTCTTCACTTACTTCGCAGCTTTGATCGCCTCTGTCAATTTAGGAATTATTTCGAAGGCATCTCCAACAATGCCATAATCTGCAGCCTTAAAAAAAGGTGCTTCGGGGTCTTTATTTATAACAACGATACATTTGGACGAATTAACACCAGCCAGGTGCTGAATCGCTCCCGAAATACCAACGGCTATATAGAGCTGAGGAGCGACTTTGACACCCGTCTGACCAACATGCTCGTGATGAGGCCTCCAACCCATGTCAGATACCGGTTTGCTGCACCCGGTTGCTGCATGCAGGGTCTTAGCAAGCTCTTCCAGAATCGACCAATGCTCGGGTCCTTTCATCCCTCTGCCACCTGAAACAACAATATTCGCTTCTGGTAATAGTACCTCACCGGTGGCCTTTTCAGCAGAAGTAATTTTTGTGGTAAAATCAGCGTCAGAAAGAGTCACTGAGTAAGGAGTGACTTGCGCCGCGCCAGCAACCTCCTTCATCTCCGCGGCATTCTTCCGGATGGTGATTACCTTCTTTTCATTTGTGAGTTCAACCCACGCAAAAGCTTTGCCCGTATAGATACTACGTTTAACAACAAACCCCGCTGAGGTGTTCGGTAGTTCAATCACATTTGAAGCCAGACTAGCACCTATCCTGGCGGCTATTCTTGCAGCTACTGGTGTTCCCAGGGATGAATTGGCCAAGACCAACATGGTTGCATTTTCGTCCTTCAGAGCTTGTTCGAGTACAGCGGCATAAGCCTGAATGATACCCTGACTAAGTCTATCATCGGATACATGAAGCACCTTTTCAGCACCATATTTTCCAAGTGCCTCCAGTTCACTTTTTTCGGCCGCACCAAGGGCGATGGCTGTAACTGGTCCACCCATCCCGTAAGCAAAGGCAACGGCTTCGATCGAAGTTTTTTTGATCTTTCCTTCGGCACTCTCCACAAAAACAAGTATCGCCATACTCTCTAGGATTCAGTTGTCTGGTTGACTATTTACTATAAAATTTTTGCTTCATTCTTTAAGAGGCTCACCAACTCCGATACATTGTCAGATGAAATCATCTTTACAGAACTTTTTGGCGCCGGCAATTCAAATTTTTGAAGTTTTATCCCGCTGTCGACCCCTTTAGGTTCCACAACCAGCAAAGGTTTTGTTCGTGCCGACATGATACCGCGCATGTTAGGAATTTTCCACTCGGCAATAGGCTCCTGACAACCGGCGACCAGGGGTAAGTTTGTTTCAAGCATCTCTTTTCCACCTTCAATTTCACGGGCAAGTTTTGCGCGGGTACCATCGATATCCAATTTCATTACAGGGGAAACAGATGGCATACCCAATAACTCACCGACAAGCCCGTGTACAACGCCTCCGTTATGATCGATCGACTCTCGTCCCATTAAGATCAAATCATATCCGATGGGCCGGGCGTACTCAGCAATTTGATACGCCACAAAATAGGCATCTGCCGGATCAGCATTTATTCGGATTGCATCATCAGCTCCGATTGCCAGAGCCTTTCTGAGTGTTGGTTCGGTTTCCGCCAGACCGACATTGAGGACGGTAACGGCAGCGCTTGACGTTTCCTTTAATTCGACTGCCCGTGCAAGCGCATAATCGTCATATGGACCTATGATAAACTGTACGCCATTACTATCGAATTTGGTATTGTTGTTTGTAAAATTGATTTTCGAAGTCGTGTCCGGAACATGTGTAATACAAACCAAAATCTTCATCGTGCTCTAAATCAGTAAGTTCAAATCTCGTTTTCGAAACAGCGGTCAAGATACAAAAAACCACTTTCCAATTGCCAAAATCGAAACAAATTTCAAATACAAGGGCAATAAAGTTCACGAAAAAAAAGTGACCGAAGTCCGTACACCGTGAAAATTAATGTTAATTGTAATTCCAAAAGAAGCCATGAAAAGTCGGATTGAACAGCTTGAACAATTCGTCCTGGAAGATCCGAATGATCCATTCAGCAAATATGCATTGGCGCTTGAGTATCAAAAGATAAATACCGACAAAGCATTGGAGATTTTCAGTCAGCTATTAATTGATCATCGCCACTATGTACCCACGTATTATCACTTGGGCAAGCTGTATCAGGAGTATGGGACAACCGTTGAAGCGATCAGGGTTTTTGAGTTGGGAATCTCCGAAGCTAAAAAACAAAACGATACGAAGGCATTACAGGAGTTACAGGCAGCCCTTCAGGAAGTACATTTTGATTCAGCACCTGACCAATTTTAGTTATTGATCGCACCATCATCCACCCAACAGGCAATTAAGTTAATTTGCTGCTGTGTAAGCGTCCCTTCCCTGGGCATACTTTTGTCCTGCGTTTTTGATTTAATACTTTTGGCGTAGAACTTGGCATTCTCGAATTTACGTAAATCGGGTCGCGAGGATCCGTTATGACAGCCACTCTGCGCACAGGAGGATTCCATAATTGGTTTGATCTCAGTTTCCCAACTTGTACCGCTAAAACCCCGGGGCACCGTAAGACTCAGGGTTATGCTGCAGCCATTATTGTCTTTGACAATTATAGTGTGGTTACCCGTGGAAAGTCCTGAAAAAGAATTTTCGCTGCCAAATGCTCCGGTGCCTAATTTGAATGTATACGGAGGATTTCCATCGGAGACTTCCACGATGATCTGTCCATCACCCGATAAGCATGACTGGTCTGCCGTAATGGCGGCTGTAAACGTAAAATCCAATGCCTTCACTAATACATTCTCGACCGCTGCCGTGCACCCGTTTGCATCCACTACTTTTACCGTATATATCCCAGCGCTTAACGCGTCGAATTGTCCAACCTCCTGTAAGGGCGAATCATTTACGGAAAACTGGTAAGGCTCTTTGCCTCCGCTCGCCGATACTTTGATACTGCCTGTAGCTACGCTGCAACTGGCTGCATCTACAACGGTACCGAGACTGATCACTGGCCCGCCTATTTCACAATCCACCGGATCAACATCATCGCTGCATCCAACAATCAAAGAGAAAAAAATACCAGCCAGAATAATTTTCCGCATACTACATCAATGTCCAAAATTACAAACAAAGGAAATCACAAGGTAAGGAGATGTACCTTTTTCAGGCATCTTTAAAAGAAAACGAACAGAAACAATGATTGTTATGTGAAGGGACTAGAAAGGAGTATCATCCTCACCGGCGGGTGGTCGTGCCGGTTCGTCGTTCTCATCATTAAATGTATTGAGACGGCTTTCACGTTTAATCATCCCGGAGAATGGATTATCATACGATGATGACGGTGCATCAAAATCTGCAAACTTGGTGTACTTGCCAATAAATTTCAGTTTTACACTGCCGACTGAACCATTCCGGTGTTTGGCGATAATAACCTCTCCAACACCCTGCGTAGGCATACCTTCTTCATCGACCGTAATTTTATAATATTCCGGACGGTAAAGGAACATTACAATATCCGCATCCTGTTCGATGGAACCGGACTCCCGTAAGTCGGACAACTGAGGGCGCTTATCGCCACCACGGGTTTCAACACCGCGGCTTAACTGTGAAAGTGCCAACACCGGTACATTTAACTCTTTAGCAATTCCTTTAAGAGCTCTTGATATGGAGGCAATTTCCTGTTCACGGTTACCACCCTGATCACCACGCATCAGCTGGAGGTAATCAACCACCACCACCTGAATGTTATGTTCAGCCTTCAGTCTTCGGCACTTTGCACGCAATTCAAGAACTGAAAGTGCCGGTGTGTCATCTATAAAAATCGGAGCCGATGATAGTTTATTTGTCTTGTGGACTAGCTGGGTCCATTCATGGTCAGCCAATGTGCCTCGTTTAATCTTTTCCCCTTCGAGCTCGGCCTCGGCAGAAATCATACGGTTTACCAATTGAATAGAAGCCATTTCCAGCGAGAAGATTGCGACTGGAACCTTAAAGTCAACAGCAGCATTTCTCAGAGCTGAGACCACAAAAGCGGTCTTACCCATTCCTGGGCGTGCAGCAATGATTACCAAATCAGATTTCTGCCAACCGGAGGTCATGCGGTCGAGAGCGGTAAAACCGCTTGGCACTCCCGTCAACCCATCCTTATGTTCCTTCAGCGTCTGTAATTCCTGAATCGCGCGGGTCATCAGGTTGCGCATGCTATCGTAATTCTTCCGAAGGTTTGAGTCTGAAATCTCAAAGATTGACTGCTCCGTTTTATCCAGTAACTCAAAAACGTCAGTCGTATCTTCGTAAGCGTTATGATGAATCTGTGAGGCCACCTGAATCAATTCCCGTTTGATAGCCATCTCCATGATAACCCGGGCGTGGTACTCAATGTTGGCTGCTGAACTGACCTTTGAAGTGAGTTCTGCAATATAATAGGCTCCTCCAACCAACTCGATCTTAGCGGTCTTGCGCAATTGATTTACAACTGTGCGCATATCAACCGGGTCGGAAGATTTAAACAGGTCGACGATGGCTGTATAAATCTCCTTATGGGTTTCAGCGTAAAAATGCTCAGGCTTCAGGAATTCGACTACGGCATTGAGTGCATTTTTCTCGAGCATGAGCGCACCGAGCACGGCCTCTTCAAGATCAAGCGCCTGAGGTGGTAACTTCCCAAGACTTTCCGAAATATCTCTCGGAATTAACTTGGTACCCTTGTTACCAAACCTCAAAGACGTTGATCTGCCTTGCTCCATACAGTGGTTGTTGTACTTATTTTCGTAGTAAAGGCGACAAACGTACAATCAATGCGTTTTAGTCTCTCCACAACTTATACACAAATAGCTAACAAATTAATTGTGAATAAATTTCATTTCCGCATCCAAAGTCTGCCCCCATAAGTATTCAGGGAACGACCATCGCTAAAGTAGTCAGACTTTTAAACACCAAACATTTTCCTTTACTTTAATGCGGAATTTTTTTTCATGCAGCAGCAAAAACAGAAGATTCATTTTATTGCCATAGGTGGAAGTGTGATGCACAACCTGGCTATTGCTCTTAAGCAGGCCGGGAATACCGTAACCGGTTCGGATGATGAGATCCATGATCCTTCACGTGCAACATTAGCTAAGCATGGCTTATTGCCTGATAAAGAAGGTTGGAACCCGGAACGAATAAACAATTCTCTGGACGCAGTAATACTGGGAATGCATGCACGTATCGACAACCCGGAACTGCTTAGGGCTCAGGCTTTGGGAATCAGGATATATTCCTTTCCGGAGTTCATCTACGAACATTCCAAAGACAAACAGCGGATTGTAATTGCAGGCAGCCACGGAAAAACTACCATTACTGCCATAGTTATTCACGTTTTGAACTATTACGACAGGAAGTTCGACTACGTGATAGGTGCGCGCGTGAAAGGCATCGAAAATACAGTGAAACTTTCTGACGCCCCCATTATTATTATCGAGGGAGATGAATATTATTCCTCTCCGCTGGACCGAACATCAAAATTTCTCCGCTTCCAGCATCACATTGGACTAATCAGTGGCATCGCCTGGGATCACGCAAATGTTTTTTTTTCGGAAGAGGATTATGTAAAACAATTTGACCTTTTTGCGGATGAGACGCCAAAAGGCGGAATCCTCATTTACTGTGAGCAGGATTCGCTTGCATTAATTGTTGGTAAAAAAGAAAGGGCGGATGTACAGGCAATTTCATACAAGAGCCATCCGCACGCGTCTGACAACCAGGGTCAATTTTTTCTTACTGACGAAGAACGGCGGATTCCGGTGAAAATCTTTGGCGGTCATAACTTCCAGAACATCAGCGCCGCCAAGGAGATACTGAAAAAAATCGGTATTACACCGGAACGGTTTTTTGAAGCCATTACTAGTTTTGAAGGTGCTGCGGGGCGACTCGAAAAAATTAAGGAGACCAATTCATCCGTTATTTTTAAGGATTTTGCCCATGCTCCTTCGAAAGTTAAAGCTACTGTAAAAGCAGTAAAGGACATTTCCCCTGCAAGGGATCTGGTGGCGTGTTTTGAACTCCATACTTTCAGCAGCCTTAACAAAAAATTTCTCCCCCAGTATAAAGACAGCATGAAACCCGCCCAGGTTCAGATTGTCTACTTCAATCCTGAAAAATTAAAGTCCAAAGACCTTGAGACATTAACGGAATCTGATATCAGAAGTGCATTCAACGCTCCGGGGATTGTAGTATTTCAGGATGCCCTTAAACTTGAAGAATTCTTATTACACCAGAAGTGGGTAAATAAAAACCTCCTGATGATGAGCTCCGGTAACTTTGGCGGATTGGACATCTCAAAGCTTGCTGACAAATTTTCGTTCCACTAGTTCACTCCCTTACCAGATTCCCGCAGCTTTGAAAAAACTCAACCTGAAAAATCCGCTTTGCTTCTTTGATCTTGAAACGACAGGAATTAATATCACACACGATCGAATTATAGAAATCGCCGTGATTAAAATGTTGCCTGGAGGCGAGTTGATAAGGAAATCAAATGTGTTAAATCCAACGATACCCATTCCGCCAGAGTCATCTGCCATTCACGGACTGAAGGACGAGGATGTGCGGGAAAAGCCCACGTTTAAAGAAGTTGCTAAGGACTACGCCCGTTTCTTTGAAGGTGCTGACCTGGCTGGCTTTAACATCCTGAAATTTGATATTCCCGTGCTGGTAGAAGAATTCCTGCGGGCAGGAGTTGACTTTGATTACAGCCGTAAAAAAATTGTTGATGCTCAAAAAATTTTCCACCTCATGGAAAAGCGAACTCTCGGCGCAGCCTATCGTTTTTATTTGAACAAGGAGATACAAAACTCGCACACAGCGGAGGCAGACACGGAAGCAACAATGGAAGTACTGCTTGCCCAGGTGGAGAAATATGAAAACCAGGATGTAACCGACGGACTGAATAAAAAAATCGGGGAGATCAAAAATGATGTGGAAACACTAAGCAAAATTACGGCAACTGATCTGGTGGACTTAGGAGGACGTATGGTACTCAATGATAAAGGACTGGAGGTTTTTAATTTTGGAAAGCATAAGAATAAATCCGTCACCGAAGTCCTGAAACAAGAGCCATCCTATTACGAGTGGATGATGAACGGTGATTTCCCCCTGGATACGAAACGGAAACTCACCGAAATAAAATTGAGAGGTTTTAAGAAATAATCAGTGAGCTTCATTCCTGAATTTCTTCTCCCCTGACTTAATTTCCATGGGCAGGTAATTCACTTCCGGAGGAATCGGACAGGAGTAGTTAGGACTGTAGCTGCAATATGGATTGTAACACTTATTAAAATCGAGTACGATATCCTCCGTTTTTGGTATTCTGAACTCCAGATAACGGCCAACATCATAGGTCTCCTTCCCGTTGGTCTCGTCCGTAAAGGGGATAAACAGGTAATCTTCATATCCGGGTTTGGCCGATATATCGGGACTCTGGTACACCTCAAGTTTACACTCCTGATCAAACAATGTAAAGTAGACTTCACCGTACTTGATATAATCAGGAAGTCTTGAAGTTGTCGTCTTCATTTTGAAGACCGAAGGATTCTCAGTCTTTACAAACCTCACTTTTACGCGATAGGAAAGATCAATGTCATAGTAGTTCAAACCTTTAAATCGTTTGCGTTCCTTCTTTTCAAGAGGAGATTTCTTAGGGTCGCGAAATTCGTCCTGCTGCTTTTCGCGATGCTTCATAATATCGGTCACCGGGTTGGCATCGGATTGTGCGTAGCCCTGAAGTATTGCTGCAAAAAGAATGGCTGTCAAACCCAGGCGCATCGTATGCCAACCGATCGACATCCGTTTGCCACCAACCCTTCCGAAACATACCATCATAGAATTAATTCTTTTTGTGGCTCATCGCTTCAGGTATCCAGGATTTCAAATCACTTATCCGGGTTGAATGTGAAGGGTGAGTAGACATAAACTCTGGCGGTTCCTGGCCTCCGCTCATAGCAGTCATCCGCTCCCAGAAGGCAGGTGCCTCGTTCGGATCATAACCAGCCATCGTCATAAAAATGAGTCCAATCCGGTCGGCTTCTGATTCGTGTTCGCGGCTGAATTTTAACATGCCCAGGTTTGTGCCTGCTCCAATAGCCTGCATGAATAAGTCCTCACCCGCGGTTGGGTTTTGACCCATCAGCGCACTTAAGGTTCCCAGGCCATATTGTGCGAGCAACTGCTGGCTCATACGTTCCCTTCCATGATTGGCAATAGCATGTGCTACTTCGTGGCCCATTACTACTGCGACACCGGCTTCATCTTTACAAATCGGCATGATACCTGTGTAAAATGCTACCTTTCCTCCCGGCATACACCAGGCATTTACCGTTTTAGGATCCTCTATCAAGTTATACTCCCACTGAAAACCAGCCAAATCGGATGAGGCACCTTTGCTGGCCATATATTCCTCAACTGCTTTTTGAATTTTGGCTCCAACGCGCTTCACCAGTTGAGTTTGCTGCTGGTTGGAAGACAGGGGGCCTTTTGTAATCACTTCCTTATATTGTTGATTCGCCATCGGAATAATTTCAGAATTAGGAACAAGGTTTAGTTGTTTCCTTCCGGTTACCGCCACGGATGAGCAGGCATATAAAATCCAGATTAGGAGTAAAAAGATAGATATCTTCTTCAGCATGACGTTTTTTTATTCAAAAGTACAAATCCGATCGAGGATTGTTTCATAGATTTGTAAGAAGTTTGGTCACTTGTTACCCTATACGATTATCAATTTTCGCGAGGGAACTAATTAGATCATTCGTTAAACGAAGTGCCTATGAGAATATTTTGTGTTGGAAGAAATTACGTGGAGCATATTCAGGAATTAAATAATGAAAAGCCGGATGATCCGGTCATCTTTACAAAGCCCGACACTGCCATTCTCCGCGATAATGCCCCCTTCTATTATCCTGATTTTTCGACAGATGTACATCATGAAGTCGAACTAGTGTTAAGAATCTGTAAAGAGGGAAAAAATATTGAGGAAAAATTTGCCCATAAATATTATGATGCTATTGGACTCGGTATCGATTTTACGGCGCGTGATTTGCAACAGAAGGCGAAAACGAAGGGATTGCCGTGGGATATTGCAAAGGGCTTCAATGGTTCCGCACCTCTTTCAAATAAATTTATACCCGTAGGGGAATTTAAGGATTTGAAGGATATCAATTTCAGTTTGAAGGTAGATGATGTAGTCCGGCAGCAAGGTAATACCAGCCTGGTACTCTTTAGTTTCGATTATATTATTATGTATTTGT
>Ga0315910_10002568_pt1 | contig 15844 bp, 12 predicted proteins | sample EdamamesoilMG_FD_204470 | JGI IMG/M metagenome (GOLD analysis project Ga0315910, IMG submission 204470) | Garden soil microbial communities collected in Santa Monica, California, United States - Edamame soil | ecosystem: Environmental > Terrestrial > Soil > Garden | place: USA: California... | reverse complement strand
GGCGGATGTCGAGTGTGTCGCCGACGGCCGCGAGGCGCTCGAGGCCCTCGAGCGCAAGCCGGCCAGCGTGGCGCTGATCGATCTGCGCATGCCCGAGCTCGACGGTGTGGCGCTGACGGCCGCGCTGCGGCAGCGCGAGAGCTCGGCCCGCATGCCGATCATCGTGCTCACGGGGCGCGGCGGCGCGCGCGAATGGCAAGCGCTCTCGAGCATGGGAGCGGATCGTTTCCTGGTCAAGCCCGTCAACCTCGACGACGTGGTGACGTTGATCCGTCGGTCGCTGCGCGAGACGCGCGCGGTGCGGGTGCCGCGCGTGGGCTGAGCTCGAGCGGCCTCTGCCAGTGCTGCGAGCGTCGCGAGAGGGCTGAGGCTCGAGCGTCCCGGCGGCGCGTGGGTTCAGCCGGCGCCGAGCGAGCTCGAGCCGAACCAGCCTGGCACCAGCTCGCGCCACTGGGCGCGCGAACGTTTGCCGCCGGCAGGGTCTGCGGGGGCGCCTCGCGAGCGGCGGCTCGGCTGCCCACCGCCCGCCGCACCGCCGCCGCCTTCGCGCGGCAGGTGCCGGCTCGAGAATGGCTCCAGCGCCGTGCTCAGCTCGTCGGCGCTGGCGAAGCGACGGCTGGCGTCGATGTCGAGGCAACGGCTGATCACTCGCACCAACGCCGCCGGGACGTCGCGGCGCAGAGAATCCACCGGCGCGATCGGACCTTGGCAGATCGCGAGGCAGATCTGCGCCGTGTTCATCCCTGCAAACGGAGACAACCCGGTCAACAGCTCGTAAAGCAGCAGGCCTACGCCCCACAGGTCGCTGCGCTGATCGATGGCGTTGGGCGTCTGCACTTGCTCGGGTGACAGGTAACGCGGCGATCCGACGCCGCTGCCGGGCATCGTCAGCTGGCCGCCGTCGTCCAGGAAGCGGGCGACGCCGAAATCGAGCAGCTTTATCGTCGGATCACACGCCCGGAAGCGCGCCAGGAAGATGTTCTCGGGCTTGATGTCTCGGTGGATGATGTGCAGGCGGTGGGCGTCGCCCAGCGCCGAGCAGACCTGCAGCACGTAGTCCACCGCTCGCGCCACCGGCATGGGGCCACCCTCTTGCAGCAAGCGCCGCAGATCGGTTCCAACGAGCAGCTCCATCACGAGGTAACGCAGGCCCGACGGCAGCGTTCCCGCGTCGTGGACGCGCACGACGTGCTTGTTGTGTAGCGCCCCCAGGGCGCGGGCTTCTCGCGCGAAGCGCTTCCAGAGCGAGCTGTTCTGGGCGATATCCGGGCGGATCACCTTGAGCGCGACCTTGGTGCCGAGCCCCAGGTGCTTGGCCTCGTAGACGATGCCCATGCCGCCAGCGCCGATCACCGATTCGACCTGGTAACGCTCCGCGACGATGTCCCCCGTCGCCAACGCCGACGGCCTCTGGCGGGGTTCCAGAGCAGCTGGGCTGATCGGACCGATCAGCGTCGCAGTGCGACTCGCCCCAATGACGGGTCGGCTCGCACCCGTGACGGGTTGACTCGCAGCATTCGCACCGGTGATGGGGCGGCTCGGGCCCGTGATAGGCCGAGCGAGAGGGACGGGCGGGGTGGGGCCGTCGGTGCCGAGCGACACTTCGAACTGCGTGGGCTCGGATGCGGCCCAGTTCTGGCCAGCCGCTTTATCGTTCATAGAAAGTCCTGCTCGGAAGCTCGTGATCCGGCACCGGGGCGCCGGAAAGCGCTCACATCTGTGCAAATGTCGAGCCAAGGAGGAGCGCGCGATCCTCCGAAATTCGGGGTGTGAGGTGCGGCAGGCAGGCCACGCCGTGGCACGCGAGTGGCGCGTCTCCGCCCCTCGAACGAAGGCTCCCGCGTACAAACGAGCGTGGGGCGTAAGACGCCAGTGTGGCGTTCTTGCCAGGTTTTGGTGGCGCACGAGTGTAGCGATTTCGACAGGTTACATGATGGTCCGATATCTGCAAACGGGCCCCGTGGATTCACGCCACAGATTGACAAGACACCATGACTGAACGCCTTCTTTGTGTAGACGACGACCAGGACGCCTGCGAGCTTCTCGCCGCCACGTTGCGGCAGCTCGGCTACCAGACCGAGGCCACGACCTCCCCCGCGGAGGCGCTCGAGCTGGTGGTGAACAAGGACTTTCACGCCGTCATCAGCGACCTGAGCATGGCCGAGATGGATGGCCTCGTGCTGTGCGAGCAGATCCTCGCCAAGCGCCCCGGCATCCCGGTGATCGTGGTCACCGGCCAGGGCAGCATGGAGGCCGCCATCGGCGCCATCCGCGCCGGCGCGTATGACTTCATCACCAAGCCGTTCGATCCGAAGCTGCTGGGGCTGACCGTCGCACGCGCCGTGCGCACGCAGCACCTGCAAACCGAGGTGGTGCGGCTGCGCGAGCAGCTCACGGAGGTCCCCGAGGGGCTGCGCGTGATCGGCGACAGCCCCGTCATCCGCCGCGTCAACGAGCTGATCGCCCGCGTCGCCAAGAGCGACGCCTCGGTGTTGATCTGCGGCGAGACGGGCACCGGCAAGGAGCTCGTCGCGCGTTCGTTGCACAAGCAGAGCGGCCGCGGCCCGTTCGTGGCCATCAACTGCGCCGCCGTCCCGCCCAACCTGCTGGAGAGCGAGCTCTTCGGCCATATGCGCGGCGCGTTTACCGACGCCAAGCTGTCGCGCAAGGGCCTGTTCCAGGAGGCGACCGGGGGCACGCTGTTCCTGGACGAGGTGGGCGAAATGCCGCTCGAGATGCAGGCGAAGCTGCTGCGCGCGTTGCAGGAGCGGGTGGTGCGCCCCGTGGGCTCGGACAACGAGATCCCGTTTGACGCCCGCATCGTCACGGCCACCCACCGCGATCTGGAGGACGACGTCGCCAAGCGCCGCTTCCGCCAAGACCTGTTCTATCGCATCAACGTCGTCAGCATCAACGTGCCGCCGCTGCGCGAGCGCGGCAGCGACGTGTTGAAGCTCGCCTCGCACTTCCTCCAGAAGTCCGCCGATCGCACTCAGCAGCCCGTGCGTCGGCTGTCTCCGCCCGTCGCCGAGCGCATCCTCGTCTACGACTGGCCGGGCAACGTGCGCGAGCTCGAGAACTGCATCGAGCGCGCCATCGCGCTGTCGCGTTTCGAGGAGCTCACGCTCGAGGATCTGCCGGAGCGTATCCGCACGTATCGCCCCGACCACTTCGTGATGACGGCGGACGACGTGGAGGAGATCATCTCGCTCGACGAGCTGGAGCGTCGCTACATCGCGCGGGCGCTCAAGCTGCTCAACGGCAACAAGGCGCGGGCCGCGCAGCTGCTCGGCGTGGACCGCCGCACCCTCTATCGCCGGCTCGGCAAATACGCGAGCAGCGAGAGCAGCCGGCCCGCTCCTGCCATGAACGGAGTGGCCGCCCGTCATGACTGAGCCCCGAGTGTCCGACGCGCCGCGCTCGGCGCCCTCATCCCCGATCGCCGCCGTCGGCAGCCTGGTGGCGGCCCGCGATCTGGAGGAGCTGGCGCTGGCCGCGGCGTTGATCCCCGCCCAGCTGCTCGCCGCGCGGGAGACGGTGGTCCTGCTCCGGTCCGGTTCCGCGGAGATCGTGCAGCATCATCCGGTGTTCGGCGTCGGGCCCGAGCTCGAGCGCTGGGCCCGCGCCGAGCTCGAGCGAGGCACGGGCGAGCGCGTCGCACGTGAAAACGCCTGGCTCGCTGTCGCCCTCGAGCCGATCGACGGCTGGTCGGGCGTGGTCGCCGTGAGCGTGGCCTCGGTCGATGAGGAGACGTCGCTCGGCCTGACCGAGCTCGGTCGCATCGTCGCTCGTTGTGTCGGGCAGATCGCAGGACTCAAGCGGCGAGCCGCGGCCCTGGAAGACACCAAGAAGTCGATCGGTAAAGGCTTGCATGATCTGCGTACGCCGCTCAATAGCCTGCGCCTCGGGCTCCACCTCCTCGAGCCAGGGCTAGCCGGCCAGGATCCGCAGGTCGTCCAGCGCACCCATCGTGCGGTGGATCGCCTCGCTGCGCTGGTGACCGAGATGTACGAGGCGCTGCACCAGAACACGGGAGCCCGCTGAGGTCATTCTGGGGGGCGACGCCGCCGACGCTCTGGACGGCGGGCGGCGTCGCGCCATAACTCGTGCAACATGGCCAACCAAGAGCACGAGCTCCGCGTCGAGCGGGACAGCCTGGGCGAGGTGCAGGTCCCCGCCGAGCGTTACTGGGGGGCGCAGACCGAGCGCTCGCGGCAGAACTTCCCGATCGGCAACGAGCTGATGCCGCGGGAGGTGGTGCACGCGCTCGCGTTGATCAAGAAAGCGTGTGCCCGCGCCAACGCCGCCATCGGCGCCCTCTCGCAAGACAAAGCGTCGAGCATCGAGCAGGTGTGCGACGAGATCATCTCTGGCGCCCTCGACGCGGAGTTCCCGCTGCGCGTCTGGCAGACGGGCTCGGGGACGCACACCAACATGAACGTCAACGAGGTGATCGTCAACCGCGCGCACGTGCTCGGCGGCGGACGCCTGGGCGAGACCCAGCGCGCGCTCCACCCGAACGACGACGTCAACAAGTCGCAGTCCTCCAACGACGTGTTCCCCACGGCGATGAACGTGGCCGCGGTTCGCTCGCTCGAGCTCGAGACGCTGCCGAAGCTACGGCGGCTGCGCGAAGCGTTGGCCCAAAAGGCCGATCAGTTCATGCCGATCATCAAGATCGGTCGGACGCACATGATGGACGCGACGCCGCTCTCGCTCGGGCACGAGTTCTCGGGTTATGCGGCGCAGCTCGAGCAACGTATCGTCGCGCTCGAGCAGTCCACGCGCCGGCTCAGCTCGCTCGCGCTGGGGGGCACCGCCGTCGGCACCGGTATCAACACGCCGCCGGGTTTCGCGGGCCGGGCCATCGCGATCATCGCTGAGCTGACGGGGCTCGATTTCCAGGAGGCGCCGAACCATTTTGCGGCGCAGGCGGCTCACGACGATCTGGTCGAAGTCTCGGGACAGCTGCGCGCCACGGCCGTGAGCCTGGCGAAGATCGCCAACGACATTCGCCTCCTGTCTTCGGGGCCGCGCGCCGGTCTGGCCGAGCTCGTGCTGCGCGCGTCCGAGCCGGGGTCTTCGATCATGCCCGGCAAGACCAACCCGACCCAGGTCGAGGCGCTCACGATGGTGTGTGTGCAGGTGATGGGCAACGACCTGGCCGTGGCGACGGCGGGCAGCGCAGGTCAACTCGAGCTGAACGCCTACAAACCCGTGCTCATTTACAATGTGCTCATGGCGGCGCGTAACCTGGGGGACGCGAGCCTGTCGTTCGCGGAGCGAGCGGTGTCCACGCTCGAGGCCGATCCAGAGGTGATCGCGCGGCACCTCGAGCGTTCGTTGATGCTCGTGACGGCGCTGAACCCCCACATCGGCTACGAGAAGGCCGCCAAGATCGCCCAGAAGGCCCACCGCGAGCGCCTCACCTTGCGCCAGGCGGCGCTCGATCTCGGTTGGGTCACGGCAGAGCAGTTCGACGCCTGGGTCGATCCTCTGAGCATGCTGGGGCCGTCCGCGCCTGCACGAAAGAGCTGAAGGCGCGGCCGAGCGGAGTCGCGACGCCGGGAGCGGACTCTGGCGCGCCCTGGCGCGCGCCGGCATACTCGGCGCGATTTCCGTGAAACAGCCCGATCCGAGCCCTCCGCCGATACACGAGACGCCGCCCGCCAGGCCGTCGGTCGCGCCCCCGACCGATCCGCCCGGCGCCTGGCCGTCTGCCCGTCGTCTCGTGCACTTCGCCCGCGCGCCGGTCGAGCGCTTCCTCGCGATCGAGGCGTCGAGCGGCATTCTGTTGCTCGGCGTCGCGGCCATCGCGTTGATCTGGGCCAACTCGCCCTGGGCCGGCGCCTACGAGCGCCTCTGGCACACCCCGTTCGGCGTGCGCCTCGGGCCCTGGTCGTTCGAGCGCGATTTGCATTTCTGGATCAACGACGCGCTGATGACGGTCTTCTTCTTCGTCGCCGGCCTGGAGATCCGTCGCGAGATGCACGCCGGCGAGCTCAGCCAGTTACGCCGGGCTGCGCTGCCGCTGGTGGCGGCCGTCGGTGGCATGATCGCTCCGGCGATCATCTACACGCTCTTCAACTACGGCCATCCGTCGAGCGTCGGCTGGGGCATCCCGATGGCGACCGACATCGCGTTTGCGGTCGGCGCCTTGGTCTTGCTCGGCAAGCGCGTGCCGCCGGCGCTGCGCATCCTGCTGCTCGCGCTGGCGGTGATCGACGACGTCGGCGCCATCCTGGTGATCGCGCTCTTCTACTCGTCGCAGATCCAGGTCGCCGGTTTCCTGATCGTCGGGCTCGGCTGGCTCGGGCTCTGGGGTTTGCAGCTGTTTGGCGTACGCTCGCCGTGGGCGTACGTGCCGGCTGCCTTCGTGCTCTGGGCGGGCAGCTACGTGGCTGGCATCCACCCCACGCTGGCCGGGGTCGCCGTGGGCCTGCTCACCCCCGTGCGCGCCTGGCTCGGCGCCGAGAATTTCGTGTTTCGCGCGCTGGGGCGCCTGGAGCGCTACCGGGCTCGTGCGCTGTTCGACGTGCGCTCGCTGCTGCCCGAGCTCGACGCCTTGCGCGCGGCGCGGCGCGAGGCCGTCTCGCCCGTCGATGCTCTGCAGCACGCGCTGCACGGCTGGGTGGCGTACGGCATCATGCCGCTGTTCGCGCTCGCGAACGCGGGCGTGCCGCTCGGCAGCGCGCAGCTCGACGGCGTGGGCTGGCGCGTGTTTCTCGGCGTGGCCGTGGGGCTCGTCGTCGGCAAGCCGATCGGCATCCTCGCGCTCTCACTGCTGACCAATCGCCTGGGGCTCACCGAGTTCCCCACGGGCATGGGCGCTCGACAGGTGAGCCTGGTGGGCATCGTGGCGGGCATCGGCTTCACGATGGCGCTCTTTGTCGCGCAGCTGGCCTTTCCCTCGGGGCCGCTGCTCGAGACCGCGAAGCTCGCGATCATCTGCGGCTCTGTCCTGGCGGCGTTGCTCTCGGTCGTGGCCGGGCGCTTCTTGCTCGACCCGAGCCCTCATCCGCTGGCGGCGCGCTCGGAAGCCGAAGCCGAGGCGTCCACCTCACTCTGAGGTTTGCCGCGCCTCAATCGCCCGAGCGGGCTGGAGGCGCCGGCGGGCAAAGCTTCTTTTTCTTCGGAGGCGCCAGCGTGCCATCCGCATTCGGCACGGGCTTCTGGTTGGCCTCCTCGCACTCCTCGTGCTCGAGGCGCTGGTGCGCTTCCTCCGCTTCGGCGCGCGGACCCTTCGGCGCAGCGTGTCCGGTGGTCAGCGAGCCCTCGAGGGTGTCCTCCGGTGACTGCTGGTTGGCACCCATGACCTCGCCGTCGCTCGCAGAACGGAGCGGTTCGGGCCGCTTCCTTTCCGGGTAACGTTCCGTCTCCTGCGGTGCGGCGCCCGCGCAGCCGACGAGGCCAGGCACACCCAGACAGAACACGGCGCAAAACACGGCCGTACGGGAGAGGGCTGCGAGCGAGAGGGCTGCGAGCGAGTGGGCCGCGAGCGGCACGGCTGCAACCGCTGGAGGTTTGCGGAGGAGGGCGGGAGACACGCTAGCGCGAGGCATCGCTCGGGAGCTTACCCGCGACAGGCGAGCCGCGCTAGCCGCCGTGACGCGCCGCGCTGGTCGCCGCGAACCGCATCAGCACATAGGACTCGGGGGGCCCGTCGAGATCGCCATACAAGACGGCCCCGCTGCCAAGACCGCGCAGCTGCTTGGCGCGTTGCACGACGTAGACGTCTCCCTCAGGCGCGAGCTGCGCGATACGCGCTTCGAGCTGCCGAGCGACCGACAGGCGCTCGAAGCGCTCGGGCGCGAGCTCGCTCAAGACCTCGATGCTGGCGTCGGCGCATAAAATGCGCGCCTCCGCCGGAGCGCTGCGCAGCGAGCGGGCGATGTCCCGCTCCTGTCGCAATCCCACGCGCGTCGTCTCGAGCCAGCCATCGAGCCCGTCCGAGAGCCGTTGCGTCGTGCTCAGCAGAAACGGCGCAAGCGCCAGCGCCCCCACACAACGAGCCCGCGCGCTGCCCAGCGCCGGTTGCGTCAGGGATGCGACGAGGCTCGCGATCCGCGCGAGGCCGTGCGCGATCCAGGTCGCTGCGAAGGGCACCACCGACGTGAAGTGACGGTCGAGGCCCAGCTGCGAGCGGGTGAGGGAGCTCGCCGTCAAGAAAGCGAGGAGCGCCACCCCGGGCGCGACGAGCCAGACGCCGTGACGCCGCAGGGTCGGGCCGATGCCGAGCAACGCGCAGAGCGCCGCGAGGCCGAACGTTCGCCACGGCACCAGGGCCGTGTAACGCGCCAGGGCGAGCGGCAAGGAGCCCGCGCGTCCCGCTCCGTCGAGCGCCTGCTCGGCGAAGGCCTGGTTCTCCAGGATGAACCCGAACCAGGGCTCGCCGCCCAGTCGGCGCAGCGCCGCCCAGCCGAGCACGCCGGCGGCGGGTGCGAGGACACAGGCCCACTCGCCACGCTCGAGCCGCTTTTTCTGGAACAGGCGCCACACCGACACCGCGCCGACCACGGCCGCCACCGCCCAGCCCTCATAACGCATCAGCACCAGCGCGCTCAGCGCGACGCTCGCGGCCGCGAAGCGTTCGTGCACGAGCAACGCGACCGCCAGCGTCAGCAGCGCACAGAAGGCGACCTCCATCTGCCCGGTCGTGCCCAGCTGAACGAGCAGCGGCGTCGCCGCCATCAGCAGCGCCGCGCCGAGCGCGACGAGCGGCAGTCGCCCGGGACTGCGTGCAGCGCGATCGGAGCCGAGCTCGACCGGCTGCTGTCGCGACAGCGCCCAGAGCAGGAAAAAGGGCGGCAGCGCCGCCGCCAGCGCGTTGAGCTGGCGCACCTGATCCAGCGTGGCGCCGAGCGCGATCGGCGCCGCCAGGAGCGCGTGGTACAGCGGCAACCAGACCCAGTGGATGCGCAGCTCGAACGGCGTCGCGAGCAGCTGCCGCGCGATCCGGAAATGTCCGTAGGCGTCGCCGTCCGGGTCGGGGCCGGCGCCAACGCACATGAGGCGCCACGCGCACAGCCCCAGAGTGACGGCGGCGAGCCCCGCACACAGCAGGACTCTCAACAGCCGCGGCGCCGGGCTCGCGCCTGCCGAATCGTCACCCGCCGTCAGGCTCTGCATGACCGCCTCGGCGCCGCTGTTAGCACGGCTCGGGCCGCGCTCGGGCGGCCTTTTGTGTGCCAGCTCGCCGCGGACCCGCCCGCGGCGACGCGGCGGGGCGGTCAGCGGTCGAAGTAGTAGAGCGCGGAGATGCTCGACGTGAAGATGTCCCAGGGGTCGTTGCCGACCGTGGTGCCGAAGAACGTCCGCGACGCGCTGGCCGTCGTGTCAGCATCCTCGTTCGAGGCGCTGACGCGGTCGTAGGCGATGTTCAGCCCGATGCCAGCCTGCAGCGACAGCTGCGGGATGTCGATGAAGCCAAAATGCACCTCGGCGCCGGCGCGAGCGCCCAGATCGAGGTGGAAGCCGCGCAGCTCGACGTCGTCGACGGTGTTACCGGCGAAGCCGATGTTCAGCTCCGGCACGACCTCGAAGACGAAATACTGGCTGTCGACCAGCGCCAGCGGCAAGCCGCCGTGCAGCACGAACGCGGCCGGCTGAGGGTCGTCGGTGTCGGTCGTCGTGTCACCGGCCTCCACGGTGGTCGACTGGCTCGCGAAGTTGAAGCCGATGCCGGCGTCGATGCCCATGAAGGAATCGAGCCAGTAGCGAGCGCCGATCACCGGGGCGCTGACCTCCGTGAATCCGCCGGCCGCGTCCGCGATGCTCAAGGTCTCAAAGCCCAAAAAACCGATCGCAAAATCACCCACAAAACGCGAATGATCGGTCTGTCCTACGTCGCTGCGGACGGGCGCAGGGTCCTGCGCCCAGCTCGTCGTGCTCGTCGTAGCGGCAACCCACGCCGCGCCCAATGCCGCCAGATGCTGGAGCTTCATCGTGTTCCTCCTCGTGTCAGTCCTGTCAGCGGCCTAACAGCCCCGATGGTTTATGGACAAAAATCCGGGGTCAGCGTCCGGCGCTCGAAATCGCACGCACACCTCCTGGTGCGAGCCGCCGTGCTAGGATGCTCGCCGGTGCGGCGAGCGCGGATCAGGACGACAGGGTTGCTGGTGATCAGAGGTCGGGCTGGGTGGCGCGGTGCGTTGCGTCGTCGCTCCGCCGCGGTCGCCTCGAGGCTCGCGCTGGGTTTGATCAGCCTGGGTGCGTCCTCGCAGGGGCTCGCCTGCGGGGATCAGGACGTCACCACGCTCTTGCCCGAGGACGCGATCGCGGAAGGGCTATCACCAGAGCCCGCGGGCGACAGCCAGGTGTTCACGGTGCTGTCGCGGCCCGAGTCCGTCGACACGGTGTGCCGGTGGATCGGCGTCTCGGCGCCGCCCGGGGCGGCGGGGGGGTGCGCCGGTGTGGTCGACTCCTGCCGCGATGGCCTCGGGGTCGCGCTCGGCGGCGCCACGCCCGCGCTGCCGAACGGCGATCTCGAGCCGCTTTTCGGCTGTCCGCTGACGGTGACGCAGCTCGACGGTTGCATCGCCGGCGTGCTCGAGCGCGGCGTGGCCGCGTACGGCGACGCGATCGGCTGTGACAAGCCGGCGCCTCCTGCCGTGGACACGCTCGCTCTGTTCGCGTCGCCCGATTGCCTGGCGGTCGCGCTGTTCTGCCCCGATCTGGTGGCGTCCCTCGCGGGCGATCTGTAAACGGCAGCCCAACGCGGCGAGCCTCGGGTCCGTCGTGACGGCGCGCGACGCGGTGCGTGCTGGCGCATGTTTTCAGCGCGCGCGCAAATTGCTCGCTCCATTGCCCCGAGCAAGCCGCTGCACGAATCGCCCGCCAGCGTCGCCTCGGGCGCGCTTGACGGACGGGAGCCCTCCGATGACGATCGCCCCCACGATGCGACGACGAGCTTCTTCTGCTGCACTGCTGTTGAGTTGGTTTGCCGCCGCCTGCGGCGGTGGTGATTCGGACGCGGTCGATCCGGGGACGTTCGTGGCGCCCGGCGCGCCAGCGCCTGGCTCGAGCGCGGATCCGGCTGCTCCCGCTACACCAGGGACGCCGGGGGCGGGCGAGACCCCGAGCACTGGCTCGGGCGGTGAGGCCCCGAGCGCGGACATTCCCCTCGGCGATCCGTCGATGCCGGCGAGCACGCCCGCCGGCGACGCCCCGATCGCCGCGCCGCTGCCGCGCAGCACGCCGGAGGCCGAGGGCCTCAGCTCGGCGGGGCTGCTCGCGCTCGTCTCGGCGCTGGAGAGCGGCCAGGCTGGCGAGATCCACAGCTTGATGCTCGCGCGCCACGGCAAGGTCGTGGCCGAGGGCTGGTGGGCCCCGTACGCACCCGAGGACATGCACGTCCTGTATTCGGTGACGAAGAGCTTCAACTCCACCGCGGTCGGGTTCGCCGCAGCAGAAGGGCTGCTGAGCGTCGACGATCTGCTCGTCCCGCATTTCGCCGATCTGGCTCCGGCGCAGGTCGATCCGGAGGTGGCTGCGATGACGATCCGCCACCTGCTCACGATGAGCACGGGGCACACGACGGACTCGATCGATGCCATGCGCCAGCGCACCGACGGGCAGTGGACGCGCTCGTTCCTCGAGGGCGACGTGCCCAACGCGCCCGGCACCAACTTCCTCTACAACTCGGGCGCGGCCTACATGCTCGGCTCGCTGGTGCAGCGAGTCACGGGTCAAACCGTCGAGGAGTACCTGCGGCCGCGCCTGTTCGAGCCGCTGGGCATCACGCGCGAGATCTGGGGGCAGAGCCAGGAGGGCGTGAGCTTGACCGACGGCGGCCTCTCGGTGCGCACGGAAGACCTGGCCAAGTTCGGGCAGCTCTATCTGCAGGGCGGCGTATGGAACGGCCAGCAGCTGTTGCCTGCGGGCTGGGCAGAGGACGCCACCGCCATGCAGGTGTCCACGGGGAACAACGACAACAACTGGGGCTACGGCTACGGCTACCAGTTCTGGCGCAGCCAGGTGGGTTACCGCGCGGACGGCTCGCTCGGCCAGTTCGCGTTCGTGTTGCCCGAGCAAGACATCGTGCTCGCGATCACCAGCGGCACGCAGGACACCAACGGCGTGATGAACATCGTCTGGCAAAACCTGCCGGCGATCATCGGCGACGGCTCGACGGAGGAGGACCCGGCGGGGCTGGCTGCGCTGCGCGATCGGCTCGCTGGGCTCGGGTTGGCGCTGCCCGCGGGTCAAGCCAGCTCGCCGCTGGCGGCGGACGTGTCGGGGCGCCGCTACGTCGTCTCGGGCACGAACCCGCTGGGTATGACCGCCCTCGCGCTCGACGTCTCGGGCGCTGCCCCGGTGCTCACCATCGAAGACGCGGACGGCGCTCATCCGCTGACGGTGGGCAGCGGACAGTGGGCGCGCCAGCGCACCAGCTACCGCAAGCGCATCAACGAGCTGTTCGACACGCCCGAGCAGGGGGTCGCCGTCACGGGCGCGTGGAGCTCAGAGAACACGTTCGTGGCGCGCATCGTCTTCAACGAGACGCCGTACACCATGACCACGACGCTCGCGTTCGAGGGCGAGCAGGTGCGCGTCAACTCCACGTACAACGTCCGCTGGGGCACGCCCTCCGAGCCGGAGATCACCGCGACCCGAGAGTAGCCGCCCGAGCTCCGGTGCCGCTGAGAGAACATGCCGACCGGGAGCCGCCGTCAGACGCGGCCCCCGGGTTTTTTCTTCGGGCGGGTTGACATGACCCGCCCCGAAGCTAGAGTCTCCATCTGATCATGTCTTCGCAGCTCGTCCTCGCGCCCATCGGCGGCCTCGTAGTAGGCCTGTCGTTGCTGGTCTGCGCAGGATAGGGAAGCGATTTCAAAACGTTAGAAGCCCTGCCGGCGCGGCCCGGTGGGGCTTCGTCGTTTCCGACCTGCCCCTCGGGCCTCCCGAGAAAGACCCCAGGTCGTGACCCAATCCGAAATATCCTTCGACTCTGCCGAACCCCATGGCTTCGAGCGCCGTCACGCGCGTGCGCAGCCGCTCGCGAGCGCGCTCGAGCGCTCGACGCGCGAAAGGGCTGCACCTGCGCAGGCCGTCGAGGCCGCGCCGAGCGCTGCCGCGGTCTCGAGCGCCGGGCTCACGGGCGCCGGGCTGGTGGTCGCGGAGCTCACGCGCCGCGGGATCGACACCATCGCGGGCATCCCGGGCGGCGCTATCTTGCCGCTCTACGACGCGCTGACGAGCAGCCGGATCCGCCACGTGCTGGCGCGGCACGAGCAGGGGGCGGCGTTCATCGCGCAGGGGATGGCGCGCGCGACGGGCAAGGCAGCGGTCTGCCTGGCGACCTCGGGGCCCGGGGCCACCAACCTGATCACCGCCCTGGCCGACGCCCGCGCCGACTCGATCCCGCTCGTCGCCATCACCGCTCAGGTGCCCCAGAAGCTGATCGGTACCGACGCTTTTCAGGAGGTCGACACCTGCGCCCTGGCGCGTCCTGTCACCAAGGCGTGTTTCTTCGTGCGCAGCGCCGCCGAGCTCGCGCGCCTCTTGCCCGAGGCGTTCGAGATCGCCGAGGGCGGGCGCCCGGGTCCGGTGCTGATCGACATCCCCAAGTGTGTGCTGGTCGAACGCCTGCCGGCGGACGCCGCGCCGGCTTCGGGCGAGGGCCCGCGACGCGCCGAGCCCAGCCCGAGCGTCACCGCCGTACACCCGCGCGTCGCCGAGCGGCTCGATCCCGAGCGCGCCGAGACGTGGCGGCGCCTGGCCGAGGCCATCGACGCGAGCCAGCGGCCGCTCCTCTACATCGGCGGTGGGGTTCACGTCTCGGGTGCCTATGCGGCGCTGCGCGAGCTCTCGCGCCGCGCCGACCTGCCCGTGGTGAGCTCTCTGCACGGCCTGGGCGCCTATCCTGCAGACGACCCGCGCTTCCTGGGCATGCTCGGCATGCACGGCGCGCCCTACACCAACCACGCCACCGACGAGGCGGACCTGGTCCTCGCGATCGGCGCGCGCTTCGACGATCGGGCCACCGGCACCCCGGAGACCTTCTGCCGCAACGCGCGCATCATCCACATCGACATCGACCCGCGCGAGCTCGGCAAGATCAAGCCGATCGCGTTCGGCGTCGCGTGTGACGCGGGCCGAGCGCTGGCGCGCCTGCTGGAGGCCACGCCGCCGCGCGAGCGGCCGCGCTGGCGGGCCCGCATCGAAGTGCTGCGCGCCGAGCGGCCGCTGGTGCTCTCGGGCGCGGGGTGCGGCTTCTTGCAGCGGCTCGCCAGCGCGCTCGATGAGCAGACTCTGGTGACCACCGACGTGGGTCAGCACCAGATGTGGGTCGCCCAGTGCCTGCCGTTCCGTGTTCCTCGCACCCTGCTCACGTCCGGGGGCCTGGGGACCATGGGGTTCGGCTTGCCGGCAGCGATCGGCGCGGCCCTCGCGCTCCCGGACCGCAAGGTGGTGTGCGTCAGCGGCGACGGCTCGTTCCTGATGAACGTGCAGGAGCTCGCCACGTTGAGCGAGCTGGGGCTGAACGTCACGACGTTCGTGATGAACAACGCCCAGCTCGGGCTGGTGCGCCAGCAGCAGCAGCTGTTCTACGGCCAGCGCTACAGCGCCGCCTTCTTCGAGCGCGGCACGGACTTCGCCGCCGTCGCGCGCGGTTTCGGCGTGCGGGGCGAGAGCGCCAGCGCCGACGAGCTCGATCTGCCGCGCCTGCGCGAGCTCCTGTGTGCGCCGGGGCCGCTCGTCGTCGACGTGTCTGTGCCCGGCGGCGAGAACGTGTTGCCCATGGTGCCGCCTGGCGGCTCCAACCTCGACATGATCCTGCCGCCGGCTCGAGCCTGATCCGAGGCGGTGAGGGCTTGATGCGCGTCCGGCGGCTCGCGTATCGTCTCGGTCGTTGAGCTCCGACAAGAACCCAGCACGGCTCGCGCGCCCGCGCGCCGTGTTTCTCGATCTGGACGGCACGTTGTTCGATCGCGACTCGGCCGTGCGCGCGCTGTTCACGGAGCAACACGGCGTGTTCGCGCCGGAGCTGGGCGAGATCGAGCGCGAGCCGTTTGTCGAGCGGCTGCTCGAGCTCGACGCGCACGGCCTGGGTGACAAGCGTGCCACGTACGGCACGCTCGTGCTCGAGCGGGGCCAGAACCCGGCACTCGCCGAGCGCATGCTCGAGCATTTTTACGAGATCTACCCTCGGCATGGGGCCCTGTTTGCCGACGTGCCCGCGACGCTCGCCGAGCTGCGAGGGCGCGGCCTCGTCCTGGGCGTGCTGACCAACGGTCGCACCGCGACGCAGGCGGACAAGCTGCGCCGCCTGGGGCTCGAGCCGCTCCTGGACCTCACCCTCATCTCCGAGCGTGAGGGCCTGCGCAAGCCCGGGCGGCGCTTCTTCGAGCTCGCGCTGCAGCGCGCGGGTGTGCCGGCGGCGGAGGCCTGGCATGTCGGGGACCATCCGATGGCGGACGTGGCCGGCGCCAGCGCTGCCGGCTTGACGGCGATCTGGCGGCGCGTGCCTTACTGGCCCGAGCCAGCCTCGGCAGCGGCGAGCATCGACGCGCTCGCGCAGCTGCTCGGGCTGCTCGACGCGGCCTGAGCCAGCGTCGAGCGCGAGGCTCGAGCGGAGCGCGAGGGTCCGCTTCGCTACGCCGGGCTCAGGCTCGCTCGCGGGCTCGCAGGGCGCGCGTCACGGCGCTCGCGCGGCGCGCGAGCGCGTCGCGATCGCCGAGCCCACCGTAGCGCAGGGCGGCGTAGCTCGCGAGCACGTCCGCCGCGTCCGGATAGGGCACTCGCGCGGCCAGTCGCTCGAGCGGCTCGTGCGCGCCGCGCGCGTGACCGCGCCGCGCCAGAGCCCTAGCAGCGGGTGCATGAAGCCGAGCAGGACCTCGTC
>Ga0315910_10002567_pt1 | contig 15853 bp, 14 predicted proteins | sample EdamamesoilMG_FD_204470 | JGI IMG/M metagenome (GOLD analysis project Ga0315910, IMG submission 204470) | Garden soil microbial communities collected in Santa Monica, California, United States - Edamame soil | ecosystem: Environmental > Terrestrial > Soil > Garden | place: USA: California... | reverse complement strand
ATAACCCCATCGCTGAAATCTGTAAAACTAATGATGACGAAAGCGGGTCTGAAACTCGTTCATTCATCACCGTACTGCAGCGGTCTTAGCGGCGGCAGACTTGGGAAGTTGCTCAAGCTCGCAGGGAAGGTTCTCTGGGTCGCGTCCTTCGGTAGAGTTGCTTTCGCGCCAAGTATTTTCGCTATTGCGGTCAAAGATCGATCCCCGGCCTCCTGATTCAGGACAAGTTTCTTCTTTGCTGTAAGCTACACAGCCGCCGGCGTCAATGCCGGAGGCACTGCGGCACCCAGCGCATCGCGCAACAGCGCTTCCTTCTGCTGCACACCGGGGTAGGTAATGAGGACAGCGCGGTACGCACCCTTGAACACAAACAGACTGCCCGCGGCCGCGCCGACCACGCCACAGGTCGCAATTAACTGCTCGATGTCGGCGAGCGAACCAGCGCCGCCGAGAAAAGTGAGGGGAATGTGGGTCGCGGCGCGCGCCGCTCGGGCGAGCTCGAGGTCGTAGCCCGCCATCAGGCCATCCCGGTCGATCGCGTTAATGAGCAGTTCCCCCGCACCCGCGGCCTCCGCCTCCGCCGCGAATTCAAGCAGGCTGCGTCCGGTGCCGCGCCGGCCGTTATGAGTGCAGACCTCGTAGTCACCCCCCCACCGCGGCTTCCGGACATCCAGCGTGACGACGACACTCTGGTTGCCGACCTCCTTCGCGATCTCCGATACCAGCGCTGGTCGCTCCACGAACGCTGAGCTGATGGACACTTTCTCGACGCCGGAACCTACGATTCTCTTCGCTTGCTCCACCGTCCGGATTCCCCCGCCGTAGCAGAGCGGCATGCGGCACTCTCGCGCAAGCTGCACGATCAACGGGAAGTTCGGCTCCCGTCCTTCGACCGTGGCGTCGATGTCGACGACGATGACCTCGTCCGCCTCCTTCTCGTTGAAGATCCGGACTGCATTGACGGGGTCGCCGACATATTTCGGGTTGCCGAATCGATCCGTTTTCACAAGGCCGCCCTGATGCAGGAGCAGGCAGGGAATAATCCGGGGGCGCAGCATCTCAGGCCTCCGCGAAGTTCCGCAGCAGCTGCGTCCCAAAGCGGTGGCTCTTCTCGGGATGAAACTGCACGCCGTAGACGTTCTCGTGCTGCACCGCACAACCGAACTCGGCGCCGTACTCGGCGACTGCAAGGACATCCTCCGCGTGCGTGCACTCGAAGTAGTACGAGTGCAGGAAGTAGAAGCGCATATCCTGCTCGATGTGGCGAAAGAGCCGGTTGCCGTGCGTCGGCCGAACGTCATTCCAGCCCATATGCGGTGACGGGAGATGGCGCGCAGGCTCCCATGACGCGAAGGCGCGCACCCTGCCGTCAATCCAGCCGAGCCCAAGCTCGGTACCCTCGTCACTGCCTTGCGCAAGCATTTGCATTCCCACGCAGACCCCGAGTACGGGCACACGCCTTTGGCGCACGAGCTCATCGAGCACCGGGCGCATCCCCGAATCGTTGAGCGGCTTCATCGCGCGGTCGAAATGCCCGACGCCGGGCAGGATGATCCGGGCTGCGTCCCTGAGTTCCGCGGCGCTGGTCGCACGGCGTGCGGGAATATTGAGCCGCTTGTAGACGTTCAGGAAAGCGTCGATGTTTCCTAGGCCGTAATCGACAATCGTGATCACTTCCCTCCACCACGAATTCGGCACTAATTTGATGCGCTGCCGAGTCACATCGCGATGGACGGACGCGACCGCATCGCAGGCGCGTCTGTTTTCTGCCAATTATTCTCAGATCGCGCGCTGCGCTTGCAGCATACACCACTTCGGAGCCGAAAGACGCACTCCGCCACCACAGGCGCGGTCTCAGCGGATCAGGATTTTCTGCACGCCAACCGCCTGCAGCACCTTATTGCCGAGGCTGATGAGCCAATTACGGTTGGCGTAGTCACGGTACGACTTGTTCTCGCCCGCCATGATCTGGCGAAACTCTCCGACAGTGATCCCGAGCTTGTTGGCAAAGTACTCGATATCGTGCTCGATCTCAGACTCGCTGTACGCCTTCTCGACGACCCTGGCGAGCGCCTCTTCTCTTGTCATCTGCTCGCTGAGAATCATGCTCGAGAAATGCGGGCGCCGATTGTCGTAACCAAACTTCTCCGGCATCCAGTAGGACTCGATGAAGCGCGTGCAACGGGATTCGTAATGCTTGTGCGCGTAACGCTGCCAGCCAAATTTCCCGACGAGTTCGCGTACGGCATCTTCCTTGACGTAGGGGATGTAATCGAGCGGCTTGACGACTCGGATCCCCTTCACGAACCGATAATACAGTTTGTACTTGAAGATGGACGATATCGGGAATGTCTTGAGCGGCCGCTCGCCGAAGCGCCTATGGATGTCATGGACGTGCTTGAGATCCATCCCCCAGTAAGCCCACTCGAGCGGCTGTCGGACAGACTCGGTCGAGTAATTCGCCCCGGTGAGGATGTATTTGATTCCGTTCTCCGCTGCGAAGTTGTAGAGCCCCGAGAAGAAGGCAATGTCCTGGGGATTGTCGGCGTAAGGCACACCTGCCTTCAGGAACGCAAGCTGCAGATCCTTCATTTCTTCCCAGTGCACGACCTCGGTGTGCAGGTCGAGACCAAGCCCCTCGACGAGCTTCTCGATGTTGTTGACGGCTTGCTGCGAATTCCATCCGCCGTCCACGTGAAAGAGGAGCGGATTCAGACCCAGCTTGGCCTTCGCCAGATAGGTGAGGTACGACGAGTCCACCCCTCCGCTGATCCCGATCAGGCAATCGTGCCTGCGACCGCGGCCGTCCCGCTTGATCTGCTCGACGATCTTGAGCAGCGCGCGCTCGCTGTCAGGACCCGGACGCCAAGCCGGCTTGATGACGTCGTAGAAATTGCGGCAATGGTCACACCAGCCACGGGCATCGAACGTGATCTCTGGATCACTCGTATCCATGATGCAGTTCGCGCAGACTTGGTATGGACGCGCGCCGGCTGAAGCGTTCATCAATGTAATTCGCTCCGCTTTCGCCCGTGTGGCGAATGCATCCGCTGCCCCCTTTGCGGCGAATGCTTCCGCCGCTCCCCTTGCGGCGAATGCAGGTTATGACAGCAGTACGATAGCATCGTTGAGTTTGAACAGGGCGTTCTATTTGCGATCCGCGCGACCTTCGGAAATGTGTTTTTTTAGGAATGCTTCCGAATTTGCTCGCACCGCTGGCCGCTCAACCGGCCAATGGGCGCGCATCATACAGCGCTCTCGGCCATTCGCAATCTCAAGTCGACAACCGTGTGGACGACCCGAATTCGTGGCCAATGCGCCCATGATGGCGATCGAGCATGACGCCACGCAGCTCGGACAGATCCCCCCTCCCCTTAAAGCCGAAGGTTACCAGCTTATCGGCGTGGCGCAACCCGCACTGCGAGAGCTACGACCGAGGCCTTTCAGCCGCCTCGCAGCTGCGTGGCCAGACGGCGTGAGTCACGCGCGGCGAGGCAGAGGCCGCGGTGCCGGATCAGCTCGTTACCGCTCACTTAAAATTATCGTCAAACGGGCCGGCGTAAAGCCTCCCTAGCGGAACCTCCGAAGCTGCGCCAACGCGCCCGCAATCACAGCGGGATCGGCGATCCCTGCCTGTCCGGCGCGTGACAACTCCGACGCGAGACGTTTGCCAAGCTCAACGCCGAACTGGTCGAAGGAATTGACGTCCCAGATCACGCCCTGAACAAACACCTTGTGCTCGTAGAGTGCGACCAGCCTGCCGAGCGTGGCAGGATCGAGCCGATCGAAGAGGATCAGCGAGCTCGGGCGGTCGCCGGGGTAGTGCCGATGCGCGTCGGGCGATTGTCCTGCATGCCTGGCCGCCGGATCGCCTGCCGCGAATGCCCACGCCTGGGCGAGGCAGTTCTCCGCGGCGAGATTCTGCGCCGCCTGCCGGCCGACGAGCGACTTTGCCGGCAGCAGAAAGTCGACGGAGACGATGTCCGTGCCCTGGTGCAGGAGCTGAAAAAACGAGTGCTGGGCATTGGACCCGGGCTCGCCAAAGATGACCGGGCAAGTTGCGCATTCGACGGGCCCGCCGTCGCGTCGCACCGACTTGCCATTGCTCTCCATCTCGAGCTGCTGAAGATAGGCGGGAAACCTCGCGAGGTGGTCGTCGTATGGCAGGACGGCGTGGGCGGGGATGGCGAGGAAGTTTCGGTTCCAGATGCCGATCAGGGCCAGCAGCACGGGCAGGTTCTTGTCGAGCCGCGCGTTGGCGAAATGCTCGTCCATCTCGTGAGCTCCGCGAAGAAGGTCCGCGAACGACTCGCGCCCAATGCCGAGCGCGACCGACAGGCCAACCGCCGACCAGAGCGAGTAGCGTCCACCCACCCAGTCCCAGATCGTGAAACGCCGGTCGGGAGCGATACCGAAGGCATCCATGGCCTTGTGATTCGTCGAGACGGCGACGCACTGGGCTGCGATCGTGGCCGGGCCGCCATGCGCGATCAGCCATTCCCGTGCGGCGGATGCATTCGTCAGCGTCTCGAGCGTCGTGAAAGTCTTGGAGCAGATGACGAAGAGTGTTGTCTCGGGATCGGCCGTGGCAAGCACGTGCGAGAGCGCGACGCCATCGATATTCGAAACGCAATGCACGGCGAGCCCCGGTCTGATTCGCTCCGCAAGCGCCTGCACGGCCATGGCGATGCCGAGGTCCGAGCCGCCGATGCCGATATTCACAATGGTGTCGATTGGACGTCCACTTGCACCGCGGAGCTCGCTCGCATGCAGGGCGTCGGCGAGTTCGCCCATCTTCGCGCGCTCGGCCTCGACGAGCGGCATGACGTCCTCACCGTCGATGCAGAGCTGGCGCACGGACGGGCGGCGGAGCGCGATGTGGAGTGCCGCGCGATTCTCGGTGTTGTTGATCCGCTCGCCGGCAAACATGCGCTGGATCCAGCGCTGCACGCCGGTATCACGCGCAAGCTCGATCAGTCCCGCCAGCGCGGCGGCGTCGAGCCGCTGACGCGAAAAATCAAGCAGCAGACCCTCTGCCTCAGCCGACAAGCGCTCGAAGCGGTCGGGGTCCGCGGCAAACAGGTCGGCAATGCGGCCGATATTCCGGGCTTCGCGCTTGAGCGCCCTCCACGTCTCAGTGTGGGGGCCGTAGGAGTCGGTCATTGCTTGCTCGGGGCGCTCGGCATGGCCGGATTCTATCGCAACGAGTCGGTGTGCTTGCGCGAACGCCTCGTGCGCGATCTAGCGGTGGTGATAGTGCAGCAGGTACCAGTCGACGAAATTGCGGATGCCCTCCTCGATCGACGTCTCCGGGCGGTAGCCGACATCGACGACCAAGTCCTCGACGTCAGCCCACGTGTCTGGGACATCGCCAGGCTGCATTGGCAGGAGATTCTTCTCCGCCTTCTTGCCGAGGCAGTTCTCGAGCACCTCGATGTAACGCAACAGTTCGATCGGCCGCTGATTGCCGATATTGTAGATCCGATAAGGCGCCTTGCTCGTCGCGGGATCTGGATCGTCGCTGTTCCAGTCGCGGTTCGGCGCCGCAATGCGGTCCAGCGCGCCAACGATGCCGTGGACGATGTCGTCGATATAGGTGAAGTCCCGCTTGTGGTGGCCATAATTGAATACATCGATCGGCTTGCCCGCAAGAATGGCCTCGGTGAACTTGAAGAGCGCCATATCGGGCCGTCCGCAGGGCCCGTAGACCGTGAAGAACCGCAATCCCGTAACTGGCAGCCCGTAGAGGCTCGCATAGCTGTGCGCCATGAGCTCATTGGCCTTTTTCGTCGCGGCATAGAGCGAGAGCGGATGGTCGACGTTGTGATGCACGCTGAATGGCATCTTCGTGTTGGCGCCATAGACCGAGCTCGTCGAGGCGTAAACGAGATGTTGCACCTTCGATTGCCGGCAGCCCTCGAGCACGCACATCATGCCGAGAAGATTACTGTCGGCGTAGGCGAAGGGCGCTTCCATGCTGTAACGCACGCCCGCCTGGGCACCGAGGTGCACGACACGCTCGAAGCCCTCTTCTTCAAAGAGCTTCGCCATGTTCTCGCGATCCTGGAGATCGAGCTTGACGAAACGGAAACGCGGCTCGTGCTTTAGCAGCTCGAGTCGCTTGTGCTTGAGACGGACGTCGTAGTAGTCGTTGAGATTGTCGAGACCGACGACTTCATCGCCGCGAGCAAGGAGACGCCTCGCGGTGTGAAAGCCGATGAATCCGGCTGCGCCGGTCACGAGCAATTTCATTACAAACGTCCGTCTACCTTGTCCTTGGGCAATACGTTCTTGATGTCGAACAGCACGCAGTCAGGCTTACCAAAGGCTCGAATGCGATCATAGCCTAAGCTAATCAACTCTCGATGCGACACCGCAACGATAATCGCATCATACGCGCCGTCCGCAGGCTCATTCACGAGGCGAATTCCGTACTCGCGTTCGGCCTCGCCCCTGTCTGCCCAGGGATCGAAGACGTCGACCCCGCAGCGGAACTCCTCGAGTTCCCGCACCATATCGGCGACCTTCGTATTGCGCACGTCCGGGCAGTTCTCCTTGAAGGTGAGGCCGAGCACCAGGACGCGGGACCCATGCGGCGCGATGCTTCGCCGCACCATGAGCTTGATGACGCGATTCGCGACGTAGGCAGCCATGCTGTCGTTGAGGCGACGGCCCGCAAGGATCATCTCGGGTCGGTAACCGATTTCCTCAGCCTTGTACGTCAGGTAATAGGGATCGACGCCGATGCAATGGCCTCCTACGAGGCCCGGCTTGAACGGCAGAAAGTTCCATTTCGTGCCTGCAGCCTCGAGTACCTCATGGGTATCGATACCAAGCCGCTCGAAAATCAGGGCGAGCTCGTTGATCAGCCCGATGTTGACATCGCGTTGCGTGTTCTCGATGACCTTGGCCGCCTCTGCGACCCTGATCGACGGCGCCTTATGCGTGCCGGCCGTGACGATGCTCGCATAGAGTGCGTCGATGAGGCTGGCCGCCTCGGTCGTCGAGCCCGAAGTGACTTTGCGAATCGACGTCAATCGGTGCTGCTTGTCACCGGGATTGATGCGCTCGGGGCTGTACCCGGCAAAGAAGCCCCGATTGAGCTTGAGACCGGAGAGCCGCTCGACGATCGGTACGCAGTATTCCTCGGTACAGCCAGGATAGACCGTCGATTCGTAGACGACGACATCGCCGGGCGAAATCGCGCGCCCCACGGTCTCGCTCGCGAGCTTGAGTGGCGTCAGCTCCGGTCGCTTGTCAGCACCGACGGGCGTCGGCACGGTGACAATGTAGAAGTTGCAATCGCGAACGTCTGCCGGGTCGACCGTGAACGTCAGTTGCTTCGCTGCCGCAAGCTCGCCGGCCTCGGCCTCGCGTGTCGAGTCACGCCCGGCTTTGAGTTCGGCGATACGCGCCGCCTTGATGTCGAATCCAACCGTCGGATACTTGCGCCCGAACTCGAGCGCAAGCGGCAGGCCGACGTAGCCAAGCCCGATGATGCCGATACGAATGCGGTCGAGCGTAAGCATTGCGGTCAGAGCCAGATCATTGCGGGTCCGCCATGCGCTACGGATCTCGAGGACAGTTCGGGTCTGGAAGTATCGGAGTCTAGGTGCTTTTTGCGACCTTGTCTGCCTCGCCGGAGTCGATACGCTCCCATATCGAGGGCCTGCCTGACTGCTTGCGCAGCGTCGCAATCATGGCTTCGTGCGCTTCGCGTTCCGCCGGCGACGCTTCGACCACGACGAGCTCGATCCCCTGCCGATCCAGGGTCGTCTTTGCGGCGGACTTTGCGGCCTGCGTCGAAGTCGTGCCGGCATCGAGCGACAGGCTCGCCTGTCCGCCCGTCATCGCAAGGTAAACATCGGCGAGAATCTGCGCGTCGAGCAGCGCACCATGAAGCTCGCGCATCGAGTTGTCGACGCTGTACCGCTTGGCAAGCGCGTCGAGACTGTTGCGCTGGCCTGGATGCATGCGGCGTGCAAGCGCCAGCGTGTCGCGAACCTCGCAGATCTCGCGGATATCGTCGGGCAGACCGTCGATGCGCTGCAGCTCGTGATTGATGAAGCCGACGTCGAACTCGGCGTTGTGGATCACGAGCTCGGCGCCCCTGACGAACTCGACGAACTCAACCGCAATCGCGGCAAACAGCGGTTGCTTCACGAGAAAGGACTGCTCGATGCCGTGCACGGCGAGCGCGCCGGGATCGACGGCCCGTTCGGGATTGACATAGCAATGGAAACTCCGTCCGGTGCCGCGCCGATTCACGAGCTCGATGCAACCGATCTCGATCACGCGGTGTCCCGCGGCCGGATCGAGACCTGTCGTTTCGGTGTCGAGAACGATCTGTCTCATGCGCCCGGCCCCTCCTCGAGCCCGCGGTTTGCGAGCAGGTCGGCATGCTCGTTGCCGGGATGGCCGGCATGACCCTTGACCCAGTGCCACTCGACTTCATGCATTTTCGTCAGCTCCGCGAGCTTTTCCCAGAGGTCCTGATTGGCGACGGCCTTGCGATTCGACGTGCGCCAGCCGCGCCGGACCCAGGTCGGCAGCCATTCCGTGATGCCGTTGCGGACATAGGTCGAATCCGTATAGAGCCTCACCTCACAGGTCTCGCGGAGCGCCTTGAGCGCCTCGATGGCGGCCGTCAGCTCCATGCGGTTGTTCGTCGTCGCGCGCTCGCCGCCCCAGAGCTCCTTCTCCTTCGCGCCGAAGCGCAGCACAACACCCCAGCCGCCCGGACCAGGATTGCCGCGACATGCACCGTCGGTGTAGGCGACGACCTGCTTCATCAACGGGAGGAGCGTCGGGCGACGCGCGTCGTCGGCTCGACGAGGCCGCCGACCGCGCGCAGTCGCGCGCGTCGAAAGGCCGGCCGGATCGCCGTCAGCGAGGCGCTGCGCTTGCGCGCGACGAGCAGATAGGCCCCCGCGAGCAGCGGCAGCCAGCGGCGGGCCCAGCGCTCCCTCGGCAGGCTGCCGAAACGCCGGACGCCATCGAATGGCAGGGTATGGCAGTACGCGACCGCGGGGTCGACATCGAAGCTCAGGAGCTCGAGCCAGTCCCGCAGGCGGCCCTCGAGGATCAGGTGCCGGCTGCCCGGCGGGTAACCGTCGCGTGCGAGCAAGTGTCGCAAGCCCCACAAGCCGCCGGGCGCGAAACCCAGCGCCAGCAGGCAGCCGTCAGGCCGAAGCACGCGCGCGGCCTCGCGCAGCACGGCGTGCGGCGTTGCCGTTCGCTCGAGCGTGTGCGGCAGGAGCAGCACGTCGATCGAGTCCGACGCAATACCCAGGCGATCGAGGCGGCTGACGACTGCGGCGGGCATCGAGTCGCCGGACTCCTGCGTCCGCACCGGCTCCGGCGCCGGCTCGTCGAGCACTGCGACGCGCTGCGTGCGCGCGTAGCGCGTGAAGAGATCGCAGGCGCCCCAGGTGCCGATCTGCAGGAACTGCTCGCCGAACGCGCAGTCGAGCGCGCGGCGCACGAGCCGTTGCTCGTTGTTGAGGCAGCGGCGACCTAGCGGCGTCGCCAACCAGTGCTCGGGCTGCATCGCGGGATTGTAGCGTGAGGCAATCGCTTGCTTAAGGCTGTCTCGTGGGTAGCATAAGGCCGGGTATGGGGACCGCGTCACGTTTTTTCGCTGCTGCCACGACAGCGGCCGCCTTGAGCCTGGCCGGCTGCAGCCTGCTGCCATCGAAAGCCACGTCGCCCACTGCGGCTGCGGGAGCGCCCGGCCCAGTCGAGCCGCTGCTCACGGCGCCGGCGCGCCTGGAGCTTGCGGCCCCTGAAATCGAAGTTCTGCCCGAGCCGCCGAGCGATGTACTTGCCCGCCTGCGCTCGGGTTTCGTGCTCCCCGCCACCGACGAGCCCGATGTTGCCGAGGAGCTCGAGTGGTACGGCAGCCACGCCGACTACATCGCCAGGGTCTTTACGCGCGGCGAACGCTATCTGCATTACATCGCCGGCGAGCTCGAAGCTCGCGGCATGCCCGCCGATCTCGCGTTGCTGCCGGTCGTCGAGAGCGCCTTCGATCCCTTTGCCTACTCGCGCGGCCGCGCTTCGGGCCTCTGGCAGATCATCCCGGGCACCGGTGAACGCCTCGGCCTCAAGCAGAACTGGTGGTATGACGGGCGGCGCGACGTCATCGACTCGACCCGCGCCGCGCTCGACTACCTCGAGATGCTGCACGAGCAGTTCGACGGCGACTGGCTGCTCGCTGTCGCCGGCTACAACTCCGGCGAAGGCAATGTCGCCCGCGCGATTCGCAAGGCCGAGGCCGCCGGGCGCCCGACGGACTTCTGGAGCATCCGCGAGGACCTGCCGCCGGAAACGGCGCGCTACGTGCCGCGGCTGCTTGCGATCCGCGATCTCGTCGCCGACCCTGCACTGCATGGCGTCGAGCTGCCCGTGATCGAGAACGCCCCCTACTTCGCCGCCGTAGACACCGAAAGCCAGATCGACCTTGCGCTCGCGGCGACCTTGAGCGGCCTCGAGATCGACACGCTCTATGCCTTGAACCCCGGCATCAATCGCTGGGCAACCGATCCCGAGGGACCGCATCGCCTGCTCGTCCCGGCGACCGAGGCGGCGCGCTTCGAAATCGCCCTCGAGACGATAGCCCCGACGGAGCGCGTGCGCTGGACACGGCATCAGATCGGTCGCGGCGAGACCTTGAGCGAGATTGCCGAAGATTACGCCACGACGCCCGAGGTGCTGCGCGAGATCAACGGCCTCGCCGGCAACGTCATCCGCGCCGGCGACCACCTCATGGTCCCCCATGCCTCGGCCGGTGACGACGCCTACAGCCTGAGCCTCGAGGCGCGAACCGCGCGGCAACAGGGCGCGGAGCGCAGCGGCACGCGCATCGATTACGAGGTCAGGTCCGGCGATTCACTCTGGTCGATCGCCGAGCGTTACGACGTCGGCACCGGGGAGCTCGCGAGCTGGAATGCCATGGCGCCCGGTGACGTGCTCAGTGTCGGCCGCACGCTGGTGATCTGGACGGAGAGCGAAAGCGGCGCGGCACTCTCCGGGCTGGACGGCCCCGAGCAGATCCGGCAGATCAACTACGTCGTGCGCAGCGGCGACTCGCTCTCCGCGATCGCGGGGCGGTTCCGTGTCTCCCTTGCCGATCTCCTCGAGTGGAACGGGCTCGCCCCGGAGCGTTACCTGCAGCCGGGCCAGTCGCTCGTGCTCTATGTGGACGTTACCGAGCAAAGCTCCTAAGCTCACCGCGTCCTGACATTCCGAGGCATCGCTCATGGGGTTCCTGGCCGGCAAGCGCGCCGTCATCATCGGTCTCGCGAGCAATCGCTCGATCGCCTACGGCATCGCCGAGGCGATGCGACGCGAGGGCGCGGAACTGGCCTTCGGCTACCAGAGCGAGAAGCTGCGCGAGCGCGTCGAGAAGTTCGCCGGCGAATTCGGGTCGTCGATCACGCTACCCCTCGACGTCAGCGACGACGCGCAGATCGACGCATTCTTCACGGGCCTCGCCGCGCGCTGGGACGGATTCGACGTCCTCGTTCACTCGGTGGCCTTTGCCCCGGCCGACCAGCTCGAGGGCAGGTATGTCGATGCCGTGAGCCGAGAAGGCTTCCGCATCGCGCACGATGTCTCGAGCTACAGCCTTGCGGCCCTCGCCAAGAAGTGCGAGCCGGCAATGGCTGGGCGCCGGGGCGCGATCCTCACGCTGAGCTATCTGGGCGCCGTTCGCGCCCTGCCGAGCTATAACGTCATGGGGCTCGCGAAGGCAAGCCTCGAGGCCAATGTGCGCTTCCTCGCGCTCGATCTCGGCGCGCGCGATATCCGCGTCAATGCGATCTCGGCAGGACCGATTCGCACGCTGGCGGCATCGGGCGTCAAGGGGCTGCGGCAGATGCTTGGCCGCGTCGAGGCGGCCGCGCCGCTGAAGCGCAACGTCAGCATCGAGGACGTCGGCAATGCCGCGGCATTTCTCTGCTCCGATCTCGCCGCGGGAATCACGGGGCACACCCTCTACGTCGACAACGGCTACAGCATCGTCGGGATGAGCTTCGACGAGCCCGCCGGCGGCTAGCCTCCGGCGAGCCCGCCGACCGGCCTGTCTCAGAGATCCGGGTTCAGGATCTGATCCGGCACGCGGACCTTGGCGCTCGCGCGCGCGCCTGAGCCGAAGGCATTGATCTCCGCCTGCGCAGCCTGGTCGACGAGCTGCTCCTGGCCCGCGTCGCGGTCGCCGCCCGGAATGTCCTCGGGATCACCCGGTGTGGCGGAATAGATGAACACGACAGCCTCGTCGCCGTTGTCGAGCGGCGTCTGGGCGACGCCGACCGCGCCGGCTGCCGGACGGGGTTGGGCAAACACCGTCGAGACGATGGGCGCCGGCGCTGCGTCGCTGCCCCGTTCGACGCTGACTCTGGCGGTCCAGCTCGCGCCCTGCGCGACCGCCATCGCTGCCGGGTCCTGGGTGCCGGCCGCGACCGCTGTGCCGTCGATTGCCGAGATGTATGCGGTCGCTGCATCGGCGGCGAGCTCCCCTGTACTCTCCCGGATCAGGGCCTCCCGGATCTCGGCGCTCACGTCCTCGAGCGGCTTCAGCGTCTGCGGACGATGCGCCGTCACGCGCAGGACAGCAACGCTGGAGTCGCTGAGCTCGATGAGATCGCTGACTCTGCCCGAGGCAAGCATGTCCTCGTCGAAGGCCATCTCGAGAAAGGGCGCCGGGTCGACAAATCGGTCGACAGCACTGCCTCGTGTCAGGCCCGTCAGCGTCTCCAGCGGCAGCCCGAATTCGGTCGCGACGCTCGCGAGGTCGGTGCCAGCGTCGAGGGCGATTTCCGCGAGCTCCGTTGCCCGATCGTAGAACTCCGAAGCTGCATTCGTTCGCGCCAACTCCTCGCGAAGCTCGGCGCGTACCGATTCGAACGGCAGCTGGGCGGCGGCGCGGATCTCATCGAGCCGCAGGACATGGAAGCCAAACTCGGACTCGACGGGCCCCGCCACGGCGCCAACGGTCATCGCGAACAGGGCCTCGTCGAGCGGCCCGTCATCGAGCACGCCGCGTACATACCAGCCGAGGTCGCCACCGGCATTGCGCGTACCGGCATCGTCCGAGAGCTCAGCGGCGAGCGCGGCGAAGTCTTCGCCGGCATCGAGTCGCTCGCGGACGCGCGTGGCTTCGGCCCTGGCAGCCTCCCTGTCGTCGCCAGAGGCTTCGATCAGGATATGGCGGACGTGGCGTTCTTCGGTGCCGGCGTAGCGCTCGGCTTCGGTCTCGTAGAAGCGCCTGAGCTCGTCTTCGCTGACCTCGGTGGCCGCCGCAATGCTCGCAAGGTCCAGGACCACGAACTCGAGGTCGACTGTTTCTTCAGTCTGGAACTGCGCTTCGTTGTCGCTGTAGTACTGGCTGATCTCGGCGTCCTCGATCGTCACCTGACCGGCGAAGCTCGCGGCCGCGAACAGCGCGTAGCCAATCTCGCGCTTCTCGAAGTAGACCTCGATGTAGCGCCTGAACTCGGCCGGCGTGATGAACGATGATTCGTAGATCGCTTCCTCGAATTCGACGAGGGTGAGCCGTTCACGCTGACTGAGCCTGTATCCCTCGACGGTGAGGCCATTGTCGCGCAGCATGGACACCGCTACGTCGTCCGAATACTGACCGCCTATCTGGAAGGCCGCGGTATCGCGGATCGACTGCTCGACACGCGCATCGGAGATGCGGTAACCCGCCTCAGTCGTGCGCTGGAGCAGCACCTTGCGCATGACCATCTCGTCGAGGACCTGCTGACGAATGCCAAGAAGGATGTCGTCGCTGAGCTCGATGCGCAGCTGCTGTTGATAGTCGTTCTGCGTGCGCTGCAGCGAACTCTCGTATTCGCGGATCGGGATGGGCTCGCCGTTAACCTTGGCGGCATAACTCAGCTGTGTGGTGCCGAAGTCGATGCCCCAGAAAATGAAAGTGATGGCAATCAAGGCGAGGATCACGATGGTGATCGCCTTGCCGAAAGACTCACGAAAGACTTGGAGCATGGTTTCGACTTGTTCCGAAAAATCAAAAGGGCAGATTCATCACCCGCGCGCGGATGATAAACCTGCCCTTGCTGATCAGAATAGCTGGCGGAGCGGACGGGACTCGAACCCGCGACCCCCGGCGTGACAGGCCGGTATTCTAACCAGCTGAACTACCGCTCCGGCTCTATCTCTGGTGGGTGCTGAGGGGCTCGAACCCCCGACCTTCTCGGTGTAAACGAGACGCTCTTCCAGCTGAGCTAAGCACCCCTTGGCAACCAAGGGGCAGAGCCGATCAGTTTACGGCATCCTTCAGGGCCTTGCCAGCTTTGAACCCTGGCACGTTGCTCGCCGCGATCTTGATCGTCTCGCCCGTGCGAGGATTGCGACCGCTGCGTGCAGCGCGATGTTTCACACCGAAAGTACCGAAGCCAACGATGGCTACCTGCTGGCCCTTGCTCAAGGCCTTGCTGATGGAATCGACGACGGCATCGACAGCACGACCTGCGTCGGCTTTGGAAAGATCGGCACCAGCCGCGACTGCATCAATGAGTTCCGCTTTGTTCATTCGTGTCCCTTACGCAAGTGTCTGTTGAATTCTGAACGCGAGAAGCGTTCAGCCCCGGAGAATTGATTTCGAAAGCCCGGATCTTATACCAAGCACGATTTTCCCCTGTCAACGAAATCGCGGCTTGACTAGTGCGGTCGAGTCGGATTTGTTTTTTCCTGCGACTCCGTCTTGGTCTCGCCTTCGACGGATGGTTGCGACTGCTTTTCCTGCTTCGGCTGCGGCATATGCTGCAGCGCCAACGCGAAAACCTCGTCGATCCACTTGACGGGAACAATGTTCAACTTGTCCTTGATGTTCTTCGGTATTTCCGTGAGATCCTTTTCGTTGTCGGCCGGGATCAGCACCGTCTCGATGCCGCCCCTGTGTGCCGCGAGCAACTTCTCCTTGAGGCCGCCGATCGGCAACACTTCACCGCGCAGCGTGATTTCTCCGGTCATCGCCACGGAAGCCCTGGCGGGAAACCGCGTCAGCGCGGACACCAGGGCAACGCACATGCCGATGCCGGCGGACGGCCCGTCCTTGGGCGTTGCGCCCTCGGGAACATGCACGTGGACGTCCGTATGCTGATGAAAATCCATATCGATACCAAGGACTTCCGCGCGGCTGCGGACAACCGTCATCGCCGCGTGGATGGACTCCTGCATGACATCGCCGAGCTGCCCGGTCTGAATCAGCTTGCCCTTGCCGGCCATGATCTGGGCCTCGATCGTCAGCAGATCGCCGCCGACCTCGGTCCACGCCAGGCCCGTGACCTGCCCGATCTGGTCCCTCTGGTCGGCGCGTCCGTAGCGGAATCGCCGCACGCCGAGATACTTCTCGACGTTGCGGTGATCGACCCTGAGCGCGCTCTGCCGCGGCTTGAGCAGAACCTGCTTGACGACCTTGCGGCAAATGCGCGCAATCTCGCGCTCGAGATTTCTGACACCTGCCTCGCGCGTGTAGTAACGAATGATGTCGAGAATTGCGGAATCTGAAATCGCAATCTCGCCTTCCTTGAGTCCGTTCTGCTTCATCTGCTTCGGCACGAGGTAACGATTGGCGATGTTGAGCTTCTCGTCCTCCGTATAGCCGGCGAGCCGGATGACCTCCATGCGATCGAGCAGAGGCGCCGGAATATTCAGGCTGTTCGCCGTGCAGACGAACATCACCTCGGACAGATCGAAATCGACCTCGAGATAATGATCGTTGAAGGTCGAGTTCTGCTCCGGATCGAGCACCTCGAGCAGGGCCGACGACGGGTCGCCCCGAAAATCCATCGACATCTTGTCGACTTCGTCGAGCAGAAACAGGGGG
>Ga0315910_10002566_pt1 | contig 15854 bp, 17 predicted proteins | sample EdamamesoilMG_FD_204470 | JGI IMG/M metagenome (GOLD analysis project Ga0315910, IMG submission 204470) | Garden soil microbial communities collected in Santa Monica, California, United States - Edamame soil | ecosystem: Environmental > Terrestrial > Soil > Garden | place: USA: California... | reverse complement strand
CGCGCCTTCATCCAGATGATGCGGGAGTGGGGGGCGCGGAGCGTGGTGGTCGACGAGCAGACCGAGATCAAGGTCGAGGATGCGCCTCCTCCCCCCCCCCCAGCCGAGGGCACACCGCCCCCCCCCTCCGAGCCTCCCCCTCCCACGGCGAGCGGGGCGGGGACGGTGTCGTAGGGGCGGGGCTTGCCCCGCCCGCACTCGGGAGGTGGAACGCAAGAGACCCGGTCAAGGCGACCGGGTCTTCGTTGTTTCGGGCGCGCGGGTCAGCGCCGCGCGGGGCTGCGCGTTCGGCGCGGGGCGCCGAGGATGTCCCGTTTCTTCGGGTCCTTCTGCAGGTCGGCGAGGGTGGTCTTCGCGAAGAAGCCGACCACCTGCGCGGCGACAGACTTCCAGGTCGCGTGGGCGGCGCAGGAATCGGTGTCCGAACACTCCCCCTTCCCCATCAGGCAGGAGCGGCCGGTGCTGAAATGGTCGAAGGGGTCGATCACCTGCAACAGCGTGACCTCCGCCGCGGGGCGAGCCAGGCGGAACCCGCCCCCCTTGCCGCGGGTCGACGCGAGCACCCCCGTCCGCGCGAGCGCGTTGAGGGTCTTGGAGAGGTAGTTCTGCGGGATCCCCAGGGTGTCGGCGAGCTCGCCGACCCGGGCCGGGGCGGTGGAGTCCCGGTCGGCCAGGAGGACGACGGCGCGGAGCGCGTATTCGGCCGTCTGGGAGAGGATCATGGGGGTCCAGGGGATGGTGGCGTCCTCGCAAAGATAGATACTTGCTAATCGGATGATAATATCCTATTATACCGGAGGCAAGCGGCACCCTGCCGCGGCCGCCACCCGAAAGGTCCGAACGATGCGTGCCACAGCCCTCCTCCCGACCCTCCTCGCCGCGCTGGCCCTGGCCGCGTGCGGCGGGAAGGCCGATGCGCCCGCGACCGCCGCGAAGCCCGCCGCGGACGCCCTCACCCCGTTCCAGCTGGAGCACGGGATCGGTCCGGTGACGGCCCCCGTCGAGCTCGCCGCCCTCGACCAGCACGAGGCCGCGGAGGGGAAGGTGCTCTTCGACCAGCGCTGCGCCAGCTGCCACAAGACGAACGAGCGCTACGTCGGCCCCCCGCTCGGCGGGGTGGTGGGACGCCGCACCCCGGCGTACGTGATGAACATGATGCTGGCCCCCGACCAGATGGTGCAGAAGCACCCGGAGGCCAAGAAGCTGCTCGGCACCTACATGGTGCAGATGCCGGCCCAGGGCCTGACGACGGAGCAGGCCCGCGAGATCGTGGAGTATCTCCGCACCCTGCCGGCGCCGCCGGCCCAGTGAACCTGAGGATACGGACCATGCGCACCCCGTCGTTCCGTCAGTGGCGCCCCGCGGCTTTCGCCGCCCTGGCGCTCGTTGCCCTCGCCGCCTGCGGGCGGCCGACCAGCACCTCTTCGGCCTCCGACGCGGCGAGCCGCGTCTATGTCGCCCCGGGGGAGAAGGACGAGTTCTATGCGTTCTTCTCCGGCGGCTTCAGCGGCCAGGTCTCGGTGTACGGCCTCCCGTCGGGCCGGCACTTCAAGACCATCAAGGTCTTCTCGCAGGACCCGGAGACCGGATACGGCTACAGCGAGCAGACCCGTGCGATGCTGAACACCAGCTACGGCAACGTGCCGTGGGACGACTCGCACCACCCCGAGCTCTCGCAGACCGCCGGGGTGCCGGATGGGCGCTGGCTCTTCATCAACGGGAACAACACCCCGCGCATCGCCCGGATGGACCTGACCTCGATGGAGACCGCCGAGATCATCGAGATCCCGCACTCGGCCGGCAACCACGCGTCGCCGTTCGTGACGGAGAACACCGAGTACACGGTGGCGGCGACGCGCTTCAGCGTGCCGACCCCGCAGCGTGACGTGCCCATCGACACCTACCGCGAGAACTTCGCCGGGGTGCTGAGCTTCGTGAAGGTCGACAGCAGCACCGGGCGGATGGCGCTCGCCTTCCAGATCCGGGTGCCGGGGTACGACTACGACCTCTCCAGCGCCGGGAAGGGGCCGTCGCACGGGTGGGTCTTCTTCACCTCCTACAACAGCGAGGAGGCGAGCACCCTCCTCGAGGTGAACGCGTCGCAGCGCGACAAGGACTTCGTCGCCGCGGTCAACTGGAAGCGCGCCGAGGCGTGCGTGGCCCAGGGGAAGGGGACCAGGGAGCCGGCCCGGTACGCGCACAACATCGTGGGCCCGGACCACATCGCCCGCACCGAGTGGGGCACCAGCGTCACGGTGATCACCCCGATGAACTGCCCGGGGCTCGCCTACTTCCTCCCGACGCCCAAGTCGCCGCACGGCGCCAACGTCGATCCGACCGGCGAGCTCATCGCGGCCGGCGGGAAGCTGGCGACGGTGATCCCGGTCTTCTCGTTCCGGAAGATGTTGGCGGCGATCGAGGCGAACGCGGTGGACACCGTCATCCACGGCATCCCCGTCCTCCAGTACGACGCGGTGCTGGCGGGTGAGGTGCCGGAGCCGGGCCTCGGGCCCCTGCACACCGAGTTCGACGGGCAGGGCAACGGCTACACCTCGATGTTCGTGAGCTCCGAGGTGGTGAAGTGGAGCACTACGACCTTCCAGGTGCTGGACCGGATCCCGGCGTACTACGCCATCGGCCACCTGATGATCCCCGGCGGCGACTCCCGGAAGCCGTGGGGGAAGTACCTCATCGCGCTCAACAAGATCACCAAGGACCGCTACCTCCCGACCGGCCCCGAGCTCACCCAGTCGGCGCAGCTGATCGACATCACTGGGGAGCGGATGCAGATCCTGCTCGACTTTCCCACGGTGGGGGAGCCGCATTACGCCCAGGCGCTCCCGGCCTCCCTTATCCAGGACCGGCAACTCAAGATCTATGACTTGGCGCACAACACCGACCCGTGGGCGGCCCGCGGCGAATCCGAGGCGGGGATCACCCGCCGCGGCCGCACGGTGCACGTGAAGATGACGGCGATCCGCAGTCACTTCATGCCGGACAACATCGAGGGGATCCAGGTCGGGGACTCGGTATTCTTCCACATCACCAATGTGGAGCAGGATTGGGACGTGCCGCACGGCTTCGCCGTCACCGGCATCAACAACGCCGAGCTCCTGGTGATGCCGGGGCAGACGCGGTCCATCGTCTGGGTGCCGACCAAGCCCGGTGTCTTCCCCTTCTACTGCACCGACTTCTGCTCGGCGCTGCACCAGGAGATGCAGGGGTACGTCCGCGTCTCTCCGCGGGGGTCGTCGGTCCCGCTCACCGCCAACACCACCAGGCGCTGAAATGACGACCCGCACCCGGCTCCTCCTCGCGCTCGCGGCGCTGGCCCTCACCGTGACGTATGTGCTGCCGCTCTGGCACATCGCCCTGGAAGCGCCGCAGTACCCGGAGGGGCTGGGGCTCTACATCTCGATCGACGGCGTGACGGGGCAGAACCCGCACGACCTGCAGAGCCTCAACGGGCTCAACCACTACATCGGGATGCACAAGATCGTCCCCGAGGAGATCCCGGAACTCCGGTTCCTCCCGGTGGCGATCGGCGTGCTGACCGCGCTCGGGCTCCTGGCCGCGGCGATCGGCCGCCGCTGGGCGCTCACCACCTATGCGGCGGTGCTCGTGGCCGGCGCACTCGCCGGGCTCGCCGACTTCTGGTGGTGGGGGTACCGGTACGGGCACGAGCTCGACCCCAGGGCCGCGATCCGGGTCCCCGGGATGACATACCAGCCGCCGCTGATCGGTTCGAAGCAGCTGCTCAACATCACCGCGCACTCGTGGCCCGCCTCGGGGGGGTGGATCCTCACCATCGCGGTCACGGTCGTGGTGCTCCTTACTTACCTCGCGTGGCGGCGTCCCCGCCCGGTGACGGCATGAACGCGCGCGTCGGCATGCTCGCCGTGCTGGTCGCCGCCTGCGGCGTGGCGGGGCCGGAGCCCCTCGGCTGGAACGAGGTGGCCTGCGCCCACTGCCACATGACGCTCGCCGACCGCCGCTTTGGCGCGGAGATCGTCACCACGCGCGGTCGCATGCTCCAGTTCGACGATGCCGGGTGCGTCGCGGAGCACCTGAGCACCCGGGCGATCGGCCTGGACGAGGTGAGCTCGATCTGGGTGATCGACTACACCCGCCCCGACACCCTGATCGACGCGACCACCGCCCACTTCGCGCAGAGCGAGGCGTTCCGCACCCCGATGGGGAGCGGTCTCGCCGCCACCGCCGACCGCGCTACCGCCGACTCCCTGGCGCTTGCCACCGGGGGGAAGGTCCACACCTGGGACGAGGTCCTGTCGCTCGCCGAGCAGGACTTCCTCGGCGCACACTGATGCTCGCCTCGCTCGTGGTCGCCTCGCTGCTCGTCGCCGGCCCTCCGGCGCGGGAGTTCGTGGTGCGCCCCGGGGGAGAGTATCCGACCCTCGCCGCTGCGCTTATGAAGGCCAAGCGGGGGGATACCATCACCATCACCGCCGGGACCTATCGCACCCGCCAGGTCGAGGTCGCAGTCCCGGAGATCGTGATCCGTGGAGAGGGATACCCCGTACTCGACGGGGGCGGCAGCGACGAGATCCTCGTCATCACCGCGGACAGTGTCACGGTGCGGCGGGTGGTGTTCCGCGGTGCCGGGGTCTCGATGACGAAGGACCAGGCGGCGATCCGGGTCCGCCGGGCCGCGGGGTGCCGGCTCCTCGAGAACCGGATCGAAGGGAGCTTCTTCGGGATCTACCTCGAGCGGAGTGAGGGGTGCCGAGTGGCGGGGAACGTGATCCGGGGGACGGGGGCAGGGGAGGCGCGGAACGGGAACGGAATCCACCTCTGGAATGCCACCGACGTCGCGATCGACTCGAACCTCGTCTCGGGCCACCGCGACGGGATCTACCTCGAGTTCACCAAGCGGGTGACGGCGGTCGGGAACGAGAGCACCGACAACCGGCGCTACGGGCTGCACTTCATGTTCTCGGACGACTGTGGCTACACCCGGAACCGCTTCCACGCCAACGGCGCGGGGGTGGCGGTGATGTACACCCGCGGTGTCACCTTCGTCGCCAACCGTTTCACCGGCGCGAGCGGTCCTTCGGCGTACGGACTCCTGTTGAAGGAGATCAGCGACTCCCGCTTCACCGAGAACCGGTTCGAGGGGAATACGGTCGGGCTCTACACCGAGGGATCGAGCCGCAACGTCTTCGACCGGAACGCCTTCCGCGACAACGGCTGGGGGGCGCGGCTCCTCGCGAGCTCGGAGGAGAACCGGTTCGTCGGCAACCTCTTCGCCGGGAACTCGTTCGACGTCACGACCAACGGCCGCACCGGCTCGAACCGCTTCGAGGGGAACCGGTGGGACCGCTACGACGGCTACGACCTCGACCACGATGGTGTGGGAGATGTCCCGTTCCGCCCGATGCGACGCTTCGCGTTGCTGGTGGAGCAGCACGAGAGCGCCATCCTCCTCCTTCGGAGCCCCTTTGCTGACCTCCTCGACCTCGCGGAGTCGGTGCTCCCCGTGCTCACACCTGAGACCCTCGTCGACCGGCGCCCTGTCGCCCTCGGTGTCCGATGACCATCCGCTCCATCGCCGCGCGCGAGAGCGTCCAACCCCGTCCGCTTACGACCGAGCCGGCGGTCCGGCTCCGCGGGGTGCGCAAGCGTTTCGGCGCCCATCAGGTGCTGAACGACCTCGCTGCCACCTTCCCCGCGGGGAAGGTCACCGGGCTCGTGGGCCCGAACGGTGCGGGGAAGACCACGCTCATCAAGATCCTCCTCGGCCTCGTGACCCCCGACGCGGGGTCGGTGGAGGTCCTCGGCCGTCCCCTCGACGGCACTCCCGACTACCGGGCGCGGCTCGGCTACATGTCGCAGTCCCCCCGCTTCGCCGAGCAGCTCACCGGGCGGGAGCTGGTGGCGATGGTGCGGGATCTCCGCGGGACCACGGGGCCGATCGACGAGTCGCTGCTGGAGTGGTTCGCGGGGACGCGGATCCTCGACCAGCGGGTCTCGACCCTCTCCGGGGGGACGCGCCAGAAGTTGAACGCCGCGCTCGCCTTCCTCTTCCGTCCTGACCTCCTGATCCTCGACGAGCCGACGGCGGGGCTCGACCCAGTGGCGAGCCGACGGCTGAAGGACGCGATCCTCGCCGCGCGCGACCGCGGGGTCACGGTGATCTTGAGCTCGCACCTGGCCGGGGAGCTCGAGGAGCTCGCCGACCACCTCGTCTTCGTCCTCGACGGGCGGGTGCGCTTCGAGGGATCGGGACGCGAACTCGCGCGGACCACGGGATGGAACGACCTGGAGCGGGGGCTCGCGGCACTCATGGGGGAGGGACGGTGATGCGAAGTTTCCTCCGGATCCTTGTCTGCCAGTTGAAGGAAGGGGCCCGCTCCCGCCCGATCTGGGGGTACGGGATACTCCTGCTGCTCCTGACCGACGCCCTCTTCCGTTTCGGCGGCGGCGGGACGCGGGTGGTGCTGAGCCTGATCAATGTCGTCCTCCTCCTGGTGCCGCTCTTCGGCGCCGTGTTCGGCACGATGCACTTCCACCAGGCGCGCGGGTTCGCGCTCTTCCTCCTCGCGCAGCCGGTGGGGCGGCGTCCCCTCCTCGCGGCGCTCTACACCGGGCTCGCCCTCCCGCTCACGGTCGCGTTCCTCGCCGGCCTCGGGCTCCCCTTCCTCTGGCACGCCGCCCCCGATCCGGCGCTCTGGCGTCCGCTCGCCACGCTGATCGGCGTCGGGGTCCTCCTCACATTGACCGCGACGGCGCTGGCGCTCCTCGTCTCCGTGAGGATCGCGGACCGCGCGCGCGGTCTCGCGGCAGCACTCCTCCTCTGGATCACCGGGGCGGTGCTCTTCGACGGCCTGCTGCTCCTCATCTCGGTGACCTTCGACCGGTGGCCGCTGGAGCGCCCCCTCCTCGGGCTCACCCTCCTCAACCCCTTCGACCTGGGGCGCGTCCTCCTCCTCCTGCAGCTCGACCGCTCGGCACTCCTCGGCTACACCGGCGCGCTTTTCGCGAAGTTCTTCGGGTCGGGGGTCGGCGTTGCCGTTGCCGGGACCGCCCTCCTCGCCTGGGTGGCGGGACCGCTCGGCGCCGCGTTCCGCCTCTTTCAGCGGCAGGACCTGTAGATGCCCGCGGTCACCCGCTGGTCGATCCGCACCGGGCTCCTCCTCCTCGCCGTCGCGATGGTGGTGGGGATGCTGCAGGCGCTGCCCGGAGCGTGGAACCTTCCGTACCCGAGCTACCTCCACCTCATCACGGTGGGATGGCTCAGCAACCTGATCTTCGGGGTCGCGCACTGGATGTTCCCGCGGGCGAGCGCCACGCACCCGCGCGGCGATGAGCGCCTCGCCTGGGCGGGGTGGGGGCTCCTCAACGCCGGGCTCCTCTGCCGCCTGGTGGGGGAGTCGTTCCCGGTCCCGGGAGTGCTCGTCGCCTCCGCGCTCCTGCAGCTCCTCGCGGTCTGGGTCTGGGCGATGCATCTCTGGACCCGCGTGAAGGGGAAGTGACGTGCCCAGCTTGAGCATCTGGAGCGTGCGCGCGGCACTCGTCTGGCTCGCGGTCGGGGCGCTCACCGGTGCGCTGATCCTGGCGCGAGTACCGCTCGGGCATCCCGAGTGGGGGGCGTGGATCCCGGCACACGCGGAGATCATGCTGATGGGGTGGATGGTGCAGCTCGCCTTCGGCGTGGCGCACTGGATCCTTCCGCGGCAGCCGGGCAAGGAAGGCCGAGGGTTCGTGGCACCGGTCGTCCTGGTGGTGGTGATGCTGAATGCCGGCGTGGCGTTGGTCGTGTTCGGTCAGGTGGCGGCGGGGCGGGTGCTCGAGAGCTGCGCCGCGGCGGGATTCGCGCTGCAGGGACTCCCGCGGATCCGGGCGGCAGGGTGGGGGGCGACCGGCAAGGACGGAGACCTGGTGCGGCTCAAGAAGCGGCCCGAACTGGTCTGAGGTCGCGGAGTCCGGTAACCTTGGGGACCGTCCCTTTCCGATCGGCCCCCGTGAGCGCTGCGCCAAGTTCCATCGAAGGGATCCGTCTCTCCGAAGTGCTGTCGGCGCTCTCCTACGCGCTCGACATCACCGAGGGGCAGCTGGAAGGTCATTCCGTCCGCGCCTGCCTGATCGGGATGCGGATCGCCGAGGCGCTGGGGCTCGATTCCGAGACCCGCTCCTCGCTCTTCTATGCCCTCCTGCTCAAGGACGCCGGCTGCTCCTCCAACGCCGCGCGGCTCTGCGAGCTCTTCGGCGCCGACGACTTCCAGGTGAAGCGGGACCACAAGCTCACCGACTGGACCAAGGCGCTCCCCTCCTTGCGCCACGCGGTGCGGAACGCGGTGCCGCTGCAGAGCCCGCTCGCCCGCGCGATGCGGATCCTCCACCTCGCCAGTGAAGGGAAGGGGAGCGGGCACGAGATGACCGCCACCCGGTGCGAGCGAGGGGCGGACATTGCGCGGATGCTGGGCTGCACCGAGGCGACCGCGGAGGGGATCCGCCATCTCGACGAGCACTGGGATGGCGGGGGGATGCCGTCCCACCTCCGGGGACGGGAGATCTCCCTCTTCGGGAGGATCCTGGGCCTGGCCCAGACGGTCGAGGTCTTCTTCTCGAGTTACGACCACGAGGCGGCCCTCTGGGTGGCGCGGAAGCGGAAGGGGAGCTGGTTCGACCCGGAGCTGGTCGAGGTCTTCCTCCGGCTCTACCGTCCCGCCGAGGCGTGGCGAGAGATCTCCGCCACCGATGTGCGGGCCAGGCTCGCCGCGTTGGAGCCGGAGGATCGGGTCGTGATCGCCGACGAGGAACGGCTCGAGCACGTGGCGCAGGCCTTCGCCCGGGTGGTGGACGCGAAGACCCCGTTCACCTTCCGCCACTCCGAAGGGGTGGCGCTCCTCGCCGCCGGGATCGCGGAGGCGACCGGGCGTTCCGCCGAGGAGGTCCGCACCCTTCGCCGGGCGGCGCTCCTCCACGACATCGGGAAGCTCGGCGTCTCCAACATGATCCTCGACAAGGCCACCCCGCTCACCCACGCCGAGCGGGAAGCGATGCGACTCCACCCGCAGCACACCTTCGAGATCCTGAACCGGGTGCCGGTCTTCCGCACCTTCGCCGAGATGGCGGCCTCGCACCACGAGCGGCTGGACGGCTCCGGGTACCACCGCGGCATCGGGGCCGACCGATTTCCGTACCTCACCCGTGAGCTCGTCGTCGCGGACATGGCCGAGGCGCTCTCGGCGGCGCGCCCCTATCGCGGACCACTTCCGTGGGAGGAGGTCTTCGCGATCCTGGAGGAGGATGCGGGGACGGCGATCTGCCGGACCTCGGTGGAAGGGTTGCGGGCCTTCCTGGCGGGGGCGGGGGAGGATCCGTTGGGGCGCGCGCAGGCGCGCCCGTTGTCACGATCTCCGGGGCGGTAGGGGCGGGGCTTGCCCCGCCCGTGCTGGTGATCGGACCATCCCATGCAACGCCGCGCGGACGCGCGGCATTCTGCGCGCCCGGTGTTGGTGGAATGGGGCGGGGCAAGCCCCGCCCCTACGGGTCATTGAACGTGGAGCGGTGGCGGCCCTCAAGCCGCCGCCCTATTATTGAACTGCCGCCAGGGGTACCGCCTCGGTTGACGGACAACGGTCGACGGATGCTCGTCGATCGTGCCGAGAGTGGTTGAGACAGTCCCTTGGAACCTGACCCGGCTGATACCGGCGGAGGGAGCGCGGCGACATAGGGCGGGGCGTTCAGCCCCGCCGGGACGGCGGCCCTGAAAGGGCCGCCCTATGCCGCGCCTCTCCGTGACTCCGGTCCTGTAGAGGCGCTTGTCCTATTTGGAGGTCCCGATGGCCACCACTGCCCGCCCCGCGAAGTCGAAGCTCCCCCACGCCCCGGTCCGGTTCGAGGACGCCTTCCCGAATTCCGCGAAGGTCGCCGTCGCGGGGCCGCACGGGATGGAGGTCCCCTTCCGGGAGATCCGGCTCTCGGGCGGTGAGCCGCCGCTCCGGGTCTACGACACCAGCGGTCCGCAGGGGCACGATGTGCGCGCCGGGCTTCCCGCGCTCCGTGCCGAGTGGATCCGGCGGCGCTCGGTGGCCGAGACCGGGGGGCTCTCGGGCGGCAAGGAGGAACTGATGCCGCCGACCCTCCGGCGGAAGGTGCTCCGCGGCACCGGGACCGGACCGGTCACCCAGATGCAGTTCGCCAAGGCGAACATCGTCACCCCCGAGATGGAGTACATCGCGCTGCGCGAAGGGTTCGAGGCGGAGTTCGTCCGGAGCGAGGTGGCCCGGGGACGGGCGATCATCCCCGCGAACATCAACCACCCCGAGATCGAGCCGATGATCATCGGGCGCGGCTTCAAGGTGAAGATCAACGCCAACATCGGGAACTCGGCCGTCACCTCGTCCATCGAGGAAGAGGTCGACAAGCTCCGCTGGAGCACCCTCTGGGGCGCCGACACGGTGATGGACCTTTCCACAGGGAAGAACATCCACGAGACCCGCGGCTGGATCCTCAGGAACTCGGCGGTCCCCATCGGCACGGTGCCGATCTACCAGGCGCTCGAGAAGGTGGGCGGCGTCGCCGAGGACCTGACGTGGGAGGTGTATCGCGACACCCTGATCGAGCAGGCGGAGCAGGGGGTGGACTACTTCACCGTCCACGCCGGCGTGCTGCTCGAGTACATCCCGCTGACGGCGAACCGCCTCACCGGGATCGTCTCGCGCGGCGGGTCGATCATCGCCAAGTGGTGTCTCGCGCACCACAAGCAGAGTTTCCTCTACACCAGGTACGAGGAGATCTGCGAGATCATGGCGGCGTACGACGTCTCCTTCTCCCTCGGCGACGGACTCCGTCCCGGGTCGATCAAGGACGCCAACGACGCGGCGCAGTTCGGCGAGCTCAAGACCCAGGGGGAGCTCACCCGCACCGCGTGGAAGCACGGCGTGCAGGTGATGAACGAGGGGCCCGGGCACGTTCCGATGCACCTCATCAAGGAGAACATGGAAAAGCAGCTCGAGTGGTGCGACGAAGCACCGTTCTACACCCTCGGGCCGCTGACGACGGACATCGCGCCGGGGTACGACCATATCACGAGTGCTATCGGCGCAGCACAGATCGGGTGGTACGGCACCGCGATGCTCTGCTACGTCACGCCGAAGGAGCACCTGGGGCTCCCCGACCGCGATGACGTGAAGGCGGGGGTGATCGCGTACAAGATCGCCGCCCACGCCGCCGACCTCGCCAAGGGGCATCCCAAGGCACAGGAGTGGGATGACGCGCTCAGCAAGGCGCGCTTCGAGTTCCGCTGGGAGGACCAGTTCAACCTGGCCCTGGACCCCGTCACCGCGCGGGCCTTCCACGACGAGACCCTCCCCGCCGACGGCGCGAAGGTGGCGCACTTCTGCTCGATGTGCGGCCCCAAGTTCTGCTCGATGAAGATCACCCAGGACATCCGCGAGGCGGCGGCCGGGATGGCGGCGAAGGCGGAGGAGTTCAAGGCGAAGGGGTCGGAGATCTACATCAAGTCGTAGGGGCGGGACGCACCCCGCCCCTTGCACCCTGCCCGATGAACGCGGCAGGTCGCGAAAGGTGACCCGGCTCACCGCAGCGGAACTCCGATGGGGTACCTTGGGTCGTCCGCCCTTACGCGGACACGTACCCCCAACTCATCGGAGTCCCTTCATGCGTTCCAAGCTCCTGATCGCCGCGGCCCTCGTGGCCGGTGCGACCTCGCCCCTCATTGCACAGACCACGGTCACCCCGTTCATCGGTTCGATGATCCCGATGACCTCCCTCCTCGCCGACACCGGCGGGACCGGCGGCTTCCGGATGCAGGCGCACACCATCTACGGTCTCCGGTTCACCCGCGCGATGTCCCCCTCGCTCGGCCTCGAGCTCGCGTTCGGCGCCGGGTCGGGATCGATGCAGGCCGCCTCCACCGATGTCATCGACCTCGATTTCGCGGTCTACTTCGCCGACCTCCGGGCGCGACTCCGCGTGGCCGGGGACGATGACACCCAGCTCGGCATCATCGCCGGCGCGGGGTGGACCCAGTTCTCTTCGGGCTTCTTCGACGCGGCGCACGAGGCCGACGAAGACACCCAGTTCAAGGGAACGGTGACCGGGATCGTGGGCCTCGGCTTCCAGGCCAAGGTCAGCGACCGCCTCATCCTCTCCTTCGACGCCACCGACCGGATCCACGAGCAGGGGGTCGATGCCGCCGGCCTCGACACCGACCAGTACGCGAAGTACCTGCAGCACGACGCCACCTTCACATTCGGCCTTACCTTCCCGCTCGGGAACTGAGCGCCGCTGGCGGATCACGGGCCACCTCGCGCAGATGCGGGGTGGCCCGTATCCTTTGAGGATGCGCCCCCTGCTGCTGCTGCTCCTCTGCGCTGCCGCCCCCCTCGCTGGCCAGACGCCAGATCCGGTACAAAAGACCTCGTCCCCCGTCGGTCCCGGTCCGGTGATGGACCCGATCCCGGGACCGACCCCCGTCCATTCGACCGGCGCGGGAGCGGCCGATACCGGGAAGCGCTTCACCCCGGTCATCGCCCCGATCCCCTTCTACAACCCGATGCTCGAGTACGGCGTCGTCGTCGCCGCCCTCGCCCTCGGCCGGATCGGGAACGACACCGCCACGCCCCCCTCCACCAGCGGGTTGATGGGGCTCGCCACCACCAACGGGACCTGGGGAGTCGGCGCGATCCACTTCGGCAACTACGCCGGCGACCGGTGGCGGAGCCAGCTGGTCGGCGGGTACTTCGATTTCGTCTACGACTATTTCGGCACCGGTCAGGACCAGGGGGACGACCCGATGCACGTCACCCTCGAACAGCCGGTCTGGATCGCCCGGGCGATCATCCTGAAGCGGGTGCTCCCCGGGCTCTTCCTCGGCGGCGGGTACACCATCGCCGACGCACAGGTGAAGCTGAAGGAGATCCCCGATTCCCTCCCGCCCTTCATCACCACGGCGCTGGAGGAAGGGATCCGCTACACCGTCGCCTCCCTCGGCCCCACCCTCGGGGTCGACACCCGCGACGACCAGTACTTCCCCACCGCCGGGGTCTTCGTCAATGCCTCGACCGACTTCTACGACCCCGCCTTCGGGAGCGACTCGACCTTCCAGAACACGATGATCTTCGCGTCGTGGTACACGGGATGGGACGGAGGCGCGCAGGTGATCGCGGCGGGCGCGCAGGGGTGCCTCTCGACCGGCGAGGTCCCGATCAGTTCCCTCTGCATGATCGGCGGGCCCAACGGACTCCGTGGCGTGGAGACCGGGCGCTACCGCGACCGGAGCCAGCTCGCCTTCCAGGGAGAGTATCGCCGGATGTTCGGCCGCTTCGGCGCCACGGCCTTCCTCGGCGTGGCCCAGGTCGCCCCGGCGATCGACGAGTACGCGTGGGGGGAGTGGTTCGTGGCGGGAGGTGCGGGGGTCCGCTTCAAGCTGAGCCAGAAGTTCCCGCTCAACTACCGCGTCGACCTCTCGACCGGACCGGACGGCTTCCAGTACTACATCAGCCTCGGGGAGAATTTCTGAACCGCCACGACCAGGTGATGGCCTTCAAGGCGGAGCTGCTCCAGCTCGCCGAGGAAGGGATCGTCCTCGACGAGGGGACGCTCGACCGGATCCGCGCGCACCACGGGGCGCTGCTCGCGGACGCGCCCGACGAGCGGTTGTCGCTCGGGATGCGGCTGGCGTCGTTCGTCGGGGCGGTCGCACTCTCCGCGGCGGTCTTCTTCCTCTTCTATCGCTTCTGGGGGGCGCTCGCGGTCACCTCGCAGGTGGCGATCCTGGTCACCGCTCCCCTCCTCCTCGTCGCCGTCACCCACGCGCTCCATCGCCGGGAGAAGACCGGGTACTTCGCCACCCTCGCCGCGCTCACGGCCGTCGCCGCCTTCGTCCTCGAGCTCGGCGCCCTCGGGACCATCTTCAATCTTCCTCCGACCCCGCACGCCTTCCTGGCGTGGGGACTCTTCGGGATCCTCCTCGGCCGCGCGTACGACCTTCGCCTTCCCCACTTCGCGGGGATGGTGGCGCTCGGCCTCTGGGTCACGGCCCTCCCCGGGGAGCTCCGCGGTGAACCACTCCCCGATGTCTGGGGTCGCGGGGAAGCGCTGGCGCTCGCCGGCCTCGCCTTCCTGCTCACGCCACGCCTCGCTGGTGTGCGGGCCCGCTGGCACGACGACCACCGCATCGTCGGGATGGTGGGGCTCTTCGTCGGACTCTTCGTCCTGAGCGTGCACGGGCGGGCGAGCTGGCTCCCCGTCGATCACGACCTGATCGAGGGCCTCTACCAGGTGGTCGGCTTCGGCGCCGGGGTCGCGGTGACGGCGTGGGGAGTGCGTGAACGGCGCGGCCACCTCGCCAATGGAGGGATGATCTTCCTCACCCTCCTCTGCCTCTTCAAGGCGGCGGACTGGTGGTGGGAGTGGCTCCCGAGATGGGCTTTCTTTCTCCTCATCGCCGCCTTCGCCATCGGCGTGATGGTGGCGCTCCAGCGGGTGCGCCGCGCCGTCTCGGAGGGCCGCTGATGGCGCGCGCACCTTGGGCCCTTCCGGTCGCGATCGTGCTCGGCGCCACCCTGGTCCCGCTCGCCAAGGTCGGCGTCGACCGGAGTGCGGAGCCGCGGATGACCCTCACCCTGACCCATCGGGAGCTGATGCAGCGGTGGGGGCGGAACGAGAACTCCGGTGAAGTGCTCACCTGGTCGTGGGGGATGGTCCCCGAGCTCGACTCCCTCACCGCCGCGGACCTTGAGGATCTCGGATTCCATTGTCGCGACCAGGAGTACGACTGCGGGATCCGGAGCGGCCGGAGCGGGTGGATCGTCGTGACCCTCGACACCGTCACCTGGCAGCGCGGGGTCGATTCGTTGCGGACCATCTTCGACTCCCTGCTGGCGCTCCCCCCGGATACGGTGACCCGGGCACGCCTGCGCGAACTCACCTGGCAGCTGGAACAGCAGGTCCGCCAGACGAGCCGGCTCCGCGCCGTGGCGGTGGGCGATGACCCTGCGGCGCTCGCCACCCGCTACGCCGACGGCGCGCACCTCGTGCTCGCGGCGCGGCTCCGTCCCTACCGAAGCCGCTGGTCAGGAGACACCCGGGATCCCGAGGCGTCGCTCTACAGGATCCACGCCGACCCGACCCCCGCGACCCTCTACGTCCCGAACGAGTACGCCGCCGAGGTGCGGGATACCGGGGGATACCGGGACCGGAGCTTTGCGGTGACGGTCTCGGTCGGTCGGGGATGGCTCCCGCGGGTGGATCGGGTCGAGGGACTGGAGCCGGAGCCCCGCGCGCCGGAGTGACCCCGGCGGACGCGTTCAGCGCCGCGCGGCGGGCCGGCGAGGGCGAGAATGCAACGACGGGAGGCCGAGGGACCCGCAGACGAGGTCGCAGAGCTGGAAGACCACGGGGTCCGCGATGCGGTAGAGGATCGCAGTCCCCACCTTTCGCCGTGCGACCAGTCCCTGTTGGTGGAGCAGCTGCAGGTGCTTGGAGACGTTGGCCTGCTGTCCCCCGGAGTGCTCGACCAGCTCCCCCGCGCGTCGCTCCCCGCCGGTGAGGGCGTAGAGGAGGCGGAGCCGCATCGGGTCGCCGAGGGTGCGGAAGCGGTCGGCGAGGCGGGCAGCGGTCTCGGTGGGCAGGCTCGACATCCAGGCTCCTGAGGTGGGCTTGTCGAATCTAGTATATTACTATATAGTTGACAAGTAGTATTTAACGTGACCTTCGCCTGGATGGCCCGATCCGTATGTCCGCACCGCACCTCCCGCCCCTGATCGCCCCGGCCGAACTCCGCGCCCTGCTGGATCAGGGTGTCGATCTCCGCCTCATCGACGTCCGTACCCCCGCCGAGCACGCGGCGGTGCACATCGCGG